>Ga0302324_100023215_pt1 | contig 12007 bp, 14 predicted proteins | sample Palsa_T0_1_FD_201949 | JGI IMG/M metagenome (GOLD analysis project Ga0302324, IMG submission 201949) | Peat permafrost microbial communities from Stordalen Mire near Abisko, Sweden - Palsa_T0_1 | ecosystem: Environmental > Terrestrial > Soil > Palsa > Peat permafrost | place: Sweden: Abisko... | reverse complement strand
ATCGCCGCCGACGAACGGATCGCGGCCGCGGTCGCGCGCGCGGGAGGCTGCGCCCCGGCGCCGACCCGACGGCCGTCAACCTGGCGGCGCACGTGCACGACGGCGATGAGATCCTCGTCCTGCCGCGCGGCGCCGCCGTCCCGGCGCGTGCGCGTCATCGGCGCAGTGCCGGGCCGCGCCGGCGCGCGCACGGGCACCGCGGTGACGCGCGCCAAAGCGCACCGGCCGCGCCGGTTGACATCAATCGTGCCGATGCAGCGAGTCTCGCGGCGGTGCCGGGCCTGGGCACGGGCCTCGCCGAGCGCATCGTCGCATTCCGCACCGCTAATGGTCCCTTCACCTCAACCGATGAACTGCTCGACGTCTCGGGCATCACCGACCGGCGGCTCGACGCGATGCTGCCGTACGTCATCGTGCGGTAGCCTTCGGGGCCGGCGTCGCAACGGTGAGCCCAGGTTCGGCGGTCATGACCCGCATGAACGTGCAGTCGCCGCCCCCTTCGAGCGTGCGCCGGGGGCGATCGGTCGCGTCAGTATGGGCGGCGCTGCGTGCGGGCGCGGAACGGGTTGCCGCCGGCGAGCCGGCCTTGGAAGCCTACGCGCGCGGGCTGGTGCTCGAGCAAGGATCGCTCGCCGACGCGCTGGCACAGGTTCTCGGCGCGAAGCTGGCGGGTCCGGACCTCACCGAAACCGAGCTTCGCGCGCTGGCGACGACCGTGCTGCGTCACGAACCGCACATCGTCGCGTATGCAGCGGACGACCTTGCGGCCAGCGTCGAGCGCGACCCCGCGTATCGCGATGCGTTCACGCCGTTCGCCTACGCCAAAGGCTTTCACGCGCTCGAGTGGCAGCGCATCGCCCACGTGCTCTGGCGCGGCGGCCGCGAGGACCTCGCGACGTACTTGGAGGGCCGGGCGAACGACGTGTTCGCAATCGACATTCATCCCGGTGCGGTGATCGGCCGCGGCGTGTTCATCGATCACGGTACGGGGATCGTGATCGGCGAGACGGCGGTCGTGGGCGACGACGTCTCGATGCTGCACGGCGTCACGCTCGGCGGAACCGGGAAAGAATCCGGTGACCGGCATCCCAAGATCGGCTCGGGCGTGCTGATCGGAGCGGGTGCGACGATCCTCGGAAACGTGCGCGTCGGCGACGGCGCGAAGATCGCCGCCGGCAGCGTCGTGCTGCGCCCGGTCGCGCCGCATACGACCGTCGCCGGCGTCCCGGCACACGTCGTCGGCTCGACCGGCACGGAGCTTCCGGCGCAGTCGATGGACCAGGACTTCCTCGACTTTCAGATCTGAGGCGCGGCTACCAGCCCCCGCCGGAGTCACCGCCACCACCGCCGCCGCCGAAGTCTCCGCCGCCGAAGCCTCCGCCGGAGTCACCCCAGCCGCCGCCGCCGATGCTCGACGTGTCGATCTGACCGGCGTCGCTCTGCCAGCCGCTTGCATCCGCCGAGGTGCCCGGATCGACCATTCCGGCTGCGCCGTAGCCGCCGCCGTCGCCGAAGTTGCCGCCGCGGTTGTTGAACATCTCGTTGCCGAGCCACGCGCCGCCCAGACCGCCCAGCAGGCCGCTCCAGAAGCCGCCGCCGCCGCCGTAACCGTAACCGCCGTAGCCGGGGCCGCCCATCGGCGGCGCGCCCATCCCCGGTCCGTATCCCGGCGGCATCATGCGCGGCCCGGACATCGCGCGAAAGATTCCGCGAATCACGAAAAAGATGACCGCGAGGATGATGATCCACCAAAACCAGCTCACGTTCCAACCTCCGGTCGAGCTTCGCTGCGTTGCGCCGGACACGCCGATCGGCTGCCGCGCGCGGTTCAGCGAAGACGCGTGACCCAAATACGTATTGATGATCAGACTGACGCCGGTCTCGACGCCTTCATCGAAGTTGCCCTGCGCGAACGAGGGCCGCATCGCCTGATAGATCGTCTGAAACGAGCGGTTCGGAAAAAACTGAATCGATGCGCCGTCGCCGGCGACGCGAATCTGGCGTTCGCTCTTGGCAATGAAGATCTCAACGCCGTTCACTTGCTGCTGCGCGAAGCTGCGCTCGAGCGCGGCGTCGGCTGACTGACCGTCGAGCGACGGCGTCGTAACGACCACGACCTCTTTGCCGGTCTGCGCGTTGAACGCGCCGATCTGCTGGTCGACCTGCGCGATCGCGGCCTGCGAGAGCAGGTGCGCGTCGTCGACGACGTAGCTGCTGCGCGCGAAGGCGGGCGTGACCGCCGACGCGAGCGTGACGGTGAGTGCGGCGAGTGCCGCGAGCGGTTTCATCGGTGGATCCTCCGCAGGTCTGGTACCCCGCCCGAGGCGGGAAGTTGCGACGGCGCGAGCTTTGCGGTCAGCGTACCATGACCAGCGCGACGCCGACCGACGTCGCGATGAAGATCGCCAGCAGCACCCATACGAACGCCTTCATCAAGCCGTTGTACTGCTTGCTCGAGCGAAACGGCTTCGGTCTCATCGGGCTTCGGCTCGGGCCTCGGCAACCCGGCCCCAAAGCCGCTCCAGGTTGTAAAACTGTCGCTGCTCGGGCGTGAAGACGTGCGCGACCACGTTGCCGAGGTCGATCAGGATCCAGCCGCCGTCGGCGTGCCCTTCGAGTCGCGCCCGCACGCCGGCCTCGGCGGCCCGCGCGACGATTGCGTCGGCCAGCGCCCGGGTTTGGATTACCGAGCGCCCGGTCACCAGCACGAAAGCGTCGGCGACGATCGTACGGCCGGCCAGATCGAGGACGGCGATGTCTTCCCCCTTGCGTTCCTCGGCGGCGTCGCGGACGAGGTCGACCAGATCGAGTTCAGGCAGAGCAATGCTCCTTTGCGGAAGCGGGTTGGGATGAGGCGGGCAGTTCGAGTCCGCTCTGGCGGGCGGCGGCCCGGGTTTGCGGGGCGACCTCGAGGCCGCGCGCCTCGAGGTACCGGAGGGTCGAGGCCAGCAGCGCTCGCATCGCGGCGTCGATATCGCGGAAGGCAAGCGCCGCGAGTTCGGCCCGCTGGGGAAAGTCCCGCCCCGGCTCCAGCCCATCGGCGAGGTACACGACACGGTCCAACGGGCTCATGACCGCGTCGGCGACGGTGTGTTTGCGAATTGCCGACAGCACGTCGGCATCGGTGATCCCGAACTGCTCGCGGGCCAGTTCGGCACCGAGCGGGGCGTGCAGCACGATCGGGTAGGCGCGCTCGAACCGGCCGATCGGCAGTCCCCGGCGCGCGCTCTCGGCGAGCAGGCGTTCGGCCGGGAACAGGCGCGCCAGATCGTGCAGCATGCCCGCCGTCCGCGCTGCTTGGGCATCGAGGCCGTGCGCGCTCGCCAGCGCTCCGCCCAGCCGGGCGACCCGGACGATGTGCGCCAGGCGATGTTCCTGGGCAGTGTGCTCGCGCACGCGCCGCGCCAGACGCGCGAAGTCGACCCCGGTCAGTGCCGGATCTCGCGGAACACGCTCGCGCCGATCGGACGGCCGCTCAGCCGCGCCGGGAGGTACGCATCACCGGCCAGCCGCGTGCTCAGCGCTGCATCGAAGGCGGGGTCCGGGCTCGGCACCACGATGCTCACGGCGCGCACGATGCCCCCGCGATCGAGATCGATGCGCACGATCGTCGCTTGGGTACCGCTTCCATCGGCGACGGCGGAGCGCCGCAGTGCCGGCGCGGTGAAGCGAAATTGCGGCTGGGTCGGCTGCGGATCGCGGAGGTACCCCAGCCGCAGCAGCGTCGCGCGATCGCCGATCACCACGTGCGAGAGCGTTGCCGTCGTGCGGTCGAAGACCAGCACGTACGCCGACTCCGCGCCGCGCCGGAAGACGCGAAAGTTTGGTCCTTCGGTTTCCGCGTCGGCCGCGAGTTCGTCGCGCGCGGCCAGCGAGGCCGTGCTGCCGAAGATCAGCGTATGGCTCACCCCTTCGACGTCGATTGCATAGCGCGTACCCGGCGGCTCGGCCAAGTCGAAGGCGTGCACGGTCGCGTCGTCGTCGCCGATCACCGCGTCGAGCGTCGCCCCGTCGGCGACGAACGTGACGTGCTGACCGTCGTCCTTGGTCGCGATCGAAGCGGGAACTCCGAGCTGATGCACGATCGCCGTCAGCGGGCGGTGCAGGATCTCTGCCGGAACGGCGGTCACTCGCGGCCGGCGATCTGACGCTCGAGCGCGGCGCGCAACACGCGCAGCCGGGCCGCGTAGAGTTCGCCCTTGAGGTTTCCGGCCCACATGACCAGGGCGTTCTCGCCGTTGTCGCTGTAGTATCCGCGCCGCGTCGACACCGTCGTGAAGCCGTACTTGCGATAGAGCTTCTGAGCTGCGACGTTCGACTCACGCACCTCGAGCGTGATCCACGAAGCGCCGCGCGCAATCGCTTCATCGAGCAGCTTGAGCAGCATCTCTTCGCCGAATTTCCGGCCGCGCAGCGAGGGCAGGACCGCGATCGTCGTGACGTGCGAGTCCTCGAGGATCACCCAAATCCCGCCGTAGGCAACGATGCGTCCGTCGAGGCGGCCGATGAAGTAGTGCGCGAGCTTGTTGTCGCGAATCTCGTTCGCGAACGCATTCACCGGCCAGGCGGTCGTAAACGACGACGCTTCGATCTGCAGCACCGCGCTCAGATCGGCCGGCGTCATCGGATCGATCTGCAGCGCCTTGGGGGCGCCGGCATCGGCCGGATACAGTTCGGCTTTCACGATGCGGCTGGGTGCGCGGCGGGCGCCTCGCCATAATCCGGCGCGAGGGCGTGGAGGCTCGCGAGGGGACGGCGCACGCGCGCGAGCGCGGCGATTGCGACGGCGGGGATCTCGTCCCGGGGCTGAAGCGCTCGCACGTTCCATCCGCGTTCGGCGATCTGCGCGAGCACGTCCTCTGTATCGCCGGCGAGTGCGAGCGAACCGGGCGGTCCGATCAGTAGCCGGTCGAGCACCACGGACGGCGCACCGCAGGCGGATTCCTGCGACCGCCCGCTTCGCCGGCGCGCGCAGATCACGTTGCGGCGGCCCGACACGACCGTCAGCAGCGGCAGCGGCGCACCGTCCGGCTCCAGTGCGTCGTACGATGAGATCCCGATCAGCGGGACCCCGCTGCCGTAGGCCAGCGCTTTGGCGTAGGAGACCGCGATGCGCAGGCCGGTGAACGAACCCGGACCGGTACCGACCGCAATGCGGTCGAGCTGCCGCAAACCCAGGCCCGCCCGCGACAGCACGTCCTCGATACGGCCGAGGCCGCGCTCGAGTGCGTCGGGCGCGCGCGAGGCGTCCGCAATCACCGCGCTACCGTCATCGAGCGCGACCGAAAAACCCCGCAGCGCACCGTCGATCGCGAGGATCCTCATCGCCGCTGATGGCGTACGGTTCGGGGCCCCGCGCCGCTACCGTCGATCCGAACCTCGATGCGTTCGAGCGGAAGCCAGTCCTCGGCGCGCTCGGGCCACTCGACGAAAACGATCCGGTCGGGGGCAAACGCATCGTCGAGGCCGAGTTCGGGGAGTTCGCGGGCGGCGTTCTCGATCCGATACAGATCGAGATGCTCGATCGGCGGCGTGCCCGGGTACGTCTGGCGGAAGACGAAGGTTGGACTGCTCACCGCATCGTCGGTGCCGTGCAGCGCGCGGACGACCGCACGCACGAGCGTCGTTTTACCTGCGCCCAGCGGACCGCGCAGCGCGACCACGTCGCCTGCTTGCAAGCGGGCCGCGAAACGGCGGGCGAACGCATCCAGTTCCGCCGGCGTGTCGAGGACGTCTTCTCCCGTAGTCAGAATAGCGTTAGGTGCTTCTGCGGTGGAGTGACGTCCTGGTCGGTATCGTCGCTGGGGCGGTCTGCTCGGTCGTTGCGGCGGCGTTCGAAACGGTCGTCTTGACGGCCCGTTTCTTCTCGCTGGGGCATATCGGCGGCGGACTGGGCAGCAAGCTCGTCATCATCGCCCTGGTGGGAGCCGTGGTCGGCGGCGTCGTCGGCTTCCTCGTCGGAGCGCTTTTCAAGCAGCGCGACAGCCCGGCGCGGTGATCCGCGGCGGTGCCGGGCACGGTGCCGGTAAGCCGGCCCACTTTCGCGTGCAATTCGGGCGGGCGCTCGTGCGCCGCTCTTCCCTGGTAAGAGAGAATTCGTGAACAACGACAGTCGACTTTCGGCGATCGCGGTCGAGGACGAGATGCGGGAGAGTTATCTCTCCTACGCGATGTCCGTCATCGCGTCGCGCGCACTCCCCGACGTCCGCGACGGCCTCAAGCCGGTGCAGCGCCGGATCCTCTATGCGATGCGCGAGATGGGACTCGATCCCTCGAAGCAGCATCGCAAGTGCGCCGGTGTGATCGGTGAGGTCCTCAAGTCGTACCACCCCCACGGCGATCAATCGGTGTACGACGCGCTGGTGCGCATGGCGCAGGATTTCACCCTGCGTTACCCGCTGGTCGACGGTCACGGCAACTTCGGCTCGCCCTCGCCCGACCCGCCGGCAGCCTACCGGTATACCGAGGCGCGGCTGGCGCGCGCCGCGCTCGACATGCTGGCGGACATCGACAAAGAAACGGTCGATTTCGTTCCCAACTTTGATAACCAAACCGAAGAGCCGGTGGTGCTCCCGGCGCGTCTCCCGCAGTTGCTGGTCAACGGCAGTTCCGGGATCGCGGTCGGCATGGCGACCAACATTCCGCCGCACAATGCCGGCGAGATCTGCGACGCGATTGGATACCTGATCGAGAACGCCGGCACGAACCGCACCGACGACGAGCTCGACGACGGGCTGGCCGAGATCGTGCAAGGCCCGGATTTCCCCAGCGGCGGGATCCTGATGGGCCGCGAGGCGATCCGTCAGGCCTACAAGACCGGCCGCGGCTCGGTGATCCTGCGCGGAAAAGCAGAGATCGTCGAGGAGAAGGGCCGCTTCAAGATCATCATCAGCGAAATCCCGTATCAAATCGCGACCAACCGCGTCGTCGACGCGATCGTCGAAGCGTATCAGGAGAAGCGGATCGTCGGGATCACGCGGCTGGACGACGAGTCGAATCGCAAAGGCATGCGGATCGTGGTCGAACTGGCCCGCTCGGCGACGCCGCAAGTCGTGTTGAATCAGCTCTACAAGCAGACGCCGCTGCAATCGAGCTTCGCGTTCAACATGCTGGCGCTGGTGCCGGTGCTCAACCGGCGCGGCGATTTCATGGAGCACGCCGCGGGGACGCAGCCGCCGATGGAGCCCCAGGTGCTCAGCCTGCGCGGCATGCTGCAGCATTTCATCGCCCACCGCAAAGACGTCGTCCGGCGGCGTGCGACCTACGATTTACGCAAGGCGCAAGAGCGCGCCCACCTGCTCGAAGGCTTCCGGATCGCGCTCGACAACATCGACGAGGTCATCGCGATCGTGCGCGGCAGCCAAACGGTTGAGGACGCGCGCGCCAACCTGAGCTCGCGCTTCGGGCTCTCCGACGTCCAGGCAGCAGCGATCGTCGACATGCGCCTGCGCACGCTGACGGGGCTCGAACGGCAGAAGATCGAGGACGAATACAACGCCCTGCTGGCGACGATCGCCGATCTGACCGACCTGCTCGGCTCGGATGGGCGCATGCTGGCGGTGATTCGCGACGAGACGCTCGACGTCAAGAAACGTCTGGGCGATCCGCGCCGGACGCCGGTGGAAGCGCTCGAGGGCGAGATCGCGATCGAAGACATCATCGCCGACACCGACGTCGTGGTCACGGTCACCGTGGGCGGCTACATCAAGCGCGTCTCGGTCGACACGTTCCGGGCTCAGAACCGGGGCGGCCGCGGCGTGATCGGCATCGCCAACCTCAAGAAAGAAGACGTCGTCCGCAACTTCTTCATCGCGACGACGCACCAGCACGTCATTTTCTTCACCAACAAGGGCCGCGCGTTCCGGCTGCGCGCGTACGAGATTCCGGATTCGACGCGACAAGCGCGCGGCACGGCGCTGGTCAACCTGCTCCAGCTGCCGCCGGGCGAGCTCGTCACCGCCGTCTTCCCGGTCCGCCGCTTCGACACCGACGAGAATTTGGTCATGGTCACGCGGCACGGCGTCATCAAGAAGACCAAGTTGAGCGAGTTCGAGAACGTGCGCCGCAACGGATTGATCGCGATCGGGCTCGACGAAGGCGACGAACTGCTGGCCGTCGATCTGAGCAGCGGCGATCGCGACATCATCCTTGCGACCCACGACGGCATGGCCGTGCATTTCAACGAGAAGGACGTTCGCGCCATGGGGCGGCCGGCACGGGGCGTCAAAGCGATGACGCTCGCCGCCGGCGACGAGATCGTGGCCATGGACGTGGTGGAGGACGACCGCCGCGAAGTGCTGATCGTCACCTCGCACGCGTTCGGAAAGCGGACGCCGATCGACGACTACCGTCACACCTCGCGCGGCGGCAAGGGCGTCAAAGCGTTCGCCAAGGAGAAAGAGATCGGCCACGTCGTCGACCAGATCTTGGTGCGGCCCGAGGACGAGCTGCTGATGATCACCTCGGGCAACCAGGTGATCCGCATTCCGGTGAGCCAGATCCGGCGCGCCGGCCGCTCGACCAAGGGTGTGCGGCTTCAGAAACTCGACGACGGCGACGAAGTGATCGCGATTGCGAACCTCGGGCAGCAGTCGAAGGCCGTCGCCGAAATCACCGGTGAGGTTCCGGCCACGGCGTAATCAGCGGGTCGGCCGACGGGGCGACGTAGTCGCCCACGTGCGGCTGGCCGGCGCCGGTGATGCGCGCGGCGACCTGGCGGCCGTGCGCGTCGATCACGACCAGCTCGAACGGCGCGCGCGGAAGTCCCTGCGCGTCGGCGACGGCGTGCAGCACTTGGTCGTCGGCGAAGCTTCCGCTGCGCTCGATCAGCGCGACGTTGCCGTGGATCGCGACGATCCGCGCGACCGCTCGCAGCAGGGGCCCGCGGCCGAGCGCGGCGCGCACGCTGCGCTCCCAAAGCCGCTCCGCGTTGCCTTCGTCGTCGCCCGCCTTGCGCGCCGCCAGAGGGTCGCCGTCAATTGCGGCAACGTGCGCCGGCAGCGCCGTGCCGGTGATGCAGTTGCGCACCACCAGCCGCACGATGCCGTAAAGGCGGCCCGGATCGCGCGCCAGCCCCGGCAGGTAGGGCGCCGCTTCGAAGCGCGCCGCCAGCGCGTACAAGCCATGCGCGCTGCGGCAGCGCGCCTCGTCGGGCGCCTCGGCGTCGTCCTCGATCACGAGCGGCCGGCCGCCGACGTACTCGCTGACCAGACGGCGCCAGAGCGCCGGCGTCATCGAGCCGGACGCGCTCGGCGCGACCGCTTCATAAATCACCACCGGCACCGCGGTGGGCACCGGGGCCGAAGCGGGCGCGCCGTGACGGAGAGCGGCTCCCGCGGGCGCCGCCGCGGCCGACACGAGCATCGTCACCGCAAAGGCGCGGAGCGGGCGCACGCGGTCGGGTTCCGGACCGAAACCGCGGCTCCTACGACCGGGTCGACATGCTCGGAGGTTAGAAAACAGCAACCATGAGCGCACTCCCCGACGTGTCCGAGAGCACCTTTCCGACCCAGGTGCTCGGTTCCGACAAGCCCGTCTTGGTCGATTTCTGGGCGCCCTGGTGCGGGCCGTGCAAGATGCTCTCCCCGGTGGTCGAGAAGGTCGCCGGCCAGCTCGGCGCCCAGGTCAGCTTCGTCAAGCTGAATACTGACGAGAACCCCTCCCTGGCGGGGCAATACGGCGTCTCGGGCATCCCGTGTCTGATCCTCTTCAAAGGCGGCAAGGCCGTCGACCGGATCGTCGGGTTCGTCCCCGAGGCCCACATCCGCTCGATGCTCGACAAGCACCTCGCAGCGGCCTAACGGCCCCGGCCGTCATCCCACCGAAGCCCGCCGCGCCTCGAGCGCCGGCGGGCTTTTGTGTTTCCTTGGTACCGAAAAACACCAAATACAAAATACAAGGAAAAATATTCTGCCGCTCAGTAAGCGTCCCCATGACGGAAGTTTCCTGGATTTTCCAGGGGCTTCACCTTCGATGGGATGGCGTATGACAAAGAAGCTGCTCGCTTTTCTCTTTGCCCTGATCCTGGCGACCACGACGGCGGCCCGAGCCGATCTGGCCGAGGACATGCAAGCGCAGATTGACGCCCTGCAGAGGCAGCTCAACGCCGTCAAGGCGCAGCTGGAGCAAATCAAGGCGCAACAGGCCGCCGCTGCCGCGCGACCCACGCCGACGCCCGCCCCCGGCAAGCCGGTGCTCGTCAAGAACGGAACCGACGGCACGTTCCTCATCGGAAGTGAGGCCGTCCAGGTGTACGGCAATTTTGATATCTCCTTCGACGACACGACGAAGGGCCTGGCGAAATTCTATCCCGCCTCCGGCGACGGGCCGGTCGGAAACTACGGCTGGCTGCCGGCGATCTCGACCAACCTTTCCTACATTGGGGTCCGCGGCGACCACCAGCTGGGCCCGCGCAGCGGTTTCCTCTATCAGTTGGAGACCGAGGTCGACATCTCGAACGAGCCCGGCACGCCGGCGTCCAACAACAACTCGGGCGCCATCGTCAAGGGCGCCCTGGTCTCGCGCAACAGTTTCATCGGCTTCGATACGCCGATCGGCGCGTTCAAGCTCGGCAAGACGGATGCGCCCTACAAGAACGCGACCTCGCGCATGAATCCGTTCGCCGGCGAGATCGGCGACTATTCGGTGATCATGGGCAACACCGGCGGCGACAACCGGGTCGAGTTCGGGACACGGCTCGATCACTCGATCTGGTACGAGTCGCCGAACTGGGGAGGCATCACCTGGAACGCGCTGGTCTCGCCCGGCCAGAACCGGGCCTACGACAGCAGCAATATTGCGGCCGGTGATGTCGACTGCACGGGCGGAAACTCGCCGGGCAGCGGCGCGCTGCCGCCGCTGTGCAACGACGGGTCGTTTGCGAGCGCGTACAGCACGGACCTGGCCTATCTCAACGGCAACAAGAACCTGTACTTGACCGCCGCGTACGAACTGCACAAGAAGGTCAATCGCACCAGCGACTTGGCGGATCTCGATCCGAACGACGTCGCCGACGAAGATGCGTACAAGTACGGTCTTCAGTACCTGCCGACGTCGGGCCTGACGCTCAGCGGGATCTACGAGAGCTTCCACCGCTATGTCCCGCAGTATCTCATGTATCAGAACGAGCGGCAGCGCAACGGGTTCTGGTTCGCCGCGACGCAGATGCTCAGCCCCAAGGACAACATCAACTTCGGCTGGGCGAAGGCACTGGGAACGCCCGGCGACCCCGGTCAGCACAATACGCCGGCCATCGCCAATCCGGATAACCAGTCGAACCTCTACACGATTGCGTTCAAACACGCCATCGACCGGCACGTGTCATGGTATTTCGACTGGGCCGAAACCCTGAACCACTCGGCTGCCCACTACGATTTGGGAGCCGGCGGACGAGCCATTACGACCGACTGTCATGACGCCACGACCCTGGCCGCTTTCGATCCGACCGCCAACGGCGGCGCAGGCGGCGTGACCGGCACCGGCCCGCACTGCTACGCAGGCGGAGCCCTGCGCGGCTTCTCGGGAGGCCTCGACTTGCGGTTCTAAAACCTGGAGAGGACCGTGGTACCGGCGGTCCATCGACTCCTCGACGAACCGCGCATTGCGCGGTTCGTCGTGCTTTTTGGCGGTGCGGCCGTCAAGGGGCAGATCGGCGCAACCCTCGCGCGAGCACGTCGCGGCGCGCTCGCGACCGATGTTGCGAGCATTGCCGACGAGGTCGTCGCCGCGCTGACGCGCGAGGCGCGCAGCCTGCTGTGCGGAGTGCTCAACGGCACCGGAATCCTGCTGCACACCAACCTCGGCCGCGCGCCGCTGTCCGCCGCAGCGATCGAGGCGATCGTGACGGCTGCCGGCGGCGCCTCGAATCTCGAATACGATCTGGAGTCCGGGCGGCGCGGCTCGCGCCACGACCGGCTGCGGCCGGCGCTGCGCGCGGCGACCGGGGCCCAGGATGCGCTGGTCGTCAACAATGGTGCTGCTGCCGTGCTCTTGATTCTCGATACCTACG
>Ga0302324_100023214_pt1 | contig 12008 bp, 9 predicted proteins | sample Palsa_T0_1_FD_201949 | JGI IMG/M metagenome (GOLD analysis project Ga0302324, IMG submission 201949) | Peat permafrost microbial communities from Stordalen Mire near Abisko, Sweden - Palsa_T0_1 | ecosystem: Environmental > Terrestrial > Soil > Palsa > Peat permafrost | place: Sweden: Abisko... | reverse complement strand
CCGCGGGTTCGCGGCTGCGTGGCACGTTCCAGCCGGAGCGCCAACGGCCCAGTCCGGGCAGTGGGTGGCGGGTCCGGGGGGCAGCTTTTTTCAAGCAGTGCAAACAGAGCTGGGGCATGTGCCATTTATCGCGGAAGATTTGGGGGTGATTACGGCCGACGTGCAGGCCCTGCGCGACCAATTTGGTCTGCCGGGGATGCGCATCCTGCAATTCGCCTTCGATGGTCATGCGGACAATCCATATCTGCCGCACAACTTCGTCCACAATACAGTCGCCTATACCGGCACGCATGACAATGCCACCACGCGACAATGGTATGAGGGATTGCCCGACTACCAGCGGCAAAACTTCTGGAGCTACCTGAAGCGTGCGCCGGGAACCAGTGCAGATGCCGCTCCGGAGTTGATTCGGCTGGCATGGTCGTCCCGAGCGGCACTGGCGATTGCGCCGTTGCAGGATTTGCTCAACTTGGGAAGCGAAGCTCGCATGAACGTGCCCGGTCGGGCCGACGGTAACTGGGGTTGGCGAGTCCGCGAAGACATGCTCTCCTCTCAGGCCTTTCAGTGGCTCCACGATCTGACCGAGGGCTCAGAGCGATCGGGCGGCCCCGTCCCATCCTTGAGGGCGCCAACCGTCCATGAACCGGCAACGCGCTCCCGCTGATCGTTATGCGGCGGGCGAGTGGATGCAAGTAGGCAAAAGAGAGAGAGACCGTGAACCGCTCAAGTCTTGATGTGCTCGCCAACGTGCCCTCTTCAGCCAGCACCCCCAATTCTGCGCCTAGGAAGCGTCCGGCATGGGAGCAGGCGGAAGGCAACCCGTTACCGCTCGGCGTCCAGTGGATCGAGGAGGAGCAGGCGTTCAACTTTGCTGTTCACTCGGAACACGCCGAGAGCGTAACTCTATTACTGTATTCCTCGGCCGATCTGGTAAATCCGCTGCTAACGTTTCGCTTCGATTTTCTGCACAACAAGTCCGGGCGGATTTGGCACTGCCGGATCCCAATTACAAAGATTGGCGAGGCTCGCTATTACGCATACTCCGTATCGGGACAGACCATTGCTCCATTGCATAGCTTTGACCCGCAGAAGATTATTCTCGATCCGTACGCGAGGTGCATTTTCTTCCCACCCGATTTTGATCGAAACTTGGCCATGCGAGAAGGATCTAATGCAGGCAGCGCGCCTTTGGGAGTGCTGTTTGATCACCGATCGACATTTGACTGGTCAGGGGATCGGCCGCTCCATCACGAGTCTGATGCAGTTATTTACGAACTTCACGTGAGAGGTTTCACCAAGAACCCAAACTCAGGTGTCGACCCATCGCGTGCCGGCACATACGCCGGTCTCGTGGAAAAGATTCCTTATTTAAAGGAACTCGGGGTGACAGTTGTAGAACTGATGCCGGTTTTTCAGCGTGATCCACAAGAAGGCGACTACTGGGGCTATATGCCTTTGAATTTCTTCGCGCCGCATGCTCAGTACGCGAGCACAAACAGTGCTGATGAGCAGCGTCTTGAATTCAAGAATATGGTGAAGGCTTTTCATCAGGCCGATATCGGCGTGGTGCTGGACGTCGTATACAACCACACTTGCGAGGGCGACTCCAAAGGGCCGATCTACAGCTTCAAGGGTCTCGACAGCGCCGGCTATTACATGATGACCTCCAACCCGACAAACCCCTATGCCAACTATTCCGGCACCGGTAATACCTTGAATTTCGGCCAAGCTCACGTCCGCAAGATGGTGATGGACAGCTTGCGCTATTGGAAGCGAGCGATGCATGTCGACGGATTCCGCTTTGATCTGGCGTCGGTATTCAGCCGCAACGCAGACGGATCTCTCAACTGGGGTTATGCTCCGATTTTCAGTGAAATCGCCGGTGATCCCGAATTGGGAAGGGTGCGTTTGATCGCGGAACCTTGGGACACCGCCGCTTATCAGCTCGGGCGCGGATTCCCGGGCCTGACCTGGCTCCAGTGGAACGGGCGGTTTCGCGACGACATTCGCCGCTTTGTGAAGGGCGAAAACGGCATGGTGGCTGAGGTGATGAAACGTATTTATGGCAGCGATGATTTATTTCCAGACGGCCGGGCCGACGCTTATCACGCGTATCAGAGTGTGAATTACGTGACTTCCCACGACGGCTTCACTTTGTACGATCTGGTCTCCTATGACCGCAAGCGCAACTGGCAAAACGGCAATAACAATCAGGATGGCACGGACGAGAATTACAGCTGGAATTGTGGTCAGGAGGGGGATCAAGCCGTGCCTCCGGCGATCCGCGCACTGCGCCGGAAGCAGGCAAAAAACTTCTGCTGCCTGCTCTTCCTTTCCAACGGTACACCCATGTTTCGGGCCGGGGACGAGTTCCTGAATACCCAATTCGGCAACAACAATCCCTACAACCAGGACAACGAAACCGGATGGCTGGATTGGAGCCAACTCGGCTCGAATGAAGATATCTTCCGGTTCTTCAAGAATATGATCGAGTTCCGAAAAAACCATCCCTCGCTCAGCCGAAGCCGGTTCTGGCGGGAGGACATCTCATGGTACGGCGTCGGTCCGTCGGTCGATTTGTCCCATGACTCTCACAGCCTGGCATTCTGTCTCCACGGCTCTTCGCAAGGCGATGACGACCTCTACGCGATGATCAACGCGTACTGGGAGGAGTTGGAGTTCCAGGTACAGGAGGGAACCGCAGGGGAGTGGAAAAGAATCGTAGACACAGCTTTGTCCAGTCCAGACGATTTCTCGCAAAACGGGATCCCTCTAGAGCAGATGAAATACCGGCTGGCTCCAAGATCGATCGTGGTCTTATGTCGACCCAAGAGAATCAACACTCGGGAGGGTCCATGAGCACGCGCCCGAGGATCATTATCGATAATCTGGCCAGCTCGACTGTCCGCAAAGCCGGCTGGCGGAATGAATTCTAAGTCTGGCACACGGTGGTACACCGGCTTTTCGACCTGCGTCGCGGAAATCTGCAGATTCCGACTGATTCGCAGTCGCTTGATCTCTAAGCCTCAAGCATTCGATCGCGACGATAGTGGCGCAAGAAGTCGCTTGCGAGTAAGAGATAACTGGAATTGCGTTCGATACTCAAATAAAACATCGAGCGGAGGTTGGTTATGAGAAATCCTGTTTGTCGGGCGCAGTGGATGGTCGTTCTAACGAGCATAGTCGTTGCCGGAATGTCTGTTGCGAGGGGCGAGATCTTCCCTGCGTTCTTCGCGGAACAGCTTCCTGTTCTTGCAAGCCAGACTTTGTCTGCCTCGGGTGCTCGCGCGCTCCAAGGTATTGTGGATTCAGGTCGTAATGCTGATCTTCGCTGGCCCGATTTTACTCCCTACAAAACAGATGTCGCCAAACTTTACGAGACGAACGGTTATTCTTTGCTTTGGGTTCAGAACGGCCGCGTCCGTCCCCAGGCGCTGGCCGTGATCGCGCTCTTACAAAATGCAGACGCCAAAGGACTCGACCCCGAAGACTACGACGGCTCGCGATGGCAAGGCCGCCTCCTCAAACTGGGCCAAAAGCCGTCTGAACAAGACTTGGGCTCCTTCGATACCGCGCTCACGGTCTCGGCGATGCGCTATATCCGTGCCATCCACTCCGGCCGGGTAAATCCCAAGGAATTCAAGTTTCAGCTCGACACGGAGGGGCTCCAGTTGCCCTTGGCGGAATTCATCCAGACCCAGGTCGTGAATGCAGCCGATCCAGCCGCCGAAATTCAAAAGCTGGAACCACCCTTCTTGGGCTACCGGAAGCTGCTCGCTCTGTTGCCGGTTTATGAAGGATACGCACATCAAGCTGAGGGGGAAAAGCTGCCCACGATCACGAAGACTGTCCGCCCCGGCCAACCCTACTCTGGCGTCGTCCGATTGGGGCGGTTTCTGCAAATCATCGGCGACGTTCCTTCGGGAGTGCAGCTCGATCCGAATGCAACCATCTATGACGGTGCGCTCGTCGAGGGCGTGAAGCATTACCAGGACAGGCATGGGGAAAATCCCACTGGCAACCTCGATGTGCATACGATTAATGAACTCAATACGCCTCCGGCGGTCCGGATTCGGCAGATCAAGTTGACGCTCGAACGGTGGCGCTGGCTTCCGCATTTCTTCCCACAACCGCCCGTGGTTGTGAATCTTCCTGAGTTTCGAGTACGCGCGATGAACCCGGATAGCAGCGTCGCCTTTTACAAGAACGTCATCATTGGAAAAGCCTATGGCCACAAGTCTCCGATCTTTCAGAAAGAGATCCAATACGTGGTCTTCCGGCCTTACTGGGACGTGACTCCCAGCATTCAGCGGAACGAAATCGTGCCCCACATCCTGAAGGACCCGAACTACATCGCCAAAAATCACTTTGAAGTGGTCACGCCGAAAGGCGAGGTCGTAACCGACAATCAAGTGAGCCCGGAGGTTTTAGAAGGCATAAGATCGCTTCACCTGATGGTGCGGCAAAAGCCCGGCGACACGAATTCTCTGGGCCTGGTGAAAATCATCTTCCCCAATCCGGATAACGTGTACCTGCACGGCACAGATGCTCCGGAACTGTTCTCGCAGGACGTCCGCGATTTCAGCCACGGATGCATTCGGGTGCAGAAGCCTGAGGACCTCGTTGCCTGGGTATTGCGAAACAATCCTGGCTGGGATTTGGAGCGGGTGAAGGCCACGATGAACGGCGAGAAGAACAATCTTCAGGTGAACCTCGTCACGCGAATTCCGGTTCTGATTGTCTATGGCACGGCTGCGGTGAACGAGGAAAATCAGATTCGGTTTTTCGACGATATCTATGGTTATGACGCAGAACTCGATAAAGCGTTGGCCGCAAAACATCCATAGGCGTGCTCGTTCTTCGGACCGGCACTAAAGCACCGAATCTGGTTTGAACTGCATCTAATGTAGGTGCGCCTCTTTGAGTACAGTGAAGTGAACCTCTTGCGAGGACGCCAGGCATTTTCGTCGGCGTTGCGAAGAGTGAATCGTAAGTTCTGTTTATCGTTGATTCTCTTCTTGCTGCCGGCGGCGCTGGGGCATACCACAGAATCGACAGTTCCATCCGCACACGAGTACCGGCTCCGCTTCTATCACACGCACACGGGCGAGCGACTGGATGTCGTTTATCGTCGCGGTGATCACTATATCCCCGAAGCGCTAGACGAGCTCGATCATTATCTGCGCGACCATCGTACCGGAGATGTACATCGTTTCGATCCTCGCCTCTTCGACCTTCTCTACGACCTAACCGCGTCGCTCGGCGATTCCGGTGGCGAAATCGATGTGATTTGCGGCTACCGTACACCCTGGAGCAACGAATTCCTGCGTACACGCAACCCGCACACCGGCGTGGCGGAGCACAGTCTGCATATGCAGGCCGAAGCAATCGACATTCGCCTGCCCGGGATTCCGACCTCGGAGTTGCGCGACGCGGCCCTGCGCCTGCATCGCGGAGGAGTGGGGTACTATCGCAGCTCGGACTTCGTGCACGTCGATGTCGGGCGTGTGCGCTATTGGTAGTTGCTGCTTAGCGCTCCAATTAAAAGAGCACTATGGATCTCGTGCACCATCGGGTGCCGAGTGACAGAGCATCAGTTTCGCTAAATGCCCAACGTCAACTGCCCTCGATGCCACCTGCAATTCCCCTGTTATTTCGCGGATCGACTACACCTGACACGAATACAGCGGCCTGTGTCTCCACGCTGTGCAGCGCAGCGCGGTACGCAATTTGGTACGCGCCGGCGTGTAGCAAAAAGTTCGCGATTGATATTTCGGGGCACAAAACGGCCGATGTTTTTTTACGGTACAATATCACTTCAACCACGGACGTGCTGGCCGCCATGCGGCAAATCGAGGTTGCTGCGGCTAGGGCGCTACCACCCAAAGAGCCGATGGGCCGGGCACTTAAGGGCAAGTTAAGTGTACAGTCGGGCCGCAAGTCGCTGTACGTTGTTGAGGGCGCGTAGCTCAATTGGCAGAGCAACTGACTCTTAATCAGTAGGTTGAAGGTTCGATTCCTTCCGCGCTCACCATCTTTTCAATCACTTGGCAGCCTCGGCTCGATCTTCTTTCGACTGCTTGTGTCCTTTTTGTGTCCTTACTGGACCCGACGGCTGGCCACCGCGGCCACCTCATCGATGTTTTGGTGCTGGTACTTCATGGTTGTGCTCACGGTTGTGTGTCCCATGACATTCATGACCGCAAACAGGTTTTTGGTTGCACGATACATCTCAGTTCCAAAGCCATGACGCGCGCAGTAGAGGACGAGATCGTTTGGCAACCCAGCCTCCTTCCTGGCTTTCTCGAACTGCTTGGCGACCGTTGTCAAATGCCCGTCCCCGGCGCGCTTGGAGGGAAAGATCCATCCCTCTTTCTGCTCCGAGTATCGCGCCAGAAGTGCCTGGCGAACACGCGGACTGATTGGCACGAATCTCCGTCCCTTGGGCGATTTGCTCTCGTAGACGAAATATCGTTTGTTGCCCCAGTCCAGGTGCTCCCATCGCATTCGGAAAACTTCCTTCTGGTTGCGCATCCCCGAGTCGCGCATGATCATCAACACATCGCGAAGCGGCTGTTTGCAGAAAGGCAAAAGCTTGGCTTCTATGTCTGCGTCAATGACGCGCTCCCGCGCGCGCTCCTGCTTGAGTTTGATCTTTGGAGAAGCCTTGATGATGCTCCATTCTTCGGCTTTTCCGAGCATCCGCCGCAGGGTGCGCAAGGCGTTGTTATGATTTGACGGGCCACCTGAGAAAGCAAGCCGGTCAGCATCATCCCTGGTGATCGCATTGAGCCTCATCGCCGCTACGTCAGTCTCTTCAAGCAACCGCCAACCGTTCTCGTAATAGTCCTTAGTCTTTTGCTTGAGTGTCGTGTTGTCTTCCACCCATTCAAAAAACCTGGTTTTGAAATCACGCAACAGCGGGCTGCGCTTTCGGAGAACCACATCTCCTTTCCCTTCGGCTTGGGCGAGCAGCAGCGATTCCACTCGCCGGGCCGCCGCCAGGTTTGCTTTCTTGGTAGATCCACGGTAGCGCGTACCGTCGACCCAAAAATGGTAATGGTAGATCCCACCGCGTTTGTGCAGAGCCATTGCTCTAGCCTCCATGTGCCCGCACGGACGGCATTCGCTTGTTGGCTCTGACGTAACGTTCTACGTCAACAAGATCATACTTGATTCGTCCTCCCAATTTCACGTAGGTAGGGCCGATCTCTGCGCAGCGCCAGTAGCGCAATGTACTTTCTGGGACCCCCCAAATTTCTGATAGTTCCTTGGTGCTGACAAGTTGGCGGCGACGAATACGTTGATCGAAGGTTTCAGCCGGGGCCGGCGATTGGAACGGAAGGACGACCCCCGAGACGTTGGCATTAGAACGCTCGCGGCGATGATCGAGCGTTTCGTCGTCTACCTCAGGCTGGGGTGAGTAGGAGAGACGCATTTTGCAACTCGGCTATGAGTTCGCGCTTGACAATATCCCACTTGTACACATAAAGTCAACACATAACGTTACAATATAGTTCTCTGTAAATATTAAGAAAAGGGGTCGTATGGCAGAGAAGGCAGCGATACAGCAGCAGCCGGTGATTTCTATCCGCATTTCCGATGCGCTGCGCTCAAGGCTTGAAACCTTGAGGAAAATCATGTTCCTCAAGACCGGCCAAAATGTCTCGACATCGGAGGTGGCAAAGCAGCTGCTTGAGTCTGCCCGAGACGACCGTCTTGAACTGGTAGACCTGCTCAAGGAGCCGACCGATTCCTTGCTGAGAATTCGTGGGAAGGCAGACTCAGGACTCTCGCTTTCGCAGGCGGAATGGACGATGGTGGCCCACTACTGTGCGCGGGGCGCCGAGTCATTTGCGAACATCGCACAAAGCCAGATCTCCTACGAGTCCGTGGCTGAAATCCTCGAGGCATTCCTTGCGGCTTACGCCATCGCACGCAGACCGAAAAAGTCCCCAGTGGACTTTGTCTACCTGATGAGCCTTCCAGGGGACAAACAGGTGGAGGCAAAGGGTGAGGATGTCGGAAGCGATGACGTGCGCCGGGTGGTGAATCACACCATTCGAATGCTGAGGAACCCCGCTCAAAAGCGGCGCAAACCGATCCTCGCCGTGCGGAATCTCTACCGACTTCTCGATGAGGAAACGTTCTCAAATATCGAGAAGCTGAACGAGGTGCTTTGGCCGCACTGGACGACCCTATGGCGGGTGTGTGCGCGCGGCCACTATGCCCTTCACCGAAAGCCCCTGCGAGAGAAGGCGCCTGCGGAGACAAACGACGAGGATTTTGAGCTTGCGGTTCAGCCGGCATTGCCCTCCTTGGAAGAAAGCGGATACCGCCTCGATCTGGTGCGGGAAGAGGGCAATGAATTCTCTCCTCGTCTGGAGTTTCCCGGGCCACTTGCCCCGCACTATCCGGTGTGTGGATACCCGAGGATTGCGGAGTTCCGAAGGATGCTGGAAGAGCTTGATTTGGAGCGGGTCCTTTGCCAATGGCAAGGCTACTACTTCTACGCGCACACGGCGATCGCGGACAACGAGGGAATGGAAGTGTTTTTCTTTGCGCGTGAGAACGGAATCACATTCCGATTCCCGATGGAACACTGGCAGTCGATCCGGAATCTGTTTCGACGCGCCTGGCAGGCCCCCGAAGTGATTCATACGTGGGAAGCTCAGGTGCTCGAATACGGCGAACTGTAAGAGAGGCGGTGCTTCGCACCGGAAGAAGGGGGGACACGTCACCCCCAAGTTGGGAACTGCGGAGCGCGCGAGGGCGTTTCGATGTTTACGCCGGTTAACCTTCGCTGCGTCAACAAAATTCGCACCTGCTGAGTGACTGCGATATCGAACGATGATGTTTGTTTGCGACAAAGCGCTCCTAATCGTCGATGACGTAAACGCGTTGAAGCGCAAGACCTTGCGGTGAACCAGCGATTTCGCTGCTTAGTGTTAGAGGAGTCGGACGCAGCATAAGTGACTAGGCGGTTTCCCCAATGAGCAATCCCCGCATTCAAGCCACTCCACAATCCAGTTTGCCATTCGGCGACGAGCCGAAGCCGGGCTTCCGCACCAAGACTGCCGCCATGCGCCTGACTCCCGAGGAACTGGTCGAGATCGAATCTGCCGCCGAAGATGCGGGAAAAGCTCTCTCCGAGTGGTTACGTGAGACCGCTTTGCGCGCCGCGCGGCAACAGCTCCCCGATCCCGCCGAACTGGTGCTGGCCGAACTCTGGGCGGTGCGTTATGCGCTGCTGAATCTCTTCCATGCAGCCGCCGAGGCCGCGGCGGAAGGCAGACAACTGTTGCCCGATTCCGTCCTCAAAATCCGCGACCAAGCCGACGCGCGAAAGCTCCATCAGGCTCGCAAACTTCTCGAAGAATTCTTTGCCCGCGAGGGCAAGGAAAGAGCTCGTATGCCATGAGTGTTATGCCTTTACCCAGAAGCTTTTCGCTGTTGACGCCGTTGCTTTGGGGAGCCGCGATGGTCTTCTTGCTACTGGCGGTGCGGAATATATTGCTCAGTCGGTCTTCATCTAAACGGTGGGATATGGACGAGATTGAATGGGGTAGACCTCGGCCAAATTTGTTCCAGAGATGGAGGATAAAGATGGACAGGATTCGATTCAGACTGCCGCGATTTGTGAAACAGCCGACGATGCGAGAGATTGCGCCGAAACCCATACCATCAGCGCCCGCGAATGATCCCGCCGATCCGCTGAAGAAGCCTACCCAGCCGATGCTCGCGCTCTTTGGTTCGACCATCGGTGCACCCGAGACTAAACCCAAAGAGGCGTTCGCCTGGGAGAAAACGAAGGGAATCGAATGAGAGACAAATTGCCAAGAACAACACTTCACGCTTGAGGAGTGCTCGGTATGCTCACGATCTCGAAACCGCTGTCAGCCAGCCAGGCGCAGACCTACCATGTGCGGGAGTTTGCCTCGCAGGAGCAGAACTACTGGAGCCGCGATCAGCAGGGTCACAGTGAGTGGCAGGGCAGACTCGCCGAGCAGTGGGGGTTGCAAGGTGGCATTGGTTCCGAACACTTTGCACGACTGAGTGAAGGCCAGCATCCGCACACCGAAGAGCAGCTCGTACGGCATCAAGTTTCGAGAACCTATGAAGGCAAATTTGGCAGAGAGGTGACCAGCGCCGAGCATCGCGCCGGGTGGGACGCCACATTCTCTGCGCCGAAGTCGATATCGCTTACCGCTCTCGTGGGCGGCGATGATCGGGTGCGGGAGGCCCATCGGGAAAGTGTACGCGCGGCACTTCAGGAGCTTGAACGATACACGCAGGCGCGGATCGGCAATGTCCATGCCCCGGAGACGACCGGAAAATTCATCGCTGCCACTTTCGAGCACGACACCGCGCGGCCCGTCGATGGCTACGCGGCGCCCCAGCTTCATACTCACGCCGTGATCTTTAACATGACCGAGCGCGAGAACGGTCTTGAAAATGGGAAACAGATGCGAGCTTTGCAGCCACACGAAATGTTCGTGTCACAGCGCTACGCCACGGCGGTCTATCGATCCGAGTTGGCTCTGCGTCTGAAAAAGCTGGGCTACGAACTGGAGTCCGGCAAGCATGGACAGCCGGAAGTAAAGGGCTACACGAAGGAATATCTGGAGGCTTCCAGTCCAAGGCGTGAACAGATCAAAGACCATCTCCGAGAACAAGGAATCGACGGAGCGGCGGCGGCACAGATCGCTGCCCATCGTACGCGCGACCGCAAGGAACCCCTCTCGCCTACAGAAGTCTTGCAGCGACACCGCGAGCTTGCTGCACAGTATGGGCATCAGGCGGACCGCGTTGTCGCACAGGCGCGCCAACATAGCCAACACCAGATGCCGGAGCCCGAGGTTCAGGCAAAGCAGGCTGTGACCTGGGCGCGCGATCATGTCTTCGAGAGATCGGCTGTGCAGGACCGCCGCGCGATCCTGGAAACAGCGCTGGTGCGCGGAATGGGTGAAACCACCTATGCCCAGGTCCGGCAGGAGTTCGAGCGCCGGATCGAGGCCGGGGAGTTCCGCGAAGTCTCGCGCGTTGGGGCTGGCAGACAGTACACAACCGCCGGGATGGTCCGCATGGAGCGTGAGATCGTTGGCCGGATGCAGCAGGGCAATCGGCGCGACTACAGCGATCCCATGCTGGTCTTGCCGCAAGTGCGCATCGCCACGGAAGATCGCCACCCGGAGTTGAATGCGTCGCAGCGGCAGGCAGTAGACGAAATCTTTCTTTCGCGGGAGAAGATTGTCGGTTTAGATGGCATTGCAGGCGCGGGTAAGACAACAACTCTGGCGGTGATCCGCGAAGGCGCGGAGGCCGAGGGATTCTGGGTGGAAGGTTTCGCGCCGACGTCCCGCGCGTCGCAGAAGCTCGGGGAAGCAGGCATGGAGACATCCACGCTACAGAAGCATCTGGTACGAGGACGGCAGCCGGATAGCGGGGAGAAACGGCTCTATGTGCTCGACGAATCCTCGCTGGCATCGACCAGGCAGGTGCATGAGTTTGTGAACCGGCTTCATCCGAATGACCGTGTGTTGCTCGTCGGCGACCGGCGGCAACACGAGGCTGTTGAGGCCGGGAGGCCTTTCGCGCAGCTCCAGGACGCAGGTATGAAAACCGTGAAACTCGAAGAGATCGTGCGGCAGATAGACCCGGAACTGAAAGAGGTAGTCGAGCAGCTTGCACGGGGCGAAGTACGCGAAGCGATACAGAATCTTGACCGGCAGGGCCGAGTCCATGAGATTCAAGGCCACGACGACCGCATCGCCGCGATTGCGAAGGACTACGCAAAATCGCCGGAGAACACGCTGGTGATTTCTCCCGATAATCGCTCTCGCATCGAGATCAACGAGCGCATCCATACGGAATTGCAGCGGCGCGGCCTGGTTGGCACTGAGGAGCACCGCATCAGGACGCTAGTGCCGCGCCAAGACCTCACAGGCGCGGACCGCACATGGGCTGAGCGCTATGAGGTTGGCAATGTGCTGCGCTATTCGCGAACA
>Ga0302324_100023213_pt1 | contig 12009 bp, 11 predicted proteins | sample Palsa_T0_1_FD_201949 | JGI IMG/M metagenome (GOLD analysis project Ga0302324, IMG submission 201949) | Peat permafrost microbial communities from Stordalen Mire near Abisko, Sweden - Palsa_T0_1 | ecosystem: Environmental > Terrestrial > Soil > Palsa > Peat permafrost | place: Sweden: Abisko... | reverse complement strand
ATATGTGCGAGGCGGTCGCCGCCGGCGCGCCGAAACCGGCGCGGCTTCGAAAATTCCTCTGCGCGGGCGCGCCGATTCCGCCAGCGTTGATTGATCGCGTCTATCGGGAACTCGACCTCAAGGTCTGCTCGCTCTGGGGCATGACGGAGTCGCTGTCGAGCACGCTGACGGAGCCGGAGCGCGCGTTGGAGAAATCCTCCAAGACGGATGGCCGCCCTCTCGACGGCGTTGCAGTCAAGGTGATGCGAGTGGATGGAGCGCCCGCTCCGGTTGGCGAAACCGGCGCGCTCAAGGTCCGCGGCGCGCAAATGTGTTTAGGCTACTACAAACGGCCGGACATGGAGCCGTTCGACGCCGGCGGCTGGTTCGACACCGGCGATCTCGCCTACGCCGACGAGGAGGGTTATATCCGCATCAATGGCCGCCTGAAGGATATCATCATCCGTGGCGGCGAGAACGTGCCGATCGTCGAGATCGAGAATCTGCTCTACAAACATCCCGCCGTTCTCCACGCCGCGCTGGTAGGCTATCCGGATGCGCGGCTCGGCGAGCGAGCTTGCGCATTTCTGGTGCTGCGCGAGGGCCAACGGCTCGATTTGAGCATCATTCAGGCCTACATGGCCGAGAACAAAGTGGCCAAACAATATTGGCCTGAGCGCATCGAGGTCGTCGCCGATCTGCCGAAGACGCCTGCCGGGAAGGTGCAGAAATTCGCACTCCGCGAACAGGCGAAAGTGTTCGCGGACGCGGCCGAGAAGGCAAGCGCGTGAGCGGCCGGCTCGACGGTCGGGTCTGCGTCGTCACGGGCGCCGCGCGCGGCATCGGCCTGGCGATTGCGGAGCGTTTTGGGCGCGAAGGCGGCCGTCTTGCGTGCGTCGATGTGAGCGCCAAGCGCTTGCAACCCGCCGTTGCGGAGCTCAGCGCCAAGCGCTTCGAGGTTCGCGGCTACGCTGTGGATGTCGGCGCGCGCGACGCGGTTCACAAGATGTTCGCGGAAATCGAAAGCGAATTCTCCGCGCCCGTCGCCGTCCTCGTCAACAACGCGGTGTGGGCGCGCTTTCAGCCTCTCGCGGAGATTGATCCCGAGACAATGCTGCGTATGTCTGCGGTTGGCGTGCACGGCTTGTTTTGGACCATGCAAGCCGCGGCGCCGCAGATGGAGCGCCGCGGCGGCGGCGCGATCGTCAATCTGAGCTCGGTCTCCGCGCTCCATCCCGCCAAGGATTCGATCGCGTATTCCGCATTGAAGGCGGGCGTCATCGGCTTGTCGCGCGCCGCAGCGGTCGAGCTCAGCCCAAAAAAGATTCGCGTCAACGTGATCGCGCCCGGGATGATTGGAACTCCGGCCTCGCTCGCGCAATTCGACGAAGCGACGATCGCGACGCGGCAGGCGGAGATGCCGCTCGGGCGTTTCGGCGAGCCTGAGGAGATCGCGTCACTGGCCGCCTTCCTCGCCAGCGACGAGGCAAGCTACATCCAGGGCGCGGTGATAACCGCCGACGGCGGTTGGACCGTCCCCGCGAAATGAGCAAGGAGACACGCCATGAAGCGCCTTGAGGGCAGACGCGCCGTCGTCACCGGCGGCGGCAGCGGGATCGGCAAGGCGAGCGCCATTCGCTTTGCGCGCGAGGGCGCATCCGTGTTGGTTGTCGGCCGCGCGGCGAACACCAACGAGACGGTTGCGGAAATCAAGGCCGAGGGCGGCGTCGCCATGGGCATGATTGCTGACGCGTCGGTCGAGGAGAATGTCGCGGAGACTGTCCGCCGCTGTGTCGCCGAGCTCGGAGGATTGGAGATCTTCTTCGCCAATATCGGCGTCACCGGCACAAACACACCGTTTCTGGAGCAGACCGTCGAGGAATGGACCGAGGTTTATCGCATCAACACGATCAGTTGTTTCCTCGCCATCAAATACGCCGGCCGCCATATGACGGCGCAGGGATATGGGTCGATCATCCTGACCTCGTCGGCGGCGTCGCTGCGCGCCAATGCCGGCGCCATCTCCTACAGCGCCAGCAAGGCGGCGGTGAACAGCCTGGCGCAAACCGCCGCCAACGCCTTTGCGGGAACGGGTGTACGGGTCAACGCGGTCCTGCCTGGACTCGTCGAGACACAATTGACGCGCTCGGTGTTCGAGGACGCGCGCGCGCGGGGCGTCGAGGATAGGCTCGGCCACGTGACGCCGCTCAAGCGGCCCGGACGCGCCGACGAGATCGCCGCCGCGGCCGCCTTCCTGGCGAGCGACGATTCCTCCTACGTCGATGGGCAGTTGCTGTCGGTCGACGGCGGCGTCAGCAGCACACACCCTTATGGGCGCATCGCCCTGCCGAAGTGAGCTTTCAGTCCTCCCTCCCCCCTTGTGGGGGAGGGTCGGGGTGGGGGGTAGCCGCAGGCTGCGCGTTATCCCGTCGGCTTCGGCCAAGTCGAACCGACCCCCTCCCTAACCCTCCCCCACAAGGGGGGAGGGGATCCGCCCTATCCTGAAGGCTTGCGGTTCCTTCACTCGATTGCCCCGACGATCAGCAATCTTGGTTGACCGAGAAAGTAAAGTAGCGTACGGTCTTGATCATAGCAGACTGACATCGAGGGAGGCGCCGCCGTGGATTTTGAGCTGCCCAGGGAGATCACGGACAAGCTCGCCGAGCTCGATCGGTTCATCGAAGCGGAGATCAAGCCGCTCGAGCGCGAGAACATACAGTTCTTCGATCATCGACGCGAACACGCGCGGACCGATTGGGATAACGACGGCGCTCCCAGAGCGGAATGGCGCGCGCTGATCAGCGAAATGGAGCGCCGCGCCGACAAGGCGGGCCACCTTCGCTACGGCCTGCCGAAATCGTGCGGCGGCTCGGCGGCGTCCAATCTCGCCATCGCGGCGATCCGCGAACATCTCGCCGCCAAAGGGCTCGGCCTGCACAACGACCTGCAGGATGAATCCTCGATCGTCGGCAATTTCCCGATCATTCCCGCGCTCGCGGATTACGGCACGCCCGAGCAGAAGACTTACATCGAAGGCATCATCAGCGGCAGGAAGCATCTTTCCTTCGGATTGACGGAGCCCGGCCACGGCAGCGATGCGACCTGGCTCGAGACGACGGGCGTTCGCGATGGCGACAGTTGGGTGATCAATGGCCGCAAGCGTTGGAACAGCCAGGTCGCGCGAGCCCACGCAAATCTCGTGTTCGCGCGCACCTCAGGCACGCCGGGCGAGGCCAAGGGCATCACCGCCTTCATCGTGCCGACCGACACGCCGGGCCATAACGTCCTGTACAACCACTGGACCTTCAACATGCCCAGCGATCACGCGGAGACCGAGCTGAAGGACGTGCGCGTCCCCGACAGCGCGATCCTGCATCGCGAAGGCGAAGGCCTGGTTGTTGCGCAACGCTTCGTGCATGAGAACCGCGTTCGGCAGGCCGCCGCCAGCGCGGGGGCCGCGCGCTATTGCATTCAGGAGGCCGTCAAATACGCGAAGAGCCGCGTCGCCTTCGGCGAGCCGCTATCGAGGAAACAGGCTATCCAATTTCCGTTAGTCGAGTTGTGGGCGGAATACGAGATGCTTCGCAACTATATATTCCGCGTCGCCTGGCAGATGGATCGACAGAATCCGCTCGAGATCAGCGACATGGTTTCGATCTGCAATTTCCGGGCGAATCGCCTTTGTTGCGAGGCCGCGGACCGCGCGATGCAGGTACACGGCGGCATGGGCTATAGCCGCGCGTTGCCATTCGAGCATATCTATCGTCACCACCGCCGTTACCGCATCACCGAGGGCAGCGAGGAGGTGCAGATTCGGCGCGTCGCGCAATATCTGTTCGGCTTCAGCGGCAAGCAGGCCAGTAAGGCATGAGCGAGGCGGGTCAAGCGGACGGCGAAGTGGATTTCGACGTCGCGCGCCTCGATGAATATCTCAAGAGTTGGTTGGGCGGCGCCGCGCCGATGCGTCTTGCGCGTACGCAAGGCGGCATGTCGAACCCGACTTATTTCGTCACCCGCGGCGATTGGCGCGGCGTGCTGCGCAAGCAGCCGAACAACGCGCTGGCGCCTTCGGCGCACGCGATCGATCGCGAATATAGGGTGCTCATGGCTTTGCGAGCCAGCGCCGTTCCCACGCCCGAGCCCTATCGGTATTGCGCCGATCGCGACGTGCTCGGCACGCCGTTTTATCTGATGGAGTGGCTTGACGGGCGCGTCTTTCATGAATTTGCAACGCCGGGTCTGCAACGTGGGGAGCGCGCCGAGCTGTTCGATTCGATGTGCGCGACGCTGGCCGAGATTCATAAGCTCGACTTTCGCGCGCTGGGACTGGCGGACTTCGGCAAGCCCGGGAACTATTTCAAGCGCCAGCTCAGCCGTTGGTCGGGCCTCTGGGCGCAGTACCGAAATGGCGACGACGACAATCCCGACCTCGATATGGTCACGCATTGGCTATCCGAGCGCGTGCCCGAGAGCGAGGCCCTCGCTTTGTGCCACGGCGATTTTCGCATCGCCAACGTGATTTTTCACAAGTCGGAGCCGCGGGTGATTGGCGTGCTGGATTGGGAGTTGTCGACCCTCGGTCATCCCCTGGTTGATCTCGCTTTCAACAGCCAGGCGTGGCGTATGGCGCCGGATGAGAACGGCGGCCTGCTGGGCTTGCCGCTCAAGGAGATGGGAATCCCGTCGGAGCATGATTATTTGGAGCGCTACTACGAGCTCTCCGGCGCTGAGGAGCGGCTGACGCGCTTCCACCAGGTGTTCGCGATGTTTCGCGGCGCCGTCGGCAGCGCAGGCGTCGCCGCGCGCGGCGACCTTGGCAACGGGGTGTTGCCGGACGCCGCGCGGGTTGGACGGCGCCTCGCGCGGGCCTACGCAGCGCGGGGCGTCGCGCTTATCAGGGAGACGCCATGAGCCTGCATGAAAGACCGGCGACCAGCGTCGCCGAGGCGATCCGCCGACGCCGTTCGGTGCGCGGCTTCCTGCCGGATGAGGTGCCCGAGGCGACGATTCGCGAAGTTTTGGAGCTCGCGCAATGGGCGCCCTCCAACTGCAACGTACAACCCTGGACGCCGCACATCGTGTCAGGAGAGGCGCTCTCAAAGCTGCGCGCCGCGTTGGTCGATGCGGGTATGCGCGACGAGCCGATCAGCCCCGACTTTGTCGCCGATCGGAAGTTCGCCGGCATACATCGCGAACGGCAGGTGGACGCGGCTCAACAATTGTACGGGGCGATGGGGGTCGAACGGCGCGATCTGGTCGGACGCAAGTTGGCCTATGTGCGCAACCACGCTTGTTTCGACGCGCCGCACGCAATCTTCATCTTCATGGACGAGCATTTCGGCGAGCGCGAGGCGACGGATATCGGCATGTACGCGCAGACGCTCATGCTCGCGCTGACGGCGCGCGGCGTCGCGTCCTGCGCGCAGGGCGCGTTGAGCTTGTTCCCTCACATCGTGCGAGAGCATCTCGGCGTGCCCCCGAGCCAGAAACTGTTGTTCGGCGTTTCCTTCGGCTATGAGGATGTCTCGGTCAAAGCCAACGCCGCCCGTGTCGGCCGCGCATCTCTCGATGACGCCGTCCGATTCCATCGCTGATCCGATCCGCCGCGTCGGGGTCGTTGGCCCTGGCCTGATGGGGCTTGGCCTGGCTCAGGCGATCGCCGGCGCGGGGATCGAGGTCGCCTTGTGCGGACGCGACCCGGCGGTGGCGCGAGAGCGATTGGCGAGCGCATTGCGGCGGCAGGTTGCTCGCGGTCGCCTCAGCGCAGCAGAGGAGGCCGCGATCGTCGCGAAGGTGAGCGTCGCGAGGGTGACGGAGGAGGGCCTGTCCGGCTGCGGCCTCGTCGTCGAAAGCGTCTCTGAGGATCGTGCGACAAAGACCGCGGTGCTGGCCGCAATCGAGCGGGCTGCGTCTACCGCCATCATCGCGACGAACACCTCTGGCCTTTCGATCGCCGGTCTTGGCGAGGCGCTTCAGGATCCTTCCCGCTTCCTTGGACTGCATTTCTTTTCCCCCGCGGAACGAATGCCCTTAGTTGAAATCGTGCGCGGGCCGAGTACCGCGCTCGCTACACAGACGGCCGCGCTTGTCTTTGTACGTGGCGTCGGAAAGCGTCCGATCGTCGTGCGCGATGGCCCCGGCTTCTTCGCGACCGGCGTATTTGCGGCCTATCTCGACGAAGCCGTGGCGATGGTGGCCGAAGGCGTCGCGCCCGCCGCCATCGATGAGGCGGCGATAGCTGATGGACGCGCGATCGGACCGCTCGCGGTGCTCGACGAGACCGGGGTGGCGCTGAATCTCGCGCAGGCGCGCCAGGCGCGAGCGGACGGTTTGGCGGCCGGGTTTTGTCGTCCGCTCGCGGCGCCTGTATTTGCTCTGCTGGTTGAAGCCGGCCGGTCCGGGCGCCGCGCGGGTGGCGGCTTCTTCGACTGGCCGCCGCAGGGCCCCCGGACGCCGTGGCCGGGTCTTGCCGCGGCATTTCCCGCGGCGGCGCAACAACCAGATCGTGAGACGATCCGGCTGCGTCTGTTCGCAGCGGAGGCGCGCGAAGCTTTGCGGCGTCTCGAGCAAGGTATCGTCGGAAATGCGGACGACGCCGATGCCGCTTCGATTCTGGGTTTGGGCTATCCCAAACAAACCGGCGGCGTTCTGCGCGCCGCGGAAGAGTTCGGCCTCGACGCGTTCGTGAAGCTCTGCGAGGGCCTCGCGGCTGCATATGGCGAGCGCTTCGCGCCCTCGCCCTGGCTACGTGAGCTCGCCCTGCGCGGCGAGGGCCTTCGCGCCTATCGCGAGGCTGCGCCATGAGGTTGATCCTCGTACGCCACGGGCGACCGAATGAGATTGATTCCGAAACGCCCAGCGATCCTTCGTTGAACACCGACGGCTGGCGACAAGCGCGCGCGGTCTCGAAGCTGCTTGCGACGGAGGGCGTGACGCGGATTGTCGCGAGCCCGATGTTGCGCGCTCAGCAAACAGCGCAGCCGTTGGCCGAGCGCCTGGGGCTCGGCATCGATACTGTCGAAGGGTGGGCGGAGGCGGATCGCGGCGCGCATCGCTATCGTTCGACCGAGACGCTGCGCGCCGAAGGCGGCGAGGCGTGGCAAAAATTTCTCGCAGATCCGATACGCTATCTTGGCGCGGATCCCGAGACGTTCCGCGCCGGCGTACTCGCGGCGCTTCACGCTACCGCCTGGGCCTACGATCGCGCGGAGCGCGTGGTCGTGTTCACGCATGGAATGCCTGTCAATATCGTGCTCGCACACGCGCTCGGGCTCGACAGCATCACGAATTTCCTGGTGGGCTACGGATCGGTTACGCGGTTACGGCGGCGTGAGAACGGCGGCTATGGCGTTTCGAGCGTCAACGAAACGGCCCATCATAGGAGCGAGGATTGAGGACAAACGTTATGACGGAAACCCTCGCGCAAAGTTGGAATGGCCGCGACGTGGCCGATCTGCTCGATCTGGCGCCAATCGCCGTCAACCGATTTCGCAGCCGGCTTGCCGAGAGAAACGAGCACGGGCGTATTTATGGCGGCCAGTTGCTTGGCCAAGCGGTCATGGCCGCCTCGCGCACGGTCCCCGACGAACGGGCGGCAACTTATCTGCAGTTCCTTTTCGCCGCTGGCGGGGCGCCTGAACAGGCGGTCGATTATGAGGTCGTCCCGCTGCAGGACGGCAAGCGGTTTTCCTCGCGTAGCGTGCGCGGAGTCCAGCCTGGCGGCCGCATCCTCTGCGACGCGAGCGTCAGTTTCGCGCGCGCCATGGAATCGCCGTCGCACGCCGCGCCGCCGGAACGGGACAGCGGTCTCGCCAGCAATCCCGAGAGTCTCCCCGGCCTAAAGGATATCGATGCGCCTGAGGCGCGGGACGTCGAGCGCACGCTCGACTACGGCTATCGCGAACATTCAGCGATCGATCTGCGTCTACCTTTCATCGACGATGTGCTTCGCGGCGATCCGTCGTCGCCACGCGTGCGCTTCTGGATTCGCACGTGGGCGCCCTTGCGCGACGATCCGGCGCTGCACGCCGCGGCTTTCGCTTATATCTCCGACTATTGGATCAATTTCGTCGCCTGCATCGCGCATGTGGCGCCGCTGGCGAAGGCGGACGGCAAGCTCTATGTCGCGAGCCTCAATCACGCGATCTGGTTCCATTGTCCGTTTCGCGCCGATCAATGGTTGTTGTGCGACTGCGCGAGCCCTCGCGCGGCGCGCGGCCGCGGGCTGGCGACGGCGCGGGTCTATTCGCGCTCGGGCGAGTTGGTCGCAAGCGCGACGCAGGAGTGTTTGTTGGCGCCGATGTGATACTTCGGAGGGGATGACGGGCATGAATCTGGACTACGTCCGCGCGCTGACTTTCGCGCCGATCGTTCAGCGTTACGACGCGAGGGACTCGGCGCTTTACGCGCTGAGCCTCGGCATGGGCGCCGATCCCGCCGACGAGGACGAATTGCCTTATGTCTACGAGGGACGCGGGCCGCTCGCCGCGCCCAGTCAATGCGTGACGTTGTGCTGGCCGCCGTTCTGGCACAAGGAGCCGTCCACGGGCATTTCCTGGCGGCGTATTCTGCACGGCGAACAGCGGTTCACCTTGCGCCGTCCCGTTCCGGTTGCCGGGCTTGTCGAGGCCGAACATCGCGTCGTCGCCGTGGCGGACAAGGGCGTCGGGCGCGGCGCTGTCCTCTACACGGCTCACGACGTTCGCGATCAGGCAAGCGGCGAACCGATCGCTGATATGGTGGCCGCCGAGTTTCTGCGCGACGATGGCGGCTGCGGCGGCTTCGGCGAAGCGCCGACGCTGACGCGGGCGTTAGAGCCTCGCGGCCAACCGATCGCCATTTGCGACTACAAAACCTCGACGCAGGCCGCGCTGCTCTACCGGCAGGCGAGCCGCGATTTCATGCCGATTCACGCGGACCCCGAGATCGCCCGGCAAGCGGGCTTCGAGCGGCCGATCTCGCATGGCCTCAACACGTTCGGGCTTGCCTGCCGCGCCGCGCTCAAGCGCTTCGCGCCGCGTCGGCCGGAAAAACTCGTGTCGATGTCGGTCCGTTTCGCCGCGCCCGCCTATCCCGGCGATACGATCCGGATTGAGTTCTTCGAGGATAGCGGCGTTCGCTTTCGCGCATTCGCGCTGGAGCGAGACGTCTTGGTGCTGGATCGCGGCGAGATCGGGCTTGCATGAGGCGGCGCGGCAAAACAACTGAATCAGCTGCACCAAACTATCCCGTTATTGCGAGCGAAGCGAAGCAATCCAGCGCCGGGGCGGGATGGCGCCGCATCAAGCATGGGCACGCTGGCCGCGCCGGTCGTTGGCGATGCCGAGCCCGGAGCATCGCGGTGAGCGCTGGATTGCTTCGCTTCGCTCGCAATGACGGCGGAGGAGGCGGAAGCATTTACTTCGCCGCGACCGCGCTAAGCCGCGTCCGAATCGTCGCTCTCCTCGCTGTCGACGATCATGCCAAGCAAATTCTCCTTCATTTTGCGCAGCGCTCGGGCGGTCGCCCGCAGATCCGTCTCTTCGATCTTTTCGAGGATTTCCTTTTCGGTGACGGTGACGCTTTCCCGTATCTGCGCGATCAGCGCTTGTCCGCGCCGGGTGAGAAACACGCGCTTGACTCGACGGTCTTCTTCGTCGGCGCGGCGTGATACAAAACCCGTCTTCTCCAGCCGATCAATCAACTGACCTAGCGCAACCTTGCCGAGATCGAGCTCGTCGGCGAGCGCGACCTGCGGCATGCCGTCAGAGCGCGAGAGAAAGGCCAGCACCCACCATTGCGAGCGTGTGACGCCGAGCGGCTTCAGTGCGCGGTCGACGACGCGCCGGCGCAGCCGGGACACGTCGTGCACGAGAAATCCGAGCCGCAGTTCCCAGTTCAGGTCTGGCGCCATGTATCAACCTCGATGCCGAGACCCCGGCTGACTCGATAGGTCACATATTTACGATTCAGACCTTGGCGAAGATCGTCGACTATCGCAAGCGGCTAGAAATCGGCGCCGCATTCAAAGGCGCCGCCGCCCGCTCAGATCTTTCGATCGCGGCCGGCCCAGTGCGGGTCGCGGAGTGCGTTCTTGCGCACCTTGCCGACTGAGGTCACAGGCAAAGGCTCAGCGCGGAATTCGTAGCTGCGCGGCACCTTGTACCCGCCGATCAATTGGCGGCAATGCGCGGTCAACTCGTCCGGAGTCGCTGACATTGCCTCGTTCAGCACGATTACTGCATGGACGCTCTCGCCCCACTGATCGCTGGGGATGCCGATCACCGCGGCTTCGCGCACGGCCGGATGCAGGAACAATGCGCGCTCCACTTCGATCGAATAGACGTTCTCGCCGCCGGTCACGATCATGTCCTTCACGCGATCGGCGACAAAAAGGAATCCGTCCTCGTCGATCGTGCCGGCGTCGCCGGTATGCATCCAGCCGTCCTTCAGCGCGGCTGCTGTGGCCTGCGGGTTGTTGAGATAGCCGGACATCAGCGAATCGCTGCGCACGACGATTTCGCCGAGCGTGTTCGCCGGGGCATAGGCCCCGTCCGGGAGCAGGATTCTGATCTCATTGCCTGGCGCCGGCTGACCGCCTGAGCGCATACGCGAGGACTTCGGCCCGGAAATCTGATGATCCCGCCAGCGCAGCATGCTCGCGAAGCCGCCAGTCTCCGTCATGCCGAAGATTTGATAAAATCGCCACGTCGGCAGCTTGGTCATGGCGAGACGCATCAGCGCCTCCGGCATCGGCGAACCGCCGTAGATGCAGGTTCGTAGGCTCGCGAGATCGTAGCGCTCGAACTCGGGATGCCGGACCAGCATGTTGATCATGGTTGGCACGAGCACCATGTTAGTGACGCCGTGCTCGGAGATCGCCTGCATGACCGGGATCGGATCGAACTTCGGCAGCAACACGTGGGTTCCGCCGAGCATCGTGATGTAGAGCAGGGCGCTTGCGCCGGCGAAGTGGAAAAAACCCGCAACATAGAGGAACTTGAGATCCTCGACGTCCGGCAGCATCGCGATATAGCCGAGCGTCGCCACGAACAGCCCGCGATGCGACATCATCACGCCTTTCGGATGCGACGTCGTGCCCGCGGTATAGAAAATGACCCAGAGATCTTCGCCGCTCCGGTTCGCGTCTTCCATCGGCTCGTGGCGCGCAATCAAATCCTCGTAGGCGATCATGCCTTGCGGCGTCTCGCCCTCGCCCATGAAGACGAGTGTCTTCACCCAATCGAGTTGCGCTTTCAGCTCGCGCGCCTGATCGACAAAATTCTCATCGACGAACAACACGGTCGCGTGGGAATCGGTGAGCGCATAGGCGTTTTCGGCCGGCGACCAGCGGATGTTCAGCGGCGCGAAAGCCCCGCCCGCCCAGGGAACCGCGAAAAACAACTCGACATAGCGATCCGAATTGAAGCCGAGCGCTGCGACAAAACCGCCGTCGGCAATGCCGAACGCCCGCAACGCCGCAGCGAGCCTCGGCACACGGGCGCCCACCTCGCTCCAACTGCGACGGCGATCGCCGGAAATGGTGGCGACGCCGTTCGGTTGGCAGGCGACGGCTTGCCGCAAAAAGCGAGTTCCTTGCATGGTCGGCTTCCTCTTTGATGGCGTCGCGTCAGATCTTGCATTCGGGGCTCATGGCCGGCTCGACCCATTCATATCTTCTCACCTCGATACGGGGACGCTCATTCCCGTCGTGGGGAGCTCGTCGTCAGTTCAACTCTCTAGGGGAATAGCCGAGAATTTCGCGGGCGATGATCAACCGCTGGATGTCGCCGGTGCCCTCGTAGATATCGAAGATGCGGGCGTCGCGGAACGCTTTTTCCGGGAGATGGGAATCAGAAAGCCCACTGGCGCCCAGCAGTTCGATACAGGTCTGGGTGACCTTGCGCGCGAGGGCGCCGCCCATCGCCTTGGCAACGGAGGACTCGATCTTGCCGGGGCCTTCGTTCTGCTCGATCCACTTGGCGCGTAGGACCGTTACCCAGGTTGCCTCCCAATCCGCTTCCAGCGCCAGCAACCGATCGGCCGCGGCGG
>Ga0302324_100023211_pt1 | contig 12010 bp, 10 predicted proteins | sample Palsa_T0_1_FD_201949 | JGI IMG/M metagenome (GOLD analysis project Ga0302324, IMG submission 201949) | Peat permafrost microbial communities from Stordalen Mire near Abisko, Sweden - Palsa_T0_1 | ecosystem: Environmental > Terrestrial > Soil > Palsa > Peat permafrost | place: Sweden: Abisko... | reverse complement strand
CTAGACCTTATCAAGAGTGACCTCCAGGAATTCCAAAAATTGAAATCTGACGAGGCATATACTCAGGCTCAGTTGCTCTTGGAGCGACTGATCTTTCTGTATTTCCTCCAGAATCGGGGCTGGCTAAAGCAGGACAGCCGGTACCTGCCAAGTGGCTTACAAGAGCATCTGAAAAAACCGGATGCCTTCTCGTACTATGGCGAATTTCTCGAAAAGGTTTTCTGGTCACTCAGTACGCCCCCGCTATCCAGCGGTGACCGCGATCATGGCTTGCCATTCCTCAATGGTGGGTTGTTCGATGATGATGAGTTCGATCCGTCGGAAAGGCGCAAGAAGACAAACCCACCACTCAAAATACGGAACAGTACTTTGGGAAATGTGTTTCGGGACCTGCTCGAAGCGTTTAATTTTACCGTCACGGAAGATACGCCACTAAATCAGGAAGTTGCTGTCGATCCTGAAATGCTCGGCAAAGTATTCGAGTCGATCGTTCTTCACGCTGAACAAGCCGATCCCGATGCCATAGCGCCCGACAAACGCAAAGCCACGGGCTCCTATTACACGCCTCGCATCGTCGTTCACTTCATTTGCCAGGAAGTCTTGTATCAGTACCTAAAGAACCATCTCCCGGAAGACGATTGGGAATCGCGTCTTCGGGCACTCCTTGCAATCGATGCCTCCGACGGCATAGACGAAACAGAGCGAGAGACCCTCAAGAGGACGATCACACCCGGCCAAGCTGCCGGAGCACTGAAGCTTGTCACTCCCCTACGCTGTTGCGACCCTGCGGTTGGATCAGGCGCGTTCCCTGTTGGTCTCCTACACGAACTGGTGAACCTTAGAAGAGTTCTGCAAACGGTAGCCAATGGCTACGTGGACCCGGTGCGTAAGGAAGGATCTTCTTGGCTCCAAACAACCAAGCAGGAGATTGTACAGAACTGCTTGTTTGGGGTGGACATTCAGCAACAGGCGATTGAAATATGCCGGTTACGCCTCTGGCTCAGTCTCGTGGTGGACTATGACCTCGGCCTGGACCCGTTCAAGGCAGAAAAAACAGAATTCAACCGAGCGATAGATGGTATCTCCCAGCTCCCCAACTTGGAAATGAACTTCCATCGTGGCGATAGTCTCCATGACCACATTTCTGGAGTACCCATCGTCATCATGCCGGAAAAGGCCAGCCACTACTCAAATGATTTCGAGAAGATCACAAAGCTGGGTGAGCAACTGCACCTAGCGAAGCGAGCGGAACGCAAACGAAAGCTTCGTCTTCAAATCCTCGAAATGCGTCTCGACCTAAGTCGCCGCATCTTGGATGAAGAGATCCATTCGCTCGACCGGGACGAGTCTTCACTCGAAAAGCTTTTTCACGACGAAACCGAATCCTCGTCCCGTAAGCGCAAACGCATTTCGCATGAACAGTCTCGGCTTCAAGATGCATTGGGAAGAATTGAAAAGGACCGAAAGGAACTGGGAAAGCTATCGCAGAGAGAATTCGATATTCAGTTCTATACAAAACTTAGGAAACTTGAAGGCGCGGACTTCGATAGCCCCTTTAATTTCTCCTGGTACATTGATTTTCCTGGAATATTTGGGGGAGGCAATGTTGCCAAGGGTGGTTTCGACATCATCGTCGGTAATCCACCGTTTGTCACTGCTCGTAATCCGATAAAACGGGAGATGTGGCGCGAGCGTTGGCCAAGAGTCTGTCACAAGACCTATCAATTGCTCTGTCCTTTTTTTGAACTGAGTTTTGGGATGCTCCGACCCGACGGTCAACTGGGATTCATCGTCTCAAATGCATTTGCGAAGAGGGAGTTTGGCGCGCCACTAGTCCGGATCTTTTTTCCGACCATCGAACTTCAAAAGATTGTTGATTGTTCGGGCCTTCTTTTTCCTGGCCATGGTACTCCGACGTGTTTGGTCTTGGGAGCAAACCGTCGCCCCGATGACGAATCCAAGGTCCGTGTTGCCGCTATCCTTCCTGGGGGAGGCGACCTTCGCACTTCTCCTGAAGAGAGTCCTTTGTGGCAAACCCTATCCGACCACCATGACGATCCGGGTTTTTCTGATTCTCGAGTCGTCGTAGCTGACAGATCTCGGGAAGAGATGGCTGTGTGGCCTTGGCGGCTCGACTCAAGCACAGCACCTACGATGGAAATCGTCGATGATGCTGACACCCGCCTTTCAGCGTTCGTGCGCTCTTTCGGCAGCATGTTTGATACCCACAAAGATGATGTGTTTTTCATTTCGGGAGACTCCGCACGTCGCCACAGTATCGAGGTCGACGGGCTCGCGCCAGTAGTAATCGGAGATCAAATCCGAAACTGGAGCTTGCTCGGCCATTCTTTTGTGTTGAAACCTTACGACGAGAACTGGAAGCTGCGTAAGGAAGAGAAGCAATCTTATCTCTTTCGGTATCTTCGAAACTTCCGTTCAGAACTGGGTCGGCGAGCAACGTTCGGGGGGGAAGAACTACGAAGAAGCCGGAGAACCGTGGTTCCGGTTTCATCAGATGTCGATCGACAAAATTACAGCCACCAGTTGCATTGTTTATCCTGAAATCTCAACACATGCACACTTCAAGCCGCAAGCCCAAGGAATCTTATTCACCCAAACTGCCCCTGTGTTGAGGCTTGCCACTGATGGCCAAGACACCGAAGCCTTAATGAATGCGTTGGTGAATTCGAGTACGGCTCTTTTTTGGTTGAAACAGGTGTCTTTCAACAAGGGTGCAGGTCAAGAAGAAGAACGGGATCGGTATGAGTTTGCCGCAGGTAAGTTACGAGATCTACCAGTCCCCGCCAGCATTGCATCTGGATTGCGAGGGAAACCAGACGCGCTGTCGACAACGCTCATTCGCCTAGCGAAGGCGTGCAGTGCGCGTGGCGAGGAACTCTCCAGCACAAGTGTTCGCAAACTATTCGAGAATAAGAGCGAAGCGTACCAGAAATGGAATCAATCTTTGCCAGGTTATGTACCACCACATATTGGGATTGGTGTGGACTTTGTCGATACTAAATCTCTGCACGAGACGTATGACCGGGTAAAGAGTATGCGCGAGAGGTTCCGAGGGGAAATGATCGCCTTTCAAGAAGAGATGGACTGGCTTTTGTACTCCGCATATGGCCTATTGCAGGGCGATCATACAACCGCGCAATCGGAGTGTGAATCAGCAGCGCTAGATCGTGAACAGCGTCCCTTCCACCTGTATGCAGAGGCCCAAGGAGATTTTGCGCGTGCGGTCAGGTCGATTCCTAACGGATGGTCTTCACCTCGCAAGAAGCTTTGGGAAGCACGACTGGCGACCATTCGTGATAATGAACATATCCGACGAATTGAGCAGCCTGTGTATAAGCGGCGTTGGGATGAGCAATGGAAAGTAGGCAATGAGTGGCGGTGCGGCTCGATTGCCTACGCCGCCGAATTTGTGAACGCGTTCGAGTGGTGGATGGTAGAGAAGGCTGAGTGGTGGCTAGAACACAAGAAGAATGGCGGACCTGTCGAGTTCGACGATTGGGCGCAAGCTCTCTGGAAGGATTCGCGTGTCAACGGGGCTTGGCCCATTGCCGCAGAGGAATATGCCAAACTCCGCGATGATAAGGCGCTCCAAGAGGCAAACAAGAACGGCGAGCCCGCCCCTGCTCTAATCACTCCGGTTAGGGATTTTGTAAGTTTCCGCCGTGAACTAAAGCGCATCGTGGATGAAGAGACCGTGGCCGAGAACATCCCTTTCGCTGTCTCTTACGAGGAACTCGAAAAAAAGCTCAAACGGAAGATTCCTGGAAACATATCGAAGGTTCGCGGCAAGCTAAACGTCCCCCGTGAACGTTTCCATTTACGCGACAAGACTCAATATCTCTGGGCGGGCCTTCAATTCAAGCAGTGAGAGGTGTCAGATTCGGAGTTTTCTCGAAGGAAAGAAGTCACGCTGACGAGGGAGACGATGAAGCATATTCCCGAGGAACTGCGCGAGGTTGCAGAGAGAGTTCAAAAGGGTAGCCGACCTAGGGCTAGCGTAAGAACAGTTTTGAAGTGGTTTGGGGCCGAAAGACGAGGTTTCCGTATTCTCCGCGAGGTCCGGCGTGCTCTAAAGCGCGCGAAGCTGAGTACAATCCCCGATTTCGACGGTGCTTACATCGATTCTCAAGTAACTTTTGTCTCCAAAGAAGAGGGAGAGAAGAAAGCCCAAAAGTCGAGCGAGGCAGCGGCTGCGATCAACGTAACACTCGTTGATCAGACGGCGGGCGGATCAACGCCGTTGGCTATCCCCCTGGATCCCACGTATAGGATCGGTCGTCTGGAATCAGCAAACAAACCTGTGATCTGGGTAAAGCCGGATGAGTCAGTTGGTCGTGCTGCGACGCTGATGTTGAATCATAATTTTTCTCAACTGCCTGTGATGGTCAATGAGCGCGATGTCAAAGGAATCGTGACATGGCGAACCATTGGCAAGAAGTTCGTGCTGGGAACCAGTTGTGAAGCAATCCGGGAAGTAATGGAAACTCACCAGGAAATCAGTGCGGATGCATCTCTGTTTAGTGCGATTGAACTCATTGTCCAACATGATTGCGTCCTAGTGAGAGACTCCGAGAGGAAAATCTCGGGAATCGTAACAACACATGACCTCGGCGCTCAGTTTGGCTCTCTCTCAGAGCCGTTTCTGCTCTTAGGCGAAATCGAGAATCATATTCGCGGCATTCTTGGGCCGCTTTCCAAGGCGGAACTGGCTGCGGCCGCTGACCCAGGCGATGGAGAGCGGGAAGTCGAGGATGTCGCGGATTTGACGTTTGGAGAATACCTTAGACTTCTTACTGACAAGAAGATTTGGTCGAAATTGGGCCTGAAGATCGATCAGAAGACTTTCGCCCACTATCTCGAAGAAATTAGGAAAATTCGAAATGATGTCATGCACTTCGATCCAGAGGGCATAGCGCCCGAGGATATGAAGAAGCTCCGGTCGATGGTTGTGTTCATGCGTCAGCTCCCCGGCCTTGGAACCAAATAACAGTAAGGAATTAAGCCGTTGACTAGGCAACCCGCCAAGGCACTGAAAGAAGAAATATTGCGGGGCATAACTACGAGTTTGCCAAGGGGTTCATACCAAAAACATCCGTACTTCCCGGATCTCCTGCGCCAGCCGGACTTGTTGGCAGTACCGGAAACCGGAAAGCTTCTTGCTGTTTTCATTTATGAGATGGCGGAGCAGATCACATGGCGAAATGCGCTCGCGTGTGTGGAAGATGTGTTTGAAGTGAAATTGAGCGTTGGGTTGTTTACCGTCGTCATAGGGGTTGCAGCAAATCGATTCGAGCGTTCGCATGCTGACGACGATAAAGCCCAGCTCTTGAGGAATACTTTTGACCTTTTTCATCTCGAAGACGGTCGGCAAACTGAAACCCTTCAAGAATCCGTGGCATCTGTAATCGCGCGACCGTCTGAACATGCGGGGTTAACCGAGTTCTTGAACTACGAAAGAGACCTTGTGCATTCAGCTCTGGAGGGATTCAGTGAGGAACGATACAGAGAGCTAGTCGTTGTGGAACAAGACTCCTTGTTTAAAGAGGTTCGGAGTAAGTCAGGCGTTGCCGAGAGCCTGAGTCAAGCCACGGGATTGCCGATTATTAGAGACGTGCTCATTCGAAACGTGAAGGGAGAATTAGCCGATCTTCGACAGCATTATTCTTTTGAGTTTGACTATGGAATCGAGGGGAGGCCGAACGTTGCGATTGAAGTGCTCAGGTCAGGAAGATATGGTTCGCGTGACAAGATCCGCTACTTGATGATCAAAGCGAGGCTACTCCGATACGAATTCAGCGAAGGGCGATTGCGCCCCAGCCATCGCAGGGCAAGACTGATCCTAATCGTTGATGGGAATATCGCAGGACCAGACCACGATCCGTTTCGCTATGTGCGGTCACTGATGTCAGTCGGGTGGGAGTTGGTTAGAGCGGACAGGCTAAATGTTGTGGAAGGTCTATTGGCGAATGAAAACGTTTAAGCGGGAAATAGAAACTATCCTCCTTCAGCTTCGCGGTAGTCCGTGGGCCGGACACCCCGACGTAGCTGACGTGATCGAAGAATACATTCACTTCCAACGGTCTGGAAAGACTCCAACCCAGTCTCGAAGAGTGAGCCTCCAGATTTTCCACGCGTCCAGGGCAATTGATTCCTTTCTTGCCCATATTGTCCAGAACGAGGCGTCTAAGCCAGGGAGAGCGGTAGCCCCTGCCAAGCGGACATTGGGGAGTTCACAAGTGTACGTTCGAGTGAACGGCATAAGTGGACTACGTTTTTCAGTGCCTGTTGATGGGGATATGGATTCGATCCGAAATGACCGTAATCTCTATTTGCATCGTGCCAACTGCTTCCCGAACGACGGAACCATCGGTCAGTTCTTAAATGGGACTATTCGAGCGATCAGCGAGGCTACGACATTTCCGCCGTGACGTTCCAATGCGGTGCCCTGGGGGATCGAGAACAGCATCTTCCGTGCGCGCGCCTTCCTATTGCGGCGCGGAGAGATTCTCCGCGCCGATTGCATTGAGAATGTGATTGGCTGTCTGCTGGATGTGGGACAAACTGTCCGTCAATAGTTTCGCATCGCCTTCATAGAGCTGAATATAGTCCCGAGAAGCTGAGCCCGTTTCTAGGCCGATGGCGTGGCAGACCACGAATGCCACGGCTTCTGCCTCAGTCTCGCGGCTGCGTTTTGAAGTGCTGCTGCGACGTTTGTCGCGGTGCATCATTTCGTGTGCGAGTTCATGCGCCAGCGTCGCGAATTCTTCAGCCGGAGACTGTCCGGGTAGTAGAGCGATTTTGCCTCCTGCGGAAGTGCCTCGCGCCGGAGCGATGTCCTCCGAATACTCAAGGGCGATGCCTTGTTCGGTGACAAACTTTGCAAGACGCTCACCGTACTCGCGAGGCTCGCCGTTGACGCTGCCTATTGTCGGAAGTTCTTGGCCGTCCGTCTGGCTGATGTCAAAGACGTAGGCCGCACGAAAACCGACAGCAGTTGATGATTCGTCGGTTTCGTCTTGTTTGGCGCTTCCGCTCTTCCGCCGAACAATCGGGGCCAGAATCATGATGCCTTTCTCGCCTTTCTTCACGAAGCGCCCCAGTTTGTGCCAAGCGTGAAAGCCCGCGACGTGCGATGCAGTCGGCTTCTGTGATGCGATAAGCATCACGTTTCGCAAACTGTAGCGATGGAATCGGCCAATCGCCGCAAGATACTGCGTCAACGTCTCGTTACGGCCCTCGTTCAGCGCCGTAATAAGTTGCTCGATGGCTTGATTTGTAATTGTCTTGATGTTTTCTGAATTCATTTTCTTTGTCCTTTCGGTGAGTTGAGAGTTGGTTCCCTCACACAGGCAGGGGAACCAAGTCGCAACGGACTCACCGAAAGGACTGAGAGCGAAGCGGTCGAGGATTTGCGGCTGGAGCGAGTGGCAACGGGCCTGACAGGTCGGTGTCCACCTGGCGTGACCGTGTGCTAGCGCAAGCTGATAAAAGGCATCTTCAAATGTTTACTGCTATGCTAGCCACATTCTGGTTTGAGCTTTTAATTCTTTGGCACTGCTTGTCAGCTAGGCCGATTTCTATGGAAGAACTTACACTCAAGCGAAGTGAAGCGTTCCACAGGACTCTCCTTCAAGGAGGGACTCCCGAACTGAATATCTCTGGACAGCGAGTAACGACAGCGGCGGCAATCGAACTGGTATGCGCTCTCTACGAAGCCAAAAAAGGCCCGAGCGCCATAGGAATTGATGCGGGCCGGCAAGGAATGTGGAAGCTAATTTGCGCCTCTGGCTGGCCGTGGAACGAGGCCGCACAAGAATTGGAAGAGGGCAATTGCGGCCTGAAGATCTCGCCGACGAGTACGGACGGCGTGGCCTTACTCCCATTCGTTCAACGGATGCAAAGAACTCTCAACGCGTCGGGCTGCGATTCGGATTTTTCACGTGCGGTCGCGGGGGCATTCATTGAGATGGCTGGAAACATAAGTGAGCATAGCTTGACCTCCAAGCCAGGAATGGTTGGGTATGAAATTTTGAATGGCCGCATAACCTGTTGCTTTGCCGATCTGGGTGTCGGTGTACTTCAGAGTCTGCGATTGAATCCGAAATACGAGGCCTTGCAGACTTCCGCTCAGGCGCTAGATGAAGCGATGAAAACAGGCGTCTCACGTTTCACAGACTCCGGTCGAGGGTATGGTTTTGCTGATCTATTGAGGGCGATTACCGAGCAATGGGGTTTGGCGAGACTTCGGACAGGCCAGGCGAAAGTCATCCTCGACCGGACGACTGAGAATCGAACGAAGCTAGCTGGGTACTGTCCAGACTTGCCGGGACTTCAAATAGTGTTTTCGTGCGGCGCAACGTCTCCCTCAACGAATTACACCCTCTAACAATCACGTCCCCCAAAAAGGCCTTGCAATTTAGAATTCACCTGTGTTACTGATAGTGGTGACAGCGGTGACATAAGGCCCCAGGGGGTAGAGAAATGAGGCGAATAAATTTGAAAGACGCACTCGGGTCCGAGAATCTTGTTGGTCGGTCAATGGCAACAGACCACCTTCCCAAACTAGTTACGTTGGCGTTTGGAGGAGAGGGGAACGAGACGATCATATGGGATTTTCGCGATGTAGACCTTGCGACGGCAAGTTATATCGGTGGGACATTCGTCCCTCTGATTCGAATGGTCACGTCCGGAAAACTGGATCGGTACTTTGTGTTTGCCAACTTGAACGAACATTGCCAGGACGAGTTCTCCTTGGTTTGTGAGGCAGAGAAAATTGCTGCCCTTTGCTTGCGAGAAGACGGCGATGGCTCTGTAGAAACATCAAGGATTGTAGGCCATCTCGACCCAGTGTACCGAGACACTCTTGCTACCGTGCTTTCAAAGGGCCGAGTGTCCGCGTCGATGGTTCAAGGAGGAAACGAAAAGCAAACCAAGGTTAAAAGAACCACTGGCCTGAAGCGCCTGACAACCCTGGTTTCACAAGGATTGTTACGTCGCGTCAAGGTTGGACGCGAATACGTTTACGAAGCTACATACAACTAGGAGGCAGACGACATGGGAGAAGACTGGATTCGGAAAACAGAAAAGTCTTATCGGCGTAGCGTTCAAAAGGCGATTGGGGAACGATTGTTTCCAAAGCCACTTTTGATCTCAGGCGAGAAAAGCACGAGAACATATCCGTGTGCGATCTTGCCCGGAAATGTGATACCTGGTGTTGGAATGAAGCTCATGCTTCACAAAGCTGAAACGGGAGAGGTCGTCGCGTTGCACGAGCACCGAGTCATTGGCTCAATCGGTGGAGATCCCCAAAAAGATGTAAGTTCAGTTTTTGAGCAAAATCCGGACCTTTGCGCGATTGTGGAAGTCGTCGTCGCGGACAGCGATGCCGATACGGGACACGTAGAGCTAGCACTCACACAAATGGAACTGACAAAAAAAGAGTGAGGATTCACAATGCAGCCGAAGGGCTATGTACCACCAACATCGCGTCCACAACGGACCGAACCAGCTCTGGGATGCCAAGATTGTTTCTTGTTCTCTCAGTGCGGGGGAACCTACGCGCCCGGTGTTTTCGATTGCCTCGCATTCTGTTGCAACAAACCAAGTACATGTACGTTCGTGTGTCCGAAGTCGGAACGTTTCGTTGAAGTCGTACGGGATACTGGTGGCCTCGTCCTAAACCAGCGGTGGCAGATCCGACAGCGAGCTACCGACCTTCCTCATTATCTGCCCTGCATCCAACACGGCTCTAGTCGAATGAAACGTTTGAATTTCCCACTGGTTGTGGTGCCGACGTGCGAAGTTACCCGCAGACGTGAGAAGCCGTGCGAGACCCCAGCCCAGATTCGAACAGCTTTCAAGCTGCGCCGCAACGCGCGAATCATTCTATCGAGCATCGACGAGGATCGTGAACTCGAGAACTTTTGGCACGTGAAGACTGTTAGGTCTCTGGCCGAGCGACTCGCTGGTCTGGACATCGAGCATATCATCGCTCCCAATTTTTCACTTCCCCTCGAAATTCCTCGATTCGACAACATTGCGAATGTTCGGCGATCACTAGTTTGCGCCGAAGAGTTCTCAAAGGTTGGAATGAGCGTGATTCCGTATATCGCCGGTGTGACGGAGCATGACTGGGATTTCTGGGAAGGTTTTTTGCGCGAGCACAGGGAGATCAATATCATCGCCAAAGAATTTCAGACAGGGCCGTCGAACAATGAGGTAGCACTCTGGCACATAGGGCACCTGCTGAGGCTTCAGGACAGAATCAAAAGGGGCCTGCACCTCGTCGCCATCGGTGGGAGGCGTCACTTGAAACATCTGATTGAGTTTTCGGGAATTACAATAACCGACTCCAATCCATTCATGAAGACCTGCCTCAGATTCTCGATCTCGGATTCGGGGCATTGGGAGAGCCATCCTACTGCCCCAGAAGCGCCGTTGGACCAACTCCTTTTGAGGAATATCACGCAATACGGAGAAATGGTTGAGGTGGGCATTCGAAGAGCGAAGGATGTCCGTAGGAAACAATCAGCGGCCCAAGCTGCCACCACCAATATGCCGGGCTTTTGCAGTAGTTCCCAAGAGACTGGTGATTCGCACAGAGCCGCCTTAGAGCGTCGCCAATCGATATAGAAATTCTAGTGAATAGTAGATAGGCCTGGCTTGGCTCTTCGCCGTTCAGGCTTTAGAGGTCAAAAAGTGCCAGACGATCAAAGCATCACAGTTTCATCCAAACTCTGCTTTTCCAAAATCCTCGGGAAGAATCATATTCGTCAGTTGAAGTATCCAGAACTTGGCTTAACCAGTGGCGATCCTTTGTGCGCCTTACTGGAACATGGCAAGGATTTTGAGCTTCACGGCAGGAAGGTACTTATATCGAAGGTCCAACGGCAAATAATTCCTGATGGATTTGACGATGCGCTGTATCCATCCGGAAACAACAGGTTCGCATGGTCACGAAAGCATGAGATTGCTGACATTAAGTGGGAAGAAATCTTTGCGAGACGCGAGGACACTGCTGCTTTACTGAAGAACAAATTCACTTTCGTCGAAGAGGAGCGCAATAGTGACCTGAGTATCAGAAAACCTGGGCTCCGGTCGCCGCAGATCGGCGCTATCTACGCTGCACTCGGACACTGGAGAATGTCGTCAGATGTCGGGACCATCGTTCTGCCTACCGGCACTGGTAAGACCGATTGCATGATCGCGTTAATGGCTATTCAGCGCCCCACCTGCCTACTAGTTGTAGTGCCTACGGATGCGCTTAGATCGCAACTTGCTGAAAAATTCATGTCTTTCGGGGTGCTGCTGCAGAACGGACTCCTTCCTGGCGACGTTACGTACCCAATTGTTGGAGTGCTGAAGACTGGATTCAAGAGCCATAAGGAAATCGAAGTGTTTTGCAAAGCGTGCAATGTGATCGTCACGACGATGCCTTTGCTCAGCAAGTTCAGTGAATTGGAGCAAAAATTACTGGCGTCATACTGTGGCTCGCTATTTATCGATGAGGCTCACCATGTCAAGGCGGTGACTTGGAGCCGACTTCGGGCACAATTTGTAGGAAAACCCATTCTGCAATTTACGGCCACACCCTATCGAAATGATGGTCAGCATGTCGATGGACGCATCATCTTTAACTATCCACTCCGCATGGCTCAAGAAGAGGGTTATTTCAACAAACTGGTTTTGAAGGAGCTTTGGAACTACGTAGACATTGATGAATCAGTTGCGAAGGCGGCAGTCGAGCAGCTTACTTCTGACCTAGATAAAGGTTTGGATCATATTGTAATGGCGAGAGCCTCAAGCATCTCAAGGGCAGAGGCTCTTAAGGCAATCTACGATGGTTTGGGACGAAACTATTTGCCGGTTGTCGTTCACAGGAAGTTGTCCCGCCTTTAGTTGAAATCTGAAAGAGAAAGCAGCGGCTCTCGACCCGAACTCGGATAGAGTTCGGGTTGCAAACTCTACTTTGAGAGGAGAGCCGCTGTGA
>Ga0302324_100023210_pt1 | contig 12010 bp, 8 predicted proteins | sample Palsa_T0_1_FD_201949 | JGI IMG/M metagenome (GOLD analysis project Ga0302324, IMG submission 201949) | Peat permafrost microbial communities from Stordalen Mire near Abisko, Sweden - Palsa_T0_1 | ecosystem: Environmental > Terrestrial > Soil > Palsa > Peat permafrost | place: Sweden: Abisko... | reverse complement strand
CGGTTCGGGCCTCTGGGGCATCGAGCACCGCATCGAGCCGGATGCCGCCGTCGTCGGCAACGCCTATGACCGCGAGCACCCCACCCATCAGCGTCTTCCCGGCACGCTTTACGAGGCGGCCGAGCGCCTCGCTTCCTCCCAGGCGGCGCGCGCACTCTTTGGAGATGCGTTCGTCGAACACTTCGCGGCGACGCGCCAGTGGGAGGAGCGTGAGTTCAGAAAGGCGGTCACCGACTGGGAACTGGCCCGCTATTTCGAGATCATCTAGCCTCATGAGCAGCGTTCTCAAAACAGTGAGCCCCGTCGACGGGAGCATTTACGTCGAGCGACCGCTCGAGGGGGTTGCCGGCATCAACCGCGCGCTCGACGCGGCGGCACGCGCGCAGGCGACGTGGGGAAGCATGCCGCTTGCGATGCGCTGCGAGGTCCTCGCAAGAGCGGTTGACGCTTTTGCCGCCAAGGCCAATGAGATCGCCACCGAGATCACTTGGCAGATGGGGCGCCCGATTCGGCATTCGCCCGGTGAGATCCGCGGCTTCGAGGAGCGTGCGCGCTACATGCTGGGGGTCGCGGCGACGGCGCTCGCGCCTGTCGACCCCGGCGAGAAAGCGGGCTTCAAGCGGCAGATCAAGCGCGTACCCTTGGGAGTCGTCGCGGTGGTCGCGCCCTGGAACTATCCCTATCTGACGGCCGTCAATGCCGTCCTGCCGGCCCTGATTGCCGGCAATGCCGTCATCCTCAAACACTCGCACCAGACGCCGCTCTGCGCCGAGCGGTTCCTCGAGGCCTTCGCCGCCGCCGGGGTCGCCCCCGGCGTCTTCCAGTACCTGCATCTGTCGCACGAGGACACGGCGCTTCTCATGGGCGACGCCCGCATCGCGAGCGTCTGCTTTACCGGCTCGGTCGCCGGTGGCCGGGCCGTCGTCGAGGCGACGCGTGCGGGCTTTGCGACCGCGGGTCTGGAGCTGGGTGGTAAGGACCCGGCCTATGTGCGAGCCGACGCCAATCTTGGCCACGCAATTGAAACGCTCACCGACGGGGCGTTCTTCAACGCCGGCCAATCCTGCTGCGGCATCAAGCGCATCTATGTCGCAAACGTGCGCTACGATGAATTCGTCTCAGGGGTCGTCGAGCTCACGAAGCAGTACCGGCTGGGTTCACCGCTGGATCCGAATACCACGATCGGGCCGCTCGTGCGCACGGCCGCTGCCGATGCGATCCGTGCGCAGGTGCGCGATGCCGTCGGGCGCGGCGCGAGCGCGCTGATCAATGAGTCGCAGTTCGCGGCCTCCGCACGCGGTACGCCGTACCTTGCCCCCCAGGTGCTGGTCGGCGTCGACCATTCGATGCCCCTCATGCGCGAGGAGAGCTTCGGTCCGGTCGTCGGCATCATGAAGGTCGCCACCGACGCGGAGGCCGTGCGACTCATGAACGACAGTGAATTCGGCCTCACCGCCGCCATCTTCTCGGTGGACGCGGCGCGCGCCGAGGCGCTCGGCGACGCGCTCGAGACCGGCACGGTGTTTCTGAACCGCTGCGACTACCTCGATCCCGCCCTCGCCTGGACCGGCGTCAAGAATTCCGGGCGCGGCTGCACGCTCTCGCGGGTGGGCTTTGAGCAGTTGACGCGACCGAAGTCCTATCACTTCAGGGTCACGACATGAGGACGGTTCTGCGCGGCAACTGGAATTATCCGACCACCATCTGGGCGGGACCCGGGCGCATCGCTGAGCTGCCGGCGGCCTGCGCGCGCGCCGGCATGGCAAGGCCGCTCGTCGTGACCGACGAAGGGTTGATCGCCTCGCCCATGATCAGGAGCGCGGTAGCCTCGCTCAAGGATGGCGCCCTCTTCGGCGCCGTCCGCGGCAATCCCGCGAGCCGGCATGTCGAGGCGGGCCTCGCGGCCTACCGCAAGGGGCATCACGACGGCGTCGTGGCCTTCGGCGGCGGCTCCGCGCTCGATGTGGGCAAGGTCGTCGCGTTCATGTCCGGCCAGAGCCGACCGCTCTGGGACTTCGAGGATATCGGTGACTGGTGGACTCGGGCGGATCCGGCCGGCATCGCGCCAGTCGTCGCCGTGCCGACAACGGCCGGCACAGGCTCGGAGGTGGGGCGGGCAGGGGTCATCCTCAACGAGGAGACGCACCAGAAGAAGATCATCTTCCATCCGCAGATGATGCCGCGCGTCGTTATCGCCGATGCGGAGCTCACCGTCGGGCTGCCACGTGCGATCACCGCCGCAACCGGAATGGACGCCTTCGTCCACTGCTTCGAAGCCTTCTGCGCGCCGGGGTTTCATCCTCTGGCCGATGGTGTGGCTCTGGAGGGCATGCGCCTCATTCACCGCTTCCTGCCGCGGGCCTGCGCGAACGGAAATGACATCGAGGCTCGAGCGCAGATGCTGGCCGCCGCCTCCATGGGCGCCACGGCTTTCCAGAAGGGCCTGGGAGGCGTGCACGCCATCGCGCATCCTGTGGGGTCCTGGTTCAACACCCATCATGGGCTTACGAACGCAGTGATCCTCCCCTACGTCATGACCTTCAACCGTAGTGCCATCGATGAGAAGGCGGACACCATTGCCCGTGTGCTCGACCTGCCGGATCGCGGCTTCGAGGGCTTCCTCGGGCGGATCCTGGAACTGCGCAGCGAGCTGGGCATACCGCATTCGCTGGCGCAGATTGGCGTCAACACGGGCAACGCCGACATCATCGGTCGCGAGGCGGCCATCGACCCTTCGGCGGGCGGCAACCCGATTACGGTCGACGCGGCGACCCTCGAACGGATCTTCCGCGCCGCCGTGGCGGGCGAGCTCGGGGCCGCGGGCGGCGGCGCGTGACGGGCGCGCGCATTCTGGTCATCGACGGCAACGTGGCGCAGATTCGCGCCCGGCAGGCCGCTGCGCTCGGTTACGACTCCGGAACGGGCTACGCGCGGGTGCTACGCCGCCTGGACCCTGCGCTGCACATCGACATCGTGCTCGCCGCAGACGCGGAGCCGGTGTTTCCCCCGGGCGTGGGTCTTGCGAACTACGACGGCGTCACGATGACCGGTTCGGCGCTCAACATCTATAACGGCGGTGCGCCCGTGAGCCGCCAGATCGAGCTTGCCAAGGCCGTGTTTGCCGCCGGCGTGCCGTTTTTCGGCAGCTGCTGGGGGCTGCAGGTCGCGGTCACGGCTGCGGGAGGTGAGGTCCGCGCCAACCCGCGCGGCCGGGAGTTCGGCTTCGGGCGGCGCATCCTGCTCACCGCGGCGGGCACAGGGCACGGCCTTTTCGCCGGCAAGCCCGCGACCTTCGAGGCGCCGACCGTACATCGCGACGAGATTGCCTCGCTGCCCCCGGGCGCCGTCGCCCTCGCCACCAACGACATGGGCCTGCAGGCGGCAGCCTTTACGCATGGGCGCGGGAGCTTCTGGGGCGTGCAGTATCACCCCGAGTACGACTACCTCGACATCGCTGCCGCCGCCGAGCGCTACGGCGCGACGCTGGTGGGCGAAGGGATGTTCCGCGACGAGCCGGCAGTGCATGCGTTCTCATCCGAACTGCGCGCCCTGCAGGCGGCTCCGGCGGATGCCGCGCTCCTGTGGAAGCATGCCCTGGGGCCCGCCATGCGGGATGAGGCGCTGCGGCTCCTCGAGATCAGAAATTGGCTCAACGCCGAGGTGCGAGCGCGAGCGAAGCGCAATGCCTGAGGGCGAACCGGGCGCGTATGGGGGGCCTGAGAGACGTCGGTGCGCGTCCGTGCCGTCAATAGTCCTCGAGAGCATCGCGCAGGATGGCACTCATCTGGTCGATCTCTGCACGGGTGGCAATGAAGGCGGGCGCAATGATCGCGACGTCGCCCGTCGTCTTCACGTGCAGGCCGCGGTCAAACAGTTTCGCTTGCAGCTCGGCGCCGCGCACGCCTGGGGCGTTGCCGGGTTTGACCTCGACGCCGACCAGCATTCCGTAACCGCGCACGTCGCACACGACCGGCAGATCCTGAAGTGCGAACATCGCATCCAGCAGGTAGCCCGAGTGTTCGCGGCCCCTCTCGAACAGGCGCTCGCTCTCGTAGATCTTGAGCGTCGCAAGTCCCGCGGCGCAGGCGGCGGGGTGCGCGGAGTAGGTGTAGCCATGGAAGAATTCCGGTGCACCTTCGGGCGCTTCATCGAGAATCGTCCGGTAAATGCTGTCACGCACGGCAACGGCACCCATGGGCTGCGCGCCGTTGGTGAGGGCCTTGGCCATGGTGATGAGATCGGGAGTGACGCCGAAGGAGGTTGCCGCGAAGGGCGCGCCCGTGCGCCCGAATCCGCAGATCACCTCGTCAAACACCAGAAGGATGCCGTAGCGGTCGCAGATCGCGCGGAGTCTCTCCAGATAGCCGCGCGGCGGAACGAGCACGCCGGTCGAGCCTGCAATAGGCTCGACAAAGACCGCAGCAATGCGCTTCTCGCCTACGAGTTGCACGAATCGCAGCAGGTCATCAGCGAGCTCGGCGCCGCTTGCGCCCATGCCGCGGGTGAAACGATTCTCGCTCATGAGCGTGTGGCGCAGGTGCAGGACGCCGGGCATGAGTGCACCGAAGGCCTCGCGATTGCGCACCATGCCGCTTAATGCAGTGCCGCCAATATTGACCCCGTGATACGCGCGCTCGCGTGAGACGAGATAGGTTCGCTGCGCCTCTCTGCGCGCGAGGTGATAGGCGAGGGCGATCTTGATGGCAGTGTCGACCGCCTCGGAGCCGGAGTTGCAGAAGAAAATATGTTTGAGATCCGGCGGTGTGAGGGCGGCAACCCCGTCCGCAAATGCAAAGGCCCCCGGGTGGCCGCGCATGAAGGACGGCGCGAAATCGAGCGTCTGCAGCTGCTCCGCCACAGCCGCGGCGATCTCCGCTCGACAGTGGCCGGCGGCGCTGGTGAAGAGTCCGGAGCTGCCGTCGAGGATCTTCTGGCCCGTCTGGCTCCAGTAATACATGCCGCTCGCGCGCACGAACAGACGCGGCTCGCGCTTGAATTCGCGGTTATTGGTAAACGGCAGCCAGTGGTGTTCGAGTGATTCGCGCGTGAGTTCCATGTCGGTCTCCGTGTGTTGCGCCGCGCATGCTGCCTCGCGAGGGCGTGATCGCGATTTCTCATCATTAAAAGCGCGCATTAGCAGCATGCACAATTGCCATACGCAGGTATCGCGGTTAACTTTAGCGTAATAACAAGATCCAATGTCTCTATATCACCAGATTTTTCAACGGGGTAAGAACTCTTGAGGCAGTCGCAGAAGATGGGGCCGTCAGAGGCGCTGGTCGAGACTCTCGCCGTAAACGGCGTGACGCATGTCTTTGGGATTGTCGGCTCCGCCTTCATGGATGCCCTCGACATCTTTCCCGCGGCCGGCATCAAGTTCGTGCCCGTTGCCCACGAGCAGGGCGCCATCCATATGGCCGATGGCTACGCGCGCGCATCCGGCCGCCACGGAGTGTGCATTGCCCAGAACGGGCCGGGCGTGACGAACTTCGTGACCGGAGTCGCCGCGGCCTTTTGGGCGCACTCACCGGTGGTGTTCATCACGCCGGAAACGGGTTCGATGTCGTTGGGGCTGGGCGGCTTCCAGGAAACCGAACAGCTGCCCATCTTCTCGAAAATCACTAAATATCAGGGGCACGTCAACAATCCGAAGCGCATGGCGGAGATCGCGGCACGCTGCTTTGACCGCGCGATGCTCGAGATGGGGCCGACCCAGCTCAATATTCCACGCGACTTCTTCTACGGCGAAATCGAAGCGACGATCTCAGCGCCGCTGCGCATCGCCCACGGACCCGGGGATTCGGCGGCGCTCGATGCGGCCGCGGAGACACTCGCCGCCGCAGAGTTTCCCGTGATCCTTGCCGGTGGCGGCGTGATCATGGCCGGCGCGACCGCCGAGGCGATTTCGCTTGCGGAGCTTCTGGGCGCACCCGTGTGCAGCAGTTACCTGCACAACGATGCTTTCCCCGCCTCGCATCCTCTTGCCGTGGGCCCTCTCGGCTACCAGGGATCGAAGGCCGCCATGAAGCTGATCGCGCAGGCGGATGTGGTGCTCGCGCTCGGCACGCGCCTGGGGCCCTTTGGCACCCTGCCGCAGCACGGGCTCGAGTACTGGCCGTCGCAGGCGAGGATCGTGCAGATCGATACGGACCCGCGGATGCTGGGTCTCGTGAAGCCGATCTCAGTGGGCATTCATGGCGATGCGCGCGCGGCCGCCGCCGCGTTAATCGCGCGCCTGCAGGGCCGCGCGCTGGCGGGATCCGCCAGTCGCGCCGAGCGGGCGGCACGCATTCTTGCGCAGAAGCAGGCGTGGGAGAGCGAGCTTGACGGCTGGACTCAGGAGCGCGATCCCTACTCGCTTGAAGTCGCGCGCAACTCCCGCCACATGCATCCGCGCGAGCTCTTGCGGGAGCTCGAGAAAGCTCTGCCCGCCAACAGCATGGTCTCGACCGACATCGGCAACATCTGCTCGGTGGCAAATTCCTATCTGCGCTTCGATGCGCCGCGCTCGATGTTCGCCGCCATGAGCTTCGGCAATTGTGGCTATGCCTTTCCCGTCATCTGCGGCGCGAAGATCGCCTCGCCGCAGCGGCCGGCTTTCGCCTATGTCGGCGACGGCGCCTGGGGCATCAGCTTCAATGAACTGCTCACCTGTGTGCGCGAGCGCATCGGCGTCACGGTGGTGGTGTTTAATAACGCCCAGTGGGGCGCCGAGAAGAAAAATCACGTCGATTTCTATTCCCGCCGCTATCAAGGCGTCAATCTTGAAAACCCGAGCTGGGCGGGGGTGGCGCGCGCCTTTGGCTGTGAAGGCGTGACCGTGGAGCAGCTTGCCGATGTTGCACCCGCGCTGCGAGCTGCGACGCAGGCGCAGAGCGAGCAGCGCACGACGGTGCTCGAGATGATGGTGACCCAGGAATTGGGCGATCCGTTCCGCCGCGATGCGCTGACGAAGCCGGTGCGCTTCCTTGAGAAATACAAGGCTTTCGTTTGATCGGCGCAATGCAAGCCGCCACGAAGATGCCGCCGGGACCGGGTGCGCAACGCACGCTCATTCTCGCCCCCAAGTTTTGCCACTGATGGAGGAGACGGGCGGGCTTCGCCGCACCCTGCAGCGCCGTCACATGCAGATGATTGCGCTCGGCGGCGTGATCGGTGCGGGTCTCTTCGTCGGCAGCGGCGTGGTCGTCAGCTCCGCCGGGCCGGCCGCAGTCCTCTCGTTTGCGATCACGGGAATCCTCGTGGTCCTCGTCATGCGCATGCTCGGTGAGATGGCCGTGGCCTATCCGGCCGTCGGCGGCTTCTACGAATACAGCCATCTTGCGCTCGGGGAGCTCGCGGCCTTTCTGACGGGATGGATGTACTGGTACTTCTGGGTGATCGTCGTTGCACTGGAGGCGGTGGCCGGCGCCAAGCTCCTCGGCGTGTGGTGGCCGCAGCCGCCGCCGTGGCAGTTCACCCTCACGCTCGTGGCGCTCTTCACCGTGGTGAACCTCTTGTCCGTGCGCTCCTATGGCGAGGCGGAGTTCTGGTTCGCATCGATCAAGGTTCTCGCCATCGTCCTCTTCCTCTGCGCCGGTGCGATCTTCGTCTTCGGCCTCTGGCCTGGCGCGGCCGGTGGCGTGCCACACCTGACGATGCATGGCGGCTTCATGCCCCACGGCATCGTGCCGGTGCTGACCGGTGCCGTGGCGGCGACCGGCTTTTATTTCGGTGCTGAGATCGTCACGATCGCCGCGGCGGAGTCCGCCGAACCGGAGAAGGCCGTGGCCCAGGCGATGCAGTCGGTGATCTGGCGGGTCCTGACTTTCTACGTCGGCTCCATATTCCTCGTGGTCGCCATCGTGCCGTGGAACGACGCCGTGCGCATCGAGCGCCCTTATGTGAGCGTGCTCGAGGTGCTGCGCGTACCGGCCGCAGCGACCGTGATGAGCATTGTCATCCTGACCGCGGTGCTGTCGGCTTTGAATTCGGGCCTGTTCGCCTCCTCGCGCATGCTGATGGCGCTCGCCCGTCGCGGGGATGCGCCGCGGCTATTTGCGCGACTCGATGCGCGCGGCGTGCCGGTCGCCGCGATTCTGGCGGGCACGGCGTTCGGCTACGCGGCGGTTGTGATGAGCTACGTGTCACCGGGCAGGGTGTTCGCGTTTCTGGTCAACTCCTACGGCACGGTGGCGATCTTCGTCTACGTGCTGATCGCGGTGTCGCAGCTGAAGCTGCGTCGGCGTCTGGAGCGGCAGATGCCCGAGCGCCTGCGGATGAAAATGTGGGGATTCCCGTACCTCACGCGCTTCGCCATCGGCGCGATGCTGGCGATCGTCGCCGCCATGGCCTTCATACCCGAGCAGCGTGCGCCGCTCGTGTTTGGCATCGCAAGCGTCCTGGTACTGCTCGGCGCGTTCGCGCTTCGCCGTGCGTTGGGCGTCGCCCCCGTAACACCTCCGCCATGACCGCTGCCGGCCGCACGCATGCTGCTTCTCGTTTTCAACTCCGGCAGTTCCTCCCTCAAATTTGATCTCCTGGAGGTGTCTGCGGGCGGGCAGGTGGGGCGCCTCAAAGCGGGGGTCTACGTCGATCGCGCAGACGGCTCCGGAGGGTTTGAGCTGCGCACCGCAGCGCGCATGGATCCTTGCTCCGCGCCGCCGCACACGCTCGCCGAGGCTGCGCGCGCGGCGCTTGACTGGCTTGCGAACTCTGCGTTGCACGGCCGCGATCTGCTCTCGGGCGTGGATGCGACGGTGCATCGCATCGTGCACGGCGGCGATGCCTTTCGCGCAACCACACGCCTTGCGGGCGGGCAGCTTGCAGCACTCGGCGAGATCGCGGCGCTCGCGCCGCTGCACCTGCCGCCGGCACTGGCGGTGATCGCCGCCGTGCGCTCGGGACTGGGTTCGAATGTGCCCGTCGTCGGCGTATTTGATACCGCTTACTACACAGAGCTGCCCGAAGCTGAAGTCTGCTATGCGGTGCCCGCGCGCTGGCGCGGGGAATTCGGGGTCCGTCGCTACGGCTTTCATGGGATTGCGCATCGGTACCTGTGCCAGGCCGCGCGCGCGCGGCTATCGGGCTTGCGCGACGCGACCCGCATCATCAGCCTGCAGCTCGGTCGGGGGTGCTCGGTCACCGCGTCGCTTGGCAGCCGCGCCATCGCGACCAGCATGGGGTTTACGCCGCTTGCCGGACTCGTCATGGGGACGCGTTCGGGGGACGTTGATCCGGGCGCGCTTCTGCACGTGATGGAGCGCTCCGGCATGTCCGCGGCAGAGCTGCGTCACGCACTCAATGAGCAGAGCGGTCTCCTCGGCCTCTCAGGCCGCAGCGCTGACATGCGCGCGCTACTGGCGCTCGAGCAGCAGGCGGATGCAGGCGCCGCGCTTGCGGTGGAGGTCTTCTGCCGGCGCGCGCGCCACTACCTCGCCGCGTATCTGGCGGAGCTGGGCGGCGCCGATGTAATCGTGTTCGGTGGCGGCATTGCGGAGAACTGCCCCGACATTCGGCGGCGCATCCTAAGTGGCCTCGACTGGGCGGGCATCCACGTGCACGAGGCGGCGAATGCGGCCTGTGTCGGTGTCGCAGCCGATATCGCAGCCGCGACGAGTCGGGTCGCGATACAGGTCGTTCCGGTCGACGAGGCGAGCCTCATGGCGAGCGACGCCGCTTTGCTCCTCAGCGCCTAAGGCGCATCGGCACTTGCGCCGGGGGCGGATGGATCGAGCCGTCGAGGACCTGCGATAATCCCGTTGTTCGCCTGCTTGGGGGGCAGCGCCTTTCCGCTGCCGGCGGTGAGCAAAAATCCCGGCTCAGAAAGCTCTCACAGGTCATGAAAAAGATTGTCGAAGCAGCCCGTTCGGTCGACGTCGTCCTGGAAACCGACGTACTCGTCGTCGGCAGCGGCCCGGGAGGCCTTGCCGCCGCACTCGCATGCGAACGCGCCGGCGCGCGCACGGCGCTCATCGACCGTAACGGCTGCTTCGGCGGCAATATCACGCAGGTGGGTGTCGAGGGCTTCGCCTGGTACCGGCACGAGCAGACGGTGGACTGCGAAGGGATCGGCATTGAGTTCGAGACTCGTGCGAAGGAGATGGGTGCGGCGATGCCCGAGCCGCAGTCACTCAGTCACGCACTCGATGCGGAGATGTTCAAATGGGTGGCCGACGTGCTGGTTGAGGAGGCGGGCGTCAGGCCGCTCCTGCACCGGCTGTGTGTCGCGCCGATCCTCGAGAACGGCGCGGTCTGCGGCGTGATCACCGAGAGCAAGGCGGGCCGCGAAGCGATCCTCGCCCGGCGGGTCATCGATGCGACGGGCGATGCCGACGTCGCAACGCGCGCGGGTGCGCCGGTGCACAAGACCCCGAAGGAGAAGATGATGTCGGTGTCGGTCATGTTCTGCATGTCCGGCGTCAACAAGCGACGCTTCATCGACGCGGTCAAAGCCGATCCGCAGACCTACGCGGATTGGTCGGGCAATCAGGAATGGGACTATGAGACGACGGGAAAGGAGGACAAGATGTTCTCCCCCTTCCTGCGCAAGCCCTTCAAGAAGGCGCTCGACGCCGGCATCATCCCTGCGAATCTGAAGACGATCGCCGGGACCTGGGGGAGCGTGACCGACCGGGGCGATTTGACCTACCTGAATCTCGTCCACATTCCGCAAATGGACGGGACGGATCCCAATGACCTCACGAGCGGCGAGATGCGCGGCCGGCGCGAAGCGATCTATGCGGTGGAGGCGCTGCGCAAATTCATGCCGGGCTGCGAGGAGGCGAAGCTGCGCAATTTCGGCATGACGCTCGGCGTTCGCGACACCCGCAAGATCGACGCAGTGTACAACCTGACCGGCAGCGACGTGCGCGAGCAGGCGCGTTTTGACGATGCGATCGGCATCTTCCCGGAGTTCATTGACGGCTACGGCATCCTCATTCTGCCGACCACCGGCCGCTACTGGCACGTGCCCTACCGCGCGCTCCTGCCCAAGGGCATCGGCAATCTTCTGGTTGTCGGTCGCTGTATCGGCGGCGACCACGTTTCGCACGCGTCAGCTCGCAACATGATGTGCTGCGCCGTGAGCGGTCAGGGTGCGGGTGTCGCTGCTGCCATCTCTCTGCGGCTGAACGAGCCGCTCGACCGTCTGAACATCGGCGCGGTGCAGAACGAGCTGGTGCGCCAGGGCGCACGCATTAGGTGAAGAGCGCCGCCGCGGCTGCGCTGCGCACCGCGTCAATCGCCAGCGAGCCTGCGGACTCCCATGTCGCGCAGAACACCCGCCACGGCGTCCACGGCGCGCCGCATAGCCTCGCTGCCAATGGCGCCGATACAGCCTACCCGGAATGTATCCACCGCGGTGAGTTTGCCCGGATACAGAATGAAACCGCGTTCGCGCACCCGGCGGTAGAATTCACCGAAGTCGTACGCCGGATCCGGTGGTGCGTGAAACGTGACGATGATCGGCGCCTGCACCGCGTCGGGCAGGAAGGTCCTGAAGCCGAGCGCCCGCATGCCCGAGACCAGCGTGGCGCAGTTCTGCGCATAACGCGCCAGCCGTGCCGGCTGTCCACCCTGCGCCTGGTACTGGTCGATGGCGGCGCGCAGTGCGGCAATGACATGCGTGGGCGGCGTGAAGCGCCATTGTCCGCTCTTCTGCATGTACTGCCACTGGTCCGTGAGGTCCATGGCGAGCGATGCACTGTGGCCGCTTGCGCGCTCGAGCGCCGTCCGCCGCGCGATGATGAAGCCCGCGCCAGGTACGCCCTCGAGGCATTTCCCGGACGCCGCGACGAGCGCATCGAAGCGGATGGTTCGGGCATCAATGGGGAGTGCGCCGTAGGAGCTCATCGCATCCACGATGAGTCCGCGGCTGTGCCGTGCTGCCGCCTGCGCGATCTGCGCAAGCGGATTCAGAATCCCGGTACCGGTCTCGCAGTGCACCTGCGCAACATGTGTGATCGCAGGATCCGCCGCCAAGGCGGCATCGATGCGCGCGGGATCGGCTGGCTCTTCCTCGGCGTGCGCC
>Ga0302324_100023203_pt1 | contig 12011 bp, 14 predicted proteins | sample Palsa_T0_1_FD_201949 | JGI IMG/M metagenome (GOLD analysis project Ga0302324, IMG submission 201949) | Peat permafrost microbial communities from Stordalen Mire near Abisko, Sweden - Palsa_T0_1 | ecosystem: Environmental > Terrestrial > Soil > Palsa > Peat permafrost | place: Sweden: Abisko... | reverse complement strand
TGCCCTACGAACGAGGTTCCAAGGTCATTTCGCGCGACGACCATGGCGATCCGCTTTACGAGGACGTCGGCCTCACGCCGCGCTTCGTCGAACTGACGCGCAAATTCAAGAGAAAACTCGAGGTGTCCGGCTAGGCGGCGGGCTTGACGCTGCTCGCCCGGGAAGGCGATACTGCAGGCATGTCGACCGCACGCATCCTTCGCAACGCTTGGTGGTGGCGCACTCCTTAGGAGTGGGCGCTGGCCGGTCTTTACACTTTAGTTCGTCGATATCCAGAACCCATCTCCGCCTCAAAGCCGGTGGTGGGTTTTTTATTGTCCGTGAGATTCGCAGGAACACATGAAGCCACCGTTCGACATAGCAGCCGATCTTGATACACCGGTGTCGGCGTATCTGAAGCTGGCGCCTTTTCGGCCACGATTCCTGCTGGAAAGCGTCGAGGGAGGAGAGCGGCTGGCACGCTATTCCTTCATCGGATTCGGCGATTGTCTGGAAGTGCGCCTGGACGCCGCGGGGCTGGTCGTCGGGGGGGTGCATTCCCCCAGGCCGCAGTCCAAGCTCGAGTTCCTGAATGCCTTGCGCGGCGCGCTGACCCAGGCCCCTAGGCCGCTGCCGGAAGTGCCCGGGGTGCCTTTGCTCGGTGGCTTGGTCGGCTACACGGCATACGATGCGGTCCGCTACTTCGAGCGCGTGCCGGGACGCAGCCTCGACGCCACCACGACGCCGCACGCGCATTATGTCGCACCGCGGTCCTTGCTGGTTTTCGATCATCTGACTCGCACGGTTGCTCTGCTGCATGACGGCAGCGAGGCCGAACGGCAAAGTCTGCGTCGAGAAATCATCCGGGCATTGCGCGGCGCCGTGCCCACCATTCTCACTCCCGGGCGCTTCTCGCAGGCAATTCCGTCCTTGACGGAACCAGACCATGCGCTGCGCGTACGGCGCGTACAGGAGTACATCGCCTCGGGCGACGTATATCAGCTGGTGTTGGCGTCGCGATTCGAAGGCCGTCATGAACTCAACGCCTTCGAGGTGTACAGAGCGCTGCGCCTGCTCAATCCCTCGCCCTATATGTTCTTTTGCGAACTGGGTGATATCACGGTCGTGGGTTCTTCGCCCGAAGCCCTGGTGAAGTGCCACGGTGGCTTCGCCCAATTGCGGCCGATAGCGGGTTCACGGCCGCGCGGCGCCGATGCCGCGCGCGATTCGGCTTTGGAAGCGGAGCTGCTGGCGGATCCGAAGGAAAATGCCGAGCATGTAATGTTGGTCGATCTGGCGCGCAACGACCTGGGCAGGGTCGCCGTCGCCGGTTCGGTGCGGGTGGATCCCTACCGTGTGATCGAGCGCTACAGCCACATCATGCACATCGTGAGCGGTGTCAGTGGGCGCCTCACGCCGGGACAAGATGCCTTCGATCTGTTCGCCGCGACTTTTCCCGCCGGTACCTTGGTCGGCGCGCCGAAGGTGCGCGCCATGGAGATCATCGACGAACTCGAGCCGGTGGGGCGGCAGCTCTATGGCGGGACGGTCGGTTACTTCGGACGGCACGGCGACATGGATCAGGCGATCACAATCCGTACTTTGGTTTTTCGCGGCGATTCGTACAGCTATCAGGCCGGGGGTGGTATCGTCGCCGATAGTTCTCCCCAGGCAGAATATGCTGAGCTGATGGCGAAAAGCGCCGTGCTGCGGCGTGCGCTCGAGCTGGCTGCGGAGGGTCTGTAAGATGCCGCCGCAAAAATCCCCGAAGATATTGCTGATCGATAACTACGATTCCTTTACCTACAACCTGGTACAGGCATTCTTGGTATTGGGGGCAGAGGTGGACGTGCATCGCAACGATGCGATCACCGTCGAGGAGGCATTGGCGCTCGCGCCTTCGCACCTGGTGATTTCACCGGGGCCGGGCACTCCGCACGATGCAGGTGTCTCCATGCGGATGATTCAGGCTTTTGCCGCGCGCATCCCGATACTGGGCGTGTGTCTTGGTCATCAGTCCTTGGTCGAGGTGTTCGGCGGCAAGGTGGTGCGCGCGGCGCGCCTCATGCACGGCAAGGTGTCTCCCGTCGTACATGACGGCAAGGGTGTGTATGCCGGCATGCCGCCCAAGTTCGATGCCGGGCGCTATCACTCGCTGATCGCGGCCGCGGACAGCATTCCGGCCGTGCTCGAGGTCACGTCGCGAACCGCGGAAGGCGAAATCATGGGGGTCCGGCACAAATCGCTACCGATCGAAGGCGTGCAATTTCACCCGGAAAGTGTGCTCACACCGGACGGCCCGATTCTCATGGGAAATTTCCTCAAGACTTGAATGGCGAATAGCCCACGCAACACGCTCGATCACTTGGTGCAGCGCCGCGATCTGACGGAAGCGGAAGCTGCGGCATTGCTCAAGTCGCTGACCACCGGGGAAGTCGCACCCGCGATGGCGGGCGCGCTCCTGGCTGCACTGCGCATGAAGGGAGTCACGGCCGCTGAAGTACGCGGCTTTGCCGGTGCGATGCGCTCGCTGGCGCGCAAACCCACTCTCGCGGCGGGGCTCGATGCCATCGACATCGTCGGCACCGGCGGCGATGCCTCCGGCAGCCTGAATTTGTCGACCGGGGCGGCCTTGCTGGCGGCAGCCTGCGGCCTGCCGGTCGTCAAGCATGGCAATCGTTCCATTTCCAGCCGCAGCGGCAGCGCGGACTTGATCGAGCGGCTGGGGTTCGTGTTGCCCCTGGACGAAACTCAGGCGGCTCAGTGCTTTGCCGCCACCGGGTTCACCTTCCTGTTCGCACCCTATTTTCATCCGGCGATGAAGGCTCTGGCGCCGATCCGCGCCGCGCTCGGGATTCGCACGGTGTTCAATCTGCTGGGGCCGCTGACGAATCCCGCGGCGCCGCGCTTTCGCCTGATCGGCGCTTACGACGCGGCGACCGCCGAGCTGATGGCGGGCACCTTGGCGGGAATGGACATCGAGCGCGCCTGGGTGGTGCATGGGGCTGGAGGATGGGATGAGGCGACCCCCATCGGTCCCTTCCTGGCGTTCGACGTCACGCGAAATACGGTTAGCCGCCACGAAATCGATCCGCAGGAATTCGATCTGGCGCCCTGCGAGCCGGGCGATCTGGCCGGCGGCGATGCCGCTGCGAATTTCGCAGCATTGCTCGCGGTGTTCGAAGGCCGCGATCGCGGCGCGCATTTCGCGGCGCTGGTTTTGCAATGCGGTCTTGCGCTATTCGTCGCAGGCCGGGCAGCATCCATTCAAGCCGGAATCGAATTGGCGCGAACGGCCGTCGAGAGTGGCCGGGCAAATGACTGGCTGCGGCGATTACGGCAATTCGCGGTGGACGGACGATGAGCGGCTTTTTGGACGACATGGCCCGTTCGAGCGCGGCGCGCGTGGCGGAAGCTATTCGTCATGAATCGACGCAGGCCTTGGAACGGCGGGCGCGCGCCATGCCGCCCAGCCTGCCTTTGCGCCTCTCGGGAGCGGGCTTCGACGTCATCGCGGAACTCAAATTGCGTTCGCCGGCCGTCGGCCGGCTGGGCGATGCGAGCCAGGATTGGCTGGGGCGCATCGCCGCCTATGCGCGCGGCGGCGCCGCGGCCGTGTCGGTTTTGACCGAGCCCTCTCGATTCGACGGCACGCTCGATCATTTGCGCCAGGCCGCGCAGGTGCTGGCGCCCTTGGGCGTGCCGGCCATGCGCAAGGATTTTTTGGTGGATCCCTACCAGATCTTGGAGGCGCGGGCCGCAGGGGCGGGCGGCGTGCTGGTGATTTTGCGCATGCTGTCCCGCCCACAAATCGTGGAACTGTTGGATGTCGCGGCCGAGCACGGCATGTTCGTGCTCCTGGAGGCGTTCGACGAGGTCGATTTGAGTGCGGCCCACGATCTGTTGAATTCGCGCGCCGCTCATCGCGCACTGCGGGGTGCGGCGCATCGCGCAGAACATGAGGAACAGATTTTGATCGGAATCAACAGCCGCGACTTGCAAACGCTGCAGGTCGTACAGGAGCGGTTCGCGGCGCTCGCGCCGCTGCTGCCGGCCGGATGGCCGGCGGTCGCGGAGAGCGGCGTCGCTTCGGCCGGCGACGCGCGGCGCATGCGGCAATTGGGGTACGGCGTGGCATTGATCGGTACGGCACTGATGGCGCACGAGGACCCATCGCGGTTGCTGCACGAAATGTTCGCCGCGGCACGGACAGTGCGAGGTTAAATGGCTAAACTCCGCTCCATGTGGATAAAGATTTGCGGTATCACCAGTGCAGATGCCGTGGCGGCGGCCGCGGAGGCCAAGGTCGACGCCATCGGCTTTGTCTTCGCCCCCAGCCCACGTCAGCTGACGCCGGGACAGGCGGCGCAGCTGGCGGCGCTCGCACCGCCGGGAATTTTGCGCTTCGCGGTGACGCAGCACCCGCTGCAGATGAAGGTCGACGAAATCTGTCGAATACTCAAACCGGATTACTTTCAAACCGACGTCGAGGATCTGCGCGAATTGAAGGTTCCAGCGCACATCAAGGTGCTTCCCGTCGTGCGGTTCGGCCGCAAGACGCCGAACCCATTGCCGGCGCGCATGTTGTTCGAAGGCCCGTCGAGCGGCATCGGTGAACTGGCCGATTGGGGACGGGCCGCCGAGCTGGCGCGGCAGACCGAGGTCATTCTTGCCGGCGGCCTGTCGGTGCAGAACGTGGCCGAGGCAATCCAGGCGGTGTGGCCGTTCGGGGTGGATGTGAGCAGCGGCGTGGAGGGCGTTCCGGGAGTCAAGGACCCGGCAAAAATCCTCGAGTTCGTCAGGGCGGCGCGCGCCGCGGCGGCGGGTTTGGAGACCGATATATGAGTTCATTGCTTCGAGCCGCGACCGCGGCAACCGATTTCCCCGACGTCCGCGGCCGTTTCGGCGCTTTCGGCGGGCGCTATGTTCCCGAGACCTTGGTGCCTGCGCTCGATCGTCTGCAAACCGGCGTAGAGCGGTATTTGCACGATGCCGAATTTCAGGCGGAATTCAATCTCGAGCTCAAGACTTGGGTGGGCCGCCCCACCGCTCTTTCCCATGCGCCGACATTGAGCAAGCGCTGGGGAGCCCATGTCTGGCTCAAGCGCGAAGATCTTGCGCACACGGGTGCGCACAAGATCAACAACGCCGTGGGCCAAACACTGCTGGCAAAGCGCCTGGGTGCCAAGCGCATCATCGCCGAGACCGGCGCAGGCCAGCATGGCGTCGCGAGCGCCGCCGCGGCGGCTCATCTGGGCATGCCGTGCGTGGTTTACATGGGCGCGGTCGACGTGGAGCGGCAGGCGCCCAACGTCGGTCGGATGCAGCTTCTGGGTGCCACCGTGGTGCCGGTGACGGGCGGCGATGCGACCTTGCGCGCGGCCATAGACGAGGCCTTGCGCGACTGGGTGTCGGATCCCAACGGCACGTATTACTGCCTGGGGTCTGCGGTGGGGCCGCACCCCTATCCCTATCTGGTACGCGAACTGCAGGCCGTGATAGGCCGCGAGGCGCGGGCGCAGATGCAGGAGCTGGCGGGCGGATTGCCGGACGTAGCGGTGGCCTGTGTGGGCGGCGGCTCGAATGCCATCGGCTTGTTTCATCCCTTTTTAGGCGACGCCGACGTGAAATTGATCGGCGTGGAGGCCGGCGGACGCGGCGCAGGGCTCGGGGACAATGCGGCCTCGCTGACTTTCGGCACTCCCGGTGTTTTGCAGGGCAGCTACACGCTGATATTGCAGGACGCCTATGGCCAGGTGCGGGAAACCCACTCCGTGTCCGCCGGCCTCGATTATTCCGGCGTCGGCCCCGAGCACGCCTACCTGATGAAAAGCGGCCGCGTCAGCTACGAATCGGCGACCGACGATGAAGCCTTGGATGCGCTGGCCGAATGTGCCCGATACGAGGGCATTTTGCCGGCCATCGAAAGTGCGCACGCTTTTTTCGGTGCGCGGCGCTATGCGCAAGCTCACCCGGGCGCGCGAATTCTCATTTGCTGCTCCGGCAGGGGCGACAAGGACATGCCCATCCTGCAGCGCACTCTTTTGAAGGATTTCGGCCGATGAAGGCGTCGACAACGGGGCCGGCCGACAGCATCTCCGCCGCCATTGAAGCGGCGGCGCGGCAGGGGCGGCCGGCATTGGTGGGCTTTCTGACCGCGGGATTTCCGACTCGGCGCGAGTTCAAGAACAACCTGGCCGCGGTCGCCGCTGTTTGCGATGTGGTTGAAATCGGAGTGCCCTTCAGCGATCCGATGGCGGACGGGACCACCATTCAGCGGGCGAGCTTCGCCGCCTTGGCCGATGGAGTCACGCTGCCGTGGATACTCGAAGAGATTGGCTCTTTGGAACCGAGGCCTGCGCCCCCGATTCTCCTCATGAGCTATTTGAACCCCCTGTTGAGCGCGGGCCTGGATGCGCTGCCGCGTGCGGCGGCGGCAGCGGGGGTCGCCGGGTTCATCGTCCCCGACCTGCCCTTCGAGGAAAGCGGCGACCTCAAATCTGCGCTCGAACGCGAAGGTCTGGCGCTGGTGCAAATGGTGACGCCCGTGACCCCTCCCGATCGCTTGGCGATGCTGTGCCGGGAGGCCAAGGGTTTTGTCTACGCGGTGACCATGACGGGCACCACCGGGACGCAGAAGGGGTCGGCCGAAGTATCGCCGGAGGTGCTCGAGTACATGGATCGCGTCAAGTCCTGCGCGAATGTTCCCGTATGCGCAGGGTTCGGCATCCGCTCCCGGGAACAGGTTGCGCGCTTTGCGGGCCACGTGGATGGCGTGGTGGTGGGGTCGGCCTTGGTGGAGGTCCTGGAGCGGGGCGAGGATGTGCGGGCCTTTTTGAGGTCCTTGCGGCCTGCGTAAGCATGACGCGCTCGAATCCATGAAACGGGTGTTCCGCGCCGCGTCCCTGATACAGGTGGCGCACGCGCGCAATGTGCTGCTGACGTCCGGGATTCAAAGCGAATTACGCAATCAATATCTGGCGGGCGCCCTCGGCGATTTGCCCATGCTGGAAACCTGTCCGCAACTCTACGTCGAGGACGCGGATGAGCAGGCCGCTCTGCGCGCCCTGGCCCGGGCGGCCGCGGTGCCCGCCGGCGCTTCTTGGACCTGCGAAGTCTGTGGCGAAGTGCTCGAACCACAATTTACCAGCTGCTGGCGCTGCGGATCGGCCGCCTCGACCCCAACCTAAGGGCTGCCCGCGCATACGTGTCGGACAAACACCGACACAAAGTCGCCTGAATTCTGAGCCGAGGTTCAGCGCCCGTCCCTGGCGACCGCTGGCCTGCGCAGGTTACAAATCTCTGGGTTAAGTGTAACGATTACATAAGCCCGACGGGGAGGATCGTAATGAACAGTGTCAGCCATGGTGTTGCCGCGCAGCCGGCGCTCTCGACCATGAATGGAAGCTTTGCGGCAAACTTGTTGGGCGCTTCCCCAGCCATGCAAGAAGTGCATCGCCTCATCGAAAGGGTGGGACCCACCGATGCCAGCGTGATCTTGACCGGCGAAAGCGGTTCCGGCAAGGAATTGGCGGCGCAATCCATTCACGAACGCAGCCTGCGCCGCGCCGGCCCCTTCATCGTCGTCAGTTGTGGTGCCATACCGGCCGGTGTCATCGAGGCTGAATTATTCGGTTCGGAGAAGGGCAGCTTGAACGGCGCGGCGCGCGTGCGAGCCGGAGCGTTCGAACGCGCCAGGGGCGGGACCCTGTTCCTCGACGAGGTAACAGAATTGCCGCAGGACATGCAGGTGCGGCTGCTGCGTGTTCTGGAAACGCAGAAATTCTATCGAGTTGGAGCCACCACCTCATTCACCGCCGATGTCCGCCTGATCGCGTCGACGAACCGCTGCCCTTTGCAAGCGGTGCAGAGCGGCCGGCTGCGGGAGGATCTGTTGTATCGACTGGCCGTATTTCCGGTCGCCATGCCGCCGCTGCGCAGTCGCGGCGATGACGTGGAATTGCTGGCCGCGTATTTTCTGGCGGCATTGAACGAGCAGGCGCAAACGCAGAAACGGTTCTCCCCCCTGGCAAGAGCCATGCTGAGACAGCACACCTGGCCGGGCAATGTCCGCGAACTGAAGAACTGCATCGAGCGCGCGTTCATACTCGGCGACGGTGTTCTGGAAGTGACGCCCTTGATTCCCGGAGACGGCACGCGCGGCGACGACCCTGCCGCCGACGGCGAGCGGCTGAACATCCGCGTGGGATCGCGCATTCACGACATGGAACGATCGTTGATCGAAGCGACTTTGGACTACTTCAAGGGCAACAAGCGGCGCGCGGCCGATGCGCTAGGCTGTAGCCTCAAGACGCTGTATAACAAGCTCAACGGATATTCACAGAGCCAAGAGTGCGCAAATTCATGAGCACCACCTGGCCAACGGAGAGCACATCGTGTCAAGAGTATTGATCGCCGACGATCACGCGGTGGTACGCGCCGGATTCAAGCAATTCCTCGAAGCCGACTCGAACATCAACGCTGTCGGCGAAGCGGCGAGCGGCAACGAAACCCTCGACCTGTTGCGCGAACAGGAATGGGACCTCGTGCTCTTGGACATCCACATGCCGGACCGCAGCGGCCTGGATATCCTGCGGCATATTCAGACGGGCCATCCCAGCGTGCGGGTGCTGGTGATGAGCGGCTTGCCCGAACAGCAGTACGCGGTCAACGTGCTGCGCGCCGGTGCCAGCGGTTATCTATCGAAGGACAGCGCGCCCGAGGAATTGATGAAGGCGGTGCGCACCGTGCTGGCCGGACGGCGTTATGTCAGCGCAGCGCTCGCCGAGATATTGGTGGCCGATCTCGACGGCGATCCGGACAGGCCGCTGCACGCGCGCCTGTCGACGCGCGAATTCCAGATCTTCTGCAAGCTGGCAGCGGGACGGGGTGTTTCGGATATCGCCAATGAACTCAGTCTCAGCGTCAAGACCGTGAGCACTTATCGAAGCCGCATATTAGAGAAAATGAGCTTTACGGCGAATGCCGATATTACGTCATATGCCTTGCGCAACGGGCTCATCCAATAAACTACACTCTGTGAGAATACTCCTACACTATAACCTGAGTACCCACTCTGGCCGGTTTGGGACTCATGACGCTAAACTGCGACAGGCATGTACACCTTTATCACGGATGCAGTGTCAATGGCTCAGAGCTTGAGAGTCCTGCTGGTCGAAGACTCCAAAGTTCTGACGGAGCGATTGACTGAAGCGATACGACAAATTCCCCAGGTGGAATTGATCGGCACGGCGGACACCGAAGCGACGGCCGTTGCCTCGGCCAAGCGCGACTCCATCGATGTGATCATCCTGGATTTGCATTTGAAACAGGGCACGGGCTTCGGGGTCATGCGTGCGTTGGCCACCGCCCAGTTGAAGCCGCGAATCATCGTGTTGACGAATTACGACCTGCCCGAATACAAGAACGCCGCCATCGCTCTGGGCGCAACTCACTTCTTGGACAAGGCGCGCGACTACGGCAGACTGCCCGAAGTGCTGCACGAGATCTGCGAGACGCATCTCTCCAAGCACTGAGCGTCGGCGATCGCGGCGGGTGCCCTCAATCCGCGACACATCCGGCCGAACGGGCCGATTCCGTCAGGCGGGCTCTGTGGACAACATTCTCGACAGGGGAATCTGAGCGGTCACGATGGTGCCCCCGGAGCCCGGGCTCCTGACCTCCCAGCTGCCACCGAGCGCGGTGATCCGGTGTCGCATGGACGCGAGACCGTGCGATGTGATGGTCTGCAGCCGATTCGGCGGTATGCCTTTGCCGTCATCCGAGACGCGCAGTAAGAACACCCCGCTTTCGATGCCGATGACCAGGTCCGCGGACTTCGCCTCCGCGTGTTTGAGAACGTTCGTCAATGCCTCTTGGGCGATCCGGAAAACACCGATGGCGGCATCGGGGTTGAATTTGGGCTCGGAATCGGGAATCGATTCGGTGCACTTCAGTCCGGCGCGGCGGCAAGTTTCCTTGAATTGCCAGCGCAGCGCAGTGAACAAGCCCATGTTGTCGAGCAAGGTGGGCCTGAGTTCCTCGACCACGCGGCGCTTTAAATCCACTCCCGCGCTCAAGGATTCGTGAATGCGCTTGAAACGCTGCTCGATGTTCGGATCGGTGGTGGGCAGCCTTTGCTGCAGCCACGACAAATCCATGCGCGCGGCCACCAGCAGGCCGCCGAGTTCGTCGTGCAGTTCGCGCGACAGGGCGGACTTCTCCTCCTCCGATACACCCTGCAGGTGGGTCGAGAGTGCGGTCAGTTCCCGGGTCCGCTCATCGACCTGCCGTTCAAGTTCCTGTTTCTGATCACGCAGATCGGTGGCGAGGCGGGCGCGCCGGCGCATGTCGCCGAAGACCAGATGAGAGGCAAGCAGCACCAGACCGATATTGAGAACCACCCCGGCGGCCGACACCCAGCGCGATATCTGATAGTCCGCCTGCCATTGCGCCGTGGCGGCGGCCAGCTCGCGCGCTTCCGTGAGGCGCAGATCGGCGATGATCTTCGCGATGTCGTCCATGGTTCGCTTGCCCGCGTCGGTGCGAACGATGTTCATCGCAGGCGCGGTGCCTCTTCTCTTGAAGAGTGCGAGGGTGTCCTCGAGTTCTCCGAGTTTCTTTCCGGTCAGAATCCGCAGTTCCTGGAATTCGCGGCTGTCGTCCTTGCCGCCGTAGGCCTGATGCACTCGATCGAGCGCAGCCTCGACCTTCGTCACCGCTTCGGTATAGGGCTGCAGGTAGGAGCTTTCGCCGGTCAACAGATATCCACGCTGGCCGGACTCGGCGTCGCTGATGAGCGCGATGAACTCGCTCAGGGCTTGTTGCCGCAGCTGCGAGTCATGCACACGTTCGTTGGCTGCGTTCAGGCGCGACTGTCCGGCCGCCGCCAGGAAAAACAGACCGACGAGAAAGCCGATCAGCAGCAGGGGGGGCAAGGCGATGTACCATCGACCGATTCCGCCCAGTTCCTCGCCGAAGATCTTCATGGGGTATATCCGCGCTATATCCCACTCAGTCTAGCATGTGAGGCAATTCCTACAGGAACGCTGGGGTCGAACCGATGGTGCGTCCGGCCGGCCGCAGCCACCATAGCTGTGGTACTGTTCTCTGTGTTCTATAGGAGATAAAAATGGAAACGACATACGATGGAACCACTGAGCAGGCGCGCGCCGCCGGTCATCGCGTGAAGAACGATTTGAGCGAAGGTGTGAGCGACGTGAAAGCGGCCGCGACCGCCGAGATCAAGAACCTGATTGCGGATGTCGAGGATCTCATGGCCCGAATCGCGGACTTGAAGGACGCAGACGTGACGCGGGTGCGCAACAAAGTTCAGCGCGCCGTTGATGCAACGAAGCAAAGCCTGGCGGATGGTGCCGAGGCCATACGGCAGCACGCGCAAAGTGCCGCGAATACGGCTGACGATTTCGTGCGCGACAGTCCCTGGCAGGCGGTGGGCATCGCCGCCCTGGTGGGCGCAGTCGTGGGGATTCTGGCGACGCGCCGCTCTTAAGTAAGGCCGCTGACCGTGCGAATGCTGTGGTCACTGCCGAAAGCGGCGCCGGCTCTGCTGCGCCACGTGGCAGCATACGTGGAACTCGTGAGTTTGGATTTGGCGCGGGCGCACAAGGAAATTACGACCGAGCTGCTGGCGCTTGCGGTGGTTGCGATCTGCGGACTGTTTGCGGTTTTCATGGGCTGCCTCGTCGTGGTCGCCTATACCTGGGACACGCCTTACCGAGTCGCCGCCATTGCATGGATGGGCGGCGGATTCGTGGTAGTTGCCATTGCGGCGGCCGCGTACCGCGCAAACGTGGCTCGGGCCAAATCGCAATTCCTCGCTTCCGTGCGCGAGGAATGGCAGCAGGATCGCATCCTGCTCGAACGCATACTCTCTTCGGATCAGGATTGATCGCCTCATGACCGACAAGGAAAAGGAAGAAGCAGCTCGGGCCGAAATTCTTGCCAGGCTCGCTCAATCGCGCGAGGAATTGCGGCGCGTGCTCGATCCGCCCCGCAGGGAGCCCGGCGCC
>Ga0302324_100023202_pt1 | contig 12011 bp, 14 predicted proteins | sample Palsa_T0_1_FD_201949 | JGI IMG/M metagenome (GOLD analysis project Ga0302324, IMG submission 201949) | Peat permafrost microbial communities from Stordalen Mire near Abisko, Sweden - Palsa_T0_1 | ecosystem: Environmental > Terrestrial > Soil > Palsa > Peat permafrost | place: Sweden: Abisko... | reverse complement strand
CGCTGGGGCGCCTGGCACGTGTACTCGACCCTCAGGCCGCCGCGATCTTGGCGATCGCGGCAAAGCCCGCCGGGTCCGCCACGGCGATGTCCGCCAGCACCTTGCGGTCCAGCGCCACCTTCGCCTTTGACAGCGCGGCGATGAATTTCGAATAGCTCACGCCCGAGATACGAGCCGCGGCGTTGATGCGAACAATCCACAGCGAGCGGAAGTCGCGCTTCTTCCGCGCGCGGTCGCGACTGGCGTAGTCCAGTGCGCGCTGCACCGCCTGGTTGGCGCGCTTGAAGCAGTTCTTTCGCCGCCCGCGGAAACCCTTCGCCAGCTTGAGAACTCGGTTGCGGCGACGGCGCGCCTTGAAGCCTCTCTTGACCCTCATACCCTCGTGACTCCCTTGTCGCCGTCAGCCCCCGTAGGGGAACAGCTCCTTGATGACCTTCTTCGCGTCCATGTCGCGCAGGTACCCAGTGCCGCGGTTCCGGCGGTCGTTCGCGGCGCTCTTGGCGTGGGTGAAGAGATGCTTCGCATAGGCCTTGGCGTGCTTCACCTTGCCCGACTTCTTCACCTGGAACCGCTTCTTTGCGCCGCTGCGTGTCTTCAACTTCGGCATCGCCGATGTCCTTCCCTTCAAAGCTATCCCGGATCAGCCGGGGCCTTCGCCGCCTCAAGCTCCGGAGGCGGTACCTTTTCCTTCTTTTCGCCCTTCTCTTCGTCCTCGTCCAGCATCCCGTCCTTCTTGGCCGCCGCTTTCGCCGCCGCGGCCGCATTCTGTCGAGCCAGATCGCGCGCCCGCTGCGCCACCTTGGCGTTGGGGGCGAGGATCATGAACATCTGCCGACCCTCCATCCGCGGCACTTGCTCCACGACGCCGACGTCCTTCACGTCCTTGACCACGTCGTCCAGGATTTGCTGGCCAATTTCCTTATGAGTGATTTCGCGCCCGCGGAACATGATGGTGATGCGCGCCTTGTTCCCCTCTTCGAGGAAGCGCTTCACGTTGCGGACTTTGAATTCGTAGTCGTGGTCCTCTGTCTTCGGCCGGAGCTTCACCTCTTTGAGGTGAACCACGACCTGCTTCTTCTTCGCCTCCGAGGCTCTCTTCTTCTCCTCGTACTTGAAGCGGCCGTAGTCCATGATCTTGCAGACTGGAGGCTTGGCCATGGGATTGACCTCGACGAGGTCCATCCCGGTTTCGTTGGCCTTCTCCAGCGCTGCTTCGATCGTCAGGACACCCAGCTGTTCACCGGCGGCACCGACGACGCGGACTTCGCGCGCGCGGATGCGCCGGTTGGTTCTCTGGTCACGAGCGATGTGAGTCGACCTCCAGCCTGGGGACGTCCCCTCCCACAAGGGCGGAGGGGCCGAAAAAGAGGGCGCAAAATACCCGCCCGACGCTCCAAGTCAAGCCACCCCGGTCTCCGGGAGAGCCAGCGGGCGTTTCTGGGTCCCTCTTCACTGCTGCTTCCTGGGAGCAGAAGCGGTCCGGGGCGCGAGGATGGCAGACAGGACGTCGGGCCTCCCGGCGATGCGCTCCAGGTAGGGGTAGCGAGCCCCGCCGGTGTACTCCAGCTGGTAGGTGCGAAACGTCTCGGCGTTCTCAACCAGGAGCTCGATCCGCTCGGTCGCGCTCCGCGCGACGGCAGCCCTCAACCCCTCCTCGCTGAACTTGCGCCCGTTGACCGCCACCACGTGCATGGCTGGCCCGAGCCCGGCCCGGAAGGCCGGCGAGTCCGGAACGACGTCGATGAGATTCCCGTCCTTGGGGTCGATGAAGACGCCGATGCTCGCACGCAGGTCGACGCGCTTTCGGCGGTGCTCCTCTGCCCGCTGCAAGGCCGAGGGCTCCCGGCCATAGGCAAGCCTCCAGCCGGCGGCCTCGAGGCCCTGCAGCGGCGCGTCGGGAGCGAGCGACGAGAGGCGCTTCTCGAGCAGGCCGCGCCAGTCGAACACCACCACCTCGTTGAGCCCGTTGACGACGTCATCGAAGGTGTAGGGCCGGAAATCCGGCGGCCCACTCTTTCCACCGTGGAAACGCTTGCAGAAGTCGTCGAGTGAGCGGGTCCCTTTCGACTTCTCCCGAATGAGCGTGTCGACCTCGAGCCAGAGGAGGGTGCCCTCCGCATAGAAGTCGACGCCCCGGCGCCAGGCCTGCCAATCCGGACGCGCAGCGTAGAGCAATGACGCTTCGACCGCGGTGTCCCGGAGCGGGCGCCATATCCGACCGCGGCTCTGTTGCATGTCGTTTGCTTCGAGCGCGATGACGTCCCGCCCTGTCGTCCCCGGGGACAGGCCGCTGCGAGCCCCGAGCACGTCGCCGAGGTACTCGGTGAGCCCCTCGTAAACCCAGAGCAGGTCGTCCTTCATTGGCTCCTGGTAGTACTGGGGCGACAGCCCCGCCGGCCGGCGGTACTTGCCATTCCAGGAGTGGACGTACTCGTGCGACCACAGCGTCCCGCTGGCCAGGAAGAGCTCCGAGTCCACCAGGCTGCGTCCAGCAAGACGGTCATCGCTCGACTGGTGGTGCTCGAGCCCAAAGTGGGCAACCGAGTCGCTGAGCGTCGTTAGAAACCGGTAGCTGTCGTAGTGGTGAGCCCCAAACAGTGCGTTCGCCTCAGCGACCAGTTTCTCGAACGCCGCCTTCTGCTGCGGAAGCAATTCGGTATCTGCAGCCGTTTCCGCAGCGAGAATTAAGAAGTGCTGGGCCCCATCCACCGTCCCGAGCGGCACCTCCCGGAGGTGCGCACCGGCGAGTACCGGCGAGTCGACGAGCCGGTTCAGTGACACCGGTGCAAAAGTGGTGCGGGAGGCGTCTGTGCCCGGGCGGACGACAGGCGTGAGCGCCGTAGAGAAGGTCCATCCAGCCGGCAGCTTCACACTCGCCACCACTGGAAAGTTTCGAGGCTCGGCGCCTTGCGGGTAAAAAACCACTTGGTTCCAGCTCAGCAGCGCCAGGTTGGCGGTGGCCGAAGCACCGGCCGAATACCCTTCCACGTCCGGCGGCGGCGAAAGCTGGTCCAGTGCCACCTCCAGCTCCGTGGCTCCGGGGGGAACTTCGACATGAATTGCGAACATGTCCAGCTCATCCCGCTTCCACGGCAGCACAGCACCTCCTGCTCGGAATACCAGGCCGGCGACGTCCACCACCGGCCCACTGGGCATGTGCTCGCCTGGAATCCACTTCGGGTACACGAGCGTCATCGGCCCAGGCGTGGCCTGCAGCACCAGATGCGCGTGAAAGAGCCGACGCGGAGCATCCGTCAGGTCCACCTCCACCAGCATCGGCTTCTTCGGCGCAATGGTCTGGGCGCTGGCACTCCCGGGAAGAGCGAGGACGGCAGCGGCCAGTGTGGCGAGCAGCCGCTGGCAAAACCACGTTGGGGGGACGGACAAGGAGACCTCCTGGGGGGTGTCGGTGAACCTCTGCGGGCTGGAAGCTTCTCTCATCCGGGCGGAGCGCCCTCGGAGGCAAACAGCGCCAAGAAGGCCTCGAGCCCCATGGTCTTGAGGTCCTCGCCGCCATAGCGCCGGGGAGCCACGGCCTGGGCTTCCACCTCGCGGTCGCCGATGACCAACGTGAAGGGAAGCTTCTGCAGCTGTGCCTCGCGAATCTTCGCGTTGAGCGTCATGCCGCGCTCGTCCAGCTCGGCACGGTGTCCGGCGGCCCGAAGCCGCTCCAGCACCGTGCGCGCCCAAGGCAGGTGACGGTCGGCGACGGTGACAATGGCAATTTGGATGGGCGCCAGCCACGCCGGAAAGGCGCCTGCGTAGTGCTCGATGAGAATGGCGATGAAGCGCTCAAAACTTCCGTAGATGGCCCGATGGAGCACCACCGGCCCGTGCTCGGCGTTGTCCTCTCCGACGTAGGTGAGCCCGAAGCGCTCCCGGGCGATGTCGTCGAGCTGGATGGTACCCAGCTGCCAGGCCCGTCCGATGCTGTCGGTGACGTCGAAGTCTAGCTTCGGGCCGTAGAAGGCCCCCCCGCCCGGATTGTCCGAATACTTCACGCCCAGCCCGTCCAGGACGCCCCGCAGCTGACCTTCGACGTTGTCCCAGTAGGCCTCGTCGCCGAGGTGCTGGGCAGGCCTCGTCCCCAGCTTGGCGACGTAGGTCAGCCCGAAGGCCGAGTAGACGCGGTCCAGGAGCTGGATAAAGCGCTTCACCTCCGAGGCGACCTGGGCCTCGGTGCAGTAGATGTGCGCGTCGTCCTGGGCGAACTGCCGAACGCGCGTCAGCCCACCGAGCGAGCCCGACGCCTCGTTGCGGTGAAGGACGTCCTGGGTCGCAAAGCGGAGCGGCAGGTCGCGGTAGCTGTGCTTCTTGAAGCCGTAGAGGAGATGGTGGGACGGGCAATTCATCGGCTTCAGGCTGAAGTCGTGCTCGCCGGTCTCGCTGTCCAGCACCAGGAACATGTTCTCGCGGTACTTGCCCCAGTGCCCCGAAATCTCCCAAAGCCCCTTGCTGTAGAGCAGCGGAGTCTTCACCTCCTGGTAGCCGGCAGCGTTGGTCCACGCGAGCATCTGGCTGGCTAGGAGTTGGTAGAGCACCGTGCCTTTGGGACTCCAGAATGCTGCGCCAGGGGAGAATGGATGGAAGTGGAACAGGTCCAGCTCCTTGCCCAGCTTCCGGTGGTCCCGCTTCTTCGCCTCCTCCTGGCGGTTGAGCCATTCCTGGAGAGCCTTCTTGTCGAAGAAGGCGGTGCCATAAATCCGCTGCAGCATCGGATTGCGGTGGTCACCGCGCCAGTAGGCGCCACTCGAGGAAAGCAGCTTGATGACGCCAATCTTCCCGGTGGAAGGACCGTGCGGGCCCAGGCAGAAATCCACCCAGTCACCGTGCCGGTAGAGGGAGAGCGTCTTGGCCCCCTTGGCGACGATGTCCCGAACAATCTCCACCTTGAAGGCTTCTCCCATGCCTTCGAAGAGACGGATGGCCTCGTCGGCGGAAACCTCGGTGCGGACGAAGGGGAGGTTTTTCTCCAACTCCCGGTTGGCCGCCTCCTCGATGCGGGCCAGGTCCTCGGGCGTGAAGGGCTTGTCGCGCGAGAAGTCGTAATAGAAGCCGTCCTCGATGGTCGGTCCAATGGTGACTTGCGTGCCTGGAAACAGCTCCTGGACCACCCCCGCCACCACGTGCGCGGCATCGTGGCGAATGGTGTCCAGCGCTTCGGGCGCCTTGTTCGTCAGCACCTCGAGCTTCCCGTCCTCCGTCAACGGGGTGGAGAGGTCGACCAGGCGGCCGTTGAAGCGGGCCAGCACGGCCGCCTTGGCCAGGCCGGCGCCAATTTGCGCCTTGACGAAGTCCCCGATGGGCGTCCCGGCCGGCGCGGTCTTCTCGCTCCCATCGGGAAGTCTGACGTGAATGGCGTCTGGCATGACAGCGCTTGCACCCTGGTGTTGCCAAACCTCGCCGTAGCGCCGACAGCCCGTGGTGCAGCGGCGCGTTTCAAGCACGGCGCATCGCGCCACGTCAACGTTTCGGAAGCGCTTGGCACGGGCGCGCGCTCCCACTGTGCGGAGCTATCGCCGAGGGCCGTGAATCCTGGCCAAGGCTTGCCTGTTGTTGGCTCTCCCCCTAGGGTGCGCGCCCCAAACCAAGGAGGTTCACCGCAATGAGCGTCTACAAGGGAAAGTGCTTCTGCGGAGCCGTCGAAATCACGGTCACTGGCGAGGCGGTGGGAGCCGGCTACTGTCACTGCGGTTCCTGCCGAAGCTGGTCCGCTGGCCCGGTCAACGCTTTCACCTTGTGGAAGCCGGAGGCCGTGAAGGTCAGCAAAGGCGCGGACAACGTAGCTGTCTTCCACAAGACCGGGCGGAGTCACCGGACGTGGTGCAAGAGCTGTGGGGGCCACCTCTTCGTCGACCATCCGGAATGGAAGCTCGTCGACATTTTTGCGGCGACCATTCCCGACTTCGTTTTCAAGCCCGGCGTCCACGTGAACTACTCGCAGACTGTACTGCCAATGAAAGACGGCCTTCCCAAGCTCAAGGATTTTCCACCGGAGCTGGGAGGTACGGGCCAAGCCGTTCCCGAGTAGCGGGTGCCCCTCTCGGCGCTGTACACCGGCGTGCGGGCGCGCCTTCGGTGAGGCACGGGTGAAGTCGCGTCCTAAGGAGCAGCCCAACCAAATTGGTTAGAGGCGAGCAATGGCGATGGGAGCGCTGGCCACGGATGGGTAGAGGCTCCACAACGCGACGCCAAGCCGTCGCTCTCCGCTGACTCTGACGCAGTACGAAACCCCCTACCGATCGGCTCGACGAGCGCCATCGCGACAGGCTGAACGGCACTAGGTGGGGATTTACCGGCGCGGACCGACAGAATTCCGCGGGTCCAAACGAGAATCCGTCACCAGAGACGGCTGTCCTTTCTTTTTTTCCTACCCTTCCAGTGTCCACGGGCGATTTCCCCTCTCGCCGGTGCCTCGCCTCGTGCCCGGGCCGCGAGCAGCGGGCACGGGGATGGCCTCAGGCGGCATGCCGAAAGCGAAGATGCCGAAGGCGGCGGCCGCGCGCCCACCGCTCACGGCAACAGTCTTCACTGCCCCTCGCTTCGCCTTAGCCGTCGCCTTGCGGCGTCCGGGGCGGTGGAGTCGCTTCAGTTTTTTGAGCTTCTTGGAGGCCATGACGTGCCGGGCAGTCTATCGCTCGACGCGCGGTGCTTCACAGGCCCCGAATCTGACTCCTGGGTTGACTCCTACGGACTGCTCTGCGCCTCCTAAGTGTCCGTTACTCAGTGGGCCCTAGTGGTTTCGAACCACTGACCCCTACCGTGTCAAGGTAGTGCTCTACCGCTGAGCTAAGGGCCCCGAAGCGCGCGGCAGATAACAGGGCCGCCGGCCCGCCTGTCAAGACGGAGTCGCGCGCGGTTCTCCGGAGCGGCGACTCCCCCCGAGCCTCTTCAGTGGGCTCCTGGCGGTGTGCGAGCCACAGGGACCGCAGCAGCGAGGAGACGCACCAGTGCCGCTGCCGCCCCCGCGTCTGCTTCGTTGCCAACACGGGCCCACAACTCTGCACCGGGGGTCTGCACCAGAAGGGCCTGCAGCTCCGGCTCGCTAATGGTCAACGGGACCTCGAGGCGCAGTGCGAACCCGCAACCCGCTGCGGAGGAGTCGGCCTCCGAAGCCGGAACGCGCAGGCGGATTCGCTCCGCCCCCTTCCAGGGACGCGCGCACGCGACAAGAGGCGTTCCCGGATGGACCTCGAGGCCAGACAGCCGTTGCGTCCGAGCCCATTCTTCGGGCGTCGGCACCACCTCCGGCCGCCAGCGGATGGCCTGCGGACGAAGTGCCCGAAGGCGGGCGAGTTGCTCCTCGGACAACGCCCCCACCACGTCCGCCGCCGTTCCGCCTGGCGCCCAGCGCCGGTAGGCCGGGACGTCCAGCCCCTCCAGCACCACCCAGGGCTGCACCCGGCCAGCGAATTGCTGCCACACGCCATCCCCCAGGGGCGGCCGGACCCGGACGTAGGTAGCGTCCGTGCGGCCCAGGCGCTCAGCCACAGAGCGCTTGAGGAGATTGGAGCGCGTCTCGAGCCAGAGCACCACACCGGGCCGGGCCAGCGCCTCCAGCCGGTCCGGCTCGATGTCCTCGGACAGCTCGAGATGAAGCCGAAACCCTGGAAGCGTCAGCGGCTCGGGTGCGGCCCCGGCAAGTGCCAGCCAGGCCAGCACTCCCCAGGAGCTCACGGGTGCCGGTCGATGAAGCGGTCCAGGGCGTCCTTCTTCTTCGGGTTGAAGGTCCCGGTCCGAAAGTAGGTATCACCGATGGACACTTGCTGGCGGGCCTGGAGCTCGACGAAGCGCTTCTCCCATTCCTCCGCGGTGACCTGCTCCGGTCCGGGCACCTCGTGCCGAGGGCCGGGCGCAGTCGTTGGCTTCCCCTTGGCCTTTCGGACTTCCGCATCGACGCCGACCTTCCCCTCGAGGACACGCACCAGGGTCTCGCGGATTTTGGGCGGCCGCGAGCCAGCGACGAGAGGCGTCGCATCCATCCGGAAGATGGTGCCGCGCACGCCCGCTACCGCCCGACCGCCCTTCACCTCGAAGGAAGCCGTGGAGCCCGCCGCTGCCTTCTTCACCTTGGCCCAGAATTGCCCGAGCACCAGGCGCGCGGAGAAGGCGCTGCGCTCCTGTCCGGCGAATTCTGCCACTTCGAGCACCAACTCGCTGTCCGGACCGAGGGCCAGCGCCGTGCCGTCGGTGAGCGCAAGTTTGAGCGAGCTGCCACTGGCCGTCCGCACCGTGTCTTCCAGCTCGATGGCGCCGCCGGCTCCCAGCGGAAGCTCCGCGCCCCCCTTGGGAATGCGTATGGCTGTACCCTCTAGAGCGGTCACCTGCCCTACCGCCGCGACCGCCGCAGTCGCGAAAAACAGCACGCCCAGCGCGAGCTGTGCCCGAAGGGAGCTCACTTGGCGAGTGTTACCTCGAGCGTGTTTCCACTCACGCCCGTCACCGCCACCTTCTTGCCCCGGAAGCCCTTCCCCTCCAGCTGTTCCGCCAGCGCTGCTGCCGTGCCCAGGTAGGTAACTTCCATCCGACCGCGCCCTGCCGTGAGGGTGGGGTTGGCCAGCTCGCGCACCCCGGCGCTCCACTTCGGAAGCTCCCGGGTAAAGGCCTGCAGCGCGGAGAAGTCGCCCACTCCCACCAGCTCCAGCACGAGACGATTGCCGTTCTGCTCTGCTGAGCGCAGCGACTCCACCACTGCCTTGCGCACCGGCGTCACAATTTCCTCGACGTGGGCCCGAACGAGGTTGTAGGCGCTCTCTTCGCGCGACTGGATGCTCATGTCCTGGACGCTGCTGCGAAGCTTTCCGGACACCTTGGCCAGCTGGCTTCCCGCAGAGGTGTCGAAGACCCCGAAGTCGTAGTCCCCGGTGAGAGGAAAAGCTGCGCGCTGGCCCCCTCCGGAGAGCAGCAGGGCGTCGACCGGTGCGTCCCGGAATGCCACCGTGCCATACAGGATGACGTCGGCCTTGGAGAGCGTCCCAATCTCCTTCGCTTCCACGGCGCCCAGCGCCACCGCCGAGGAAAGGTGCACCTTCCCGGCGGCGAAGGATGGGTCCACCAGCGTCCAGCCGTCGCGCTTGAATGCGTCGGTGAGAACGGTGGAGGCGACACCCGAGGTGATGGTCACGCCCTTGTCGTCGATGGTCTGTTCCTGCAAGAGAATGACGAGCCTGCGGCCGGCGAGCCGGTGCACCAGCGCCTGCACCGCCTGGAGGTCCCGGTCGAGTTCCTTCGTGCCGACCTCCGCCCGCACGGTGACCTTGACCACTCCTTTGTCCTGCGTCTGGGACAGCACCTGGTAGGTCCGCACGTAGCCGGCGCTGTGTGAAAACACCTGGTCGCTGATGAGCTGGCTATTGGCGGAAAGCGTCTGGGCCGAAATCATCACCCCGGCCACTTGCTCGACCGCCTCGCGAAGCGCGGCCTCCTTCGCCTCGCGAGCCGCTCGGTCGACGTTGCCGCCGACCACGGCGGCCTCGCCGCTGGCCTCGCGGGTCACTACCTCTGGGAGTTTCTCTGCAGCCGGCGAAACACTGCCGCCCAAAAGGAACATGACAGCGAACAGCGCTCCGCGGTGGAGGTCAGTTGTAGACAATGGTCACCCGGCCTTCTGCCAGCACCGCTGGGGGGAGTTCCACCAACGCCCGAGCTTCCGTTGCGCCCAGCACCAGGTCCGAGCCGTGGGCCTTGGCCGCCTTGAGAACCAAGGGGGCATCCCCCATGGCTTGGGCGCGACTGGCCGCGTCTGCGCTCTTGAACCAGCCAGCAACACCCGTAGTCTTCCGCGTCGCCTCAGAAAGCATCTCCAGGCCATAGAGCACCCGGCCGGTTTCGTCCACGAGTCGCGGCGAGAGGACCGGCTGAACGCCCAGGCCTCGGACGTCCACCACCAGGCCCGTGTGCCGGTCACCGCCTGACCGCTCGCCGGGCAGCGGTGGCTCGCCTGGTGTCGGCAGCACGGCAAGACTGATGGACGCCAGAGGCACTTCCACATCCAGCTCCACGCCCTGGTCGCTGAAGTAGCGCTTCTTCACCACCCGGTAGCCCTTGATGACGCCCTCCACCCGGGCCCGAATCTCGTCCTGTCCCATCTGGTCTCCCACCGTCTTGTCGGCGGAGACGTGGATGCCTTTCACCTGCCCGAGGAGATTGCGAAAGGCGTCCAGCTGAGCGGCCTTCTCCGCGCCCAGGCGCGCCTGCGCAGGGCTGGTGGCGCGCATGTCGGGCGCTCCCGAGCCGGTTGCCTTGAGCACCTGGTCCTGCCAGTCCACGCCGGTCCGAGTGTCTGGCGCGGGCTTGGGCGCAGGAGGAGGCTTCTTGTCCTCCGTGGTGCCGGCTGCCAACAGCGCTGAGGCCAACAGCACCCACGTGGTCACGAATCCCTCCCCCAGAAGAACGACGTCTGCCCATGAGATTCGAGCCTGTCGGCGAGTGTCAAGGCACGTCCTGGCCGGCGTCGGTCACCTCTTTGACTGCGCTTTCGCGCCGCGCCAGAGGTCCGCGGCGCAGATGAAGGCGTCAGTGGCCGGTGCGGCCTTGCACGTAGTCACGGATGGCACGGCGGTGGCGTTCGGTGAGGAGGGTAAATTTCACCGCATGGGTGTGCGCGGCCTCGGCCTCCACCCACTCACGTACCACCTCGCCCTCGGCGTAGATGACCTCAGCCGAACCCGGCAACTGGAACTGCAGGCCCACTCGCCGGCCTGTCCGATCCGGCTCGAGCAGGCGCGCGAGCCGCACGCCGTCGGGGCTGATGTCGCGGGCGCGCGCGGTGTAGGGAACGCCGCTCACGTACTTGTTGAGAAGGATGTCGAGGGCCGCACGGCCCGATCTACGCTGCTCGTCCATGGCCGAAACGCTAGGCCCGCCAGCCGATCGGTCAAGAAAGCGTCCGGGGGCGAAAGCCTCCCACCCCCCACGGTTTTGAGCTAAACGAGCGCGCGGCCTGGGGGTTTCCACCCTCCCGGCAATGAAAGGACTTCCTCGCCCATGCATCAGAGGACGGTTTAGGGGCGGTTTTTAGAGGGGAAACGGTCCCGCGGGCCATTCCATGCGGTCACCCATGCGGTCGAGCGCTGAGGGGCGCGGTCAGAAGTTGCAGACGGTGCCCGTGACGCTCCGAGAGGTGCACTTCGACTTCCGGGATGGGACGCTGCGGCGCCTAGGTGAGCAAGTGTGAGGCGGCCGTCAATTGTCAGTTTGAGAGGTGTCCTAAGTTGTTAAAATTCCTGATGAATTGAATTGAATTGAGAACTGGCTAGCTAGCCAGGTATGAATAGATTGTCAGTACCTCGGCCAGCAGGGCCAGAGGAGCAGTCCAAGAGAGAGCAGGTCCAGAGCGATGCGCACCGCCAAAGACATGAAGCAGCGCCCCACGCGCGAATCGGAAGACAAGCACGAGCCCTCCGTATCGCCAGCAGAACTCGCTGACCTGCGCCGCGGCATTGCCGAGGTGAAAGCCGGGAAGGCGCGCGTACTTTCCGCCGCCGAGCTTTCCAAGTTGCTCGGCTCCGAAGACGACGACAAGTAGCCTAACGAGGGACTCCCGGGGGGGCGAATGTTCGAGTTCGAATGGTCGCCTCAGGCCGAAGAGCACCTTAAGCAACTGAACGCTGACCGCTCGCTGCTACAGCACGCGAAGGCCGTACAGAAGGCGCTCCGCTTTCTGCGCGATCCCGGTCCGTCCTATCCGTCCCTAAACGTGCACAAGTGGGATGACGATCCCTGTCCCCATGGCGGCGAACTCAAGGAAGCCTACGCCGAGAACAACACTCCGGCCGCTTGGCGGATTTTCTTCTGTCTCACTCCGAACAAGGTCCGAACGCTCACCATCGTTGCGATAACGCGTCACGACAACTGACTGTCAGAGCCCGTCCGCCCGGCGAGCGGTCACGATTGAGACATGGTGCCGCTGTCCGCGTTGCGCCCGCTACGGTACAGACGACGCGACGGGGGCTTCGACTCGGATCCCCCCCATCGAGCTGAGACCCCACCGCTACCGTCGGCCCTTCGGG
>Ga0302324_100023201_pt1 | contig 12012 bp, 12 predicted proteins | sample Palsa_T0_1_FD_201949 | JGI IMG/M metagenome (GOLD analysis project Ga0302324, IMG submission 201949) | Peat permafrost microbial communities from Stordalen Mire near Abisko, Sweden - Palsa_T0_1 | ecosystem: Environmental > Terrestrial > Soil > Palsa > Peat permafrost | place: Sweden: Abisko... | reverse complement strand
GGCCTCGTCGGCGAGCGACATCTCGAGCGACCCGTCCCCGATCGCGCTCGCGACGTCGTCCGCCGTTCGCCCCGTCTGGGCCACGAGCGCCCCGATGGAGCGCGCCGCGCCGCCGTGCAGCCGCCCGGTCCCTAGCCGTTCCACGAAGAGATTCGCGAGCGGCACGTCCTCCGGCCCGACTCCGTCCACGCCAAGCAAGCGTAGCACCGAGCGCTCGACCGAAACCGTCGAGTGCGCGTCGATGAAAGCGCCCACTTGGCCGGCCACGCCGCGAGCCAGCCCCCGCGCCGCATCGACCGCGCCTTCGTCGATCCGAAGTTCCATCCCGGCTATTTTAAGATCGGGGCGGCACGGCCCCCCGGCCCGGACTCTGGGGCTCATGGCCCGGTGCTAACGGATTCACTGCAACTTTTCTTCTCCGCCCGGGTACCCCGGGGGCAGTAAAGAAGCGAGGGAGGATGACGATCGTAGAGCCGGCCGACGAAGCGTTGGTCAAGCTCGTACTCGGCGGGGAGCGCGACTGCTTCTCCGTGCTGGTCGACCGTTACAAACGTGGGATTACGAACTTCATCGGGGCGAGCGTGAGAAGCCAGGCAGACGTGGCGGACCTTTCGCAGGAAACGTTTTTGCGGGCCTACGCCCACCTCGCGACGTTCAATCCGAACCTCGGCCGTTTCTCGACCTGGATCTACCACATCGCCCGCAACGTCGTGCGCACGCACCTCGGGAAGAATCTGCGCCGCCCCCGAGCGCAGGACCTCGGCGAAGACCACACGCTCGAAAACACTTTGCCGGACCAATCGCCTGAAGCCGACCCCGCCGGCCGCATGCTGCGCGCCGAGGCGGAGTGCGACGTTCGCGCGGCATTGTCCGAGTTACCCGAGCGCACGCGCACCGTGCTCTCGCTGCGTTACTACGACAACATGGAATACCAAACGATCGCCGAGACGATGGGCCTCTCGCTCGGTAACGTGAAGACGCTCATACACCGCGGCAAACTCGCGCTCGCACACAAGATGCGGAATCGCGAACGTCTCGCCGTCGAGGCCCTCGCTTCACCACGCACGACGCGAGGAGTACCGCATGCACTGTTTGTCATTTGAGCCGCTGCTCGACCGCTACGTCGACGGCGAACTCTCGCCCGCGCAGGGTGCGCGGGTGGCGGCGCATGCCGAGTCCTGTACCGAGTGCGCGGCGGTGCTCGAGGAACTCCGCGTGATCGACGGCTTGCTGCTCGAACCGCGGCAGCTCGAGCCGGCCGCGAATTTCACGTTCAAAGTAATGGCTGAAGCGCGCGCCATACCCGCGCCGCACCCTCACCGTTATCCGCACCTGCAGGTCCTGGCGACGTACGTCGTCTTCGCCTGGGTCGCAATCGCGGGCTTCCTCATTTTCGGCGGCAGCGCGGCCCGCGCGATGGTCGCGACGATCGGTGTTGCCGCGGCCCATGCCGGCACCGAACTCACGCGCCTTTCGGGATTGACGGGGCACATCTTCGGCCGGCAAGCGTACGACGTGACGGCGGCGATGGGCGGCGTGATCGCACTCGATCTCATGGCGGCGGCCGCCCTGTTCTTCATCTACACGCGCTTCCGGACGCAGCGCATACCGGCTCGGGAAGGTTCGCAAGGATGGTAACCCGGGGCGGAGCTTCGCGGCGCGTGAAATTTTCGCTTGTTTTCGTCATGGCGGCGTTCGTCGCGGTGTTCGCCACCTCGCTCGCTTTCGCGTCGGCAAAGGCGCATGGCGGCGACCAAACGATCTGGTTCAAGGACGTGACGATCGGCCAGGATCAAGAAGTGCGCGGGGATCTCGATATCGTCTTCGGTTCGGTCACCTGCGAAGACGGCGGCACGATCGACGGCAACGTGCGCACCTATGGCGGCAGCTTCGACCAGCGCGACGGATGCACCGTGAACGGCCGCGTCGTCGACGAACTCGGCGGCGACTCGCTCGCCGCCTTCGCTCTGCCCTTCGGTGCGATGAGCTCCGACGACCTGATCCAACAGAATCAGAGCGTCCTCAAGAAACTTGCCTGGGACGTCGTCATCGTGTTTGCGTTCTTGCTCTTTCCGATGCGCGTGCGAGTCGCGCTCGATCGCGTGGAGTCGCATCCCGGCCTCTCGTTCGCAGCCGGCACGCTCGCGCTCGTGGGCGCGATTCCGATTGCGATCCTGCTCTTGATCAGCGTCATCGGGTTGCCGTTGATACCGCTCGAGTTCGCAGCGCTCTTCGCCGGCCTATGGATCGGCAACGCGGCGGTCGCACTGTTGATCGGGCGGAGGCTCTACGAGTTGATCCGTCCCCACACGACACCGTCGCCGCTTGGGGCACTTGCCGTCGGGCTCGTGGTCATCACCGCGGCGGAAACGCTGCCCGTCGTCGGCTGGGCCGTCTCTGCGCTCGTCATTTTGGTGGGTCTCGGATCCGCTCTCCTGGCCTTCATGCGCGAAACCTCGTTCCGCACGTTCATCGGGGGCCCGACGGAAGGCATGCCGCCGCGCATGCCCTCAGGCACGACCAACCCGAACGTCACGCCGCCGATGAATCGGCCCGCGTAGGGCGGCTGCCGCGAAGCGCGAATCGTACGGCCTTCACAACCGCAGTCGTAAGGGGATTTCATGGCACTCGTCGTGACCGGTCTTTCGCAGAATGGTGATGTCGGCGCGCTCCACAAAGCTCTCGCCGACGCGGGACTGAGCACGGACTCGCTCCAAGTCATCAGCCCTGACGAATCGACGCAGGGCGTCTCGCGCGGTCTCATCGGCGCCGAGCTCATCACCCACGACAGCGGCACGGGCGTCCCCGGCATCACGAACGAGCACCATGCGACCTCGTTCTTCCGCAACGAAACGCTCTCCGACCGCTTGGGCGATCTCGAAATCCCCGATAGCGAGGTGGAAAACTACGTCGAAGCGCTCGAACGCGGCAAGTTCGTCATCGCGTATTTCGCCCACCCCGATACGGTCGACGCGATCGAAGCGGCCTTCAAGGCCGCCGAACTCGCAAACGTGCGCCGCTTCTAGGGATCATCGAGGGGCACGCCCCCCGATCTCAACGGATGGTCGTGTGGCAGTTCGCCGCAGCGCGCGCACGCCGTCGCGTCTTCCGCGAGCCGTGCTCCGCAGGCGCACACCCACGCCAAGAAGCGCGCGGGCGCTCCGACGACGAGCGCGAAGGCGGGTACGTCGTGCGTGACGACGGCACCGGCTCCGATCATCGCCCAGCGGCCGATGCGGATGCCTGGCAGGATGGTCGCGTTCGCGCCGATGGACGCTCCGTCATCCACGGTGGTCTCGCCGACGACCCAATCGCCGTCGCGTAGCGGCAGAAAACTGCGATCGGTCGCACGCGGACGGAGGTCGTTTGTGAACACGGCGTGCGGACCGACGAACACGCTGCGTCCGAGCGTGGCGCCGTGATACACACACGCATAGTTTTGAACCTTCGAATCGTCGCCGATCGTCACGTCGAAATCTACGAAGACCCCTTTGCCGAGGATGCACCGCGCGCCGATTTTCGCGCGCGTGCGCACGTGCGCTTGGTGCCACACGCGCGCGTCCGGTCCGATCTCCGCACCGGTTTCGACCAAGGCGCTCTCGTGGACGAAGGCGCCCGGTGCGATCACGCTCACTGCTGGTTCGCGAGGATGATCGGATACGAACTGCGATTGATGGCGTCGGTGGCTTCTTCTGCGATGCGCAGCGAAGCGAGGGCGAGTCCCGGATTCGGCAACGCGCCGCCGCGCATGCCCTCGACGAAGACTTCAAGTTCGCAGGCGAGCGGTTCCCGCTTCTTGACGGGCAAGTGCAAGAGCGTGCCTTCTTCGTATTGGCGAACGAGTTCTTCGTAGTTGCTCGTCGGCGCGAAGCTCCTGCCCGGCGCGAAGGTCGCTCTCTGCGTCATGTAATCGACGTGGCAATAGCCGCGTGTGCCCGTGATCGAAAGTTCGCGCACTTTCACGGGAGTGATCCAATTCGATTCGATGGAAACGACCGTACCGGCGGCGTCGAGCATGAGCGTGGCGAAATCGAGACGGTCGTCGAGAACGGCCATCCCGCCTTGGGCGCAAAGCAGGTTCAGCCGCGCGGCCGTGATCCAAGCCGCGATATCGATGTCGTGGACGCCGATATCGATCAGCACGCTCGCGTCGCGGATACGCGGGGGCAAAACGCCGACGCGGCGCGCCGACATGCTGATGAGACGCCCTAGGTTTCCCTCGGAAACGAAATCGTGTACGGCGACGAGCGCCGGGTTATAACGCTCGACGTAACCGACCATGAGGGGTATACCGGCATGCGCGCAGCGCGAGATGAGACGCTTCGCCGCTACCATCGACTGCGCGAGCGGTTTCTCGACGAGCAGTGCAACGGAACGATCGATGAAATCCTCGGCGACTTCTTCGTGCGAACTCGTCGGAACCGCGATGATGACGCCGTCGATGCCTGCGTCGAGCAGTTCCTTCGTGGTTTCGAACACGGCGTACCCGAGATCGGCCGCCTGTGCGCGCGCGATCGAAAGGTGGTCCACGACGCCGACGATTTCGACGCCGGGCATGTCGCGCAGGTTTCGCGCGTGATGGCGGCCGATCGCGCCGAATCCGACGACGCCGATTCTCACGGCGGGCACGTTAGTTCGCTCCAACTGCGAGCCGCAACGAGCGTACCGTATGTTCGAGTTGCTCGCGGCAGAGGCCAGGGCGGATCGGAAGCGCGAGTATCTGCTTCGAAACGCGTTCGGCAATCGGGAAGTCGCCCGGACCATACCCGAATCGAGCGAACAGCGCGTGCACGTGCAGCGGCGACGGGTAATAGATTCCGGAACCGATCCGGCGTTCGGCGAGAAAAGCGCGCGCGCCGTCGCGCCCGATGCCGTTCGGGGTCAGCGCGGGATCGATCGTGATCGAATACTGATGGTACGCGTGCCGCGCACCCGCCGGCACGAACGGAGTGGTCACCCCCGGGATGCCGCCAAGTTCGGCATCGTAGTAGGCCGCGTTCGCGCGGCGTGCCGCACCGATATCGGCGAGCCGCCCGAGTTGCACCCGCCCGATCGCGGCGCATAGGTCGGTCATCCGATAGTTGTAGCCGAGCGACACGTATTCGTAACGTTCGCCCTGCCCGTGGTGGCGAAAACGGCGCGCGCTCGCGGCGATTTCGGGGTCGTTCGTGGCGAGCATTCCGCCTTCGCCGGTCATGAGATTCTTGGTCGCATAGAACGAGAACGAAGCGGCTTCGCCGATGGTGCCCGCACTCGTTCCGTCGCGCCCGGCGCCGATCGCCTGGCACGCATCCTCAAGAACGCGAATCCCGCGGCCCCGCATTTGTTCGATACCGGATGGATCGACCGGCAGCCCGAAGAGGTCGACCAGCACCGCTGCCTTGGTGGCTGCGCCGCAAGCGGCGAGCGCGGCCGCCGGATCGAGGTTGAACGTCAGCGGATCGATGTCGATGAATTTCGGCACGGCGCGCTGCATCAAGATCGGTGTCGCCGTGGCGGCAAACGTAAAGGGTGTCGTCACGACCTCGTCGCCATCGCCGACGCCCATGGCTTCGAGCGCGGCGTGATTGGCGGCGGTCCCTGAATTCATGGCGACGGCATCCGCGCAGCCGACACTCGCCGCGAACTCACGCTCGAACGCAGCGACTTCCGGCCCCTGGGCGAGTTGCCCGGAACGCAGCACCGCGCAGACGGCGGCGATTTCTTCCTCTCCGACAAAAGGGGCAACGAGCGGCACGGCCGGCTCGGAATCGACGATGTTCAGCGCAAGAACCTCCAAGTTTATAATACGGCATCGGCGTCCCGGCATGGGACAATTATGCCAAATCATAACGAAGGCGGCTCCTTTTTCTCGCTCGAACGCTCGGCTCGTGCGCATCGTTTCCATCGTCGGGGCGCGACCCGAATTCGTGCAGGTTGCCGTGCTCTCGCGAGCACTCCGCCTGCACCATCATGAGATTCTCGTCCACACGGGCCAACACTACGACGACCGCATGTCGGACCGGTTCTTCAAGGATCTCGACCTGCCGCCGCCTCAGATTAACTTGGGAATCACGCCGCAAACAGCGAGCGCCCAAACGGGCGATATGATCAAGGCCCTGGCGGCTGCGATCGCTCCCCTGGATGCGGACCTGGTCATCGTGCGCGGCGATACAAACAGTACGCTCGCTGGCGCCATCGTCGCGAAGCAGCTGCTCCTGCCGCTCGCGCACGTCGAAGCCGGTATGCGTTCTTACGATCGCACGATGCCCGAAGAGATCAATCGCGTCATCACAGACCACATCGCCGATATCCAACTGGTCACGGACGGCGCCGCGCGCGAGCGCCTCGCGAGCGAAGGCGTGACAAGAAACGTTCACGTATGCGGCGACGTCATGTATGATATTTTTCTGCAGGCGCGCGCCGGCGCGGCGGACGCGCTTCCCGAATCGCTCCGCGCCCACACGCAACAATCCTACGCGCTCATGACCCTCCATCGGGCCGAGAATACCGACGATGCGAAGCGCTTGCGCGCGATCGTCGCCGGGTTCGCGCACGCCCCGCAGCGCGTCATCTTTCCGGTTCACCCGCGGACGGCCGCGCGGCTCGCCGCGTTCGGCATCGCACTGCCGGAAAGCATCCTCGCGACGGAGCCCCTGGGTTACCTCGAAATGGTCGCGCTCGAATGCGGCGCCACGACGATTTTTACCGATTCCGGCGGCGTTCAGCGTGAAGCCTACTTCGCAGGCGTTCCCTGCGTGACGTTGCGCGATACGACCGAGTGGACCAATACCGTCGCGGCCGGCTGGAACCGCCTGGTCGGCGCGCAGACCGCCGCGATCGCGCAGCTGCTCGCCGCTCCGCCGCAGGGGGCGCCCACGCGCCCGCCGCTCTTCGGCGACGGCGACGCAGCCGGACACATCGTCGCCGCTCTCCAAGCGCCGGAAACGCTCGCCATCCTCACCGAGGCGCGCGCGATTCGGAGCGACCGCGATTACGCGGCTTCCGGGCGCGCGGCGGACGCGACCGGCCGGCGCGGCGCGGTGATGCGATAACTAGAGACCACGAGCGCGACCGCGTTTCCGGCGATCAGGACTTCGATGATCTGCGAGAGCGATGCGTGCAGGAACGATATTCCGACCAGCTCGCCGATGGCGCACGCCGCGAGCGGCACGACGAAATCGAAGCGGTGAATACCGATCTTGAAGACCACGACCGTGTTGAGCGCCGCGAGCAACGCCATCGCGATACCGTAGGAGAACACGTAGGGCGCACCCGGCGCAAACGACGCACCGGCGAGAGTCGTAATCACCAAGGTCGGAAAGGCGTAGTAGCCGATGAGGCCGACGCCGGAAAACGCCAGCACGACGCCCATCGCGGCGACCAGGATGCGGGAAGCCGATTCGCCTTTCAGAGCCCTGGCGGACGCCTTCGGAAGCAGTACCGTCGGAACGAATGCGACGAAGAAGAGCAATATCTTGCCGGAGAGCGAGAGCGCTCCGTAAAGGCCGGCGGTCGTAGCGTCGGCATAGTGCTTGACGACGATCACATCGACGTAGCTGATGCTTGTGAGCAGCACCGTCCCGGCGGAAACGCCGGCCATGGTGAGCGCGAGCCGGCGCACGTCGATGAAGAGTGCGCCCGGCTGCACGCGCCGAAAACGCAGGAGCAGAACGAGCGCCGTGTAGGCGAGTGAAACCGTACTGCCGACCGCCCACCCGGCGAAGGCCCCAACCACGCCGAATCCGGCGTAGACAAAACCGATTCCGAGGATCGCCTTGAGCAGCGATTCCATGACGGCGGAGATCGAGAATTGGGTGAAGTCCTGGATACCGGAAAAGACCGACCGAATCGAGGCGCCGACGCTGCTGATTCCGATGATCGCGATGCACAGCGTAACGGCCGGCACGTTTCCTACCTTTAAGTAAGCGGCGAGCGCGGGCGCGCAGAGGTACCCGAGCGCGACGACGACCCCTACCGCGAGCGATCCGTACGTGCAAAGGTTGCGCGAAAGCGTGGCGAGCCGCGCGCGGTCTCCGGTGACGCGGAACTCCGCCGAATATTTGATGACGACGGTTCCGACGATCGTCGCCGCGACGGTTCCGATCATATAGGCCGCGTTGAGCGCGGCAAGAACGCCGTATTGCTCCACGCCGATCTTGCGGCTGATGGCGAAGTGGAAGGCATAGCCGAGCGCGTTGATCGTCAAGTTCGCGGCGAACACGAGGAAACCGTGCAGCGCAAAATCGCTGCGAAGCAGGCGTTTCACCTCGGCGATCACGCGATGGGCACTTCGCGGTTCTCCGGCGGGCTCGGCACTCGGCCCTCGAACTTCTGCAAGATAAGTCGGAGTGCGATGCCGAGTTCCTCAACCCCCAGCAGCCACGCCATGCCGACGAACACGAGCGACCCGATGGAGAGTTGACCCGCGAGATACCACGCCCGCGGTGCGAAACCGGAGCCGACGTGCGCGCCGAGCGTCGCGATCCACAACAAAGCGCCCATCATCGCAAACGAGCATATCCCGATGCGCGTGGCCGAGCCGACGATCGTTTTCCAATCCAGGCCGTGGACCAAACGCCACACGAGCGCAAAGAGCAGCGCGGCCTGCAGAATGCCGCTGACCGAATTCGCGAGCAAGAGGCCGCGCGCTCCGAGTGACGGCAGCCAGGTGAGCGATAGCGCGACATTGAGTAAGACGGTGAAGACCGAAATGCCGACGGTCCAGCGCGTTTCCTTGCACGCGAAGCAACAACGCGTGAGCACGATGCTGCCGGCCGTACCCACGAGCCCGATCGCCGCAAACGGCAGCAGCCCCGCGCACAAGTTGGTCGCCGATTCACGAAACTCGCCGCGCTCGAAGAGCGTCGCCACGATCGGATGGCCGAGCGCGATCAGCGCGCAGACGGAGGGAATCGTAACGAGGTTGACCAGGCGCAAGCCCATCACCACGCTACGCTTGACGCCCGCCCGATTCGAACTTGCGAACTGCGAGGCGAGCAGGGGGAAAATCACGGTGGCGATGGCGGCCGCGAAGACCTGTTGCGGAAAACCCACGAGCTTGGTGACGTAATTCATGCCGGCTATGTAGCCGGGTGTGAGCGTCGATGCGAAGTGCCGATCGAAGAACAGCGCGAGTTGCCCCGCCGCCGAGCCGACGATGATCGGGCCGAGCATCAACCAAATCTTCGAGAGTCCCGGATGATGGAGATCGATGACGGGCCGGTACAGACGGTGGCGGATAGCCGTAGGAAACTGCACGAACAACTGGGCGCTGAGGCCAAGCACCGTGCCGAGCACGAGCGCGTTGATTCCAAGCCGATGCACGAACGCAAGCACGCAACCGATCGTCACGAGGTTGATCGCCATCCCCTGTGCGGCCGGGGCCCAAAAGCGGTTCCGCGCATTGAGCATGGAACTCGCGACGCCGGCGAGACTAGTCGCGACGACGCTCGGCATGAACCACCTTGTCATGGCGATCGTCAGGTCGAGTTGGGGTTTCGGAAAGCCCTGCGCGACGATCGGCACGAAAACGGGCGCAAAGACCCAACCCGAGACGGCCAGCACCGTCAGCGCGATCAACAGCACGTTGAAAACGGTGCTGCCGAGCCGCCGCGCGGATTCTTCCTCGCCCCGCGCGACGAACTCCGAGAACACGGGCACGAGTGCGCTCACGAGCGCGCCGTTGAAAACGCCGAAGAGTATCGTCGGAACCGTGGCCGCGGCCACGAACGAGTCCATCTGCCACTGCGTCCCGTAGTACTGCGCGCTGACGACCTCACGGCCGAACCCGAGCAGGGTCGATAGCAGCGTCGCGAGCATCACGAGGACGGTCGAGCGGGCAAGCGACACGTGGCTCGGGGCCGCCGCCGGTAAGGCTCGGAGTTGCGGCTTCACCGCAGACGCTGCCGTTTGCGCAGCCGGCTAATGAGCGCCCTCACCGGAGATGACCGCCGGGATCGTCTTGGCGACGATCGCGAGGTCGGAAAGAGGAGACCACGTGTCGATATACGCGTTGTCCAAGCGCATCCACTCTTCGAACGAGACGTTCGAGCGGCCCGAGATCTGCCACAAGCAGGTGATACCCGGTTTCACCGAGAGGCGTCGCATCGAGAAAGCGTCGTAATCCTCGACTTCACCCGGCAACGGGGGACGTGGCCCGACGATCGACATCTCGCCGCGCAGAACGTTGAAAAGGTTCGGCAATTCGTCGATACTGGTGCGCCGCAGCAACTTCCCGAGCGGGTGCAGACGCGGGTCGTTGCGGATCTTGAGCACCGGGCCGTCGACCTCGCTGTAGCGCCGCATCTCATCGTGCACGAGATGCGCGCCGTCGACCATGGTCCTCAGTTTGAAGAGCTTAAAACGCCGCCCGTCCTTGCCGACCCGCTCCTGAAGAAACAGGGGCGAGCCGGGCGAGACGACCGCGATCGCGATCGCCGCGAGCGCCATGACGGGTAGGACTACGAAGGTCGCGAGGGCGGCAATCACGATGTCGATCGCACGTTTGTAGCGGTGCCAGGAGGCAGGTACGACCCGGCGAGCAAGCCCGGAGCGCGAGCGTCCGTTCCGGCGCGGCTCGGCGCGATGCTCTACTTGGGGTAACATCGCTCACCATTCCGAGAAGCGAGCGTCGCGGTGACGCGGGCACCCACGTTTTCGAAGCCCACGAGGATGCCGCCGTCTCCGCAGCGCTCCCCGATCTCGAGGTACGGCGCGTATTCGCGCGTATGGTCGGAGCCCGGCGCCGTCGGATCGCAGCCGTGGTCGGCGGTAAAGATCGCGGTATCCCCGGGCCGCAGCATCGCTTCAAAGGTGGGGAGGTGCAGATCGAGCCGTTCGAGCGCCTCGGCATATCCGCGGACATCGCGCCGATGGCCGTATTTCGTATCGAAATCGCCCAAGTTCACGAAAATGAACCCCGATTCGACGGAGCGCAAAAGATCGTAGGTCCGCTCCATAGCGTCTTCGTTATCGACGACCCGCACGGAAGACGAAACGCCGCGTCCCGTGAAAATGTCGCAAATTTTGCCGACGCCATACACCCCGATTCCGTCGCTCGCCAGCCGGTCCAAGAGATTCACCGGCGGCTCCAGCGCGTAGTCGCGCCGGTTCGGAGTCCGCACGAAGGTACCTGGCTGGCCGACGAAGGGGCGCGCGATCACGCGATTGACTTCGTATGGCGGAAGCAGCATGGTCCGCGCCCGCTCGCACCACTCGTAGAGGACGTCAAGAGGCACGACCTCTTCGTGCGCGGCAACCTGAAACACGCTGTCCGCAGAGGTGTACAGAATCGGCCGGCCGGAAAGCATATGCTCGGGCCCGAGACGTTCTATGATCTCGGTCCCCGAAGCCGCGACGTTCCCGAGCGGTCGCATACCGCAAATCTCGGAAAACCGCTCGATTACCTCGGCGGGAAAGCCCTGGGGAAAGGTTGGAAACGGAACCTCAGTGCGGATGCCCGCCATTTCCCAGTGGCCTGTGATCGTATCCTTGCCTTTCGAGGTCTCCGCCAGCCGTGCGACGTATGCGGCTGGCCGGGCGACGGCTTCGACTCCCCGTATATCCGTCAAAAGGCCAAGACCTAAACGTTCGAAGTTCGGGATTCTCAGACCGCCGACGCGGGCCGCAACATTGCCGAGTGTATTCGCTCCGGGAGCATCTCCATACGAAGCTGCGTCGGGGAGAGCACCAATGCCGCCGGAATCGAGAACGATGACGATGCATCGTGTCATACGTCAAATCGCTTCGTAGTTGAACCAACGATGCCTCCCCTCGAACACGCGCGAAGATATAATTCCAGATGAGAAGACTCGCGGGCAAATCCTTGCATTCGGAGTAACGGTACTTGCAATTTCGCTTCATCATCGCGGCCGCCGCCGCGTTCGCGCTCAGCTTCGGAGGAACGCAGCGCGCCTCGCTCGCGTTCGATCCGCCCGCCGCGCCTCCAAGCGTGACGCCCGCGCCCTTGGAAGCTCCGTCGCCTGCAGCATCCCCCGGACCCGCGGCCCCGTCGCCGTTCGCGTCGCCGGC
>Ga0302324_100023200_pt1 | contig 12012 bp, 13 predicted proteins | sample Palsa_T0_1_FD_201949 | JGI IMG/M metagenome (GOLD analysis project Ga0302324, IMG submission 201949) | Peat permafrost microbial communities from Stordalen Mire near Abisko, Sweden - Palsa_T0_1 | ecosystem: Environmental > Terrestrial > Soil > Palsa > Peat permafrost | place: Sweden: Abisko... | reverse complement strand
TGTTCAAACCCTTGCGTTCCTGGTTTCGCCGTTTGAGAGCGCTTCGGTCGGCTCCCGCTTGTACTCCAGGTAAAAGTTACGAGCCAGCAATCCCAGAAAAATCGATGCGAGCGGCAACAAAGCCGTCAACCCGAGATGGTTTTCCACGTATACCCAAGCGCGACCGCCGTTCACGAAGCGTAAAGCCATGGTGACCAGGAATGCCGCAAGCGAGACCGCCAGAAACTGGAATCCAGGTTTACGACTCATATCTGACGCCTCCAACTTTGCGACAGGCCCCAAGGCGGTTCCAGGCGAATCGCATACCTATCGCCAGGATGGCAGTAGCACAAAGATCGGCCGGGAATGCGAGCTGCCAGTAGACCGAATGAATCGACCCGATTTGCTGACGCAGGGTAGGGTTGAACACCATGGTTTCTCCAAAAATGAGCGCCGTCATCAGGAGAAACACCACAGCAGTTTGTCCCCAACTCATCGGCTTCCTTGTCATGTCAATCTCCAAGAACGTCTATCTCCAGCGGCGTCTAGTGCGCCGCCCACTGAATCTTGGTCAGGTCGATGCCTTCCAGCACCATCTCATAGAGCGGTGAAAGCTGGCGGAGGTGCTTCACAATATCGATCACCTTGGCAGCCACGTAGTCCACTTCCGCCTGGGTGTTGAAGCGGCCAAGCCCGAAACGAATGCTGCTGTGGGCTACATCGTCGCCCAGCCCCAGCGCCTTCAAAACGTAGGACGGCTCAAGCGTCGCCGAGGTGCAAGCCGATCCGCTGGAAACCGCAACGTCGTTGATGCCCATCAGCAGCGACTCCCCTTCCACATAGACAAAGCTCATGTTCAGATTGCCGGGAAGACGATGCTCCCATGAGCCATTCACCTGCACGTAGTCGAGTTCCGACTCAAGCTTTGCCTTCAGCCGGTCGCGCAGTCCGCGCAGGTAGGCAGCTTCGGTGTCCATCTCCTCTGAGGCAATGGCGCAGGCCTTGCCCAGACCCACAATGCCGGGCACGTTCAACGTGCCGGACCTCATGCCGCGCTCGTGGCCGCCGCCGTCAATCTGCGCGGCGATCTGCACGCGCGGGTTGCGGCGGCGAACGTATAGGGCTCCAACGCCCTTGGGGCCGTAAAGTTTGTGGGCGGTGATCGACATTACGTCGATATTGTCGGCGATCACGTTTACCGGAACCTTGCCCACGGCCTGTACGCCGTCGGTATGGAAGATGACGCCCTTCTCATGACACAACTTGCCGATTTCGCGAATGGGCTGCAGCACCCCAATCTCGTTGTTGGCGGCCATGATGCTTACCAGGATGGTCTTCTCATCCATCGCCCGGCGCAGGTCTTCAAGATCGATCAGGCCGTCTGCCTTCACCGGCAGATAGGTCACGCGATAGCCATGCTTCTCCAGGCGCTTGCAGGTGTCCAGCACCGCCTTGTGCTCGGTAACCTGGGTAATGATGTGGTTGCCGCGCTCGCGATACATCTCGGCAATGCCCTTGATGGCCAGGTTGTTCGATTCTGTCGCGCCGGAGGTAAAGATGATCTCCTTGGCGGTGGCCCCGATCAGCTTGGCAATCTGCTCGCGCGCCGTTTCCACGGCCTGCTCCGCCTCCCACCCGAAGGAGTGGTTACGGCTGGCCGCATTGCCAAATTTGCTGGTGAAAAAGGGCAGCATCGCCTCCAGAACCCGCGGATCCATCGGGCTGGTAGCGTGATTGTCCATATAAATCGGCAGGCTTACGCCCGCGGGCACTTCCACATTGCTGGCAAATGTAGCCATCTTCTTGATCTCCATCCTTCTCGGTGCTCGTCTCCGCTTTCGGCCGGAGGCGGAATTTCATCCTAATGTCAAGGCGACCAGTCCTTGCGGTGCATGAATCCTGTGCGCCGGCTGCTCGTGTTCCGCCAGGTCCTGAATGCTGATACTCTTCAGCACCCCGGCAATCGTGTCATTGACTCGCGCCAGCGGCTCTTTGATGGTGCAGCTCGGCGTGAGGTCGCAGTTCTTGGCGCCCTTGGTGCAGGAGGTAATGAAAAACGGGCCGTCGATGGCGTGAATCACCTCGTAGGCCGAAATCTCGCGCGCATCCCGCGCCAGAGCGTACCCGCCGTTCATGCCGGCGTGGGATCGGAGCAGTCCGTGCTTGGTAAGCAACTGCAGAATCTTAGCCAGAAGCTGCGCCGGAATCCCATACGCGTCGGCAACATCCTTGGCGCTCAGCGCAGGCTTCTCCGGGTGCTCGGCCAGGTACTTGAGCGCCATCAACCCGTAATCCGCCTTTTTGGTCAGCTTGAGCATTCAATATCCGACTTCTTAGGTCCGCGTTCAGTATACGACCGTTTCTGTCGGGATTTCAAGCCCTGTCCGGAATCGTTTCAGTTCCCGTCGCAAGGAATCTTCCTGCGAATACCAAAGATTCAACAAAAACCCGTTTCAAATTATGAAAAAGCCCGCTACAATCTTGCGGAAAGAGGACTTCATCTAAACGAACCCCAAGCAATGGCGACCATCTGCAAGCACCCAAGGGTACGTATCGTTTCCCGGCACGAAGACACGGAGTTTGTCGAGTGCCTGGAGTGTGGCGAGGTCTTTGACTCCGAGGAGTTCCGCGACATGGAGATAGAAGAAACCGCCGAACCAGAGGACGCCTTGAACGACGACTGAGACCGTCAATCAGTGGCTTCACCTGGTGCTGGGGCTTCCGTTCACCGGCAAGCCCACGCGGCGCGAAACCAGCCATGCGTAATGAAAGCCGGATACCACGGTCAGCACCATGGTTGCGCCGAGCGCGATCATGCGCACCTCCGCTACCCAGTAGGCATCGGTCATCTGGTGCAGCAGGACGGCGGCAACCGCGGCCACCTGGGCGAAGGTATTTGCCTTGCCGAAAATGCTGGGGATGAACTCCCGCCGGCCGGCGGCTGCGTAGAGAATGGCGGCAACCACCAGAATTCCCACATCCCTGCCAAAAACCATCACCGTGACCCGGGTAGGAATCAGCCCTTTATGCATCAGCACCAGAAAGAGCGTGCTCAGCAGCAGTTTGTCGGCCACCGGGTCAAGGTACTGGCCGAGCATGGTCCGCTGCTTCAGTACCCGTGCAAGCGATCCATCCAGCGCATCCGTGAGTCCCGCGGCCAAAAACAGGTAAAAACTCACGGCATAGTGATCTTCCAGGATTGCCGCCACCAGGAACGGGGCCAGACAGATGCGCGCCAGCGTCAGCAGGTTGGGTGCATTGCGGAATGGGTTCAGCTGCGTGATTGAAAGGTCGGACATGAAAGAATCAACTTACAGCAGACTTGAGAGCCACACAACTGGCCGCATTGAACTTACCATACAGAAGCGTGCACTGACCGCCCGCTTCACACCCACCGGCTCGGGCGACTGCGGGCCCAAGCGGCCCAGTGCGAGTCGCTGGCGGAGGACATTCGCCGGTGTGTGCGACGGTACAGGGTGAACCGAGGGCGCCCTGCCTTTCTCTGCTGTCCTGATCCTGATAAACTAATTTCGAGTTGCTTTACAGGCGCGTAGCTCAGTTGGTTAGAGCGCTTCCTTGACACGGAAGAGGTCGCTGGTTCGAATCCAGTCGTGCCTACCATATTTATCGATACGTATTTTTCTTCCTTTCCGTTCTCCAACCAATGTGGAAGCAGCGACGGCCCCCTCGCTGGCCATGGTTCCGTCCGGCCCGGTTTGGAGGATAGGATTGGATGTGCGTCAGGGGCGGGTTGAAGGAGCAAGTGGGATGGTGGAGTCTCATGCGGGAAACGGAGCGGCGTTCACCAAGCTTTGGCCGGATGGACGAAGCGCGCTGGACGGTATTGTGCACGACGGCATGCTGCTGGCGATCGGCGGTTTTGGCCTGTGCGGCGTCCCCGATGCGCTGATTCTTGCCTTGCGCGACAGCGGCGTGCGCAACCTGACCATTGCCAGCAACAACGCGGGAGTGGATGAGTGGGGAATCGGCATGCTGCTCAAGACCCACCAGGTAAAGAAAATGATCTCCAGCTACGTGGGCGAGAACAACGAGTTTGAGCGGCAGTTTCTCGAGGGCGAAATGGAGGTCGAGTTTTGTCCGCAGGGCACCCTGGCTGAACGCATGCGCGCCGGGGGAGCGGGGATACCCGGCTTCTATACGCGAACCGGCGTTGGCACGCTGGTGGCGGAGGGAAAAGAGCACAAGGAGTTCGACGGAGCGACCCACATTCTGGAACGCGGCATTCAGGCCGATCTGGCGTTGGTAAAGGCGTGGAAGGCCGATCGGCTGGGTAATCTGATTTACCGGCGGACCGCGCGCAACTTCAACCCCAATGCGGCTACATGCGGAAAAATAACCGTAGCCGAAGCGGAGATCATTGTCGAACCGGGCGAGCTCGATCCAGACGAGATTCACACACCGGGCATATTTGTTCATCGCGTGGTGCACAATCCCAACCCTGAAAAGCGCATTGAGAAAATCATCACCCGGGAGGCGTAGACCTGTGGCCTGGACTCGACATGAAATGGCCGCGCGCGCGGCTCAGGAGCTGAAAGACGGCTTCTACGTAAACCTTGGCATCGGCATCCCCACGCTGGTCGCCAATCACATTCCAAAAGGGATTACGGTCACTCTTCAGTCGGAGAATGGACTTCTTGGCATGGGGCCGTTTCCGTTGCCGGAGGAAGTAGACGCAGACTTGATCAACGCAGGAAAGCAGACTGTGACGTTTGTTCCCGGCGCGTCGACTTTCTCAAGCGCCGACTCGTTCGCGATGATTCGCGGAGGGCATATCGACATTGCAATTCTCGGCGCGATGCAGGTCTCTGAGCAAGGTGACCTGGCCAACTGGATGATTCCCGGCAAACGCGTCAAGGGCATGGGCGGCGCGATGGATCTGGTGTCGGGCGTGCGGCGGGTAATTGTCGTCATGGAGCACACAGCGCAGGACGGCAGCGCCAAGCTGCTCCGCACTTGCACGCTTCCGCTTACCGGCACGCGCTGTGTGCAACGCGTGATTACCGACCTATGCGTGCTGGATATTACGCCGGCGGGATTCGAGGTGATCGAGCTTGCCAGCGGGGTAACGCGTCAGGAAGTAGAGAAAAAAACAGACGCATCCTTATGCTTCATTGGCTCGTTGATCTAACGGCCAACATTGATCCGGTCCAAAGCGACCCTACGACCACAGCCCTGTCATCCTAAACGCAGCGCAGTCGCCGCGGCGACCGGAGTCAAAAGCCAGCCCGCCGTGGCGGGGACCCGCGGTTGTTTTCCCCGGTCGTTGCTTGATTGTTCGGGGCATCAGCCCCGCCGTCCGCCCCAGACCGGCTTTCTCTTGTCAAGAAACGCCGCAATGCCCTCGTGAAAATCCGGTGTCTCCCGGGCTTGGGCATTCGCTTCCATAGCCTGGGCGATTGCTGCATCCAGCCAGGCCTTGTTCTGCGCGGCAAGCAGACGCTTGGTCGCGGCCTGCGATTGCGGGCTGTTGGCTGCCAGCGACTGCGCCAAGGCACGCACGCGCTCTTCAAGCGCATCGGGCCGCACAACTTCATTGACGAGCCCAAGACGATAGGCTTCCCCGGCATCGAAGAGGCGGCCGGTCAACAGCAGATCGCGCGCGCGCTTATCGCCGATTTGCAACGCTAGAAATGCCGAGACAATTGCGGGCACAAAGCCGATGCGCGCCTCGGTATAGCCGAACTTAGCTGCCGGCACCGCGAGCGTGAAGTCGCACAGCGTGGCCAGGCCGGTGCCGCCGGCGATAGCAGGGCCGTGAACCGCGGCGATGGTCGGCTTGGGCAATTCATACAAAGTCCGGAACAGCGTGGCGATTCGTTCCGCATCCGCGCGATGATCGGACGCCGGCTTGTCGTTCAAGCTCTGCAGCACAGACAGATCGAGACCCGAACAGAATGCGTCGCCTGCGCCTTTTAGAACGACGACGCGGCACGTTCCGGCTGCGGCCTCTTCCAACGCGGCAATCAACTCCTGCTGCATCTCGGGAGTCATTGCGTTGCGGCGCTCAGGACGATTCAAGGTAATGGTCCGGATGCCCGCTTCTTCGGTGACGAGGATGGTTACGTAGCTCAAGCCGTCCCTCCACAACCCGTTGGTTATGCAATGCCAATTAGCCTGCCGCAGCGAATTCCCGCGCGATGTCGCCGCTCGCCTGGACCAATTCATTCAGCGATTGTAACGGAGGTTTTTCTGCTCTCAACGCAGCCAACTCCTCGATCAATATTTCTGTTGGAATATTTCCGACCAATTCATCCTGCGCAAAGGGGCAGCCGCCGAGCCCGCCGATTGCGGAATCGAAACGGCGGCAACCGGCAAGGTATGCGGCGCGAATCTTCGCTGCGGCGTCTTGCCGCCGGGCATGCAGATGAACGCCGAGTTCCGTGTCCGCATTTGCTGCGAGTGCATGCTTCACTGTCTGGGAAATCTGCGCCGGCGTCGCAATCCCTACTGTGTCGGCAAGGGAAATCTCGCCGATGCCTGTTTCGATCAACTGAACAACTGCAGCGTTAAGGATTTCGATGCTCCACGCATCTTCATACGGATTGCCGAAGGCCATCGATACATAGGCCACGACGTTCAACCCGGCGCTCTGCGCCATGCCGGCGATGGACCGCAAGACTTTGAGGGATTCCGCTTGCGTTTGATTCTGATTCCGGCGGAGAAACTCCGGCGAGATGGAATAAGGGAATCCGAGCGTTTGCACTGCGCCGGTCTTGATTGCGCGCTGCGCGCCTCGTTCATTCACCACGATGCCGATGATCTCAACATCGGATGGGCAATCGAGCAGTTCCAGCACGGCTTCGGAGTCGGCCATTTGGGGAACTGCGGTGGGTGAGACAAAGCTGACTGCGTCTATATGCGTGAAACCTGCCGACATTACCTTGCGTAAATAGTCAGCCTTTCGCAGCGCGGGAATCGCCCCTGGCAGGCCTTGCCATGCATCGCGCGGACATTCAACGATCTTGACCAGATCATCCATCGATCTTGCTCAAACGGTCCCTTCTTTGCCCGGCACTCATCCGCGAGATGGATGAACTTTGAGAATCTCTCTTGCGATTACCATGCGCTGAATCTCGCTGGTGCCTTCCCCAATGGTGCATAGCTTCACATCGCGATAATACTTCTCAGCGGGATAGTCTTTGATGAAGCCATAGCCCCCAAAAAGCTGCACGGCCTCATTGCAGATGCGCACAGCGACTTCGCTGGCAAAGAGCTTGGCCATCGCGGACTCGCGGGTTATCTTGCGTCCCGCGTCCTTGAGGACGGCGGCGCGCTGAGTCAGCAATCGCGCCGCATCGAGTTCCGTGGCCATGTCGGCGAGCTTCCACTGGATGCCCTGAAACTCAGCGATGGCTTTGCCGAATTGCCGCCGCTCTTTCACATACTTCAATGCAGCATCGAGCGCGCCGCGGCCAATGCCGAGCGCGAGTGCTGCAATCGAGATGCGACCCCCATCCAGAACCCGCATCGCGTCCACAAAGCCTTCGCCCTCGACGCCGAGAAGGTTCTCCGCTGGTATTTCGCAATCCTCGAAGATCAGCTCGCTGGTGTCGCTGGCGCGCAGGCCGAGCTTGTTTTCTTTCTTGCCGGGCCGAAATCCAGGAGTGCCCTTCTCGACCACGAAGGCCGATAGACCGTGCGTGCCCTTGCTCTTGTCCGTTACGGCAATAACTACCGCGACGTCGGCGTAACGGCCGTTGGTAATGAAGGTCTTGTTTCCGTTGAGCACATAGCGGTCTCCATTTTTTACCGCGGCGGTCTTCGCCGCGCCTGCGTCCGATCCGGAACCCGGCTCTGTGATTGCCCATGCCGCCAACCACTCACCACCTGCGAGGCGCGGTATGTACTTCTTCTTCTGCTCCTCATTGCCGGCGAGAAAGATATGGTTGGTGCCGAGGGAGTTGTGCGCCGCAACGATGATCCCCACCGATCCGTCTACTGCTGAGAGTTCTTCAATCGCTAAAACGTAGTCCACATATCCAAGTCCCGCTCCCCCGTACTCCGGCGGAAAGATTACACCCAGCAAACCCATGGCGCCCAACTTCTTCACAACTGCAGCGGGGAACTCGCCGGCTTCGTCCCACGCCATGACGTTGGGCGCAATCTCCCGCGTGGCAAACTCGCGAATCTCCCTGCGCAGATGCTCCTGATCTTCCGTCAGCACGAACGGATAAAGACTCTCTACCGACTCAAGCTCAAGGTTCATGGATGGGCTCCTTTGCACTCTGCTCCGATGATTTGCTTCATCGGATGACTCGATTATTGCCGTATTCAAAGTCTTAGCCCTTGAGGAACCAATTCTCAGCTGCTTGCATTCCCTCGGCGGCTAAAGCCGATTTCCCGATTGGCGTTCTTCGGCACGGCTGAAGCCGTGCCCTTTCAAAGCAATGATCTTTTCTATTCCTTGTAAATGCTGCCCCAACTGAGCAACTCAAGTTTGCAGCACTCCGGGATTGAAGCGGGGCACGTCGGGATTCAGTGCGCAGGCTTGCAAAGCGGTGATCAATATGTCCCTGGTTTTTGCGGGGTCGATGATGGCGTCGATCCAGAGGCGCGCGGCGCCATAGCGCGGATCGGCTTGCGCATCGTAGGCATCCTTGATCTCGTCGTGGAGGGCCTTTTTCTCGGCTTCCGACAAGACTTTTCCGCCGCGCTCCATCTGCCTGGCGCGCACTTCCGCGAGCGTGTTGGCGGCCGATGCTCCGCTCATGACTGCATATCGTGCCGTCGGCCACGCGAACAGGAAGCGGGGATCGTAGGCCTTGCCGCACATCGCATAATGTCCTGCGCCGAAGCTGCCGCCCATGATCACGGCAATCTTTGGCACCACGCTGGTGCTTACTGCTGAGACCATCTTTGCCCCGGCACGGATGATGCCCGACCACTCGGCATCCTTGCCTACCATGAAGCCATTTACGTCGTGCAGAAAAATCAGCGGGACAATATTTTGATTGCAATCCATGATGAAGCGGGCGGCTTTTTGGGCGCTCTCTGTATAGATGACACCGCCGAATTCAATGCGTTGCATGCCTGCGTTCGGCCCCATGGCCACTGTCTGGTTTTGATTGATCTTCTGGTTGGCGACGATGCCGACAGCGCGGCCGCCGATGCGCGCATAGCCGCATAGAACGGTTCGGCCAAAGTCCGCCTTGTACTCGTCGAACTCGCTTCGATCCACGATGCGCGCGATGACTTCATGCATGTCGTACACATTGCTTGCGCCAGGCGCAGGATTCAGCAACCCGTAGAGATCTTCGGCCGGGAATTTAGGCGCGTCGCGGCCCGCATCGTACTCGCGGGCGTTGAAAACCTCGCGAGCCGACTCCCAAATCTCCGCGCCGATCGGGGCGCTGTGGCGTTCGCCCATCTTCCCCACCAGGGAGCGCAATCGGGCGATGCACAAATGATCGTTGGGCTCCTTGAAGTCGACGGTTCCGGATATTTCCGCGTGCATGGATGCGCCGCCCAAATCCTCCGGGTCGGTCTTCTGCCCAATGGCGGCCTGCACCAGCGCGGGACCGGCGAGAAACAGGCCCGAACCTTCGGTCATGAGGATGGTATCCGTCATGACGGGAAGATACGCGCCGCCGGCCACGCACATGCCCATGATGGCTGTGATCTGCGGAATGCCCAGCGAGCTCATGACCGCGTTGTTGCGGAACACGCGGCCAAAATCGTCGGTGTCTGGGAAAACATCTTCCTGCAGCGGGAGGAAGATTCCGGATGAGTCGACGAGGTAAAGAGTCGGGATTCTGTTTTCGAGCGCGATGGTCTGGGCGCGCAGGACTTTCTTGGCGGTCATGGGAAAGAATGCGCCGGCCTTTACGGTGGCGTCGTTGGCGACGATCATGCAGAGGCGACCGCTCACGCGCCCCAACCCAGTGACCACGCCCGCGCCAGGAGCGCCACCATATTCGGCGTACATTCCGTAGGCGGCCCAGAGACCCAATTCAAGGAATTCCGTACCTTCATCGAGCAGCAGCGCGAGGCGTTCTCTTACAGTCAGGCGGCCCTTGGTGTGCTGGGCTTCGGCGGCTTTGGCGCCGCCGCCAAGGCGAATCGAGTCTTCCTCCGCGCAAACCGCGGCCATCAGAGTGCCCAGCGCGGCGCGGTTTGCCCGCGCTCGCGGAGCGTCCGCATCCAATTTTGATTTCAGCGTGTTGTCGAACCCCAGATCTTGCCCCATCGCACCGCCCATAAAACTCGAAGACTATAGCATGTCCCTCATGATTGACGCACAATTCCCTTTCTTCGGCACGGAAAGACCCAAAGAGGCCAAAGATTCGGCCGTATTTGGGCAATACCCGATTTGGATTCGTGAGCCGACGGGAAAGGGTCTGTGCACTTCGCAGCACGGCCATGCGACCAATCAAATCAGTCGTCCAGGCGCGAGCCGCGAAGGATGCGGGCCTCAAGTGTATGCATTGCTTCGTAGATCTCTTCGAAGCTCTCGATGGCGAAGAGCAGACGATGCATCTCGTCCACCTTCACCGGAGTGCGCAGCACCAGGTTCAGATCGAAGGGTTGGACCGCGCAGCCGCCGTCCATCACATTCGAGCACTCGCCGTTGGAGCTGATGAGGCCGCTGCCGTAGACCTTGACCTCGCCGTTCTGGCGAATGAGCCCGAACTCGACGGTGTACCAGAAGACACGGCCAATGCGTTCCAGAATCGCCTCATCCTGAATGCGTGAGCAGAGTTGACCATAGTGGGTAAGGAAGTCCGCGAAGACCGGAAGTGCGTGCATGGGGACGTGGCCGAAGACATCGTGAAAGATGTCCGGCTCGGGCGTGTATTCGAGGGAGCCCCGGCTGCGCAGCCAGGTGGTAGTGGGAAAGCGGCGCGCGGCCAGCATTTCAAAGAAAGCGGGTGCGGGCATGAATCCGCTGACGGGCGTGGTGTTCCAGCCGGTGCGGAGCTCGAGTTTTGCTGAGACGGCGGCCAGGTTCGGCAGGCGGTCATAGGGCAGGCAAAGGGTCTCGAAGCCGTCGAGATATTCCTGGGCTGCGTGCCGCTCCAACTGGGGCATGCGGCGGCGCACCAGTTCTGCCCACACGCCGTGCTGCTCGGTGGTGTAGGCGGCGTAATCCTGCTCGATCAGGAACGGGGCGGCCTTCAACAATTGCGGCGAGGCTTTCGGTAACGTCATTGTTGCCGCCATTAAAGGTTCCCCCGCAGCGCCTGCTCGCGCTCAATGGCCTCGAACAGCGCCTTGAAGTTGCCCTTGCCAAAGCTGCGGCTGCCTTTGCGCTGGATGATCTCGTAGAACAGCGTGGGCCGGTCTTCGACGGGGCGCGTGAAGATCTGCAGCATATAGCCCTCGTCGTCCCTATCGACAAGAATGCCCAGCTTCTCCAGTTCTTCAATGGGCTCGTCGATGCGGCCGATGCGGGCTGCGAGTTCGGTGTAGTAGGTGTGCGGGACGGTGAGGAACTCGACGCCCTGCTGCTGCATGCGCGAGACGGTGGAGAGAATGTCGGTCGTAGCCAGCGCGATATGTTGCACGCCGGGGCCCTGGTAGAAGTCCAGATACTCTTCGATCTGCGACTTGCGGCGGCCCTCGGCCGGCTCGTTGATGGGGAACTTTACATAGCCGTTGCCGTTGGACATGACCTTCGACATCAGCGCCGAGTATTCCGTGGAAATGTCCTTGTCGTCGAAGTGCTGGTAGAGCTGGAAGCCCATTACGTTGGCGTAGAAGTCGACCCACTCATCCATGGCGTGCCAGCCGACGTTGCCCACCATGTGGTCCACGTGCTTGAGGCCGGTGGGTCGGGCAACCGTGTCAGCGCGCTCGGCGCGGAAGCCGGGCAGAAACGGGCCGTTGTAGTGGCCGCGCTCGACGAAGGTGTGGATCGTGTCGCCGTATGCGGCGATGGAGGAGGTGGTGATGCGGCCGGATTCATCGCCAGTTTCTATCGGGGCGGCCACCGAGCGGGCGCCCCGAGTCGTGGTTTCGAGCCACGCCTGGCGGGCGTCGTCCACTTCGAGAGCGATGACGCGAACGCCGTCG
>Ga0302324_100023199_pt1 | contig 12012 bp, 14 predicted proteins | sample Palsa_T0_1_FD_201949 | JGI IMG/M metagenome (GOLD analysis project Ga0302324, IMG submission 201949) | Peat permafrost microbial communities from Stordalen Mire near Abisko, Sweden - Palsa_T0_1 | ecosystem: Environmental > Terrestrial > Soil > Palsa > Peat permafrost | place: Sweden: Abisko... | reverse complement strand
CGACCCGGTGGCTAGCTATTTTGACTAGCGCTGCAGGTCGTTTCATGCGCGTAATATGGCATGTCAGGTTCATTGGCGAGCCCGCCACGGTTCCGTATCCAGCCACAATGGCCGGCCACGTCCGACGGCAGCGGGGCACGCATACAGGGAGAGGCAGTTCTCGGGTGTACGCGATTGTGCGCTGCGGTGGCAGGCAAGAGAAGGTCGCCCTCGATGACGTGCTCACCGTCGACAAGCTTGCAGACGAGGAGCCCGGGTCGAGCATCACGCTCCCCGCGCTGCTCGTGGTAGACGACGGCACGGTCATCAGCGACGCCGCTGAGCTCAGCGGTTACACGGTGACGGCCGAGGTCGTCGGCACCGCCAAGGGTCCGAAGATCAACATGATCCACTACCGGAACAAGACCGGCTACAAGCGCCGTCAGGGTCACCGGCAGAAGTACACCCAGGTCCGGATCACCGGCATCGCCAAGGCTAAGGCCAAGGCGTAAGAGGCGTAAGGGACAGCAGAAATGGCACACAAGAAGGGCGCGTCGTCCAGCCGCAACGGCCGTGACTCCAACGCGCAGCGGCTTGGCGTGAAGCGCTTCGGCGGCCAGTTCGTGAACGCGGGCGAGATCATCGTCCGGCAGCGCGGCACCCACTTCCACCCGGGTCAGGGTGTCGGTCGCGGTGACGACGACACGCTGTTCGCGCTGGTGACCGGCAAGGTGAAGTTCGCCAGGCACCGCGGTCGCCGCGCAGTCGGCGTCGTCCCGCATGTGGACACGCTGAACGTTGAAAACGTGGCCTAAGAGGCCAAAGCAGAACGAGAACGTGCGTGGCGGGCCGGTTTTCCTGGCCCGCCATTCGCATGTAAAGGGGATCAACATGGCTGAGTTCGCTGACCACGCATCACTACGGGTGCAGGCCGGCCATGGCGGGAACGGCTGCGCGTCGGTCCACCGGGAGAAGTTCAAGCCCCTGGGCGGCCCCGACGGGGGCAACGGCGGTCGCGGCGGCAGCGTGATCCTCGAGGTAGACGCGTCGAGCTCGACGCTGCTCGACTTCCACCGCCGCCCGGTCAGGAAGGCCGACAACGGCCGTCAGGGCGAAGGGTCGAACCGTAACGGCGCGGCCGGCGAAGATCTGATCATCAAGGTGCCGACCGGCACCGTGGTCCTCTCCAGCGACGGCGAGGTCATCGTCGACCTGGTGGGGACCGGCACCCAGTACATCGCGGCGGCGGGCGGCCGCGGCGGCCTCGGCAACGCCGCGCTGGCGTCGTCGCGCCGCAAGGCCCCGGGCTTCGCGCTCAAGGGGGAGCCGGGGGATGATCGCGAGCTCATGCTCGAGCTCAAGTCGGTGGCCGACATCGGCCTGGTCGGCTTCCCCAACGCCGGCAAGTCCTCGCTGATCGCGGCGATATCGGCCGCCCGGCCGAAGATCGCGGACTACCCGTTCACCACCTTGATCCCCAACCTGGGCGTGGTCGAGGCAGGCGAGGTTCAGTACGTCGTCGCGGATGTGCCCGGCCTCATCCCCGGCGCGAGCGAGGGCAAGGGCCTCGGCCATAACTTCCTCAAGCACGTGGAGCGCTGCTCGGCGCTGGTGCACGTGCTCGACTGCGCGACCGACGAGCCCGGCCGCGACCCGATTAGCGACCTCGACACGATCGAGGCCGAACTGGCCCGCTACGAGGAGATCGTCGGGGTCGGCCTGGCCGGGACCAGTCTGCTCGACCGGCCGAGGATCGTCGTGCTCAACAAGATCGACGTCCCTGAGGGCCGCGAGCTCGCCGACATGGTCAAGGGGGAGCTGCGGGAGCGCGGCCTGGCCGTCTACGAGGTCTCGGCCGCCACCACCGAGGGCCTGCGCGAGCTCAGGTACGCGATGGCGGAGATCGTGGAGGCGGCCCGGGCGTCTCGTCCTGAGCCCGTCGCCGAGCGGATCGTCATCCGTCCGGTGGCGCACAAGGACAAGGGCTTCCAGGTGGTCCACCGGCGGGACGGCGCCTACCTGATCAGTGGCGAGCAGCCGACCCGGTGGGTCAGGCAGACGGACTTCACCAACGAGGAGGCGATCGGCTACCTGGCCGACCGGCTCGCCCGCCTCGGCGTCGAGGAAGCGCTCGCCAAGGCGGGCGCCGGCTCCGGCGACACCGTGCTGATCGGCGACGAGGGCGACGAGGTCATCTTCGACTGGGACCCGGACCTGTCGGCGGGCGACGGCGTCCACGTGGCCGGCCCGCGTGGCACCGACCGCCGCCTGCAACGATGACCGAAGCCGCCGAGCGATGACCGAAGCCGCTGCCCAGGGCGAAGACGAGGACCAGGCGGACCGCGGCAAGACCGCGTTGAGCGATGTCAGCGGCGACGCCGACCACGCGGACGGGGGAGTGGCGGCGCGCCCGGACATCGCGGCGTCGGTGCGGACCGTGATCAAGATCGGCTCGTCGTCGCTGACCATGCGCGACGGCACGATCGACGACGCCCGCATCGCGGCGCTGGTCGGCGCCATCGCCGCCCGGGTCCGGTCCGGCCACCAGGTGCTGCTCGTCACCTCCGGCGCGATCGCGACCGGCCTGGTCCCGCTCGGCCTGAAGAAGCGCCCGCGCGACCTGGCCACCCAGCAGGCGGCCGCCTCCGTCGGCCAGGGCCTGCTGATGGCCCGGTACGCCGCGGCGTTCGCCGCCCACGGCCTCGGTACCGGCCAGGTGCTGCTGACCGCCGACGACCTGATGCGCCGGGGCCACTACCGGAACGCTCAGCGGACCCTCGACCGCCTGCTCGACCTGGCGATCGTCCCCGTCATCAACGAGAACGACACGGTGGCGACCGACGAGATCAGGTTCGGCGACAACGACCGCCTGGCCGCCCTGGTCGCCCACGTCACCAGGGCGAGCGCGCTGATCCTGCTGTCTGACGTGGACGGCCTTTACGACGGGGACCCGAGAAAGGGCGGCGCCCGCCGGGTTGACGTGGTGGCCGGACCGGAAGACCTGGCGCACGTCAAGGTGGGCAGGACCGGCCAGTCCGGCGTGGGCACCGGCGGCATGTCGACCAAGGTCGACTCGGCCCTGATCGCGACCGGAGCCGGCATCCCGACCGTGGTCACGGCGGCCTCCGACGCCGCCGCCGCGCTGGCGGGCCGGCGCACCGGCACCTACTTCGCCCCCTCCGGCCACCGGCCGAACACCCGGCTGCTGTGGCTGGCCCACGCGGCGGTTCCCCAGGGCGCGCTCAAGCTCGACGACGGCGCCGTCGAGGCCGTCACCGTCCGCCGCGCGTCGCTGCTCCCCGCGGGCATCACCGGCGTGGAGGGCGCCTTCGAGGCAGGGGACCCGGTCGACCTGACCACGGAAGCCGGCCGCCTGGTCGCCCGGGGCCTGGTCAACTTCGACGCCAAGGAGATCCCCGCCCTCATGGGCCGCTCCACCCGCTGGCTCTCGACCAAGCTCGGCCACGAGTACGAGCGCGAAGTAGTCCACCGCGACGACCTGATAATCCTCTAACCCGCGACCGCCCACCCACCGCGCCGGATCAGGCCTTCACAAATCCTATAAATTGAATCATAATAGTAGGGTTTTCGACCTAGCGTCCCCAGGGAGAAGATCCGCTTGGCAGGCCACACCGATCTGACAGCCGGCGTTCTCGTCATCGGGGGCGGCCTGGCCGCCTCCTGGGCCGCCCTCACGGCCGCTCAGCAGGGCGCGGACGTCATCCTCGTCGACAAGGGCTACTGCGGCACGTCCGGCGTCACCGCCACGGCCGGCGTCGGCCACTGGTACCTGCCGCCGGAGGCCAGAGAGGCCGAGATCGCCGCGCGGACCAGCGCCGGGGGCGGCCTGACCGACCCCGACTGGATGCACCGGACGATGGAGGTCGCCTGGCAGCGGCTGCCGGAGCTCGACCGCTATTACCCGTGGCCGGTCAGGGACGGGCAGCCGGTCAGGAACACGAGCGTCCGGGGCCCGGAGTACATGCGGGTGATGCGCGCCCGCATCCGCCGGGCCGGCGTCACCGTCCTCGATTTCCATCCGGCGACCGAGCTGCTGCTGGACGGCGACGGGTCGGTCGCGGGCGCGTCCGGCATCCGGCTGCAGGCAGGCGGGACCTGGACCTGCCGGGCGTCGGCGGTCATCCTCGCCACCGGCGGCACCGCCTTCCTGTCCCGGCTGCTTGGCGCCAACAACAACACCGCCGACGGCCACCTGATGGCGGCCGAGGCCGGCGCCCGGTTCAGCGGGATGGAGTTCTCCTGCTTCTACACCCTGGCCGCCGCGCATTCGACGATGACCAGGTCGTTCCCGTTCATGTACGGGACCTACCGCGACTGCGATGGCAGCGAGCTGGCCTTTGAAGGCCCCCGGACCGGCCTTCCGATGATCGCGAAGGCCCTGATCAGGGGTCCGGTCACGGTCGTACTTGACCGGATGCCGCAGCCCACCAGGGACCGGCTGCCGCACGTCCAGCCCAATTTCCTGCTTCCGTTGCTCCGCAAGGGCATCGACCCGTTCAATGACCCGTTCCCGGTCACCCTGCGGGGCGAGGGCACCATCCGCGGGACCGGCGGCATCGCGCTGACCGGCCCCGACTGCGAGGCCGGGGTGGACGGCCTCTACGCGGCGGGCGACGTCGCCAGCAGGCAGCCGATCGTCGGCGCCGCCTCCGGCGGGGGCCAGCCCAACTCCGCCTGGTGCGTCGCCTCGGGAACCTGGTCCGGCCGGGCGGCCGCCCACCGCGCCGCGCAACGACCTCTCGCCGCAGCCGTAGCCGCGGCAGCAGGCGGCAGCCCGTCGCCCCGGCCCGTCGGTCATCGCACCGGGGTCGTCGGATCCGCGATCGCGGCCGAGGCCGACACCGAGGAGATCCGCCGCGCCGTCTCCCGCGAGCTCAACGACCTTGACAAGAACATGTTCCGCAGCGGCGACGGCCTGCGCCGCTCGCTCGCCCTCCTCGACGACCTCTGGACCCAGGCGCGGGCCCCGGGCGACGGCAGCGCCGGCCGGGACGACGCCGGCCGCGCTGCCCTTCGCGCCCGCGAGACCGCGGCGCTCGTCGCAGCCGGCCGCTGGGTGCTGAACTCGGCCATCGTCAGACAGGAGAGCCGAGGCATGCACCAGCGCGCCGACACCCCCGCCCGTGACCCCGAGTTCACCGCGACCGTGCGCGCCTGGGGTCTGGACACCGTGCTGACCGCGGTCGAGCCCAAGATCGAGCGCCAGGCGAGAGAGCTCACCTCACCCGTCCGGGCGGCGTCATGATCGAGCTGGTCATCGCCTCCCGGTGCATCGACTGCGACCGGTGCGTCAAGGTCTGCCCCACCAACGTCTTCGACGCGGTCCCCGGCGGTCATCCCATCATCGCCCGGCAACAGGACTGCCAGACCTGCTTCCTATGCGAGCTCTACTGCCCGGCCGACGCGCTCTACGTCGGCCCCGACTGCGAGCGGCCGGAGCCGGTCGACGAGCAGGCCATCACCCGGACCGACTGGCCGCAGCAGTACCGCCGCGACTCCGGCTGGGGCAAGAACCGCCAGGACCACCCCAACGAGGTCTGGTACATGCAGCAGATGCTCCCTGAGGCCCTAGCCATCCGCGCCCAAGACGCCAGCGACGCCAGCCAGGATAGAACCACCCCAGCCGACCAGCCCCCGCCCCAGCCCGAGCCCGAGCCCGAGCCTCCGCACCAGCCCTAGCCCGAGCCCCCACCACCGTCAGCGTGTGAACCTCGGGTCGCGGCCAGAGACCCCAGGGAGACGAAAGAGCGGGACGCCGGGGGAGAACCCCAACGCCCCGCCCCACGCGAAGCAGAACAAGCAACCTAACCAGAAGCCAACCAGACCCAGGCCCAGACCGGGAAGACCTAGTTGTCGCTGTCCCCGTTGCCGCCGTTGCCGCCCCGGCTACCGCCGCCGCCGCCGAAGCGGTCGAACAGCCCGCCCGCGACCCGCGCGCCGGTGTCGGCGACGCCGCGGAAGATGCCCGCGAGCGGGTCCTCGGACCGCGCCCAGGCCTCACGGTAGGAGTTGGCCGCGTTCCTGGCCTCGTCGGTGACCTTCGCATCGCGGTCGGTGTCGCGCCGCGGGTAGTCCCCGGCCAGGATCGCCTCGTACTCGCCGTTGGTCGCCCACCGGTCGAGTTCGGCGAACCGGACGACGGCGAACGGGTGAGTGTTCCCCTGCAGCTGGAGCAGCTTGAGGATCGAGTCCCGCAGGTCGGGCACCGCGTCGTATTCGCGCGCCTGATCGCGGAACGCGTCCGGGTTGAGCTCCGACAGGTACGGACCGCCGGCCAGCTTCATCAGCGCGCGCCTGGCCGCGTCCACGTCCTGCCCGGCCAGCAGACCGGCCCGGTCGCAGGAGACCTCGGACTTGCGGAACCACTCCTCGAGTCCCCAGATGATGGCCCGCAGGCCCAGGTACCCGATCGGCATCCACGCGATCCGGACCGAGAGCTGGATCAGGATCAACAGCATCGTCCGGTAGACGGCGTGGCCGGACAGGATGTGCCCGAGCTCGTGGCCGACGACGAAGCGCAGCTCTTCCTCGTCGTTCAGGTTGACCAGCCCGGTCGTGAGCACGACGAACGGCCGGTCCTTGCCGATCGCCATCGCGTTGACCGAGGGATCCTGAATGACGTAGCACTCGGGAACGTCGGGCAGGTCGAGGATGTAGGAGCCGTCCCGCACCAGCGAGTAGATGTGCGGGAACTGGCGTTCTGACACCTTGACCGCGCCCGCCAGGAACATCAACCGCAGGGCGCGTTCGTTGAATAGGCCGAAGAGCTTGCTCAGCAGCACGTCGAAGCCGCTCAGCTTGCGCAGCGCGACAAGTGCCGAGCGGTCGGCCGGATGCTCGTAGGCGCGGGACGAGATGCCGGTGAGCCGGACACGGGCCCGATCGGGAACTGAAGTCATATCTCGATGGTAGCCCCTCGGCGGCCAACAACGCATCGTCCCATAGGCGTAACCCGAAGGTATGAGGCGGAACATTTTCGGGTCCCGTGTCCCTATACCATCTCGATACCGTGAACTAAGGAGATGGCGGTTGATTAACGGGCGCAGGCGGGTCGGAGTGATGGGTGGCACCTTCGATCCCATCCACCATGGCCACCTGGTGGCCGGCAGTGAGGTAGCGCACCACTTCGGCCTCGACGAGGTCGTGTTCGTGCCGACCGGAGAGCCCTACCAGAAGGACGATAGGAAGGTCTCACCGGCCGAGGACCGCTATCTCATGACGGTCATCGCCACCGCCTCCAACCCCAGGTTCTCGGTCAGCCGGGTGGACATCGACCGGCCCGGGCCCACCTACACGATCGATACGCTGCGCGATCTCAAGGATGCGAACGGTCCGCATACCGACCTATACTTCATAACTGGGGCGGATGCCCTGGCGAACATACTCACCTGGCATGACGTCGACGCGCTGTTCTCGCTCGCGCACTTCATCGGCTGCACGCGGCCGGGGCACCGGCTGACCGGGGCCGGGCTGCCGGACGGGAAGGTCTCGCTGGTGGAGATTCCCGCGCTGGCGATCTCGAGCAGCGAGTGCCGTCACCGAGTCGCGGCCGGCGAGCCGGTCTGGTATCTGGTGCCGGACGGCGTCGTCCAGTACATCGGGAAGCGTGGACTCTACGCCAGGTCGTGAGACCCTAAACAGTAACAACCCTCGACCGAGGAGGCCGACGCACCACGTGACTGCCACCCCAAGAGCGATAGAGCTCACCGAAATCGCCGCCCTCGCGGCGGCCGAGAAGCTGGCCACCGACATCGTTGCCTACGACGTCAGCGACCAGCTCGCGATCACCGACGCGTTCCTGCTCGTCACCGGGGCCAACGACCGGCAGGTCCGCTCGATCGTCGATGAGGTGGAGATCAAGCTCAAGCAGGCCGGCGCCACCCTCAGGCGGAGGGAGGGCGAGAACGAGAGCCGCTGGGTGCTGCTGGACTACAACGACGTCGTGGTCCACGTGCAGAACAAGGAGGAGCGCGTCTTCTACGCCCTCGAGCGGATCTGGAAGGACTGCCCGGAGATCGCGCTTCCCGAGGCGGCCCTCGCAGCGAACGGCTCCCAGAGCTGAGCGCGCCCAAGCGGCTCGTGCTGTGGCGGCACGGGCAGACCGTCTGGAATGTCGAGCACCGGTTCCAGGGCCAGACCGACATCGCGCTCGACGAGACCGGCGAGGCCCAGGCCGAGTACGCCGCCCGCCGGCTCGCCACCCTGATGCCGAGCGCGATCTTCGCCTCCGACCTGTCCCGCGCCCAGCAGACCGCCGCCCCCCTCAGCCGGCTGACCGGCCTGCCGGTCACCCCGGACAAGGGGCTCCGCGAGCGGTCCGGCGGTGTCTGGGAGGGCCTTACCGACACCGAGATCCGTGAGCGCTACCCCCGCGAGCGCGCCAGCTGGGACCCGCCCGGCGGCGAGCCCACGAGCGTGGTCGCGGACCGGATGGGCGCTGCCATCACCCGGATGGTGGCCGGCCTCGAGCCCGGCCAGCTCGCGGTCGTGGTCAGCCACGGCGCGGCCCTCCGGATCGGCATGGAGCGGGTGCTCGGCCTCCCGGCCGAGGGCATCGGCGTGCTCGGCCCGCTCGCCAACTGCTCTTGGTCCGTGCTGTCGGTCGTCGACGACCACTGGCGCCTGCTCGAGTACAACGCCGGCACCCTCCCCGAGCCCGTCCTCGGCGACGACCGCTAGCGCGGTCAACGTCCACATTCAACGGGCCGGTCAGGCGACGCCGGCTAGGCGCAGCAGGGCGGTGACGCAGGCCGCGGCGAGGACGACGACCGGGAACGGAACCCGCCGGGCCGCCAGCAGGCCCGCCACCAGCACGCCCGCCGGCCGGGCCCAGCCCGCGAAGTCGTGGCCGTTCATCAGCCCCGACGTCGCCGCCAGCGCGATCAGCAACACGGCGGCGGCATCGGCGAACAGCACGGCGGCGGCGGGCGGAAGCGCTATCCGGTCACGGAAGAGCGGGCCTGCGAGGCGCAACGCATAGGTGATGGCGGCCAGGATGACGATCGCGAGCAGCGGCATCAGCGTTCTCCCGTTACCGGATCAATGCTTGAGGCGGTGCGGTTCCCCGTCCGCCGATCGGCGCGTGGCGGCCCCGTGCGCTCCGTCGTCCGGCGGCGCGGGCGCCAGCCGGTGGCCAGGCCGGCCAGCGCGGCCAGCACCGGCAGGCCGGCCGGCAGCACCGGCGTGAGGGCGACCGCGATCACCGCGCCGGTCCCAGCGGAGACCCGGGTCCGGAGTTCCGCCAGCGCCGGCAGCGCGAGCGCGATCAGGACGGCCGGGAACGTGGCGTCCAGGCCGAACGCGTTCGTGTTCCGCACTACCGAGCCGGCCAGCACGCCGAGCGCCACCGCCACGTTCCAGGCCGCGAACAAGCTCAGCCCGCAGGTCCAGAACGCCGCCCGTCGACGGGCGGGATCCGTCTGCCGCAGCGCGAACGCCACCGACTCGTCCGTGATCACCTGCGCCCCGAGCAGCCGGATCAGCCAGCGCCGGACGGTCCGTCCGGCTCCCGCGCCGCTCGCGTCAATGCGGGCCCGGTCAGATTGCTCCGCGGGCCCGACAACATCCGCGACCGCCAGCCCATACGGGAACAACCGGGTGTTGAGCACCGCCCCCGCCGCGACCGCCGCGAACGGGCTGCCTCCGGCCAGCACCACGCCGACCGCCGCGATCTGCGATCCGCCCGCGAAGACGAGCACCGACATCGCCGCCGGCACCCACCACGGCAGGCCGCCGGCCACCGCCGTCGCGCCGAACGACAGGCCGACCAGTCCGTCCGCCAGGCAGACGAGCGCGACATCGCGAACCAGCGTCGGCCCCCGAGACGGCGTCGGCCCCCGAGACAGCGCCGACCCGGTTGTTCGCCATAGACCTCTCATGTTCAATATAATGAACACGACCGGAAGGGTTCGTCAAACCGAATATTCGGGAGTCTGGAGCGAACAGGTGTCAGAAACGGCCGCGGACGTAATCGCGCTGACCTCGATGTCGCTGCGCCGTGAGCGCGGCCGGACCGGGCTGAGCCTGACCGAGCTGGCGAAGCGGGCGGGCATCGCCAAATCGACCCTGTCCCAGCTCGAGAACGGCGTCGGCAACCCCTCCCTGGAGACGCTCTGGGCGCTCGCCCAGGCGCTCGGCATCCCGCTCAGCCGCCTGGTCGACCCGCCGCGGCAGGGCATTCAGGTCATCCGCGCGGGGGAGGGGGCGGTCCTGCACGCCGAGCGCGCCGCCTATGACGCGGCCCTGCTGTCATCCTGCCCGCCGGGCGCGCGCCGCGACATCTACCGGGTCATCGGGCAGCCGGGCAGGCCCCATCTGGCGCCCCCGCACATGCCGGGCACGATGGAGCACCTGATCCTCGGCAGCGGGCGGGTGCTGGCCGGCCCGGAAGGCGAAGCCCTCGAGCTGGGCCCGGGCGACTACCTGCGCTACCCCGGCGACGTCCCGCACGTCTTCGACGCCCTGGAACCGGACACAACGGGCATCATCATCATGGAGCACGTCTGACCAACTAGCACCACCAAATCCCAACACCATGCCCCTAGTTTCCTACAAAATAGGTCGATATAGTGTCGACGCTTGCAGGGATCCATCAACTGGTGACGGGAGTCAGGCAACGATGCGTAAGAAAACCTGGGCTACGGGCGTGCTGATCGGGGCCACGGCCGTCGCCGCCATGGCCACCGCGGCGGCGGTGCCAGCCGCGTCGGCCGCGACGAAACCGACCGCGACCGCCGGCGCGCTCAAGCCGCCCCCGGTCACCATCCTGACCGACAAGTCCGGCAACGCCGGCGGCGACATCTTCATCTCCCCGTTCGGCGACTCGACCACGTACGCCAACGGCGCCGAGATCCTCAGCCCGAACGGCAAGAAGGTCGTCTGGTTCCACCAGGCCCCGGCGGGCGAAGAGGACGTGGACTTCCGCACCCAGGCCTACGACGGCCAGCCGGTGCTGACCTTCTGGCAGGGCACCGGCCTCGGCGGCGTGTCGACCGGCGAGGACTACATCTACAACGACCACTACAAGCTGATCGCCACCGTCAGGGCGGGCAACGGCTACTCGGCCGACGGCCACGAGTTCCTCATCACGCCGTGGAACACCGCGCTGATCATCTCCTACACGACCGCGACCGCCAACCTCACCACGATCGGCGGCCCCGCCGACCAGGCCGTCATCAACGGCATCGTGCAGGAAATCAACATCAAGACCGGCAAGGTGCTCTTCCAGTGGAACAGCGCCGACCACGTGCCGTACGCGCAGAGCGAGCAGCCGCTGCCCGCGGCCGCGTCCGACCCGTGGGACTGGTTCCACCTCAACGCGATCAAGGTGGACACCAACGGCAGCTTCCTCATCGACGCCCGTGACACCTGGACCACCTACGAGGTCTCACCGCGGACCGGCACGATCGAGTGGCAGCTCGGCGGCAAGGACAGCTCGTTCACGGTCGAGGCGGCCAAGGGCCAGGTCCTCGACAGCGCCGGCGAGATCTTCGCCTGGCAGCACGATCCCGAGGCGCACGGCAACGGCATCTACACGTTCTTCGACAACGACGCCGCCGGCACCGCCAACACCGCGACCAACACCCTCGTCGACCTCCCCTACAGCCGCGCGATCACCGTCAAGCTCAACTACCGCAGCCACGTCGCGACGCTGATCAAGTCCGACAACCAGCCGGAAGGTCTGAGCGCCTCCTCGCAGGGCAACGCCCAGCTGCTCGGCAACGGCGGCCTGTTCGTCGGCTGGGGCATCCAGCCGTACTTCTCGGAGTTCAGCGCGTCGGGCAAGCTCACCTTCAACGCCGAGTTCCCGGCCGGCGTCAACACCTACCGCGCCTACCGTCTCCCCTGGAACCCGGCCCCCCAGCCGGCCCGCCACTAGCAAACCCACGCGGCTAGCCACCCACACCGCTAGCCGCCGCCGATGCCCGCCCGGCATAGCCAAATGCCGGGCGGGCATCGCGCCATCCCGCGCCATCTCGCCGGTCCACCCCGTGCCCGATCCCGACCCGGAAC
>Ga0302324_100023196_pt1 | contig 12013 bp, 10 predicted proteins | sample Palsa_T0_1_FD_201949 | JGI IMG/M metagenome (GOLD analysis project Ga0302324, IMG submission 201949) | Peat permafrost microbial communities from Stordalen Mire near Abisko, Sweden - Palsa_T0_1 | ecosystem: Environmental > Terrestrial > Soil > Palsa > Peat permafrost | place: Sweden: Abisko... | reverse complement strand
GGAGAGCCGGATCCCGAAGCCATTTGAGGGTGAAAAGAGTCCGCTCCAATCGACCATATTCGCGCAGCCCCGTCGCCAGGCTGTTCTGCCGCGGATACGCAGCAAGTTTGCGCAGGATCAAGGAGGCAGTCACGGTACCCTGCTTGATGGAGGCCGTGAGGCGCATGACCTCATCGAACTGTTGTTCCATGAGTTTGGCGTTCAGCGGTCCGCCGATCAATGGAAGTAGGTTCGGCCAGTCTCCCGGTTTGCCGGGAACATAAATCCGCTTGTCGGCAAGATCGGCAATGCGGGGCGCGAACTCAAATCCCAGCATATGGCAGAGCGCGAAGACCTGGTCGGTGAACCCGGCGGTGTCGGTGTAATGCTCTTCGATGCGCAGCTGGGACTCATGATATAGGAGGCCATCGAGCACGTGTGTCGCGTCGCGAACATTGGCGTTGATCACCTTGGTATAAAACGGCGCGTACTGGTCGGACAAGTGCGTATAGAACAACACGCCGGGCTCGCTGCCGTACTTAGCGTTGCGGTTCCCGGCGGATTCGCCACGGCCGCCGGCGCGGAAGCGTTGTCCATCGGAGGATGAGGTAGTGCCCTCTCCCCAGTGCGCAGCGAACGGTAATTTGTGTTGGGCATTGACGAGTTCGGCGAGTCCCTTTGAATAGGACTCGTCGCGAATGTGCCAGGCTACGAGCCATGCCAGCTTGCCGAGACTCGTGCCCGGACAGGCCTCGGCCATCTTCTCCAATCCCAAGTTAAATGCGTCCGCCAGAATGGCGGTCAACAACAGCGACCGATCCGCCGCCGGCTCGCCGCTCTTGAGGTGCGTGAAATGACGGGTGAAATTCGTCCACCGATCAACCTCGAGCAAGAGATCAGTGATTTTGACGTGCGGCAGCAAACCGTAGGTCTGCGATTTCAAGAGCTTCGCCTCGGGAGGCGTGTCGTCCTCGAGCGGCGAGATCTTCAAACCCTTTTCGTTGATGCGGGCATCAGGCAGTTCGTCGGCACCGGCCAGCCGATTGGTATCCTCCAGTGCCTCCCGTAACAGCTTCAGGCGGTCCGAGAGATACTCATCGGCAGTCGTGGGCACATCGACGCCTAGACGATCGGCGCTGCGCATCGAGCGAAACACTGTGGTAGGCAGCAGGTAATCCTCGAAGTCCTGGAACTGGCGGCTGCCGACGACATACAAGTCGCCGGCACGTAGACGATTCTTGAGTTCACTGAGTGCGCAAAGCTCGTAGAAACGACGATCGATGTCGGCGCCGGTGCCGACACTGCGCGCCCAGCGCGGTGGCACGAACCCCAGTGGAGCATCGGCCGGAACTTTGCGCGCGCCGGTCTGATTCATCGCTCGCAGGAGATCGATGGCATCCATCAAGGATTGCGCGACCAGCGCACCGCGGAATTGAAACGCCTCGAGGAAGGCCGGTGCGTATTTACGCAGCGTCGAGAAGTAATCAGTCAGCAAGGCCAGTGGATCGAAGGCCTCGTCGCGGGAAAGTTTCTCGGCTTGAGCGACAGATGCCGTGAACTCATCCCACGGGATCACGGACTCGATCGCCGCAAAGGGATCGGTCTGCGCCGCCTTCGAGGCGATCAATGCCGAACCGATCTTGGCATAGAGCCACACCTTGTCGTTTACGGCCTGGCCATCGGCAGCAAATTCCCGGTCGTATTTGCTCCGCGCCTTGCTGAAGAAGGTGCCAATCAACCGGTCATGCAATTCCAGAGTCTCGTCCGTGAGCGTCGCCGTCGTGTCCAACAAGATTGCCACCAGCGTCGCGTACCGACGCAGCGGCTCGTATTCTTGCAACTGGAAGACGGCGGTTTGGGCGCCTTCGCGCGCGAGCCGTAGCAGGCGATTTTGGTGAACGTCCCGGCCGAGGTCGGCCGGTAAATCGAGCGCACGCACGGCCCGCAGGCGCGCCAAATGGGCGAGGACCGCATTGGCGCTGGGCGCTGCGGGCGGCTGCCGGAACCAGGACAAAGTGCTGCTACTGCCGCTCGGACGTACCAGCAAGACGGCATCGAGGGCGGCGCGGTGCTTGTCCGTGAGGCCCAAAGTCAAGCGCCGGAATGCTTCCCGCTCGGCGCGGGTGAGCGCGATCGCACACATCTTTTCGATCAGAGCGACGGTCGGCAACAAGATGCGGCGTGCGCGCAGCTCGTTCGCCACCGCGTGCGCGAGGACCATCCCCTGGGTCGTCTGCAGGGCGAGAGGCATCAGCCAGCCGATCAGCTCCCGGTAATAACTCCGATCAAACTGCCGCAGCTCGAACCGGTCGAGTAGCTCCTGGAGGTGCTCGCGCCGAGTCTCATCGCGCTTCGCGTACTGCGACCAGGCCGCCGGTGTCACCTTCAATTGGGCGGCGACGATCCCGAGCAACGGGGGACATGGCGCCTCGCTCTGCGGAAGGACCCGGCTGGGATGGCGCAGGTAGACCATCTGAATGGCCAACCCGAGCCGGTTGTGATCGCCACGGTGCTGACGAATGTACGTGAGGTCGGCCCGTGCCAGCGTCGCGAGCCTTATCAACTCGCCCTCATCCTCCGGGAAGGCGAACAGTTGCACTCGTTCAATCGGCGTCAGCAGTTCGCGTCGCGGCATCGGAGTCCCTACCCGGATAGCTCGGCTGTCCCAATTGAAGTACACTTCGAACAGAGCGACACTTTGCCACAGCAAGGCTGCACAATTCGCGGCTTTCAAGGTTGCGACTCCGAGAGGGTTCAATTGGGACAGGCCGCCGCACTCTACTGCCGTGTGTCGACCGCCGACCAGACTTGTGGGCGTCAGGAGCGGGACTTGCGAGCTTTCGCCAAGAAGGCGGGCTACAAGATCGTCGGCGTCTGGAAGGAAACTGCCTCCGGCGCCAAAGACGATAGGGCCGAACGCAAGGAAGTCTTAGCCTTGGCCCAAGCAGGCAAGATCGATGTCATCCTCGTGACGGAACTCACCCGCTGGGGCCGATCGATGCTCGATCTCTTCCACACACTGCATGACCTGCAGGCCTGGGGCGTTTCACTCGTCGCGCAGACCGGCCTACAGTTCGACCTGCGAAGCGCGCAAGGCAAATTGATAGCGTCCCTGATGGCGGCCCTTGCAGAATTCGAGAGAGACTTGCTTCGAGAGCGCGTTCGCTCAGGTATCGCGGCTGCTCAGAAGCGCGGAGTGGTTTTCGGTCGTCGCGCAGGTCAGCGCGTCAAGGCCGACCGTTTCGCGCCCAAAGTACTGAAGCTCGTCAGCGAAGGACAGTCATACCGGGAAATCAGCCACCGCACCGGCCTAAGCAAGAATACGGTGCTGGATATCGTGAAGCGCGACCGCGCCGCTTAGTGCTTCCTAACGTCAAGGTGCCAACTACAATGCGTGTTACCCAAATGGAAACTATGCGGAGTGATACCGATCGCCCTGTCTATGTTTGGGCCGCGCTCGCGGTCGCACTGATTGCGGTTATCGGATTTGCACGAACCTATTACCTGAAAGGCCTATTCGCAAGCTCACCGCTCCCTGTCCTGTTGCATGTTCACGGCGCCATCATGACGCTGTGGTGCATCCTGTTTATAGCTCAAACCTGTCTCGTCGCCGGCCACCGGGTCGATCTGCATCGGCGCCTGGGTGTCCTTGGCGTGGCGCTCGCGATCGTGGTCGTTGGAATCGGTACGTATGTGACTGTGGCCGCCACGGCGAGCGAAGTACGTCGTCACGTCATCGGTCGTTTTCACTTTCTCCTAGGTTTTAACTTAGTCAATTTGCTTTTATTCGCAGCTCTACTCGGTACAGGAGTCGCCTTTCGCTCGCGGCCAGAATTCCATAAGCGGCTGATGCTGTTGGCGACGATAAGCTTGCTTGCACCGGCGATTGCCCGGATCACACTGCTATTCACCCACAGTGGAATGGTGCAGATGCTGGCATTCGATTTCTGCGTTTTGGTTTGTGTGGTCGTGGATACGATTCGTCATCGAAGGCTGCATCCTGCCTTTGGATGGGGTGCACTTCTGATCCTAGTGTCTTTTCACCTAACCTTCGCTGCCGTACAAACCAAAGCGTGGCTCGATTTCGTTCCGCGGTTGTTCTCATAAAATTATCGCCTGATCATTGGGGCGTGCTTTAAAGCGCGAACCGCGTCCTCGGAGGCCTCTCGATCATGAAGTATCAAGTAGCTGCATTGTTGTTTTCCATTGTTGGATCTCAGTCGGTATGGGCCGCCGACGCTGCCACACATTCCAACGCTGCAAGTGCGGAAGTTGCGCCGTTGTTAGCGGAGATGGGTGCAGCTGCAAATGCGCATGATGTCGAACGCCATGTGGGGTTTTACGCGCACGACGCCTCGGTCGTCTTCATCTTCAACGGAGAACCTACTATAGGGTGGGAAGCTATACGCGAGAAACAACGCGAGGTTTGGAGAAACGGCACTTCAGACGTTGTTTATACAATCCAGGGAAAGCCAACCTTTCTTGAGCCAGCTCCCGGTCTGGTTGTCACCACAATTTTTTTGAGATCACGCCGCACAATGCCCGACGGACAGATATCCGATGGCGAATTCGCCGTTTCTTCGCTATGGCAGAAACGCCCCGAAGGCTGGCGGGTGATCTATTCACATGAATCCACCACTCGCTAACACTACTCAATGACAACGTCGACAAAGGGTCACTTACCCGGCGCCCGTTGGCAGTCGGCGAGCTCTTAACGTACGTAATGGCCCCTTTCTTGAAGTCGCCCCTTATTGGGGTGCCATTTGGTGTTGTCACCAAGCTCGTTGAATACCACCAGCGTCTTGCCGCGCGCGTATTGCGCACCACCCTTGTCTTGCTTCTTCTGCACTTGATCGCGGATTCTGTCCTCGGCACTTAGTGGATCACCCGGCCGGGCAGGAGGCACTATTATGTGCTCCATCGGCCAATCCTCCTGAAGGCGATGGTTATAAATGATTCCGTCGCCATCGGGGTCACTGGTAAACGTGAAAGCATCGGTACCACTTGATGCGTTAGCGACAACTGCGATGAGCCAGTTCGCAATGAGCTCGCGCGGTCGAGCGCCATCAAAGCGGCCTATCTGGTTGCCTCGCAAGATTTGGCTCCCGTCCAGAATAAATGGCTTCAATTCCTGTAGGGCGATCTTCAGGTTCTTAAATTGTCGGACGTTCTTCTTCAACGGAAATTACCTAACAGCGTCCGCATCCAGACTTGAGACTCTCATGCCTTGCGGTCTCCTCGCGAGCGGACTGCGCTCGAGCAGCGTGCGGCGCCATAGACACGCAGCATCTCAATCGCAATTTCTCTTGCGGCGACGGCTGGATCGCCGTCGCCTCTGAAGAGCACGGCGGAGCCGTGGCCGGCCATGCGGATCTCTAGCTCGCGACCTGAGACCTCCCATTCGCCCTCGTATTGACTCCCTTCGTGCTCGACCACGAATGATTCGGGGCCTCGAGGCTGGGGCGCACCATAGTCGGTTTCGGCAACTGTCCAGGTTCCGCTCTCTTCGCCCGGACACAGGCTGAGTTCAGAGCCGCGCCTGATCAGGCCTCGCGGCGCCGGTGCTTGCGCGCTCACGTGTGGCATCAGCAAGAAGTCGTCCCCGAAGGGCTCTCGCATGTTCCAAGCGTCGGCCGAGGAGCCGAGGATCGCGCACACGTCTTCGTGATTTGGATCGAGCATCGGCGCCACCTCCTCCGCTGCGCCGCCGGCTCGCGTAAGGAGCGTCCGATGCTCGCGGCCCGTGGCCACAATCTCCTTCGCCCGCGGATCGATCACCATGTATCGATTGCCCGCTCCGTAGACCGCCCGGAAAAAGAACTCCTTCGCGTCGGCCCACGCGTGAGGAATCTCACGCAAATTCACCGCAATGACGCACGCGTCATCGGGCATCACCGGGCCGGCGTTGCGATACCTATCGAAGGCGCTGAGCTTCGCCCGCACGGAGTGCGCGAGCCGCAGGGTGATTCGATCGTGCGGCACCTGGGCGCAGACAGGATTGCCCTCGGCATCGCGATAGATCGGTTCGGATACAGCGTCCTCGTGCATCGGATCCCCTGCAGTGGCGCACACGGCCTCGATGTAGACGCGGCGCCCGCCCGCGTGGATCTCGAAGTCTGGTCCCCGACCTGGCGTGGCGGCGCTGACATCGAGCCCGGCGCTCACAAGAGCGGCACCCATATACATTTCGAACCAGCGCTGGTGAAACTCGAAGGGGAGCCGCTCAAGGAAATTCGGATCCGCGAGGGGCTCAAAGAGGCGCCACATATTCTCGCAGCGCTGCCGTGCCAGCTCTTCGATCGGGCGCCGCGGCGAGATCAGATTTCGGTAAAGCGGACTACTGTTTTCTGGCGGCTCCTGCATGAAGAGTTGCCGGGGACGTTTACGCATATTGCAAGTCTGTCATTTGTATCCCTGCCGACCCGCGGTAGCGTGTAACGCGGCGGAATTTCCTTGGTAAGGCTCCCTTCTAACCCTCCTATTTCTTACGATCTACTTCGACTCGCTCTGAGGCCGCGGCACCGCTGTGGAATTCGGCTTTTCACGGCTCGATCGTATCTCTTCCCGTTTTTTCCGCCGCTTTGGCCATCCCTGACCTCGATGCTTCAATCTTCTCCGCATATTGTAGCGGCATGCGGGTCGACTTCCAGCCACCAGCCTGCGTAATGGATGCGAGATCGATATCGAGAGCTGCTAGATCCTGCGTCGCACCCACGCGCGTCGAATGCCCACTCACTTTAGCGACGAACCGCTCTGGCATCCCTATCCACTGCGCCACTCGCTTGAATATCGGCGCAATGCTCCCTGAGTTCAATGGTCCGCCGATTTGAGTCTGGCCAATGAGCCGCCGGAATAGCGCCCCTTCATTGACCTCAGCATGCCCAAGCCAAATCTTCAGCCACCTGACGGTCTCGCGCGACAAATAGGCGGATCTGCCCTGCCCTTCGGCATCTGTCTTTCCCCGGCGTATCAACGCGATCCCTGTCCCATCCGGACGGAAATCTATGTCCTTCACTTCAAGCGCCGCCAGCTCGCCGCGTCGCGCGAGCGTTTCATAAGCCACGCAAAGCATCGCCCGCTCGCGATCGGCGCGAAGTCCTTGACCAGCGCTATCGATAAATTCCTTGATCTCCTTCCAACCCAACGGATGCGCCTGGTCTTGGCGTGCTGACGTTTCCCGTCCCATCTTCTTTAAGCCCAATCGCACCGCTTCACTCGAGCAGGGATTCAGTAAGTCTGCAGCGAGGTGCACGCGGGCAATCGTCGCTACGTAGCGCTTGATGGTCGCCGGCTTCTTGCCCTCTTCTACGCATCGCTCGATGAACGCACGGATTGTCTTTGGATCCGCCGGCAGGTACGGCTCGCCTCTCGATTCGCAGAATGCCTGGAAGATCGCGCCGTCGGCCTTTTGCGCCCGGAGCGTATTGGGCGAATACGCCCCCTCCGCCATGGCCTGCCACTCGAGTAGTGCCGCCAATGGCCCTTCGAGAACGGCCGTGGGCGCCATTGGCCTAGGATCGGATTCAGACGGCTGGCTGCGCAGTTCCATGTTCAGAGCCTAGCACGAAAGACTAGCGACATGCGATAACTGTATTTATCGAACCTATATTAGTAACGTACATAACAGTACATATATCATGTAGTCTATATTACATGATGGGATTGACCGAACCCGCAAAACCATACGGAATGCCCGCCGGCGGTATCCGCCAAAGCGATGTCAGCCATGCGGCGGACACGCTGCTGCGCGCCGGAGATCGGCCGACGGTTGAAAAGGTTCGAACCAAGCTCGGCCGCGGTTCGCCGAACACCATCAACCCAATGCTCGATGCCTGGTGGAAAACCCTCTCCGCGCGACTCGACTCAGGCCCCGCCGCCCTGCACCGTCTACCCGAATCGATTGCTCACATTGCTGAAGCGCTGTGGATGCAAGCGCTCGAAGAAGGCAAGCGCCGCGCTCTGCTCGAACAACGCGACAGCGCGCGCCTCGCCGATCTCGATAAGCAGCGCCTCGAGCTGCGCTCTCATGTCCTTACGCTTCGCGAAGGCGAACTCGACTCGCGCCTGCGCGATCGCGACCGGACGATCGACGACCTCAAGTTGCGCCTGCGCGAACTGACTGGCCTGCTTCAAAAGGAACAAGCCACGCGCGAATCACAACTTCAACGCATCACCACCCTAACTGCGCCGCCTGGCGGCGCAGAACGCCCAAAGGGGCGGCCCCGAGCAGCGCGAGGGGTGAGACGCATGCGTCGAACGGGCGGCCAAGGACTGGCCGCACCGGGCTTGAGCGAAGCAGGACAGCGCAGCGCAATGAGGCGCACTGCGCCGAATAACACCCAACTCCTGGCGCGAGTGCCTAGCGTTAGACGAACCAAACGAACGCGCACATCACCCGAGCCAAAAAAAAAGAATAAAACTCGCCGCGCCGAATCCCTCCGAATCTCTGCCAAGCGCCGGTCGTTTCAGTCACCTAAGCGCAAGAAGACTAAACGCAGTTAAGCTTGATGTGCATCGGATCCAAGCGATTGGTTTCCCATGTGCTCGCGTCGCGCGGAGGATGGCCCTGGCACGGGCGCGAGCAGCGGCGCTTAGCGCTCAAGTATTCAAAACAGCTGCAAATGTAGTCCCAAAGGCTTCCCCCACCGATAAAGCGTACCTCCGCAACCATCGACAAGAGGTTCGTGGAATATGTACTCGAACAATCCGAAAGTGTTGGTGGGCGAATTATTGATGTACTTCGCCGCGCCGCGTTACAAGGAATCGCGGACAAGACTCAAAAAGTTGGCCGCGTTTAACTTCAAGTCGTCGGAGCGAAAATGCCATCCGTCGTGGGTCAACGCGTTTAGGTCTCTCCTTTAAACATCCTAAAGGAAATGGACACAATGAACGCAAACTCACAGCCTCGAGGGAAGGAGTACATCGTCGAGGAGGGCGATGTCATGCACTTCCGATTCAACTCTTAAGCAGCTTCAATAGTGCGCCGTGAATCCGATCAGATGCATCAAGATCGAGACCCACAGCACCACAAGACAGCTCGCCAACACCAGTAGAGACCAGAACTTGGCAAAGCGGCCGCGATGATCTGTCCAGATCAGAATCGCGTTCCAGCCCGCGGCGAGTGTTGCGGCGATTACCGAGACCGTTATGGCTGCCTGAAAGAACAGCATCACGCCGTCGGTTGACGACGAGAAGTTGCGAAGGTCGCCCGACATCGAAAGCAGAGTGAGCGGAAACGCGATAAAGACGATGCACAAAACCAAACTTAAGGCCCGCACGAGCCGATAGGCAATCGCCGGCCGGCCGGACAAGTCGAATCGGACGCCGTAAGTTTTCCGCGCGAAAGCAGCCACTGGCCAAGATGTTCCCGTCAGCAATAGCGCGGCCAACGCGGCGACGAGGGCCGGCACCAGCCACGCGGGTGAGCGATAGGCTGGAATTCTCAGCAGCGCGGCCGGCGGCGCGACATCGAGCCCGATCATCACCGGCTGACCACCGGCGAGAACGGCCTGGATCTTGTTCTGGCCATCCGTTTCGCGCCAGACGAAAGGCGCAATCTCGCGCCAGGCTTTGAGCTTGCCGGAGCCCAGGCGCAGATTGATCGTTCCATCGTCTTTGGCACTGATCTGCAGCGGACTGAGAAGCGACGAGAAAGCCATGAAGTTGGAATAGGAGCGGCGCGAACTTTCCCAGTATCCCGCCATCAGCCGTGCATGTTCCTTCGCCGTCTCGGCGTCAACCGCCTCGGCGGCGAGCGGCGCGGCCGCGGGAAAGTATCGGTCGGCGAAGCCATGGAACAAGGCGTCATGCAATGCGGACGCGGCGCCCTCGCGACCGGGACTGTTCAGCGAAATGAAAACTCCGACACCGTCGTCGATGAACAGGTGCAAGTCGCTGAGGAAGTACTGCGTGCCGCCGTTGTGGGCGATGACGCGGTGCCCGTTTCGATTGTGTTCGTAGAAGTTCAAGGCCATGCCATTCAGCGCCGAATAGATCTTGGGCTGCGTCGCATGCAACTCGACTGCGGTCTCCGGTTTCAGAATCTGCGCGCCGTTATAGGCTCCGTTCTGCAGATGGGCAATCATGAATTTGCCCATGTCGGCTCCGGTCGCCGCGAGGGCACCGGCGGGAGCCACGCCTACCATTTCGTAGTAGTAAGGTTGCCCCGATCCCGTCACATAGCCCTGGCTCATCTGCGGCTGCAATGCCGGCGGCAGCGGCTGCTTAAAGCTGGAATGCGCCATGCCGAGAGGCGTGAGAATGTGATTTTGGGCGTAGTCGGCAAATGGTTCGCCCGACACGCGCTGCACGATGTAGCCGGCCAACGCCGACGCATAGTTCGAATAAGCCGGAATCTTTCCGGGCGGGAACACTCGCTCCGGAATCCATGCCTTGAGATAGTCGCCCAACGGCATGGGAACATCCGTGCCCATGAGACCCTTCAAAGTCTCTTCGAACCCTGACGTATGAGTCATGATGTTGCGCAGAGTGATCGGTTGACCATCGCGCGGCGGGATCTTGAAATCGAGATATTGATTGACGTCGCTGTCGAGATTTAGCTTGCCCTGTTCAACCAATTGCATGACGGCGGTTGCGGTGAACAGTTTGGATATCGAGCCGGGTCTAAACAGCGTTTGCTCAGGGTCGACAGGCACCCTTTTTGCGACATCGGCATAACCGTAGCCCTTTTCCGCCAGGATCTGACCATCCTTGACCACCACCACGACGCCGCCCGCGATGTCACCGCGGTCGATCGAATAGGGAATCAAGCCATCCATCCAGCTTTCTACGTCCGCCTTGGTCAGCGGTACCTGGGAGGCGACGGGTTGTGCGGCTGCCTGGAGTGCGCAGAGGGCTAGGACAGTTAGAACTGAACCGGTTCGCCAGGTTTTCACGCGCGTCTCCCATCTCCACAAGTAGAAAAATGATGTCAATTTTTCCATGCAGGATATAACAATCCTCGGAAGAGTTGCGGTGAGAAAGCTTTAGGCCCCTAGCTGCCTCCGCGTAGGCGGTCGGCTTGCGCACCAGCGTGCTTTTGCCGAACAGGGATTCGCCACCGCGAGCATGGCGATCCTGTTCCTTGCATCAAACGCCGGATTCAATCCCATGACGTGACATGGCAGAAGGACCAACAACGCTGTAGTTGCAATGAGAGTGGTATTTCGGATCAATGGCATTGCGTCAGTCCCTCGCTACCGTGGCACCTTATGCACTTAGAGTAATACGCGCCCCAGGTGCAACACTCATCAGCTAGAGATCGCAAAATCCACCCACAAGCTGCCAACCGCTACGTGACAGAAGGCTAGTGCCAATACCTCTGCACTCATAGTCCGGCAGCATAGCCAGAACGAGGACCTCACCGGTCTCCGCATCGCCGTTACAAAATCCGACGAGTGTTGACCCATGCAGACACACCCAGCCCTTCAAGCGACCGCTGGCCATCTGCTTAGCAATCGATTCGGCTGTTATTCCAATCGATGCAAGACCTTCTTTCGAAATAGCGCTCTCTCGCGTGCGTGCGCGAACGGAGAACAACCCTTCAATATCGGAGGGAAGCGTTTCCCGAAATAAAAGCTCCATGCTGACTCTTACCCCAGATGATCGAACTGCCAACGGGTTCCCTACCCGAGATCATCCACGGAGCAGCGGCAGCGCGCAATGCAGCTTGCGCTACTCCGCATCCTTCTTAATTCTCGCCTGAGCGTTTACTTCTTCCACCTGAACCTGCGGCGGAGGCACAGGATTCACCCCGGCGCCCAAAAATTGCAATCCCCACCCCCAGAAACGCCGCACGCCGCGATGACTGTCGCGCCCAGCGGACAGCGAGCACAATCAGCAATGGCAGGAGCTTTTCCATCGAATTGCATCCCTGATCAGGCCGCGTCTCTCCAAGCGTGGGTGCTACCTGGCGTCTTTGCAAGACGCCGAATATTTAGGTTGTCGGTTCTATCTTGACTTGTACAATTACACGCGTAATCTAGTCAAATTACAGGTGTAATCTAGTCGAGCAAGTCTATGCCACAAAAGAGCT
>Ga0302324_100023193_pt1 | contig 12014 bp, 9 predicted proteins | sample Palsa_T0_1_FD_201949 | JGI IMG/M metagenome (GOLD analysis project Ga0302324, IMG submission 201949) | Peat permafrost microbial communities from Stordalen Mire near Abisko, Sweden - Palsa_T0_1 | ecosystem: Environmental > Terrestrial > Soil > Palsa > Peat permafrost | place: Sweden: Abisko... | reverse complement strand
CTCGACAACGCGTTCCTGGAACCCGCGCGTCCGTTCGAATGGGCCGGCCTCTACTCGCTGTCGACCGGACGTCATGCGCTGCACACCGGCTCGCACGCCCATGAGCAGGATCATGATCACGATGCCGACCACGGGAACGCTCTCGCGCAGGTCGATCTGGTGATGCTGCCCGCCGCGGACGCGACGGCCGGATCCATCGATGCCCTGCTCGAGACCGCCACCGCGCTGTTCGAGAGCGAGCCGCTGGCGGCGCCGCCCGGCGCGGTGCTCGGCCCGCAGCGGCGCTATCGGCTGCAGCTCAACGCAGGCGCGCAGTTCCAGCTCGAGCCGGGCGCGGCCGGGGCCTGGGCGCTGTTCACCGAGCATGCGCCGGTCGAATTCGGGCTGCATCTGCACGCGGGCACACCGCTGCAGCAGCGTGAATTCGGCTCGCATCATCACGATCTTGCGGTCGGCTCCATCGGACTGACGGATCCGCGCGCCCTCGATGCCAATAAGGTCAACGACTGGCTCTCCTACCTGCTGCAGAGTCGCGGCGCGGACATCCTGCGCATGAAGGGCGTACTCAATCTCAGGGGCGAGAGCCGGCGCTACGTATTTCACGGCGTGCACATGGTGTTCGACGGCCGGCTCGAGCGGCCCTGGAGTCCCGACGCGCCACGCCGCAGCCGGCTGGTGTTCATCGGCCGCCACCTGGATCGCCGGGAACTCGAGGCCGGCTTCGAATCCTGCGTCGCATGAGCGCAGTGCCCGGACGACTGCAGCCGCGCGAGCGCATTGAGCTCGGCGATTACCCGGTCGCTGCGGCCTGGTCGAGTGACGGCAAGAGCCTCGTCGTCGCCGGCGGCGAGGGGACCGTGCTGCTCCTGTCTGCAGCGGCGGCCGAGCCGCCGCGGCCGATCGGTCGCCACGAGGGCGGCGTGCTCGCGGTGGCGTGGCAGAGCGCGGGACGTCTGTTTGCCTCGTCGGGGCAGGACGGGGTCGTGTTGCTGTGGGATGCGCGCTCGCTCGAGGCGACGCCCATCCAACGCGGCAAGGAATGGAGCGAACAGCTCGCGTTCGCCGACAATGGCCGGCTGCTCGCGGTGGCCACCGGGCGTGCGCTGCAGCTGTTCGATCAGCGCGGCGAGGCGCGCCATCGCTTTACCGAGCACGCCGGCGCGATAGCGGCCATCGCGTGGCGACCCAAGAGCGCTGAAATTGCCGCCGCGGGCAACGGCGGCGTGCGCCTGCATCGGCTCGAGCCGCGTGCCGATTCGCGCGATTATCCCTGGCGCGGCGCCTGCCTTACCGCGAGCTGGAATGCCGACGGCCGCGTGCTCGCGGCCGGCATGCAGGACGGCAGCGTGCATTTGTGGAATATCGCCAGCGGCACCGAGACGGAACTACCGGGGCTCGGGGCCAAGGTATTCGCGACCGGGTGGAGCGCCAACGGACGATTTCTCGCGGCGGCGGCGGGCACTACGCTCGTGGTCTGGAATTTCAGCGGCAAGGGCCCCGATGCCGCGCGGCCGATCGAGCTACAGGCGCATTCGGAGCGCATCACGGCGCTGGCCTTCCGGCCCAGCGGCAGCTGGTTGGTGTCGGCGGCGCGCGACCGGCGGTTGCTGTTATGGCGCATCGGCGGCGCCAACGAGCCGCAGGATGCGCATCTGCTGAGCGAAGATTGCACGCTAATACGCTTCTCACGCGACGGCGCCCGCCTGGCGGTGGGCGATGCGCGCGGCGGCCTGACCCTCTACGATTGCACGCCGTAGCGATCCGCTTGCAGGGCCGGGTGTACTGCAGCGGCGGCGCGCGACCAGCCGAAGCCGCCGGCATAGCTCGCGAGCTGCATCTGCAGCACCTGTGACCAGGTGAAACGCTGTAGCGCGCGGGCACGCGCGCTCGCCCCCACGGCATCCAGATCGCGCTCGTAGAGCCGGCGAATGGCCTGCGCCATGCTCACGGCGCTCTCAGGCTCGGCCAGTTCCCCGACCCGTTCATCGACCAGTTCCGGCACTGCACCCGCGCGCACCCCGATCACCGGCCGACCACAGGCCATGGCTTCGATGATCACCAGCCCGAAGGTCTCGCTGCTGCCCGCGTGCACCAGCGCGTCGGCGGAAGCGAGCCATTGCGCCAGCTCGACGCTGTCGCGCCGATACGGCAGCACGCTCACATTGTGGCTCGGGCGGGCGGTACGGCCGCCTCCAATCAGCAGCAGGTGGTAGGGCTTGCCCAGCAGCGCCAGCGCCGCGCGCAGTACATGCAGGTTCTTTTCCTCGGAGAATCTGCCGGCGTACACCAGCAGGCGAGCATCGTCCGGCAGCTCGAGCCGGCGGCGCAGATCGAGTGTGCGCCGCGCGGGTGAGAATATCTCGGTGTCCACCCCGAGCGGCTGGTAGGCGGTGTGCGCGACGCCCAGCCGAGCCAGATACGCGCACATCAGGCGACTGGGCGCCAGCACCAGATCGAACTGCGCGTACACGTGGCGCATATAGCGCTTGACGGCGCGCTCGACGCCCGGACCGAAGCGGCGGGCGAGCAGCTGCACCAGGTGCGAGTGGCAAAACGCGATCAGCGGGATGTTGCGCACACGCGCGACGCGGGCCGCGCACCAGGCAGGATGAAACACGTCGCCGACCTCGATCAGGTCGGGTTCCAGTGCAAATAGCATGCGCGTCCAGGTGTGCGGCGACAGCGGCAGGCGGTAGTTGAATGTGAACGGCAGCTTCGGGCCGGCGATCGTGCTGATATCGCCGGGCTGCAGGTGTGTCCGACTTCCAGGCACGAGCAGCGAATGCCGATGGACGCCGTGCGCCGACAGCCAGGCGTGCTTGGCGGTCAGATAGCGCTTCACGCCACCGCTGGTCGGCGAGAAGAACAGCGTGGTGTCGACGAGCTGCATGACTCTCCCCTGCGAGAGTCAGCATTGCAGCGTCATGTCAATTTCGTGTCAAGCGGGCAGATTGGCGGGCAGCACGCTGTCCGACAGCGGCGGAAAGGAAATCCGATAGCGCGTGAACTGCCCGCGCTTGGTCGCGACCTGCAATCGCCCGCCCAGGCGTTGCACGTTATCGCGCACGATTTGCAGCCCGAGGCCACCGCGCCCGGCATTTTTCGCGGTCGTGACGCCGGGCTGAAAGATCACGCTCGCCAGGCGCACCGGATCAAGCGCCCGGGCGGCCTCCGCGCTCAGTAGGCCGAGTCCGACCGCGACTTCAGCAATCCGTTCGGCGTCCAGTCCGGCGCCATCATCCTGCATGTTGAGATCGAAGCCCTGCGCGCCGCGATCGATGAACTCGACCACCAGCGTACCCATCTCCGGCTTGGCCCGTTCGGCGCGTTGCGGCGGCGCCTCGATGCCGTGCTCGATCGAATTGCGCAGCAGCTGGCTGAGCAGATCGAAAAGCGTGCTGATCCAGGGCTCGGGAATGTCCTCCAGCCCCATCGTCACCAATGCCACGCGCTTGCCCTGGTCCGTGGCAAATTTATCGCTCAGCTGCTGCAGCGCCGAGACGAACTTCGGCTGGGCGCGATGCTGCGCGGCCTCGAGCTCATCGGCCTCGCTATTCTCGTCCGCCTGCGGCAGGTGTACGGCCGCGCAATCGGCGGCAATCAGCAGATGACTGCATAGCTCCTCGAGTGTCACCATCGCCGGCAGCAGGTCATTGCCGCTGATGTCCTGGCGCAGCTCGATGGCCCGCAGCGCCGACTGGGCGCTGAGCACTCGTGAGGTGACGCTCGGCAAATGCAGCCCGAGCATTGCATCGCTGAGCGCGGACAGTTCGTTGCGCAGCCGATCGATCTTGCCGCGAAACGCGCCCGCGTCGCGGGTCGACAGGCGCAGCGCGGCGCGAATGCGCTCGACCGTTTCGAGCGCGTGCGCCATACAGGCGGCCAGCGGAGCCAGCTCGGATAGCAGCAGTGAGCGATACAGGTCGCGCTGATCGCGCAGCGTTTCGATCTCGACCAGCAGGGCCTGCGGCGTCGCCTGGATGACGGAATCGTCCATCGCTAGTCGGCCGCGGCGTCGGCCGGCACCGCTTCGGCGGCCAGCTTGTCGATCGCAGTCATCAATGCGGAGTAAGCCGCCACGGCGTCGGGAAAGCGCCGGCCACGCTCGCGCGCCATGAGCTGTTCGAGCAGCGGGTCGAGCGATGCGAATTGGGGTGGCAGCGGTGGGCGCGGACCATGCACGTGTTGTTGCATGACTTCCAGGGCAGTGGTGCCGACATAGGGCTTGCTGCCCGTGAGCATCTCGAACAGCATGACGCCGACGCTGTACAGGTCACTGCGCGCATCGAGCGGTACGCCTTGCGCCTGTTCCGGACTCATGTAGTACGGCGAGCCGCGCAAGACTCCGATCGCAGTGCTGTTGCCGGTCGTGTCGAGGCCTTTGGCGAGCCCGAAATCGATCAGCACCACCGAGCCGTCCTCGCGCAGCATCACATTCGGCGGCTTAAGATCGCGGTGAATCAGGCCGGCGGCGTGGATGACTTTCAACGCCCCGCAGATGCGCAGCGCGTAACCCAGGCTCTCGGGCACGCTCATGGGCTGTTGCAGGCGCGTCTTCAGATCGCCGCAGGGAAAATATTCCATTGCGATGAATTCCCGGCCGGCATGAAACCCGTAATCGTAGATCTCTACCACCGAGTGGTGCTGCACGGCGCTGATGGCGGCGTACTCGCGTGCGAACTCACGGCACTCGTTCGCATCCTCGATGGTCGGCTTGCTGATCTTGAGGGCGACGTTGCGGCCGAGGGTGATGCTGTAGGCAAAGTAGACTGCGGCGCGCGAAGATTCGCCGAGCTTGTGCAGAATGGCGTATTGCGGCAGGTCCAGATGCGCCGGATCGATGTCCATGCGACGCGGGAGGGGTTTGGTCGGCCGCGGGCGCGCCGGCGGCGCACGCCGGCCCGAACGCAGGGCCAGACGCAGCGCAGTCGCCAGCCGCTGCGCATTGAGCAGAACGCGCGGCAGATAATCGGTGGCGCCCAGTCGCAGCGCACGCACGGCGCTCAATTCGTTGCCGCCGGAAGCGATGACGACGATCGGCGGTATGCCCTCGCGGCCCTGGAACAGACGCAGGGGCTCAAGACCGGTTGCGGGGTCTTCGAGCGCATCTCCACACTCCACGCCCAGCACGATCAGATCCAGATTCTTCGTCGTCAGGCTTGCGGCGCGCGGCTCCAATTGCGCCGGTTCGATCTCCTCGACCGCAGCGTCCGGCCAGAGGATCTCGATGTGGTGGCGCAGCCAGGTACGCACTTCGCGTTCCGCACCGGCGATGAGTACGCGCGGGTTCATGGCTTGAATCGCAGTTTGATGCGCGCGCGCTGCGCGACCGCGACGCCGTCGCGCTGCACCGGCTGGTAGCGGCTCTGAGACAGCGCGTCGATAGCCGCCTGTTCGAACACACCGCGCGGTTCGGCCGTCTGCACCTGGATGTCGGTGACTTTGCCGTCGGGCGTGACCGTGAATTCGAGCTCCACCGATCCGCTCAGGCCACGTGCCTGGGCGTCGGGCGGATACACCGGTTTTACGAAGTGCTGGCGCTGCAGCTCGGCTTCGGGGATGGCCTGCGGCGCAGCCGCGGCTTGCGAGCGCTCCAGTGTAGCGGCGGCGCTGACGAGCTCTTCGCCGTCCAGGCCCGCGGCCAGCGCGGCATGCAGCCGCTGCGTCGCGCCGTCCAGGTCATTGCGCGCGACGCGCGCCTGCACGTCGGCGGCGAGCGCGCTGCGCAGCGAGTGCAGCATCACCGGCAGGGCCGTGTTGTCGGGATCCGCGGCCTTGAGACGGCGGTATGCGGCGAGCGCACTTTCCTCAGCGGGCTCCAGGAGCTGTCCTTGAGCCAGATGCTGGGTGAAATCGCGCTGCAAGGCCAGCAGTTCCTCGGCGTGCGCCGCCTGGGTGCGTCGTAGAGTATCGAGCTGCGTGCCCAGTTGGTCCAGCGTCGCATCGTTGATCCTGGAGTCGCGACAGGCCTGCAGCCAGCGCCCGGCAGCTTCGGCGTCGCCGGCGGACATCGCCGTGTGGAACCTGGTGATCAGCGCCTCGCCGAATGCGACCGCGACCGCGCGCACCTCGGCATCGTCCGGCGCCAGAGCATTCGCCGCCTGCAGGTAGCCGCGGGCACTGTCATCGCCTGGTTCGACCAGGGCACCGGCCGCCAGGCGTTTTTGCGCCAGCTGCATGTAGACGTGCGCCTGTTCGACGCGCGCGCCGATGGCGGTGCGCCGGACCTGCTCGGCCAGCGCGGCTTCGCGCGCCTCACTTTCGCTCACCAGGCGGTCGCGCTCGGCGCGCTCGGCGGCGGCCCGATCGATGGCGTCGCGTTCGGCCTCGGCCGCCTGGGCCGCCTGGGCCGCCTGATCAGCCCGCGCTGCGGCCGGCGGTGCTGCCGCGGGGCTCACCGGCGTGGCTCCGGCGGTCGCGGTCGCGCCCGACGAGGCTGGGGCCGGGCCAAGCAGCGGGCGCCGCCACAGCAGCACGCCCACGGCGGCGGCGATCAGGGCAACAATAATCGAGCCGACGACCCAGAGCGGGCTGCGGCGGCCAGAGCTTTCGAACGGATTCTGGCCCGTCACTCCCACTGCGGCTGTGCCGCCCGGGAGCGATCCGGCCACGGCCTGATCCACCAGGGCCTGGCGCCGTAGCAGTGCGGCGTCCACGAACAGCTTCAGGCGCTGCGCCGAGGCGGGCTTATGTGCAAAGCGAAACACGGTGCCTTCGGCGAGCTGCGCGGCGAATTGGCTTTGCAGCGAGGCGGGGCCGGCCAGCAGCAGCAGCAGCTGCGGGAACTGCCGATGCACCGTGGCGATGAAGGCATCGAGCGGCGCCGGGGCCACGGCGGCATCGATCAGGGCCACGGCCGCCGCATTCGCCACCAGCTGATCCGCAAAGCGGTCCGCTGACGGGGAGGTGACCACGGCGGCCCGATCGATGGCGGCGAGCGTCAGGGCCTCTAGTAGCATCGGGTCGTCCGACAGCGCGACGATCGCCAGCGACGCGCCGGGCGCCGCTGCCGCCGCGCGCGCGCGATCACTCTCGAGCGCATGCTCCGCGGCGGGGAGGACTGATGGGGCGGCTCGCGGTTTCATCCGACTCCGTAGTTCGACTCTCTGGGGCAGAATATCGACTGATCCCACGAACTGTATGCTGTCTGTCGATGCGGACAATGCTGGGCCCGGGCGGCAGCGACGGAACTGTGACGTTCTCGGTCCCGGGCCACCGATAATGTGACGCGCCTCACCTGTCAGGAGAACGGAAATGTTGGCCTTGCGTGCCGCCGAAGTGGCGGATGTGCCGCTCATTTTTGAGCTGATCGGCGAGCTGGCAGATTACGAGCGCCTGCGCCACAAGATGGTTGGCAGTGTCGATGATTTGCGCCGGCATCTGTTTGGGGAACCGCGCTTCGCACAGGTGCTGATGGCGGACTGGGACGGCGATGCGGCAGGCTTCGCGCTCTACTTCTTCAATTACTCGACTTTTCTGTGCCGGCCAGGATTGTATCTGGAGGATTTGTTCGTGCGTCCGGCACACCGGGGACAGGGCATTGGCTTGGCGCTGCTCGCGGCTCTCGAGCAACGCGCCAGAGATCTGGGCTGCGGCCGCCTGGAATGGGCGGTGCTGGACTGGAATGAGTCGGCGATCGGGTTCTATCGGCGCTTCGGCGCTCGGCCGATGCAGGACTGGGTCTTGTATCGAAAGGAGCTGCCGATCCCTTAGGACCGGCAAGCCCCGATTGAGGGTGGATCTAGCGCTTACCGCCGGTTGCGTGGCCACGCCCATCGCGCTCTTCATTCCCGCTGAAGTGGGCGCTGTCTACCCGCCTGGCCGGGTCGAACTTCTCGCCTCGGTTTGGCGTTGGGCCCCGGTAACCGTGTTCCGGGTGGTAGGCGTTGTTGACATTGCCACGGAAATTGCGGGGACCGTGAAACCACGGACCAGCGCCAATGAAAACGTCCCCGCTGAACCATTCCGGGCCGTAGTAGCCCGAGGGCGCGCAGCCATAAGGTGCGGCGTCGTAGTAACCGTAGGGACATACGGGGGCGACACCGACATTGATGCTGACGCCTGCCTGCGCTTCGGGAACGGCCGCTGTGAAACAGCCTCCGGCAACGGCAGTCAACACTAGAAATTTTAATCCACGCATAAATGTACCTCGGCGATTTTAAGTCGAATTTTGTTCCAACTCCGGGAGCCAGGAGTGAGGGCGATACTGGTGCCTACGCGGCGCACGCGTCTGTGCGATAACGCGCACAGCCTGCCGATCAGCTTCGAAACACGTCAGTTTCGATCGGCGAACGATGTCAGTTTCGGGGGCGGGGACGCCTGCGGGGAGAGGACCCGCGCGGGAGGTGCAGGAGCGCTGTTAGGCTGCGCCGGCACCTGTGGGCTTGCTACCAGCCATTGGAACACCAGCATGAAGAGCATGAAGATGGCATAGAGGATCACGTAGGTGAGGATCGGGGAACGGGTCACCGTCCCGACACCAGGTAACATCGGGCGCGACGCAACGTCCGCACCAGCCCGGCGCGGCAACAGCGGGATCAGGCGCGCAGCAATCGTTGCCGCATCCGGACGCGCCGATGGACCGGCAGGCAGGGCTGCAATCAGTGCGGCCAGCTTCCGCGTCGCTGCGTCCCGCGGCAGGAGAGCCAATGCGGCAGCCTCCTCCCAAGGATCGACATCCAAGCGCGCCAACGCCGACAGGACGCTGAGCTGCATGCCGTTATTGTCGTCACCGATCGGCGCCAATAGAAAATCGTCGAACTCGGAGCCCAGGGAATACACCGAGCCGGCACGCTTCATTTCATCTGTGGCAGTCGAACCGTAAATTCGCTGCCGTGCCCGAGTCCGGCACTCGTCGCGATCACGCTACCGCCATGCAGTTCCGCGAGCATGCGCACCAGAGCCAGACCGATGCCCAGACCGGACCTGGAGCGCGGAGCGGCTTCATCGGCCTGTACGAAGAGATCGAAGATGTAAGGCAGCACATCCGGGGCAATACCGATTCCGCAGTCTCGGACACAAACGATGGCGTGGCCGTCACCTGTCTGCACCGACAAAGCCAGATCGCCGCCGGCGTCCGTATATTTCGATGCGTTGGCAAGCAGGTTTACGAAAACCTGCTCGAGCCGGCTCGCGTCGGCATGCAGCCATACGGGAGCGTCGGGCCAGGTCGCCGCAACTCGGTGATCTCGCTGAGTAAAGTCCGACTCTAGGGTTTCGATCGCAGCGCGCACGACCACGCACAGATCCACCCGCTCGCGCTTTAGGCGCAGGCGGCCGCAGGTAATTCGTGTCACGTCCAACAGGCCGGCGGCGAGTTGCGTCATCTGGCACACCTGCCGTTCGATAAGTGCGTGCATCCGGAGCCGTAAGGCGAGATCGTCGCCAGCCCGACCCCGCAGGATGACGATCGCATTCTGAATCGATCCGAGCGGGCTGCGCAGCTCATGGCAGAGCACCGCGAGGAACTCGTTTTTACGGCGATCCGCGGTGATTAGTTCTTCGATGCGCGACCGAGCGAGTCGCCGTGGCCGGTTGTGCCGCGTGACGAGTGGGTCGGTCAGCATGAAGCTGCCGCCATTCGCGTCACTGACGACAATATCCCCGGCGTCTACGGCCTGCCGAGCGTCGAGCGCATTGCGGGCGGCGAGTGGCCCTAGAGTCCTCTCAGCGCCAGTCAGTGATGCTGCATGAGTCGGTTGCATTGGTATCGGCCCATCACGTGTCAGTGTCGGACAATCTGCCAGTGTCAGACACAGACTGCGCTTACACAGACTACTCGCTCTGTGCGGCAGCACACACTAGAGCTCGTCTGTAGTTGGACAGGGCTGTCCTTTACAGCCAAACGCTGTGGCAGATCGGCTTGGGAATTGTGTCAGCCACGGCATGACTGGATCCCATAAGCCGTTGTGCAACAAGCCTGAAGATCATAACGATCAGGTAAGAGATCACATACGGTGGTGGCGATGAAATGATTCATCGCCGCCGGCGCCAGGTGAAGTTTTTCTTCTACTCCTTACCTGCGCCAGCAAGGCAATTCAGATCCTGCGCACTACGTAGACGATGAGAAGAACGAGCAGAAGGGTTCCAAGAACGCCGCCACCAATATACATCTGATCTCTCCAATGATTTGTGTGGCGCTATTGAACGTCGGATCGGTAGGCGCCGTCTGGGCGGTAGCGCACCATCGCAGCGCTCAGGTAGGGCTGAGCATCGCAAGCACGAAACTCATTCGACGAGGTTGTTGGCGCCCGAGGCCTGCCATACGGTGACACTCTGCACGGTCATGGGTTGGTCGGTGCCGGTGCCCAGGATCAGGAGCAGGTGCCTCCAGTCCATGCCCGACATCGCGGTCGAACCGTTGACGGGAGGGGCTGCGGGATAAGTGGATGGGTCGTTCGGGTTGTAGTAGTCCCAGTAAAAGGTCGCACCGGTCTGAACGTCATCGAAGTAGAACTTCAGGTAGCCCTGGGTGCTGGGCGTGGCCGGAACCCACAGGCAGCCGTACTTGTGATATTGGGAGAAATCTGTGCCCGTCGGTACCAGCACTGAGCCGGCAGCGCCTCCAACGGCCTCATAGGGATTGCTGGTGCCATGGGGATGTCCCGATGTCGACGGATAGCCATACCAGTTGCCGATGCCATTCTGATAGGAGTATTCCTTGACGTCGTATTCCATGAAGTCGACTTCAAAGAAGTCGTTGTAGGTATCGCCCGAGGAGTTCTTGGGCATCCCCGGCCAACCGACCGCATACGGTCCCTGCGAGGTGTGCTCGACATCCAGGGCCCAGAATGCCGGACCACCATTGTTATAGGGCCCATTGTCCTGGCCGGTAAATGACAGGACGGCCTCGAAGTACGCGCCGCCCCCGAACGCTGTGCCGGTCCAGCCTTTTCCACCCTTGCTCTGGCTGGCCGTGGCGACGGTGGCGCCGTAATGGTTATTCTCCAGGCCGGAGACAAACAGGCTGCCGTCGCTGTTCTGCGATACGGCGCCCGCGGGCTGCGCTCCTGCGCCGTAGAGATTCCAGGGGACCCAATTGGCGTTGAGCTTCACGGCGGGTCCGAAGGTCTGCGTCTTGTATCCCACCGCGGCCGCGACGGCGGGAATATTGGATCCGCTCGAATTCGAACTGCCCGAGCCGGAGCTGCTGGAGCTGCTTGAAGGAGCTTTCTCACTGCTGCTCGACGATCCTCCTGCGGCTGGCCCTTTGACCACGCCATGATCCGCCGTGCATGGATCGGTGCTGTAGGTGACGATCAGTCCGGGCGTCTCAGCGATCTTGCAGACCACCACCGCGAGGGCATTCTGGTAGGGCTGGAAGACATGCGTCGCGGCCGAGAATGCGGGCATTGTGGTGGTCGCCACGGTGGACGATTCGACATAGACACCGGCGGCCGGAACCACGTAGACGAGCTTGCCGCCAGGGCAGTCCGCGAACTGTACGGTGGCCCTCACCGTTGGGCAGGAGAGCACCAGGCCGGTCTGCGGCCCCGCGCTGGCGCCTGAGCTGCCGGAGGAGCTGCCACCTGATGAGCTGCCGCCCGAAGAACTGCCGCTGGAGCTGCTGGAGGCGGCGCTACCATCATCAGAGCCGTTGCTGATCACAACCGTCGCCGAAGTGGGTACTCCAAAATCCGCGGCACCGCTTATCGATATGAGCTCAAGGGCAAACTCCTTGCCTACGCCCGCCGCAGTGACCGGGACCGATATCACCTTGGGAGACGTATCGCCCTCGCCCCACGTGAGTACGCCGCTGGTCTGACTGTAGTCGGCGCCCGCGATTGCCGTCTCGTTGACCGTGGTGTAGTCGACCACAGCTTCGCCGGTCGACGCCCCGCTGCGGTTAACCGTGATGACTGCGGTCGCCGACGCGGCGGGCACCGTATAGGTCGCAGACGATAGCGCTACGAGCGAGTTCGCCGCGTTGGAAGAAGCGCTGTTGCCGAGCGAGTCGGTCGATGACGTTTCGCCGCTCGAATCGCTGCTCGAGCCGCCGCACGCTGCCAATGCAG
>Ga0302324_100023191_pt1 | contig 12016 bp, 9 predicted proteins | sample Palsa_T0_1_FD_201949 | JGI IMG/M metagenome (GOLD analysis project Ga0302324, IMG submission 201949) | Peat permafrost microbial communities from Stordalen Mire near Abisko, Sweden - Palsa_T0_1 | ecosystem: Environmental > Terrestrial > Soil > Palsa > Peat permafrost | place: Sweden: Abisko... | reverse complement strand
AGCGCCTCAGCCGCCACTTCGCCAGCCAACTCGTCTCCGACGTCCTCGAAAGCTTCTAGCCCAGGAGCCCAGACCCAAGACCCCAGACTCAAGACCCACGACCCCAGACCCCAATTAGTTTCGTACCCCTTTCTCACAGCGCGAGGAGGTATTCTGGAGCCGCATGCTACTCGCTAGAATTAGGCCCACTCTACGAGGACTCGCCCTGTGAGCGGCGTCCGCTGGGGCGCTGGCTTCGCGGCCGTAGGCCGTTTTGTCGCCGAAATCGACGCCGCCGCCTCCGGCTCTGGTCCCCTCCGCCCCGGCTACGTCCTTGCCGGCGACGAAATCTTCCTCCTCGACCGCTGCCGCTCCGCCGTCCTCCGCGCCTTCGTTTCGCCCGACCTCCGCGACTTCTGCCTCTCCGATTTCGACCTCACCTCCACTTCGATCTTCGAGATACTCGACCGCGCCCAAACCCCCTCCCTTATGGCCCCGTTCCAGGTCATCTTCGTCCGCAACGTCCGCCAACTCTACACACGCGGCGCAAAAAAAGACGAGTTCGCCGCGCTCGATCGCTATTTCCGCTCGCCCAACCCCCAGGCCCTCATCGTCTTCGTCGCCGACTTCCTCCGCATCCCCTCCGACCCCCGCCGCATGGACATGGACGACAAGAACCGCTTCGAGCGCCTCACCGAAACCCTCGGCGAACACTGCGGCATGGTCGAGCTTGCCCGCGTCAACGAAGAAGACGCCATGCGCTGGGTCGCCGCAACGGCCAACGAATCCTCGACCCGCATCGAGCCCGACGCCGCCCGCGAACTCGCCGACGCGCTCGGCGCCGACATGATGATGATTGCGTCGGAGCTGGAGAAGCTCCTGCTCTACACCTTGGGGAAGGGAAAAATCACCCTCGGCGACGTAGAAACCATGGTCCTCGGCGCCAAGCAGCGCTCCCTCTACGAACTCACTGACGCCATCAGCGCCCGCGACCGCGTCCGCGCACTCGCCCTTCTCCACGGCCTGCTCAACAGCTCCGAAGCCGGCGAAGACGCCGCCATCGGCCACCTCTACATGCTCGCCCGCACCTTCCGCCAGATGCTCGTCATCCTCGAGAAAAACGTGCGCGACTCCCGCGCCATCTGGCAGGCGCTCTGGCAGGGCTTCCGCATCCCGCCCTTCGCTGCGGACGACCTTATCCGCCAGGCCCGCCGCTACAAGAGCCGCCGCGACCTCACCCGGGCCCTCCGCCTCGTCGCCCGTGCCGACCTCGAACTCCGCTCATCCCCGCCCGACAAGCGCCTCGTCCTCGAGCGCCTCGTCTACGAGCTAGCCTCCGAGCCCAAGCCCCCAGCACCCTCCTGGTCCACCAACCAGCTCGCCTTCGAGCTCTGATCGGGCGAGCACCTTCCCCACCAATAGAATCATGAGTCAGGGCTTGACTTTAGTCGAGCCAAAAAGCGGCAAAAAAGAGTGCGGGCTTTAGCCCCCGCGGGAGTCTCTCTTTCAGCCCAAACGGAGGTGCCCCATCCTAGCCGCGCCTTTGTTTCTTGCGGCTAGGGTGGGATTGATGAGACAACGCAGCACTGAGAGGCAACCCGGGCACACATTGTGGGTGCCCCATCCTAAACGCGTTCTTTGCGTTTAGGGTGGGAGACGACAAACCCAATCGGACCAAGTGCTTTGTATCAGGGCACGGCTTGAGCCGTGCCGAAAAAGCAGCAAAAAGAAGCACGGACGTCAGCCCCCGGCGGGTAATTCTCATGGGGCCAAAATGTAGGTCCTAGGACGCCCCCTACCCCTTCATCAACTCCTGCACATAAGCCGGCTTCAACGGAATCCGCCTAATCTGCTTTCCCGTCGCATCGTGCAGTGCCGCCACGATTGCCGGCACAGCCAGCGCATTCGCCGCCTCCGACCCCGCGCCATACACCCCCGTCGACGGATTGCTGATCAGCACAACCTCAATCTCCGGTATGTCGGCCATCGTCATGATCGGATAGCTCAGCCAGTCGTCCTGCGTCACCCCGCTCTGGTCAAACGCCAGCTCCTCAAGCAACGCATGGCTCACGCCCATCACCGCCCCGCCCTCAATCTGCCGCTTCAACTGCTGCGGATTGATGATCACCCCCGGATCAACCGCGATGGTGCACTTCTCCACCTTCACCACGCCCGTCTCTGGCGTCACCGCAATCGTGCAGGCGCAGGCCCAATACGCCGAGCTGCGCAGCATCAGCGAAACCCCTCGCCCCCGCACGACCGCCGACCCCACACGGGTTGCTTCCGCGCTCGGCGAAGGCCGCGTCTCCCAGCCATGCGCCTTTCGCACCGCTTCCAACACCCCAATCGCCCGCTTCTCGCTCAAGTGATCGATCCGAAACTGAATCGCGTCCGCCCCCGCCAGCGCCGCCGCCTCGTTAATCGCAACTTCCCTCGGAAAATTCTGCTGGAACTGCCCCGGAGTCCTCATGCTGTGGTTGCGCAGCCCAGCGGCAATCGGCGAGGCCTTCTGCCCCACCTGGAACGTGCCCTTGCCGAGCTCATTCAGGTTGGCAACCTGCGCATACACCCACGGATCCTGCACCGCATTCACCGTCGAGGAGATAAAGTCGCCCTTTGGATCGGGAGCCGGCTGAGTCGGCAGTCCCGCAATCACCGCGCCAACCAGCCGGTCGTCCTGCATTGCTGGCATGTGGTGCACAATCTCATAGGCCGACATCTTGCCTTTGTCATCAATCGCCAGCCGCACGTCGGCAAACGCCGCACTCGATTGTGTCGACCACTGCAGATCATCGGCACGCATCCATTGCACCCGCACCGGCTTGCCCACGGCCTGCGACAAAATCACCGCCTCGTCTTCCGCTCCCGAATTCCCGCCATTCGATCGGCCGTAATGTCCCGGCCCCGCATAAGACCGCACAATCACCTTGTCTACCGTCGTCCCCAGCATCAGCGCAATCTGCTTACGCAGTTGCTGCGGATTCTGGTTGTGCACATGCAGATAAACCGTTCCATCGGGCCGCACATCGCCAACCGCGATCGTCGGCCCAATCGGCACATGCTTCATGTACGGCATCTGGTAGGTCACTGACAGCTTCTTCTTCGCCGACGCCAGCACCGGCTCCACGCCCCCCTTGTTCGATTCGCCCTTCATAACCGGCGTGCTCGTCCAATCCATATCATTCTTCAGGTGGTCCTGGAGCTTGGCGTCTCCCGGCAATCCCTTCCACTCCGTCCACTTCGTCTTTCCCGCCACATCCATCGCCGCCTGTACGGCTTCCCATTCAGTGGTCGACACAACCGCCACCAGGTTTCCCTTCACAACAAGTTGAGTGTTAAGGAACTGCTTCTTATCCACCTCGCCCGCCGAAATCAGCGTCGACCCCAGCGTCTTCGGATGCACTGCGCGCCCATGCAGCATTCCTGGCAACCGCACATCGGTCACCCAATTCTCTTTTGCCGTCACCCTCGCGCGAACCGCCGGATTCTTGAACGATGTCCCAATCGCCTTGTATTCGCTTACCGGCTTCATCGGAGGGTTCCCCTCAACGTTAAGCCCCATGAACCCCTGAATATCCCCACTCACTGGAATCGTCAGCTTCAACTGTTTGTCCTTCACCAGCTCGCCAAATGAAATGCTCCTCCCACCGCCCGAAACAACGCCATCCTTCACCGACAGTTGGTCCTTCGGCACATTCAAGTCTTCTGCCGCAACATCGAGCAACGCCTGATGCGTGTAAGCCGCAACCTTGCGCAGGTTCGGCGTCCCGCTCCCTAGAAAATCAAACGCGCCATTCCCATCCGGCGTCCGATCCGTATCTCCTGTAACCACGGTTGTAATCGCATCCACGCTCACGCCCAGTTCGTCCGCCACAATCTGCCGATACGCTGTGAAAACCGACCCTTGCCCGAAATCCGACTTGCCCGTCCGAATCAACACGGTGTTGTCTGGATTGATCTCAATCCACGAGTTCAGCACTGTAGGGTTCAGCGTATTCCCCGGCGTTGGCGCCAGCTTCGGAGCCGCAGGCGTATCGCCCAGCGCGAGCTTCGTCCCCACCACATTGACTCCAACCGCCAGCATTCCGCCCGCTCTCAGAAACTGACGCCGCGACAGGCTTGCGCCAAAAACATTCTTGCTCTTCTCCACAAACGTCTTCATCGCTTACCTCCCGCCTTCCATAATCACGGCCGCATGTTTCACCGCTTCAATGATCGCGGTATATGTTCCGCACCGGCACAAGTTCGGCGACACGCCCGAAGTCGTGAACGCCTCTTTGATCTGCACCGTCGTCGGATGCGGGTTGCTCTCCAGCAGTTCCGTCGCCTTGATCATCATCCCGTTCTGGCAGAATCCGCACTGCGGCGTCTGCTCTTCAATCCACGCCTGCTGCACCGGGTGCAGAGTCTCCTTTGCGGTCGCCGCGGAAAGATTCTTCTGCCTGGCCCAACGATCCGGCAGCCCTTCCAATGTAGTGACCTCCTTGTCACCCACATCCGACAGCGCCGTCACGCACGATCGAACTTCCTTCCCGTCGATCAGCACCGAGCAAGCGCCGCACTGCGCCAGCCCGCACCCAAACTGCGGCCCAGTCAGCAGCAGTTCGTTGCGCAAAACATACAGAAGGGGAGTGTCAGCGCTCGCCTCCACCTCACGCTGGGCTCCGTTCACATTCAGCCTGATCATTGAATCCTCCTTGCATCGATCAATTCAACTTCAAAACAATGCGGAAGCACGATGTCCCGAGTCTAAACTTCGTACCACAACAACGCTTTCATCCTGAGAAGCTCGAGTGTCCCCAGTCGAACTTCGTACCACAACAACGCTGTCATCCTGAGCGGAGTTTGGCTCGCTTTATGAGCCAAACGAAGTCGAAGGATCTGCGGTTGCTCTTCGTAATTCTTCAGCAAGCCGCAGACTCAGAGAACGCGGAAGGCCACCTCCAATTAGAAAGAGAGACCAATTGCATCCAATTCGAACTCCAGATTCGAATTCCCGGTCGAATTAATTGGAAGAATTCGTGAAATCCTGGCCTGAAATCACCAAATCGATCAAGAATGAAGACGCGACAATGGGGAACTTTGCAGCCTTATGGAGATGGGTACGCGCGGTCAGAATAGCACGCAAACATCCGCGCAGAGAACCGATCTGAACGCGGCTAGCGAAACTGCAAACCCGCATTACTCACGCGTAGCTGACGACCGTAGCGCCGGCGTCTTCGCCGACTGTCCTGAGCTGACGACAGAAGCGCCGGCGTCCTCGCCGGCGAGCGCCTCCTGGCCCTCAGATGTTTCGCCAGAGATTATTTCGAGGGACGCGCAGGCGTTCCGCGCCATCAACGCCCCGCGGTGCTTTCAAGCGTCAACACCTCAAACGGCTCAAGATGAAAGCTCGTCGCCCGGCCCGCCGCGACCACCCGCTGGGTGCCCCACCCTCGCCGCGTCATTGTTTTTGCGGCTAGGGTGGCATCACCGGACACCTCACTCTTCCCAGCCTCCGTCTTCCACACGCTCCGCGCCACATACCGCCGCGCCGCTCCAGCCGGCAGCTCCAGCGCCTGACCGATATCCAGCTCCAGCGTCTGCGCCTGATCGCTCGGATTCCGCAGGGTCAAGATCGCCGCATCCTTCGACCATGCCGCCCATCCGTATACTTCACCCTTCAACGGATCGCCGCCCACCCAGTGCGTATCCTTCAGCGTTTCCGCATTCGTCCGCGCCCACTTCGCCGCCTCAGCCAGCGTGTCCCAATCCGCTTCGCTCAGCAGTTCCGGCGTAATGTAGAGCTCCTGCAACTGCGTTCCCGACGCGAAATACGACCGCACCTCGTTCGCAAAATCATGCCCCGGATCCGTTGACAAACGCTTCAACTTTCGCCCATACACAATTCCATGCAGCATCAGCGAATTCAGCGGAAACAGCCGTCCGCCTTCCACGATGTGCGCGTAGGTCTCCCCATCGCGGTAGGTAATCCACTGCTCGCGATCCGATCCCACGCCTGCAAACCCCGTGTCCTCGCCGCCGCGCCAAATCGAGTCCGCATAAAACAGCCAGAACGGCGAAGGCCACGTCCCCGTCGTCAGGTTGATGAAGATGTCCGGCTTCAGTTGCCGCAAATCTGAAATCAGATGAATCGCCGCATCGAAGTCGTTCGTAAACGCGCTCCCCGCCACCACCTGCTCCGCGTTGCCCGTTCCATCGAACTTGAACTGGTTCACGCCGTCCTCGCTCACCATCCTTGTCACCGCGTCATGAAACAGCTTGTAGTACTTCGGCCCCGACAGCGCCAGCCCATCGTTCACAATCTCGTAGCCGCCTCGTCGCGCCGTTTCCAGCCTCTGCTGCTTCGCCCTTGAATAGCCTCCCCACGGCGAAAGCCAGATTCCCGGCGCAGCTCCATACATCGCCGCAGCCTTGGTCAACGGCTTGAATCCGTCCTTGAAGTCCGCTCGCACCTTCCACAAATCGTTCGTGTCGTCCCACCCGTCGTCGAACAGAAACGAGTCCAGCTTCACCCCACGCTTCTTGTTCAGCTCCTCGCCGATCGCATGAATCCGGTCCAGCGCCTCCGCCTGCGTGTACGGCAAATGGAAGCCCAGATCGAACCAGCTGTTGTAATGCAGGAACGGTCGATAGGGGTGTGCGCGCTCGCGTTCCAGATACGTCAGAAAGCTCCGCCGCATCTGCCCTGGCTCAGCCACTCCAATTACCGCCGAATAGCTCTCCTCGAGCCGTGCCCCAATTGGCACTCCACTCTCAAGCCTGCAAATCCCCTCGTCGCCCTGCACGCTGCACTGCGAAAGCGGCGACTCAAATCCCACGAATACATTCCCCGCCGTCAGCGGCGACCCCTTCACCGCGCCCGTTTCAGCGATCCCCTTCGCCTTCACATCAATCAATGTCACCGCGCTCACCGGCACCGCCGTAGGCCCAGCCTTAATCGTCAGCACCTGCCGAATGTAGCTCGACCCCTGCCGCAGCACCACCGCCCAGTCCGCCGTGAACTGTCCCGCTTCATCCGCCAGCGCGTAATGCACCGCAACCCCAGGCAGCCTATCCGCAAACCGCGCCGCCGCCGCATTCCCAGCCAGGTGTTCCACTCGCGCCTGCCCGACCATCTTCAGCGCCGACGCCGGAATCGCCTTATTCCCGCCTATCTCAATCGAAAACGGTGGCCGCAGCTCGACGGAATCCATTGTCCCCAGGTCTTTTCGCGCAAGGTCAGGCCTCTTCTTGTCTGTGCTTGCACGGCCAAGGATCGGAGCCGCATCGACGCTCATCGACCCAAGCTTCCCGCCCACCACCTGCCAATGCGCCCAAATGTGCAAACCTCTCAGCTCACCGCCCTGTTCATTGACCGCCGCTTCTGGCTCATCCAGAAAAAAACGAGCCTTGGCACTAGCCGCAGATTGCGCACTGGCGCTCGCGCAGAGCGCAAATGCACCGATCGCAACCAGGATGATGCATGTCGCAAGAGAGGCGCGTCCGGACATCAACGTCTTGTAACAGGGCACGGCTTCAGCCGCGCCGATGGGACGACCGGAATAAACGGGCTTCAGCCCCTGCGGGCCTTTTTCAATTCGCACCTGAATAGTTTATCGAGCCTCATCCAGCCCAGCCGATACCCGATACCCAACACCCGATACCCGATACCCGACACCCGATACCCGATACCCGATACCCGACACCCGATACCCGATACCCGACACCCGATACCCGATACCCGACACCCGACACCCGACACCCGATACCCGATACCCGATACCCGACACCAAACCCCTACTTCACCCCATGCTCATTCAGCCACGGCCCAAACTGATGATCTGTCTTCTGGATATGATTCGTCAGCCAGTCGCGCAAAAAATTCAACAGATGAAGATTCAACGTAATCTCTCCCCGATCGAACCGCTCAACATACCCCTTCACTTGCTTAACAAGCTCCACATGCTGTGCCCGATGCTCAGCAAGCCCTGGATAGTTCGTCCGGGCCATCATTTGCTCTTCGGCCGCAAAATGCGTGCCCGTGTACTCCACCAGCTTCTTCAGAAGCGGCCCCGTCAAGGTCCGGGCTTCACCCTTCATCATCGCCGCGTGCAGGTCATTCAGAACGTTGAACAGGCCCGTATGCTGCGCATCCAGCGCGTGCACGCCTACAGAGTACTTTTCGTTCCAGGTCAATAAAGCCATCTCTCGCTCCTGCCGAATCTCACCGGCATCTATGTTATCGGCGCGGAAAACAAAAGGTTTAGGTCCACCGCGGTCAACGCGCTGGACTCCAATACAATTTGGGATAGAGCTTCACCACCAGGCGGGTGTCGCGATGAATCAAAGAGGTGTCGCCGCTTTAAGCGCAGTGCTTCTCCTCCTCTGTGTTCCAGCGATCGCGCAAACTGACCAGCACTCCACTCCGCCCCTGTTCAAGATCGGCGCATCGTTTGTTTGGGTTCCCGCACTGGTCCGAACGGAGTCCGGCGCCACCCTGCCCGACGTGAGGGCTGACCAATTTCGCTTGTGGGACGACGGTGTTCCTCAGAGAGTTGTGCCCGTCGACACACGCGATCTTCCGGTTTCGTTAGTGATCCTCATGCAAACCGGCGGCTCCGCTGGCCGATACCTGTCGAGCTATGCAAGTCTCGCTTCCATGTTGCGACCCCTTGTCGGCGATTCGGCGGAGGAAATTACATTCGTGGCATTTGATAGTCACATCGATCAAATCTGGCATTTTCCGTTGCGGTCAGACGGCGTGAAATACGCGTTGACGCATCAGCAGGCTGGAGATCAAGGTGCAGCCATCCGAGACGCCGTCGATTTTGCGGTCCGGCAGTTGCAGGCGGAACCAGGGCGCTTCCGTCGCATTGTTCTTCTCTTGAGCGAAGGCACAGACAGCGGCAGCGTTACCTCGTCGCGGGCTCTCGTTCAGCGGCTTGGAATGGCCAGCACCGTCGTCTACAGCATTGTGTTCCCTGGCCCGAAAATGAATCCCAGGCGACGGGTGAATCGCGAGCGAACGAACGAGCCTGATAACCCGTCCGGCAGATTGGAAAAAGCGAGTCGAGCCCTGGACACAGAATCTGCTGCTGAACTTGCTTCCCTAACGGGTGGAAGCTCGGTCCAGTTCGACGATCAGCGATCTTTCAATTCAGCGCTGCTTCAAATTTCCGACCATATTCGAGCAACATACACTCTTGGATTCCAGCCGACCATGGAAGTCCCCGGGCTTCATTATCTTCGAGTTGGCGTCGCTTCACCGAATCTGAGCGTCACTGCCCGGGGCGTCTACTGGCGTCCCCCTGCCGAGTGAGCTGCCCCTACTCCAAAATAACCTCCGGCTCCGTTTGCTGCCCCCTTGTGGTCAGTATCACCGCCGCACTCAGGATCAGTCCTCCGCCCAACCATGCAAAGGGTCCAAGGTGTTCGCCCAGAAGCTTTACCCCCAGCAAAGAGCCGAGTGCCGGCTCAATGTTCAGAAACACGCCCGCCCGCGATGCCGGTACATGATGGATTCCCCAATTCCACAGCAGGGTCGTCGTCGCGGTACACAGCAGGCCGCTGATCGCCAATGCAATCCACGCCGTATGGCTCACACCGGCCACCGGAAGCGGCTGCGGCGCCCGGCCAGCGAACAGGGGCTGCAGCACCCACGGCCCCAGAATGATCGCCGCCAGCATCAACGTCCCGGAGAGGATGGAATACGAAGTCACCACCATTGGACTGTGCGTTTGCATCAGCTTCTTGTTCAGCAGAACCCACGCCAGCGCCGTCACCAGGGACGCGACTACCAACAGGTCTCCAGCCAGGGTTGGCTCGCCCCGCGTCGCCGGACCGCGCCTGCCCCCGAGCTCAATCAAGGCGACACCGATTGTCGATCCAGTCAGCGCCGCCCAACCAAGCCAGTCCAGTCGTTCGCCCGCAAAAATCGCCGCGGCCGCCGCCAGAAGCACCGGCATCGAGCCCACCATCAGCGACGCGTGGCTCACCGTGGTGAGTGCGAGTCCGTGAAACTGCAGCAGGAACTGGATCGGAATGCCGAATGCAGTCGAAATGAGCAGTATTCCAACCTCAGATCGTGTCAGCCTCACGCGGTGAAGAAGCGCCACCGGCAGCATCCCCAGCGAAGCAAAGAGAAACCGGTAGAGCACCATGGACTCGACGCTCATCTCGTCCAGCGCCAGCCGCCCGAAGTAGAACCCCGTTCCCCACAGGCAGCCGGCCAGCGCGCATGCTCCATACCCCATGTACGTCACGCGCCGGCTTTGCATTCGTTCCCTCTATTTCTACTCTCGCACAGCCCGGGCCTCGCACCTTCCGAGTGTTAAGGCCATAGCGGGAAGTAGCGCCGGCCTCCTGGCCGGCTGTCGCGCGGGTCTCCTGACCCGCGCATCGCTCCCGGCGGCGTCCTCGCCGCCAGCCCCGCTATCAAATCAGAGTCCAATCGGCGAGAATACATTTCGATGGAGATGCAGTCGGCTAAGCGGCGATCATGGGCTCGCGCGGGGATCGCCTCCGTGCTCGTCAGCGTCCCTTTCTTTGCTCCATCCCCAGCGCTCGCTCAGTCTGGCCAACCAATTCCGTCAGCGCAGACGGGCACGCTCCCCGACTTTGTCCCCAATCATGCCCCCAACGCCATCCCCAACGTCGCCGCCAACGCAGCCGCCAACGCAGCCTCGAACGCAACCAAAGACAAACACATCCCGCTTCGACTCCTCGACGACCATCTTCCCGACAGACCGACCATTGCGCCCATATTCCGCATTCCCGTTGACACTCTGGGCTTCACGGCTCCAGGCCCCTACTACTTTGGACAACGATTCACCATGGCCTCGCTTGATTTTCTGAGCGACGACCACCTTCTGTTCACGTTTCGAGTTCCCGGGCTCATCCACCGGGAAAGCGGGCGCGAACATGATGAGTACGAACGCCAGATTCGAGCCGTGGTTGTGGATGCCAAGACGGGATTGACTGAGGCGGAGGCGCTCTGGACCGTGCACGACTATGCGCGCTACCTTTGGATGCTGAAGGACGGCCATTTTCTCCTGCGCGACCGGGACCAACTCCAGCAGGGAGACAGCTCCCTGGTCCTGAAACCCACGCTGCAATTTCCGGGACCGGTGAGCTGGCTCGAATTGGATCCGCTACAGCAGTACCTGGTCACCAACTCCCGCGAGCCGGCGGATGTTGAGGCCAAGCCCGGCCAGGTCGGCAGTCCGCCTACGGCTGCGGCATCCATCCTGGCGGACGGCCAAAATGCTTCTGAACCTGCGGATACCGTGGTGCGCATTCTCGATCGCAGCACCGGCAAAGTGATGCTGGTCAGCCGGGTTCGCTCCACCATTCACGTGCCCATTAATGCAGACGGGTACATCGAGCGCTTGCGAGGCACCGGTCAAATTTGGCTGCTCAATCTGAAGTTCTTCACCGGCGGAAGCCGCATCCTGGGTCGCATTGAGTCCGATTGCTCGCCCTATTTCGACTTCATTTCGCAGAGCGAATTCCTGGTCACAGCCTGCGCCTCCTGGGGCGGAAAGCGGCTGAGCGCCATCACCACCGATGGCCGCCGCCTGTGGGATGATGATCTCACCAGTTCGGCAGTCTGGCCGGTCAACGTGATCAGCCCCGATGGTTCGCGGCTGGCCCTTGAGACGCTCCAGGTCTTGCGTCCTGTGAGTTCCTATATTCCCATCGATACCGCCGACGTTAGAGTCCAGTTGGTCCGCATTCTGAATGCTGCGGATGGCACTGTTGCACTGGAATCGACAGCAAACCCCGCACTCGACGCGGGCGGCAATGTAGCCATCTCACCCTCCGGACGCAAGGTGGCGCTCCTCACCGATGGAGCGATTCAAGTCTTTGAGCTTCCCCCCGCTCCCGCACTTCCGGCTTCGCCGGCCGCTCAGCCCGCGTCCCGCTAGCCCTAATACTGTTCACTTAATTATTCTGATGGCTTTTCGGATGTTGATCGGAGGCAAGGGAGTGGTTTGCCGGGGTCGGAGCGGAAAATTGCTCATCTTGCGCTTGACGCCGCGGAAATTGCGGCGGT
>Ga0302324_100023190_pt1 | contig 12016 bp, 12 predicted proteins | sample Palsa_T0_1_FD_201949 | JGI IMG/M metagenome (GOLD analysis project Ga0302324, IMG submission 201949) | Peat permafrost microbial communities from Stordalen Mire near Abisko, Sweden - Palsa_T0_1 | ecosystem: Environmental > Terrestrial > Soil > Palsa > Peat permafrost | place: Sweden: Abisko... | reverse complement strand
CACCATCGAGCGACATGATGTAAGGCTGGTCGTCATTGGTCCAATCGCAGACGTAATCGCACCCCTCGCCAGCCAGCAGGTCGAGCGTGTCCCAGGTCTCCTGCAAACCAGAACCAAGCCAGCCGCGCGGCCGCGTACCGCTCGCTCGCTCGATGGTGCCAAGTGCGTTCTTGATGATCCGCGGCTCTTCGCCGGGCGACGCTGCGTTAAGACGACGGGTATTGCTTTCGCAGTGGCCCATCCATTCCCAATGCAACTTGTTACCTTCCTCGATGATCGCCGGGTGCTCGGCACAAAGCTCACTGTTGAGCGCGACCGTGGCGCGGATGCCATGACGATCGAGAACCTCCATGAGACGGAAGACACCGACCCGGTTGCCATAGTCGCGGGACGACCAGGTCGGCACGTCAGGCACCGGACCGCCGCTGCCGCCCGAACCTGGCGGCACCTTCTCGTCGAGCGCAAAGAACTCGATGTTGGGAATGACCCACAGCGCGACATGCGCGCCGTTCGGCCACTTCAGCGGCGGACGATGAATGATTGGCGAATAAGGAAAAGGGCCATAACGCGAAGGCTTCATGGTCAGCTCGCCTTCTTCACCGCGGGACTTTTCGCCCCGAGCTGCGCGACCACGTCATCGACATGCATTACGTCGGCGTATTTGTGGTGCAAATCGAACAGATTAACCTTGTGCGACAAGAGACTGCGGTCAAAACAACATTCCTCGACGAGAACGACGTGATAGCCGTGCGAATAGGCATCGACTGAACTCGCGCGCACGCAGCCCGACGTGCTCTCGCCGCAGATAATCAGCGTCTGAACGCCGAGCTGGGTGAGGTGAGCGGTAAGCGGCGTGCCGTAGAAGGCGCTGGCGCGCTGCTTGGTGATTACTACATCGCCCTGCTGCGGCTTGAACTCCGGCCGGATGACAAAGTCGGTCGGATCGATCGACGCCTTGTTGCGTTTGGTAGCCCCCACGAATTCAGGCCGGCTCTCGCTCCGGGTGTCGCCGGTCGAATAAAAGATCGGCAAACCTGCCGCGCGCGCCGCGGCGAACAGGCGCTTGGTCGGCTCGATCGCCTCGTAGGCATATTGCCCGCAGGCGCTGGGAAAGGTCTTGGCGAGTTCGCCTGGCGGCTTGGCGCCGCCGCGATAGACTAGCTCGTAGAGATCGATAGCAAGAAGCGCGGGCGCCGGCCCAACAAAGGTTTTTCGCTGGTAATGGGAATAAATCTCGAGAATGTCCGGCGTAACCACGTCCCGCCAGCAATGGTCCTCAAAATCGTCGTTCATGCTGTGCTCCCTGTCCATCGCCCATAACGATACAGGTTACGCCGGGGTCTGGAACAGGCCGGGGGCGGCGCCAAAGGCCGGTCAGGTGCTTATTGCTGCGGCAGTGAGCGCGGCCAACCCCGGTCAACGCTGGATATTCCCGCGAAATTTACGACGGCGGCCCCGCCGCTAGCTCGCGATTTTGCGATTAGCATTTGGATTAGAACAAGTTAGAATCCGTCCAGAGATGGGCCCTGCGGCACAGCCGATCCCATGTGGGGATGCCCAGCTTGCAACTCGGGAGGACAGTATGATTGCCCTTTCCATCAACGGAAAGTCTTACAACGTAGACGTTGAATCCGACACGCCATTGCTCTGGGTGATCCGCGACACCATCGGACTCACCGGCACCAAATACGGCTGCGGCATTGCCCAATGCGGCGCCTGCACCGTGCACATCAATGGCGTCGCCACACGCTCCTGCCAAGTCCCGGTCGGAACGGTCGGTTCGAAGCAGATCACCACGGTTGAAGCGGTTGCCCAGAATGGAAAACTGCATCCGATCCAACAAGCGTGGCTCGATCTTGACGTGCCCCAGTGCGGTTATTGCCAGAGCGGCATGATCATGGCGGCGGTGTCTCTGCTCAAAACCAATCCAAAGCCGACCGATGAAGACATCGATGCGGCGATGACGAACATCTGCCGTTGCGGGACCTATCAACGCATTCGCGCCGCGATCCACGCGGCCGCCGATCACGCGTGAGGGGGATTGCAGCCATGACATACATGCCAAAAGTGAATCGTCGTTCCTTTGTCATCGGTTCGTCGGCTGCCGGCGCCGGACTGGCGCTCGGTTTTTACGTACCGTTCGATACCGATGTTGCGCACGCCGACGCGGTAAGTTCGCCGGAGGTCAATGCCTGGGTGGTGGTGAAACCTGACGAAACCGTCGTCATCCGCATCGCCCGATCGGAAATGGGCCAAGGCACGATGACCGGCCTCGCCCAGCTCGTCGCCGAGGAATTGAATGCCGACTGGTCGAAGGTTACGACCGAATTCCCGACGCCCGGCCAGAACGTCGCGCGTAAACGGATTTGGGGTGAGTTCTCGACCGGCGGCAGCCGCGGCATTCGTGAATCGAACAAATATGTTCGCGAAGGCGGCGCTGCGGCGCGCATGATGCTGATCCAGGCGGCCGCGACTGCGTGGAACGTCCCGGCAGTCGAATGCACGGCCGATAAGGGCGTGATTACGCACAGCGCTTCAAACCGTACTGTCACTTACGGCAAGGTTGCCGATGCAGCCGGCAAGCTCGATGTGCCGACGAACGTCACGCTAAGGGATCCGAAGAGCTGGACGATCGCCGGCCAGCCGCTCAAACGGCTCGACACCGCCGACAAGCTCGTCGGCAAGACGATGTTCGGCATCGACACCCGTCAACCGAACATGCTGTACGCAGCGATCCGCGCCTGCCCGATTTTCGGCGGCAAGGTGCAAAGCGTCGCCGAAGCGGACATGCCCGACATGCCCGGCGTCAAGAAAATCATAAAGGTCGGCGATAACGCGGTCGCGGTCGTTGCCGACTCGTGGTGGCGGGCAAAGAGAGCGCTCGAAAGTCTACAGATCACCTGGGACGGCGGTGAGAACGCGAAAGTCTCCAGCGCCAGCATCGCCAATTTCCTGAAGGAAGGCCTCGATGCCGAGCAAGCCTTTGTCGGCAACCAGACGGGCGACGCCAAAGCTGCCCTCGCTGGCGCGGCGAAGGTGGTGACGGCAACGTACTCCTATCCGTACCAGAACCACGCGCCGATGGAGCCGATGAACGCAACAGCCATCTACACCTCCGACAAGTGCGAGGTGTGGTGTCCGACGCAAAACGGCGAAGCGGCACTGGCGGTAGCGGCAGAAGTTTCAGGCTTGCCCGTCGCGCAATGCGACGTCCACAAGACATTCCTTGGCGGCGGCTTCGGCCGGCGCGGACAAAGTGACTTCGTCCGCCAGGCCGTATTGATTGCCAAGGAAATGCCGGGCACGCCCGTGAAGCTGTTGTGGTCGCGCGAAGAAGATATGACGCACTGCTATTATCACCCGATCACGCAGTGCAAGATGACGGCAGGCTTCGATGCCAACAAGAACCTGATTGCGCTTCACATGCGCATTTCAGGCCAGTCGATCCTGGCCACTGTGCTGCCGTCGCGCATGGAAAAAAACGGCAAGGACCCGGTGACGTTCCAGGGTCTCAGTCCTGGCGGCCCGGAAGGTGCGTTCGGCTACAACGTACCCAACCTCCTGATCGACCACGCCATGCGTAATCCTTCAGTGCCGGCGGGATTCTGGCGCGGCGTCAACACCAACCACAACGCGATCTATGTCGAGACTTTCATGGACGAATTGGCCCATGAGATTGGCGAAGATCCGCTGGCATTCCGCTTGAAATACCTCAAGCCGAAGCACGCCGCGGTGCTCAAAGCCGTTGCAGAGAAGGCGGGTTACGGCACACCCGCGCCGAAAGGCGTCTATCGCGGGCTTTCGCAAATCATGGGCTTCGGCAGCTATGTCGCGGCCTGCGCGGAGGTCTCGGTGACGGACGGCAACCTGAAAATCCACCGCATCGTCGGAGCCACCAATTCCGGCCACGCCGTCAATCCGGAGCTGATCGCGCGGCAGGTCGAAGGCTCGTTCGTCTACGGACTTTCGGCGATGCTCTACGGTGAGTGCACCGTTCGTGGGGGCGCCATCGTGCAGAGAAACTTCGATACGTATCAGGTGATGCATATCGACGAGATGCCGAAGGTCGAAGCCATCGTGATGCCGGATTATGAGTTCTGGGGCGGCGTCGGCGAACCGACTATAGCGGTTGCGGCGCCTGCCGTGCTCAACGCCATTTTCGCGGCGACAGGCAAGCGCATCTATAACTTCCCGCTTAGGAATAACGATCTGCGTTCTGCCTAGAGGCAAGGTTGGGGCGGCGGCCTGCAAAAGCCCGCCGCTTTGCATTTGTAATGATGAAACGACGAACTCGCCGACAAATTCTTAAAGGTGCGGGCAGCACGATCGCTGCCGCCACGCTGTGGCCGCACGCGCTACGGGCACAGGCGGCGCCGCTCGTCGTGATCGTCGGCGGTGGTTTTGCCGGCGCAAGCTGTGCCCGCGCGCTTCGCGCCGCCGACCCAAAAATCGCCGTCACGCTCGTTGAGGCGCGTTCCACCTACACCGCGCCGCCGATGAGCAATGCCGTGCTCGGAGGGCTTCGCGATCTTTCCAGCCAGCAGTTCCGTTACGACAAGATCGCCAGTGCCGGCATCACGGTGAAGGTAGCGAGCGCCACAGCAGTCGATGCCCAGGCGCACAACGTCACACTCTCAACCGGCGACAAGCTTTCCTACGACAGGCTGGTGCTTGCTCCCGGCATTGCACTGCGGTTCGACGCGATCGCGGGCTATAGCGAAGCCGCTGCGGCGCAGGCGCCTCACGCCTGGACCGCCGACGCGGCACAGTTCGATCTGCTCCATCGCCAGCTTGAGGCGATGGATGACGGAGGTACGGTAGCGATCGTTGCTCCCGACAACCCGTCGCGCTGCCCGCCCGGCCCTTATGAACGGGCGAGCATGATCGCCAACTATCTCAAGGCCAAAAAGCCGCGCTCGAAGATCGTCATTCTCGACGCTAAAGACAGCTTCACCATGCAGCAGCTTTTTTTGAAAGCATGGAAAGAGCTGTATCCCGGCATTATCGAATGGAAATCGCCGTCCAATGGCGGTAATGCCTCGGCGATTGATGTAGCGAAAAAGACCATCGAGACCGATTTCGATAATTATCAATATGCTGTCGCCAATGTCATCCCGCCGCAGAAGGCCGGTGCATTGGCAGCGCTGGCCGGTGTCGCCGACCGCAGCGGCTGGTGTCCGGTCGACCCGCTGACATTCGAGTCGCGGCAGCAGAAAAATGTCCACGTGATCGGCGATGCGGCTTTCGCCGGCTCGATGCCGAAATCGGCGTACTCAGGCGCTATCGAAGGCAAAGTGTGCGCCACCGCAATCGCGCAATTGTTCGCCGGCAAGGCCCCTGCGCCGTCAAATCTCGGCAGCAACTGCTACAGCCTCGTCGCGCCTAATTATGCGATCTCGATCACTGGCAACTTCGCGCCGGTCAACGGCGAGTACACTGAAGTCGACAATTCCATCAAATCCAGCCCACTCGACGCACCGGCCTCGCGGCGCGCCGATGATGCGAAGGACGCCGATGCCTGGTTTCGCACCATCACGTCCGAGATTTTTGGCTAGCGCCACGATGGCGTTAGCATCGCTCGCGATGTTACCGGCACAGTCAAGCGCCGAGGTCGTGCGTTACACCATCGTCGGCGACGCCATTCCGGCTTCATTGACCGGGACAAAAGGCGATCCCGCGCACGGCCGCGAAATCGTCACCAATCACACCGTCGGGCTATGTTTGCTCTGCCACTCCGGGCCATTCCCGGAAGACCGCTTTCAGGGCAACGTCGCGCCCGATCTCAGCGGCGCCGGCGCGCGCTGGAGTGAAGGGCAGATGCGGTTGCGCATCGTCGATGCCAGCAAGCTCAATCCCGGCACCATCATGCCGCCATTCTATCGCATTGATGACTTGACGCGCGTGGCGGCGGCTTATCACGACAAACCGGTGCTGACGGCGGTGGACGTTGAAGACGTCGTTGCCTATCTGATGACCTTGAAGTGATACATCGTATGGCCCGCTACAACCCATCAAGACGTAGCGTTCTTCAGACGGCCGGTGCACTCGCAGGCGCCGGAACCTTTGCGCGGATTTCGCTGCGGCCGGCGCTGGCGACGCCGGAAATGATGCAGGATGCGGTGCGTGCCGCAATCGGCGAAGCCCAAGTCCAGAAGGGCAAGGTCAAACTCGATCTGCCGCCACTGGTCGAGAACGGCAATTCCGTGCCCTGCACCGTCACTGTCGACAGCCCGATGACGGCGAACGATCACGTCAAGGCTATTCATATTTTCAATGAAAAGAATCCGCAGCCGAACGTGATCAGCGTGAAACTCGGGCCGCGCGCTGGAAAGGCAAGTTTCTCCACCCGTATCCGTCTCGCCGATACCCAGAACATCACCGCAATTGCGGAAATGTCAGACGGCTCCTGCTGGTCCGATGAAGTTTTCGTCATCGTGACGCTTGCGGCCTGCGTCGAAGAGCCGAAGCCATGATCGGCCGCGCGCTCACCCACGTTCCAGCGAGCGCCAAGCGCGGCGATATCATTGAGATCAAGGCACTGATCTCGCACATAATGGAGACCGGGTATCGCGTCGGCATCACCGGCCAGCCGATCCCGCGCGACATCATCGAAGACTTCGTCTGCACCTACAACGGCGAAGAGATATTCCGCGCCAAGTTCTATCCGGCTATAGCCGCCAATCCATTCATGTCGTTTTTTACCGTCGCGACTGAAAGCGGCACGATCGCATTTTCCTGGACCGATCAGCACGGCGCGACGCAGGTGCAGACTGCCGCGATCACGGTGGAATGAGCAGACTGACCGCCCTCTCTGCCAGCCTTCTGACCGCGCTGCTAGCTACCAGCGGCGCCCTCGCAGCGGAGATTCCTCTCGATCAGCGCCGCTCCAACAACGACTTCGTCAGTGCCGATACGCGCGCCATGCAGAGTGACGACACTGCCAACCCCGGGATGCTCGCAGTGCTCGACGGGGAAGCGATCTGGAACGCCAAGGGCGGCGGCCAATCCAGCAAATCCTGCGCCGATTGCCACGGCGACGCCGCGGTCAGCATGAAAGGCGTTGCGGCGCGATACCCTGCCTTCTCAGCCGTACTCAATCGTCCTGTCGACCTCGAACAGCGGATCAATCTAAGCCGCACTAGCGACCAGAAGGCCGAAGCCTTCGCTTTCGAAAGCAAGGAATTGCTCGCGCTCACCGTTTATGTCGCGCATCAGTCGCGCGGCATGCCGGACGCGGTCGAGGAGACCGCTCAGACCAAACCGTTCATCGAAGCGGGCCGCACCCTGTTCGAGCGCCGCGAGGGGCAGCTCAACTTGTCATGCGCGCAATGCCACGACGAAAATTGGGGCAAAAAGCTTTCCGGCAGTATCATCCCGCAAGCGGAACCGACCGGTTATCCGATCTACCGCCTCGAATGGCAGGAAGTCGGCTCGCTGCAACGCCGGCTGCGCGAATGCATGTATGCCGTGCGCGCGCAGCCTTTCGATTACGGCGCGCCGGAGCTGGTCGATCTCGAGCTTTACCTGATGTGGCGCGCCCGAGGCCTGCCGATGGAAACGCCGGCGGTGCGACCGTAAATAACCTTGTCAGTCGGCGCGCCCTATCGCGTGGACGCTGCCGCGAGCCGGGCGCGAGGCCCTTCAATGTTGGGTAGAAATGCCGTGAGCAACCCGATCAGCGGCAGGAACGAACAGACGCGATAGACGAATTCGATATTGGTCCAGTCGGCCAGCTCACCCAGGGCCGCCGCCCCGATGCCTGCCATGCCGAACGCGACACCGAAGAACAGGCCTGAAACCATGCCGACGCGCCCCGGCATCAGTTCCTGGGCGTAGACTACGATTGCCGAGAACGCCGACGACAGGATCAACCCGATCACGACGCTGAGAGCCACGGTCGCGGTCAGGCCGACATAGGGCAGCACCAGCGTGAACGGCAGCACGCCGAGGATCGAGACCCAGATCACGACCTTCCGGCCGAAACGATCGCCAATCGGACCCCCGATGAATGTGCCGGCGGCCGCGGCCGCAAGAAAAACGAACAGATAAATCTGCGCAGTCTCCGTTGGCAACGCAAAGCGACGCATCAGATAAAAAATGTAATAGCTGGTGATGCTCGACAGATAAAAATACTTCGAGAAGATCAACGCTATCAGGATCGCGATCGCGCGGCGCACCTGCGACTTCGGCAACACCGCATCGGGCATAGCCGTGCTGCGCGCTTTTCTCGCCGCGTGACCGGCACTGCGATACCAATTGCCGAGCATCAGCAGAATGAACATGCCGCCCAGTGCGATAAGCGCGAACCACGCGAGACTGCTCTGCCCGCGCGGGAGGATGAAGAACGCCGCCAACAGAGGGCCGATAGAGCTCCCGAAGCTGCCGCCGAGCTGAAACAGCGATTGCGCGAAACCGTGGGCGCCGCCGGAAGCAAGCCGCGCCAGCCGCGACGCCTCCGGGTGAAAGATCGACGCTCCGAGGCCAAGCAAGGCCGCGCCGCCAAGCAGCGTGAGATAGTTCGGCGCATACGCCATGATCAATATGCCAACAAAGGTGCAGCCCATACCGTAGGTCAGTGAATAAGGCTGTGGCTTATAATCAGTGTAGAGGCCGACCAATGGCTGCAACAGCGAAGCGATGCCCTGGAAGACCAGGGTGATGAGTCCGATCTGGCCGAAACTGAGAGAAAAGTCGGTCTTGAAGATCGGATAAATCGCAGGCACCAGCGATTGGGCGAGATCGTTAAGCAGATGGCAAAAACTTATCGCTGCCAATACCGCAAACGTTCCGCTGCCGGCCTGTTGCCGGTCGACGACCGCTTGAGCCACGAGAATACCCTTCCAGCCTTCGCGCGACGAAGCTCAACGCGGCGCTCTGTTTATCGGATTCGGGCAGATAGTTATCGTCCGCGGACCGGAACCGGTACCCCACTTCGGGCATCCGACCTATGCATGGTTGGCCGCCAGATGACCGGTTACACACCCAGCCCCGAAGCGATCTTTATCGCTGCCAATGTCACATCGTAGCCGGAGACGGTGAAGCCACGCTCGCGCAACAGCCGGGTCATCGGCATGCCCATTTTGCCGAGGCGGATGATTCCGACGGTCCGGACCTCTTTCATAGCAACGGCCTGCCGGTACCCATGGTCTTCCCGATCAGGCGGCAAATATCCGCATCCGGATTGTCGAGTCCGTCGCGCATACCGAAGTGGTCGGCCCCGGGGATAATCTGCGCAACCAGATGTAGCATCCGCCTGCGCCACGCATCGGCAAGTTCGGTCATCTGCCGAATGAACTCGTCGCCCTCGTTGGAGCCAACCGTCAAAAGAAGCTGCGATGCGGTGTCGACCGGATGGTATCGCATCGGGCTAAGGTTCACGACGTCGCTTTGGCTTAGACCAATCTTGTCATTGTTGAAGCTGAGTCGTACCGGCTCAAGGTCATAGAGGCCGCTGAGACTGGTTACGCCCTTGATTCGGCCCGGAACAAGGTCCGGATCAGTCAAAAGACCAACGGCGAGATGACCGCCGGCAGAATGGCCCGTGACGTAGATTTGCTCCGGATCGCCACCGTAGTCGCGGATATGCGCGGCAACCCAGCGTACCGCTTCGCGGCACTGACGGACCTGCTCGGCCATACGGACTTTCGGGATCAGCGTGTAGTCGATGACGAAAGTGACGAAGCCAACGCCGACAAATCCAAGCGCGACATAAGAGGTGTCTTTCTTGTCGTTAATGATCCAGTAGCCGCCATGAATATAGATTTGCACCGGCGCCGGGCCGGCCGTTTTCGGACGAAAAATATCGAGGCGCTCGCCGGAAGCGGGGTCGTACGGCACATCGAGCACGCAGGAGAGTGCGTCACGCGCGTGCTGACTTTGTTCGACCCAGCGCGCGCGATAGGCCTTCAGCGTATCAGCCGAAAGCTTGGCAGCATTATTGTACTCGCGGTCGAGCGCGGCGCGGTCATACTGACGAAAGACCGAGGTCATGGAGAATTCCGCCGTAGCTTGAATTCAATCCTTTACGCTGCGAACCGGGGTTTCAGGACGGAGCCCGCCGCGGCGTTGCGCGAAAGTCTCCTTGCCGGTTTCTTCCCACTGGCCGGCGACGGCGCGGCTGGCATAGGTGTCCCATAACGCACTCCAGTCGCCGAGCGAGTAGCCATGCCACGGCGCCTGCGGGTTGAGCGCCGGCAGACCAAGCTCGTCCCAGATCTTGCGCGCACCTTCCATGAACTCGCGCTTCGGCAGCGCTAGGGGCGGGGCGGTGTCTTTCAGCGTGGCGTCGATCAGCATGGTCGATTCCTCGCCGCGCGGTCCCGATTTTGGGCCGTGGCCTTCGGCGCGATGCGGCGCAATGAACACGTCGTTGATTGGGTTGGCGCGGTAGGCGAGCGACCAGAACACCGCATCCGGATTTTCCGGATCGATGTCCTCGCTTACGCCGATGATATATTTGCCGACGTCGGCCTGCAGGCTCGCCGCGCCGTGCAACGCGCGCCAGACCTCGGTGCGCGGCACGCCGGGCGCAAACTGCACAAACAAGACCTTGCGCAGATTGGTCAGCGGTTCGTGCATGACGACGCGTTTGACGCCTTTGATCGACAGCGTGTCGCGCAAGTACGCCAGATAACGCGGCTCATAGGCGACGCGCTTCATCACGCTTGATTCGCTCGGCGTCACCTCGCTCAAAACCGAGGTAAAAACGGGCGAGCGTTTATGAGTGATCGCCGTGACCTGCATCGACATATTGAAGTCTTCAAGCGCGACGTGGCCGTGACTCTCGCCGAACGGCCCTTCGGGCTCAAGCAACTCCGGATCGATCAGCCCCTCGACTACGATCTCAGCATCGGCCGGCACGTCGAGATCGACGGTCGCAGCTTTCACGATCCGGATCGGCACGCCGGCAAGACCGCCGGCGACTGCCATTTCGTCGAGATCGATCGGCAGCTTCTGCGGCCCGGTGAACATCACCACCGGAGCGCAGCCGACGACGATGGCAATCGGCATCGGCTTTTTCAGCTTTCGATATTTCTGCCAGTGCAGATAGCCGCCGGCACCGCCGATCCGCGCCGCCATACGCACACCGAGCCGATCGGTAGCCTTCAATGCGGCGCGATAGGTCCCCATGTTGCGGATGCCGGTTTCGGGATCCCGGGTGATGCACAGAGTGGCGGTCAGGTACGGTGCCGAGTCGTATCCGGGAGTAGAGATGGGCACCGGCAAAGTTTTCAATCCGCCGTCGGACTTGCGGAGGTCATCGCCCTTGACAATGACCTCCTGACAAGGCGCTGACGTTACCCTGACCGGCGCAATCGGATTTTCAATCGCGCGCATCCAGGCGTCGCCGATCTGGTCGACGGTGCAGCCCATGCCGATAGCGTAGATCTCGGCCGACGACGCCAGCGCGCCGATCGCAATGGGAATATCGTAACGACGGCCGCCGGCGCCGGTAACGTTCGTAAACAGGAACGCGCGCCGCTGATCTTCCTTCAGGCCGCCCTGGAACTGCCAACGCACCAGCGGATGCAGCTCACTTTCCTTGTTCATCGGCCGATCGACGCGCGCCAGCAAACCGGCGGCTTCGAGCCGCTTGAGATGCTCCTGAAAATCGAGCGGCGGTCCGGCAGATTGACCCTTCCCGCGATGCTGGCCGGGCTGATCGAGCATACCGCTTTACTTCTTGTTCTTTTCGTATTCAGCGATGATCGGCTTCGCGATCCGGAAACAATCGACTCCCGTCGGAGCGCCGCAATAGATCATGATCTGGGTCAGCGCGGCGCGAATCTCGTTCGGCGTCAAACCGTTGTTCAGCGCGCCACGAACGTGAGTGGCAAATTCTTCCATCTTGCCGAGACAGCCAATCATACCGAGATTGAGGATCGATCGCTCACGCGGTTTCAGCGTATCGTCACCCCAGGTCTCGCCCCAGCAGTACTCGGTCAGAACGCGCTGAAAATCGCGATTGAAATCGTCGACGTTCTGCATCGCGCGGTCGACATAAGCCTCGCCCAGA
>Ga0302324_100023188_pt1 | contig 12018 bp, 15 predicted proteins | sample Palsa_T0_1_FD_201949 | JGI IMG/M metagenome (GOLD analysis project Ga0302324, IMG submission 201949) | Peat permafrost microbial communities from Stordalen Mire near Abisko, Sweden - Palsa_T0_1 | ecosystem: Environmental > Terrestrial > Soil > Palsa > Peat permafrost | place: Sweden: Abisko... | reverse complement strand
TTACATCGATTTTTTCGCGATTAAACATGAGGTCCCTTGGTCCCAAAAAGCTATCCGGCTTTCTCGAGAAGGCTCCAATTGATTTCGCGGCTCTTCACCATTTCGGCGGTGATCACAAAGTCGCGCAATTTTCGCTGAGCTGGGAGGTGGTACATCATCTCGAGCATCAAATCTTCCAAAATCATTCGCAGGCCGCGCGCGCCTACCTTGCGCTGAAGCGCGAGGTCGGCCACGGTCTCGAGCGCGTCGTCACTGAAGCGCAGCCGGACGTTCTCGAATTCAAAGAGCCGCTGATATTGCCGCACGAGCGCGTTCTTCGGCTCCGTGAGGATTCGCATCAGCGCCGGCTTGTCGAGATCCGCCAGAACGCCGCAGACGGGCAAGCGGCCGACAAATTCCGGTATGAGCCCGTAGCGAATCAAGTCCGTCGGCTGCACCTGTTCGAGCAACTCGATGTTGCGCCGATTGGGCGTCGAGGGTTGCGCGTCCGCGTTGAAACCCACAGATTTCTGCCCGATTCGCCGCTCGATAATCTTTTCCAAGCCGACAAATGCGCCGCCGCAAATGAAAAGAATGCTGGTCGTATCCACCGGCGTAAATTCCTGGTGCGGATGCTTGCGTCCGCCCTGCGGCGGAACGTTGGCAATCGTGCCTTCGAGAATCTTCAGCAAAGCCTGCTGCACGCCTTCGCCCGAAACATCGCGGGTGATCGAAGGGTTTTCATCCTTCTTCGAAATCTTGTCAATCTCATCAATATAAATGATGCCTTGCTGGGCGCGCTGCACGTCGCCGTCGGCGGCTTGCAACAGCTTCAGGATAATGTTTTCGACGTCCTCGCCCACGTAGCCCGCTTCGGTGAGCGTCGTCGCGTCCACAATCGCGAACGGAACTTCGAGCATCCGCGAAAGCGTCTGCGCCAGCAGCGTCTTGCCCGTGCCGGTCGGGCCGATGAGCAAGATATTCGATTTCGTCAGCTCGACATCGCTCGGCTGGCGATTCAGGAAGATCCGCTTGTAGTGGTTGTAAACCGCCACCGCGAGCTTCTTCTTGGTCTTTTCCTGGCCGATCACGTACCCATCGAGAAAAGTCTTGATCTCAGGCGGGCGCGGAAGCCGGCGATTCGCCGGGCTTGCTTGTTCGCGCTTCTCGTCCTCGAGAATCTGCTGGCAGACTCCCACGCACTCGTTGCAGATATAGGAGCGCGTGTACTCGGAAGGAGAGCTGATGAGCTTCTCCACCTGCTCCTGCGATTTATGGCAGAACGAACAGCGCAACGGTTCATCTGGAGTGAATCGCTTCACTAAGCCTGCCCCCTTGTCCCAACAAAGGAAACCACACCCGGTGTGAAACTGGAACCCATTGTACGACTCGGAAGGACGGAAGGAAGGGTTTTCATCGAGCTCTACTTACCTTTTGGAACGCTTTTACCGATGTTTGGCGATAATCTCATCGACGATCCCATACTCCTTCGCCTGTACTGCCGTCATGATGAAATCCCGTTCGACGTCCTTCTCGAGCTTCGCGACACTCTGCCCTGTATGATGCGCCAGAAGCTTGTTTAGGGACTCGCGCGTACGAATGATCTCTTTCGCGTGGATATCAATGTCTGTGGCCTGTCCAGAGAGACCCGACATCCATGGCTGATGGATGAGAACGCGCGAATTCGGCAGCGCGTAGCGCTTCTTCGGCGCCCCGGAAGCGAGAAGCACGGCCGCGATGGAGGCCGCCTGGCCGACGCAATACGTCACGACGTCGGGCTTTACGAATTGCATCGTGTCGTAAATCGCCATACCCGCCGAAATCGAGCCGCCCGGCGAGTTGATGTAGACCGAGATATCTTTCTCAGGGTCTTCGGAGGCCAGGAAGAGCAGTTGCGCGGTGACCAGGTTCGCCACGTGATCGTCAATCGGCGTCCCGATGAAGATGATGTGGTCCTTCAGCAAGCGGGAGTAGATGTCGTAGGCCCGCTCGCCGCGGTTCGTCTGCTCGACGACCATCGGAACAAGAGTTGTCGCTCGCGGATTCGCGTCGTCCATATGTCTCATCGGGAAATATTTGCTGCGCTGAGGATCCCGAACCGGAGCCTATTTCTCACTTTTCGCTGTCGTCTGAATTCGGGACTGTCGGTAGAGCCACTCGATTGTTTTGTCGCTGCGCAACTTCGATTTAATCCTATCGAGCGCTCCCTGCTTTGTCAAGCGCGCCCGCAAGGCTGCGGCCGATTCGCCACTGTGGCTTGCGAGATGTTCGATCTCTTTTTCGACGTCTTCGTCGGTCGCGTCGATGTTTTCAGCCGTCGCGATGCGGTCAATGATCAGCTCGGCCTTGACGTCGTCCACCGAGCGGTCGCGCTGGCGCCGCCGCAGGCTCACCCAGTCAACGTTCACCGCCCGGGGATCCACTCCCTGCTGCGCGAGCGAGCGCACCACCCGCTCCAGCCGTGAATCCATTTGATGCTCGATCAGCGTTTCCGGAACCGGGAAATCGTGCTTCTTGATCAGGGCTTCGATGATTTTCTCGTCCGCCTGCTGTTTTTGCTGCTGCTCGCGCGCCGCGTCGAGGCGCTCGCGGATTTTCGTGCGCAGTTCGGCGACGGTCGTAATGCCGCCAAATTCGGCCGAAATGTCTTTCACGAATTCGTCGTTCAGCTCCGGCAGCTTCTTTTCCTTGATGCCCAGAACTTCCACGGAATAGTTGTAAGTCTTTCCCACGAGCTTGGGATCCGGGTAGTCATCGGGATATTTCGCTTCGAAGGTTTTCGTTTCGCCGGGGCTCGCGCCGCGGAGATTTTCCGTGAAGCTTTCCAGGGTTTCTTCGGCGCCGATGTGACAAAGGATGTTGTCAGCCTGGATGGGATCGCCGCCACCAGCGGGTGTGCCGATGAGCTTCAGTTGCGCGTAATCGCCATCCTGAATCGCCCGGCCTTCCACAGGCGCGTAAGTCGCCGCTCGCTCGCGCAGCTCTTCGATGGCCTTGTCCACTTGCGCATCGCCGATTTCGATTTCTTCCACTTCGACTTCGAGACCCTTGTAATCGCCCAACTCGAATTCGGGCAGGACTTCGAATGTCGCGCGGAACTTTACCAGCCCATCGTCGGCGAAATTGACTTGATCCACTTCCGGCCGGTTGACCGGGATCATTTTCTTTTCCTGTAGCGCTTGCGAGATATACTCGGGCACCAGCGATTCGAGGACTTCGCCTTTGATGTCGTCGGCGAAGCGGCGCTGGATCAGCGTCACCGGCGCTTTGCCGGGGCGGAAGCCGGGAATTCGCGCGACTTTAGCGAGGTCGCGCGCGATTTTATCCGTCGCCTTCTTCACATTTTCAGCGGGAATCTCGAGTTCGAGTTCACGCTTGCAAGTTGCTTCGGTCGCTTCGGTCATGGAGTCTTCTGCGTGCGAGATTGTATATCAGGTCAAATTCTGCGATTCGCCGATTCACAGTTGCAGCGGTAAAAGGCAGGAAATCGCGGCCGTTCAAATCTCAACGGGAAAACTCAGTATAGCAGAGAGCCGCGCGCCGTCAACTCGACGGCGTGTGTACGGGAAAGAACGACTGCTTCGGTTCCAATCGTCTGTCTGAGTAAATTCGCTCGCGGCTAATCAATCAACGGGAGAGAAAGCGGGGAATCGCGCGAGGATTCCCCACTCGGTTGAGGCTTGGCTATTCCTGAGGCGCTGCGTCCTTGGCAGTCTTCTTCTTCATCGCTTCGGCCGTCCACGGCGGGGTGATGCCATTCACACGGGCGTACGCGATCGATTGGCCTAGATGTTCGTGAGCGTGAGTCGCCAGCAGGTAGATGATGTCGCCCTTATTCGCGTCAGGACCAAACTGTTTCATGGCCGTTTGAATGTCCGCGTTCGTCATCTGGTCTATGTAAGTCCGCGCGAACTCGAACGATGTGTTCATCTGCTCGACGATTTTGGCTTTGTCCGTCGTCGACTTCTCAAAATCTTTCGTATGGAAATCAACTGCCGGCGTCCCACCGATGAGCTTGATGAAACCGTAATTCGCCTGCGTCACGTGGAGGTAAACTTCGCCGATCGAGCGCACGCCTTCCGCCGGCCGCCACCCGTATTTGTCCTGCGGCACCGCACCTGCAAGCGCCGTGAACTTCTTCTGCAAATCCTGCAAGTCTACGAGCACTTGCCCCTTGATGTCGTAATTCGGCGGTGTCTTATCCGAGCTCTTCTGGTCCTGTCCGGCAAATGCTTTTCCCGCGAATCCCGCCATTAGCCCCACCACCATCACCGCAGCCCAAACTTTCTTCATCATTAACGATTCTCCTTTGCGATTGCGCACACACCGATCCTTCTCGGCAGACGGCCCCAGGCCGCTTCCGCGGAGTGTCAGAACCCACCCGAGCTTACTCCTGCCACACTTAGACGCGAAAGGGAGCAAATCTCTTCGTTCGATAGAAGCAATTATTCACTGCGGAATGTAACGCCCTCGGCGCACCGAGCCAGCAGCACTACTTGTGAGCAGGGAGGACGCCCGTGGCTATCGCGAATACTGGACTGGCAGTTCGAGACCCGGTGCGACGAAGCGGCCAGGGCGCTTCCGCATATCCGATGGAATATTGCGCGGCATGATTGGTGCCGGCGAACCACATGCGGACGTTGCCGTCTTCAAGCAGAACGGTTGGCCCAGTGTCGCCGCTCTCGTCGAAGCTTCCCGCAGTCGGTTCGATGATGGCTTTGGGATCGATGTCCCACGCGCTGGTAAGCGATGTTGCCCGCGCTACGCCAATCACGTGATTCGTGCCATTCACTCCGGTGAAGAACAAATAAAGGTAGCCATCGGGCCCCAGAAGAATTGCCGGCTCGGCGATACCATCGCGCATCCACTCGGGCGGCGCGGTTGGAGCGAGTAGCGGCTGCGCGGATTTCGTCCAATGAATGCCGTCCGGCGAAGTGGCGGAAAGAATACGCACGCCCGGCGCGCCAGGGCAATTGTTGTAGGAGTGCCCGGCATAAACCATAAGGTAGCCGCCCTGGTAGGGAATAATGTCGGGACTATAGATGGCGTCGGCGTCAAAACTTTCCGGAGTAGGCGTGAGAACCGGTTCCGATTGGACGCGGGTAAACGTCACGCCATCTTGCGACGTGGCGAGTCCGAGCGACGCTGGCAAACCCTTGGCAGGCTCGCCGGGAGTCATACCATCGCGATAGCCGGAATAAAAAAGATAGTAGCCGTTCTGAGTTTTCATCAGAAACGGCGTTTCGAGATTCTCATCCCAGGCGCCTTCGCGTCCGCGCAGGATTTCACCGCGAATCACGGCGCCGTCGGCGGCGTTCGCGATGGCGGTCCATTTCATAGAGTCCGGAGACGTCGCGAGGGAAATGCTGGCGTGCGGCCCCGCAGGATTTGCGAAATCCACGCTCGTGTAGACAAGCCGGAACACGAATTCGTCGGCGATGACGGACGGATCAGACACGATCCGCGACGTCCCGGAATAAACGGCTGCCGAACTCTTGCTCCACGGCGCCCAGCCCGCCCCGGTATCGAGCGCACCGGCAATCTTCCGCGCCTCGCTGCAACCGGCGAGCAATACAGACGCGACAATAACAATAGAAAGTCTTTTCATTTAATCCGAGATTCGATCCTTCTAGGAATCGGCGACGGGGCGCAGGGGCATCGCGGACACATCACCATGGTCAACGAGTTGTAGCGATGGAGCAAGCAAAATAATGTAAAGTTTCTGTAATTGCTGTATCTCGGATCAGTTGGTCGTTCATACGTTGAATTTACATTCGCCATTCCTGCCATGCTGCTTCGGTTAGGGATCTGGCCCTGAGGCAAGGCATGTTCTGCCCGAAAAAACCCGATCGAAGTTCAATTCTAGCGTTCATCCTCGCTCAGCAGAATCAGACGTTCTCGTACCTTGAAGTCGGTTCTTCCCGGAAACGGGCGCCGGCCGGTTATACCGTCGATCACAATCGAATCAACTTAGGTCAGGGCGTCGACACCTTTGAACGTGCAAAGCGCGCCGTCATACGGTGGAAAATGTTCGATATGCCTTGGCTTGATTTATGTTGGCCACATACACCTATCGAGCCGGGTCAACTGTTGCGGTCGTCGTGTCGCATCTCGGATTTTGGTCGATGAATGCGTGCCGGATCGTTTATGTGATTGAAGAGCACGGTTCATCGGACCGTTACGGCTTTGCCTACGGCACTCTAGCCGGCCACGCGGAAATCGGTGAAGAACGCTTTATGGTCGAATTCAATCCCAATGATCAATCGGTTTGGTACGACCTTTACGCATTCTCGTGGCCAAGCTCTCTCGCGCGTTTGGCCTATCCCTTCGCGAGGGCGTTGCAGAAGCGCTTTGCCAGAGACTCAAAAGCCGCGATGCAAGAGGCTGTTCAGTTCGTCTGAAGTAGCCAGACACTTCGTACAGCACATCCCCTAAGGCTCACCAGGCAATCACAAACCATTAGAAGATGCGTCCCAAAATGCTTCCTTGCGAGCCATCGTGGCAACGAACTGTATTCATGGAATTTAGGAGTGCGTCACCGCCGCAATCTTCCATGATTCGCACTCCGAAACCATTCCACTCAGAGTCGTGTGGCTTTCCAAATCAGTGTAGGGAGACATTTCGCGACTATTACAGCTTTCACGGGATGGCTGGAAATCGCCCCGAGGCCTAAAGTGGATGTCGTAGTGCAAGCAGTGCAACCTGTGAGGAGGAAGCCCACGATGGAACAAAATTCATTGAAGGAACTTTATATCGACGAACTGAAAGATCTCTACAACGCCGAAAACCAATTGGTCAAGGCGTTGCCGAAAATGGCCAAGGCGGCCGAATCAGACGAGTTGCGCAAAGGCTTTGAAGGACATCTCGAGCAAACGCGCGGGCACGTCAGCCGTCTTGAGAAAATATTCCAGACCCTCGACGAAAGTCCCAAGGGAAAGAAATGCAAAGGGATGGAAGGGCTTATCGCTGAAGGCAGCGAAATGATCGAGGAACATGACGAATCCGAAATGCGCGACGCCGGGCTGATTTCCGCTGCCCAGCGAGTCGAGCATTACGAAATCGCCGGCTACGGTTGCGTCAGGACGTATGCGTCGCTTCTCGGCTACGACGACGCAGTCAAGCTTCTGGAACAAACGCTTGGAGAGGAGAAGGAAACGGACCAGAAGCTGACAGGACTCGCCGCGAAAATCAACGTGGAAGCCATGGGCGGTCAGGACGATTCAGACGAGGAAATGAAGTCCCGGCTGGGCGCTCGCGGAAAAACCAAAGCGGCTCGCGCTTAAGCTATCGAGCCTCGCTACCAATTTATTTGGGCAGTAAATTCGAGTAAATCAAAAGGAGATACATCATGCCAGTAGAAGCAACGAAGCAGGGACATCAGGATACGAACCAGAATCAGTCGGGTCGAGAAAACGACCCGAGCAAGAAGCGCACCACACCCGACCAATACAACGAACAGGAGAGCAACGAGCAGGGCGCCGGCAAGCATACGGGCCAGACCGGACACGAGAATCCTCGGACCGGTTCGGAGCAGCAAGGCGGCCAGCGTCAGGGCGGCCAGCAGGGCAATCCCGGCAGCCAACAGGGACAAAAGGGCAGCAACAGCCCGGAGCATCAGGGTGGCCAGCAACAGCCGCAGGGTGGGCAGCAAGGCAATCCGGGCAGCCAACAAGGACAGAAGGGCAACAACCCGGAACATCAGGGTGGTCAACGACCGGGCCAGCAGGGCGGTTCCGAGCGCACGCCAGAACGCGGTGAAGGCAACAACGGCGGCCAGGATCGCGACCGCAACAAGACCAACGAGACAGACGAGCGTGGCGTGAAGCAAGGACAGAAGCGCTAACGATCGTTCGCTCCAAGTCTTTATATCCTAATAAAGACCAGGCGCCATGTTTCGGTCTTGGGACAAGTACCCAGCCGACGCATGGCGCCGACGTCTTGGCTTTCGCTTACGTGGCAAAATCAAAGGCAGGCGAGGGGTTGGTAAGGGCAGTCGAAGCAGCCGCGATGGGCGAAGACTTCGTTTTCATTGGGTGAAGTGTGATAGTCCAGTGGCTTTAGCGGCCGTCAGCAAGCCCAATAGGCGTGTTTCACAGCCTCGTGTTAGATCGTTCTAGTATCGCGCGGCCCTTCGCGGTGATCGATATTCCAAAATATTCGCGTTCTCGCGATTGTATATTCGTAGTTTCGGCAACGATAATGTAACCGCCGTCGCGCATAAGCTTCGTTGCATCGAAATCTGGATTAACGCCGTCCGCGAAAGCTCGTAACGCTGTTACGATGGTCTCTTCATTTTCCGGCTGCTCGTCTCGACGTTTAAAAAACATGTCGTGTTCCCTCTTCAGTGTTTGGAGTCAACTCATTCCACTAAGTTGCGATTGGTCGAGCCGTAAAACTGTCCAATTTGGGACACTTTCCTAACTCCTACTGACGCCGACATTACTTAACTTAAGGATTAATGTTGTCTTGGGAATGAAGGGCCGTCGGCATTCTAGTCCCGTGCCCCGTCGGTTGTACGACGCTGAAACCCGAAGTGTGTCGGACTCCAAGGAAAGCGGCGCACGCTCGTAGCGAAATGTCGCTTCCCGTTTTTTCAACTCCAATTACCTTGTGATTTGCTGGAAGCACTCAGTTTGACATTCTCGATCAGCGCCACGCTCTATATTGGGACTTCGCCACCATGAGGGCCGTAAAATACACGCCACAGTGCGAGGTCCCCGGTAATGTCCTCGAACGGATGCTCGGTCCCCGCAGCCACGAACAGGAGGTCGCCTGGCTGGAAGGGCCTGTCGAGTTTGATCTGCGGAAGAAGGGACTCTGCATACAACGGGTAAAATAGGCGTGTTTCAGTGTAAATTTGATACTTGTTGACAATCTGTTACAGTGTTTGGTAGGCTTGCAGCAAGAGCCGACCATGAAAGCCAGAGTCGTATTACTCGCACGCGGACGCGCCCCAGAGTACAAATTCCTCGAAGTACCCATTGAGAAGGGCCGCCCTATCGCTCCGAAGGGCGCCACAACCTATTACCTGCGTTATAGCGAGAATGGCAAGCGCACAGTCGAGCCAGTCGGCGGGGATCTCACTGCGGCCTTCGCAGCCTACCAAAATCGTGAACTAAATCAGGCGCGAGTGAGCAAAGGACTGATGCCTATCGAAAGCGAGGCATCCGCCCTGATACGAGATTTCAAAACTGGCACATCGAACCAGGTCACAATCGCCCGCGCCGTCGAACAGTTTATTCAGGACTGCGAGAGCCGAATCCAGGATTGGCGCAATGGCGGTTCCAATGGTCTCAGCCCGAACTCCGCGATGGCCTACAGAAAAGCGCTTCAAAACTTTGCCGACTCTTGCGCGGCTATGGGCGCAGTCAATATGTCCGAATTGCAGGACGGGAAGAGAGGCGAAGCGATCCTGGTCCATTTCAAGGAATGGCTTCACAAGAATACGAAGCGACGTAGCGGAAAAGCAGCACACACAGATGAGAAGAAATTCACGGTTGTCGGGCAGTTCCTCGCCGGCTACAACATCAAACTAAAGAAGGATCGCGTTCTCAATCCGGCTGATACCGGGCTCGTGAAGCGCCATGTCGTTCCGCACGTCAAGAAGCCGAAGGTCGGCGATGTCGTCTATTACACGCCGGCAGATATCAAGGCGATGCTTTCAGCAGCGGCGAGGGTCAACTACAAGAACAACCACAATAAATCCATCTACGATGCCAAGGATCTCCGCGACCTGGTTTTGGTTTTTCTCTGGACGGGAATGCGTGACGAAGAGGTGCAGCATTTGGAATGGTCTGACGTTATCTGGAAGAACGGCGAAGGAAACGGCAAAATTATCGTGCAGGATAAACCGAAGTATGATTGGCGAGTGAAGGATGGCGAGAAGCGCGAAGTCAAGATGATCCCTCAATTGAAGGATGTCTTACTCGCTCGTAAGAAGAGAGTGGAAACGAAAGAATGGAAGGAATCGCACAGAGGTCAAAGCGAGACCCTGATTTTTTCGACTTCGACGAACGGATGCAATCCCAATTTCGCGGACCATATCAGGGCGCTTCAGGATCGGGCGGTTTTAGGCGAAGTCGAACGGAAAAATCCGACGGAGAAGAATCGTCGGCCGTATCAATTTTCTCGCCCGGAATGTCGTCATCATGTCTTGCATCTTTTCCGGCACACCTACGCCACGATGCTAGGCGTCCAGGGGCATCCGGCTCGAAACATTCAAGCAGCACTAGGGCATAGCGACCTGACAACGACCGAGCGATATCTCGCGATAGTGGATGAACCGGAGAAAATTCGGAAGGAATTCGAAGCGATCGGAGTTGCGTGATGGAAAAACTCCTCACAACTCAACAGGTCGCCGACATAATCGGGTTACACATCAAAACTTTACAGAAGCGGCTGCGTGAAAACAATATTGCGCTCACTTCTGTTCAAGTGTCTCCGCGCAAGATCGGATTCAAGCCTACCGAAGTCGAACGATATATCGATACGCACGAGATTAGGCGGGATGGGTCGGGTCTTAAGAAACGGGCTAAGAGGAAACTGAAGATGCCCGCGCCATTTATGACAGACGAAGAAGCGCAGAAGTTTTTTGAGGGTGTAGCGCGGGATTCAGACGGTGCATTGTTGTCTCGAAACGAAGATTGACACCGTGGAGTTGACGTGTATCGCTTCGCTACCGATAGCCCGCTCGACGTGGAAGAGTTCCGCGCCCGTCTGCGAAAAATGAGCGATTCGGAGCTACTTAAAACAGGCAAGGCCGCAAAATTCATGTGCTCGCCGGTCGCGTATTTTGGCAAAGCACCGCGAGAAACCTTCGTTATTCAATTGCGGGAGTGCAGGGCTGAATGGAAGCGACGGAGGGCATGAAAAATACGCTTTTGACCGCAAGATAAATGCCCGATGGAAGGATTGGCCGTGCGAGTACCAGATAGCTTACTCAATTGCGTTGGTTTCATTTCGCACGATCGCATACGCATGCGATACATCGGCACAACGTTCATTGTCGGCGTTGCAGGAAGTTTGGGCAATGCGTACTTGCACGCCGTAACCGCGAAGCACGTGGCCGAGGAGGTACAGGGACGCCCCTTTGTGATAGGCCTCAATTTCAAGGATGGCAAGGCGGGATGGCTTCGAAGCGAAATAAAGTGGTGGTATCACCCTACAGAGCCGGAAACGACAGACGTTGCGGTCACAATCTTTGCACCAACCGAGCGTTGCGATGTGGAGTATGTTTCCGAGACCATCTTTGCAACGGACAAAAGGATCAAGCACTATTCCATCGGCGTCGGGGATGAGATCAACGTCATTGGCCTGTTTACAAAATTCTACGGCTCTACAAAACACATTCCAATCGTCAGAACCGGGAATATCGCAATGATGCCATCGGACAAACTCCCTGTGAACGGTGGCGAAACGGAAGTCTATCTCGCAGAGGGGCGTTCAATCGGAGGGTTGAGCGGATCGCCGGTATTTGTCCGACACACGGTGACGATGGGGCCGCTTGCGACCGACACGGGGGAGTTGCAACGAATGTCGGGAGTGAGCCAGCTACACCTTCTAGGGTTGATGCGCGGACACTGGGACGTGATGGTCGGGGCTACGGCAGGACAGGCGGAAGCTGTGAATATGGGTATCGCGATTGTCATTCCGGCCCAGAAGATTCTGGAGGTTCTCTATCACCCGGAGTTGGTGGCATTGAGGGCACAGCAAGATGAAGAACTAGGAAAAGTTAGGGAGCAGGACAACAAAGGCGACGACTAAGCACCGACAGGCTTTTTCAACCTGCTTTGAACCGGAGATTCGTCAATTGCTAAACTGGTCCGCAATCTACAATCGCCTGTTCAAATTGATAGATCAACCAGGGCCTTGTTACTTTTCCGGCCCAACCTTTATTAAGCATGTCCAAGAAGTGAAGTGTATTAGTCAAGAGAGATCCTTTGCAGTCCCTGATGATTGGGTTAGCTCGCGCAGGCGTTCGCCGGGAGTCTTCCCCTTAAGCGCCAGATGGGGCCGATCTTCGTTGTATTCGGTTTCCCA
>Ga0302324_100023186_pt1 | contig 12019 bp, 9 predicted proteins | sample Palsa_T0_1_FD_201949 | JGI IMG/M metagenome (GOLD analysis project Ga0302324, IMG submission 201949) | Peat permafrost microbial communities from Stordalen Mire near Abisko, Sweden - Palsa_T0_1 | ecosystem: Environmental > Terrestrial > Soil > Palsa > Peat permafrost | place: Sweden: Abisko... | reverse complement strand
CTGGGAATCAGCCTGGCAGAGATCGGGCGGCGGGTGCTGCTGATCGACGGCGACCTCAGACGCCCGCGTCTGGGTAAGCTGTTCGGTTTGCAATTTGCCACCGGGTTGAGCGATGCCTTGCTCGATGAAGGCAGCGGAAACATCACGCTGGATTCAGTGATTCGCCCCAGCACCGTCCCCGGTCTCTACCTGTTGCCCGGTGGATCGGAGCCGGCCAACATCTCCAAGCTGCTTCATTCCGCCCATCTGGATAACCTGGTGGAGCGGGCGCGTGCAGAATACGACTTCGTGCTGATCGACTCGCCGCCGATGATGGGCATGGCGGATGCGCGGCTGCTGAGCCGGAATGCCGATGGCGTCATTCTGATCTGCCGCTCCGGTGAAACCAGTCCGGAGCAGTTGACGGAAGCCAAAGAGCGGTTGGCCGAAGATGGTACCCCGGTAATCGGCACCATTCTCAACGGGTGCGATCTGCGCATCGAGGATCCGTCTTACGTCAATCACTACAACAGCTACGCGGGTGCAAGCCGCGATTAAGGTTGCAACCCGAATTAGTTCAAGATCATCTTTTGTAAACAGCCGGCGAGTGGAACCCCCGCCGCAATCGATCGGCTGCATAGACCCAACAGCGAGACGACCAGGGAACAAAGACGCCATAGTTCAAATCACAAGCTGCTAATCGAACTTTCATATAAAAGAGCGTTTTGCACACTATCGTTTCCTTTTTATGACATTTCTTCCATCAGGGAGAAAGTCCTGACTGCTGCAATGAATCACCGCTTCCACGAGCGATTGCCCGGGAGGCATACGGGGAGAACGGCTTTCATGCACATCCGGAATCTACGTCTTTATCAGACCATGCAATTCGTTCTGGATCTTCTGGCGGTGACCATCGCCTGGAGCTGCACGATCCAGATGCGAGTACTGCTCAATCCGTTGGCCAACCGGTTCGTTTCCTGGAACTCGGCTGAGCTCTGGGCGCCTTCGCTCGTGATGGTGCTGGCATTGTGGGTAGTCATGAGCTGGCGGCTCAAGTTTTATCGGGTCGAGGGCCGGATCCGCCTGTGGAGCAGCGTCATTAATGCTGCGGAGGGCGCGCTGCTGGCCAGTTGCATGATCGTGCTGGTAACTTTCTTTTCGCGCCAGCTCGGGGCCGGCGTATCGCGCTCGTTTTTCATGATCTTCGCGCCGCTCAGTTTTGTGACTTTGGGTTTCGCCAGGGTCGTCAGCGTGCTCGCAGCCATGCTGGCTGAGCGTCACTGGCCGTCCCCGATCCGGGCCGCGCTGTTGGGCGACGGTTCGCATGCGGGCCGCCTGATCACCCTGATGAACTCGGCCAACGTGAGCAACGTGATCAAGGGCCTCATCGTTCCCGAGGGGCACACGACGGAGGGCCTGTCGCTTCCCATGCCAATTTTGGGAACGACGGCACAGCTGGCCGAGGTTATCAACCGCGAACACCTGAATCGCGTCATTCTTCTCAACGGCTCGATTTCGCGGGGCGAACTGGACGAATGCAACAAGGTGTTCAAGCGGATGGGAGTGATCGTCAATTGCACGGTGGACTTTGCCCCGGAGCCGGGCAGAATCAATGTCATTACGCAGTATGGATTGCCCCTGGTTGAGCTGCGGCCGCTTTCGTTCACCAAAGGGCAGGAGTTCGTGAAGCGGGCTTTCGATATCACAGCGTCGGTAATCGCGCTGATTTTTCTTTCCCCGACCATGCTGGCCATCGCGGCCCTGGTGAAGTTCACCTCGGACGGGCCGATTCTCTATAAAGCGCCACGGGTTGGCCGCGGCGGCCGCCATTTCATGTTCCTCAAGTTTCGCTCGATGTATACCGCCATGGATCGCAGCCACGTGGCTCATGCGAATGAGAAACAGGGTCATATTTTCAAGATGAAACAGGATCCTCGGGTAACTCCGATTGGCCGCTTCATTCGCCGCTACAGCCTGGATGAGCTGCCGCAGTTGATCAATGTACTGCGGGGCGAGATGAGCCTGGTCGGCCCCAGGCCGCTACCCGCCGGGGATTTGGGACCGGACGGAATGAGCCGCGAATACGCGGATTGGTCCGAGGGCCGCTCTGCCGTATATCCTGGAATTACGGGGCTTTGGCAGGTGAACGGCCGCAGCGAGCTGCCGTTCGAAGAGATGGTGCGGCTGGATTTGCAGTACATTCGCGAGTGGTCGCTGCTGTTAGATATCAAAATCATCCTGGCTACGCCTGGGTTGGTGGTGAAGGGAGTCGGGGCATATTGAGTCCTCATTGCTGCTTCGGGGCGTCCAGGAATTAATGCGGGTATGACAAAGGTCAGGGGAGCGTGTGGTTCCTGATCGGGTGTCGGGCAAGGGGCCGGTTTTAATGCGTCGAGTTTCCTATGTCAACTAAGGAGTACGTCACCACAGCCAGGCTGCAACCCATCGATCTACGCCCGTTATCGGCGAAGCCTCTGGTTTCCATTCTGGTTTCAAATTACAATTACGCCCGCTACATTAGGGAATCGCTGCAAAGCGCTCTCGATCAGACGTATAGCAACTTCGAGCTCGTAGTCTGCGACGATGGATCGACAGACGACTCGGTCCAGGTGATCGAGGAGTTTGAGCGGAAGGATCCGCGGGTGCGGTTCATCCGCAAGGGCAACGGGGGCCAAGCGTCGGGATTCAATGCCGCATTTGCCGCCAGCCAGGGCGAAATTGTTGCCTTGCTGGACTCCGACGATCTTTTTTTGCCCCACAAGATAGAGCGCATCGTGGCTGATTTTCAGGCCCACCCCGACTCTGGCTTCAGCGTGCACCGAGTGATCCGCATGAGTGCCGATCGCCGCCGGCAAGGAGTGTGGCCTATGTCGGCGCCCCTACCCAGCGGGTGGTACGGCACTCGCCTCATGCAGGATGGCGGCATATTGCCCTACATGCCTCCCACCTCAGGTTTGAGCCTCCACCGTGATGTCGCGGAACGGATCTTTCCTCTGCCGTTGGCAGAACCGTTGGTCCGATGTCCCGACCAACTGATCACCCGGCTCGCCCCGTTGCTCACCAATGTGACTCGGGAAGACGAGGCTCTTTCGGAATACCGACTGCACGGGGACAACAATTATGGTCCCGACCGGGTTACGGCGGAGTCCTTCAAGCGTGAGTTGGAGTATTGCGAGGCCCTATGGAACGCGCAAAAAAGTTTCCTGGCCACGATTGACCGCCGCCTGGCGGAGGATTTTCAGCCACTGAGCGTGGCGCCCTACATCGTTTACACCAGTTACCTGCATGCGCGTCTGGCTCGCGACCCTGAAGTCCGCCGTTACTATGACCGGTATATGGAGATGCTCACGGGCCCCGGCGCCAGGCATGTTTTGTTTTGGAAAATTTCGATTTACCTGCCATTGCCGGTATTTGATTTTGCCGTCAATTTGTTGATACGGCAGAGCTGGCTAAAGCAAGTGGTTTCCCGGTTCAAGAAAATGTCGTAGAAGCCCCTGTCCGCTAGTCCCCCCGGGCAAACTCAGTAAACCCAGATCGGAGCAATTCAGAATGAGTACCCCCCCCCTCGTCAGTATCGGCCTGTTCCTGTATAACGGAGAGCGTTTTCTCGAAGCTGCAGTCGATTCGATCTTGAATCAGACATTTCGGGATTTCGAACTTATCATTTCGGACAATTGCTCCACCGATCGCAGCGAGCAAATCTGCCGCCGTTATGCGGCCCAGGACTCCCGCGTCCGCTACTACCGCGCCGATCGCAACATGGGCGCCGGCTGGAACCTCAGAAACGTCTATTTCAAGGCCACCGGTAAGTACTTCAAATGGGCCGCGCATGACGACATGATCCAGCCCGACTTCCTGCGCCTTTGCGTGGATGCGTTGGAGGCCGATGACTCCCTCGTCGTAGCCCATGCCCTCACTCGGGTGATCGACGAGCAGGGTCAATTTCTGGAAAACTATGAATGGCCGTTGAGAACCGAGTCTCCGGATGCAGTGGTTCGTTTCAAAGACCTGTTGCTGAACGATCACATGTGTTACCAGATTTTCGGCGTCATGCGCATGAGCGCGCTCCGCACTCTGCCTCCACAGGGCAGCTATGTGAACAGCGACGGTGTGCTGCTGGCGCAGATGGGCTTGGTCGGGCGTTTCCATGAGATACCGGAGTTCCTGTTTATCAGTACCCGCCATAGCAAGCAGTCGTCCCAGGTGAAGCCGGTTCGGCTCAAGGCCCCGCGATTTCGTTTGACCAATCGCCATGGCACGCTGCCCAGTCCGGAGTGGTGGGACCCGAATAAAACCAGCGCCATCACGTTTCCTGAGTGGCGCATGTTCCGCGAGTACTTTCAGAGCGTCACCCGGGCCCCTCTTACCGCTTGGCAGCGCTTGCGTTGCTACCTGTTGTTGCTGCCTTGGCTGATGAGGCACTTCCGGCGCATGGGCAAGGATGTTTTGATTGCGGCGGATCAGGTTCTGTTCAGGCTGCAGACCCCGCGCTCAAAAGTGGCTATAGAGAGAACAACATCGATGGATGTTGCCTCGTAAAGATATCCCCCGAAAGGAAACTCACGGAGGTGAATGCTTATGAAAGTGGCAATTCTCGCAGGGGGGTTGGGCTCACGTCTTGCGGAAGAAACCGAGCTCAAGCCGAAACCGATGGTCGAGGTTGGCGGAAAGCCAATTCTATGGCACATCATGATGCACTATGCGCACTACGGGTTTGACGAGTTCGCCATCGCGTTGGGATACAAGGGCGAAGTCATCAAGAAGTACATGCTGGACTACTGCTCCCTGAACCGGGACCTGAGCGTATCGCTCAAGACCGGAAAAGTGACGATGAATGGTGGAGCGGTTCCCGACTGGACGGTTGACCTGGTCGATACCGGTATGAAGACCCAGACCGGAGGCCGCATCAAGCGCCTCGCACCTTACATGAACAACGAAACGTTCATGCTCACCTGGGGCGACGGAGTATCGGACATCAACCTGCACGATCTGATCGCGTTTCACCGCTCGCATGGCAAGCTGGCCACGCTGACCGCCGTCCGGCCGACGGCACGCTTCGGGCACCTGGAAATGGACGGCGATCAGATCACTGAATTTTCTGAGAAGCCGCAGACCAAGGAAGGCTGGATCAACGGAGCGTTTTTTGTTCTGGAACCGGAGATCTTCGACTTTATCGACGGCGACGATACCCACTTCGAGAAGGAGCCGCTCGAACGGCTCGCAGCCGAGGGGCAACTGATGGCGTACCGGCATGCCGGCTTCTGGCAGTGTATGGACACCATTCGCGAAAAGAAGATCCTGGAAACGTACTGGGATAACGGCAACGCACCATGGGCAACTTGGGAGGAAAAGAATGCGAGTATTAGTAACGGGCCACGCGGGGTATATCGGAACGGTCTTAGTGCCAATGCTGTTGCAGTCCGGGCATGAAGTAGTCGGCCTGGATACGGATCTTTTTGAGCGCAGCACCTTCAGCGACGGGATCGCCGAGATCCCCGAGATCCGCAAAGACGTTCGCGATGTAACTCTCCAGGATGTTGAAGGCTTCGAGGCCATTCTGCATCTTGCTGGATTATCGAACGACCCCTTGGGCGACCTGAATCCAGGTCTGACCTTCGAAATCAATCACCAGGCATCCGTCAAGTTGGCCAAGCTGGCCAAAAAGGCGGGGGTTGAGAGGTTTGTCTTCTCCTCTTCCTGCAGCAACTACGGCGCCGGCGGCGACGATCTGCTGAATGAGGAATCGGCGTTCAATCCTGTGACGCCTTATGGCACCTCCAAAGTCCTGGTGGAGCAGGATGTGGCGAAGCTGGCGGACAACAGCTTCCATCCTACGTTTCTGCGCAATGCCACGGCGTTCGGAGTATCGCCGCGGCTGCGGTTCGACCTGGTGTTGAACAACCTGGTGGCCTGGGCCTATGCGACCGGGCGGGTGTACATCAAGAGCGATGGCACTCCCTGGAGACCGATCGTGCACATTGCCGACATCTCGCGGGCGTTTATCGCCGCCATGCATGCGCCGATTGACCTGGTGCACAACGAGGCGTTCAACGTAGGACGCAACGAGGACAACTACCGCATTCGCGAGCTGGCCGACATTGTCAAGGAGACAGTGCCGAACACGGTGATCGAGTACGCGGAAGACGCCGGTCCCGACAAGCGCTGCTATCGCGTGGATTGCAGCAAGATTATGAAGGTGCTGCCCGAGTTTCAACCCGTTTGGGATGCACGCAAGGGCGCGGTGGAACTACACGAAACCTACAAGAAGATTGGTCTCGTGCTGGAAGACTTCGAGGGACCGCGCTTCAAGCGGATTGCCCATATCCGCAAGCTGATCGCGGACGGTGTTCTCGATTCTTCCTTACGCTGGACCAACCAGGAAGCGACCTCTCCCGTAGTCGCAGGAGCTGCTACGGTATGACCACATCCACCTTTCATTGCCGCGCATGTAATTCCTCGGAGTGCATTCCGATTCTTTCCTTCGGAACCACTCCGCTGGCCGACGCATTGCTCTCAGCCGATCAGCTAGGGTCGCCCGAAGTCACGGCGCCCCTGGACCTGGTCTTCTGCCCCGAATGCTCCCTGGTGCAGATCACCGAAACGGTTCCTCCGGAAATTCTCTTTTGCCGCAATTATCCTTATTTTTCGTCTGTGTCGAAGAGTCTGCTGGAACATTTCGCCAAGAGCGCCGAAGCCGTGATTCAGAGCCGGGGCCTCAATGGCGACAGCCTGGTGATTGAAGCTGCGTCCAATGACGGTTACATGTTGCGCAACTTTGTCAACCACGGCATCCCTGTCTTGGGCATCGATCCCGCGGAAGAGCAGGTGCGCACCGCGAACGAGCGCGGCGTCAACAGCATCAACACTTTCTTCACCAAGGAGCTGGCGGAAAAGCTGAGCGCCGAGGGCAAGAAGGCCGATGTTTTCCTGGCCAACAATGTGCTGGCTCACGTGGCTGACTTGAATGGTTTCGTGGACGGTATAGCCGCCTTGCTGAAGCCTAATGGTGTGGCGGTCATCGAAGCGCCTTATGTCGTTGACCTGATCCAGAAGTGCGAGTTCGACACCATCTATCACCAGCATCTCTGCTATTTTTCGGTGACGGCCCTGTCGCGGCTTTTCCGCGATCATGGTCTTTACCTGAACGATGTGGAGCGCACGAAGATTCACGGCGGATCTCTGCGACTCTATGTCGAGCCGGTAGATACTCCGACGGCGCGGTTGAAGGCGCTGTTGGCGGACGAAAAGAACGCCGGTGTGTCCAGCATCGAGTACTACAAGGGCTTCGCCGACCGGGTGCACGCGGTGCGGGACGATCTCACCAAGCTGTTGAAGGATCTGAAGGGCAAAGGCAAGTCGATCGCCGGCTATGCGGCGGCGGCGAAGGCCACCACGTTGCTTGCCTTCTGCAACATCGATCGGGATCTGCTCGACTATGTCGTCGATCTGAACGAGTTCAAGCAGGGCCGGTTTATGCCCGGCAATCACCTGCCGATTCTCTCCCCAAAGAAGCTGTTGGAGAGCAAGCCGGACTACGTTTTGGTGCTGGCTTGGAATTTTGCCGGCGAAATCATGGAGCAACAACACGACTACAAGGCTCGCGGCGGAAAATTCATCATTCCGATCCCGACGCCTGCGGTGGTCTAAAGGAGATTCACTGAATGAACAGCATTTATGTAGAGTCAAAATTTAACGACGAGAAGCGTCGCGAGCATTTGTATGACGGCCAACTGTTTGTTTACGCGCCGCGACCCAGCGCGCTGGCCTTCACCAATTTCGCGGCTGAAATGATCAAAGACGCCTTCGGCAAAGAGGATCCCACCACCGCGCAGTTCGACATGCCGGTCGAGGAGTTTGTCAGGATTTTTGCTCCCTTGAAGCCGGCCTTCATCCACCACCCCGAGTCGAAGCGCCTGATTCAGGCCATGCTCGAAGACTTTGGCTGCGATATGGAAACCACCTATCTCGATGTGCCGCGCCTGCGTGCCGTCACCTCGGATGCGTACCTCACTTCGGGCGTGGGCTATGCGCACCATCCCCACCGCGACACCTGGTACTCGGCGCCGATGTGCCAGCTGAACTGGTGGCTGCCGATTTTCGAGATGTCTTCGGAGAGCTCGATGGCGTTTCATCCGAGGTATTGGACCGAGCCGGTGAAGAACGGTTCCCATAAATTCAACTACTACGCATGGAACACCACGGGGCGGGCCGACGCGGCCAAGCATATCAAGTCCGACACTCGCGAACAGCCCAAGCCCGAGCAGCCGATGGAATTGGATCCCCAGGTGCGGGCGGTCTTGGAGCCCGGTGGGGCGGTGGTCTTTTCCGCCGCCAACATGCACTCGACCGTGCCCAACACTTCGGGCAAGACCCGGTTCAGCATTGATTTCCGCACGGTCAGCTTAGTCGACGTGAAAGCCAAGCACGGCGCTCCCAATATCGATTCGCATCCGATTGGGACGTCGTTGCGCGACTTCATGAAGGGAACAGATCTGAGCCCCATGCCAGAGGAAATTGCCGCGGCCTATGACAGCCCTGACGCTGCAGACGGCGTCAAGGTCTATCGTCCCGAGGTCGTAGCCGCCCGCTAGACGCCGGGCGTGCCGTGAATGAACTAGTCCCGTCAGGGACGGCTGAACGTAGTAGCAACCTTTCAGCCGTCCCTTCGGGACTGTTCATCTCGCTATATTTGACCCAGGACTGGCGTCCTGGGCTACGTTCAGCCGTCCCTTCGGGACTTCAGTGGGGTTTTTCCGCAGCCTGTTAAAGTCCACACGCACTCTTCAGCCGTCCCTTTGGGACTGCCTCTAAAAGCTGAGCAACAACGTGAAAGGCCGCAGAGCCTAAGCGAACGAGAGACTGCCGCCGCCCAAGTTCTATCCCGAACTGCGATCATTCCTGCGCGAACAACCCACTTCATGGAGTGAGAGCGTCGGAATGTGTCTTCCTAACTCATTCTTTTACACGGGGACCGAGAAATGCCTGAGATCACGACCTGCCCGAACTGCCTCAAGGGCGCGATGAACGTTTTCTATGAAGTTCAGCGAGTGCCGGTACACAGTGTACTGCTGATGCCGACCCGCGAGGTAGCGGTGAACTTCCCCAAGGGGGACATTGCTCTGGGCCATTGTTCCCATTGCGGTTTTATTGCCAACACGGTTTTTGATCCGAAGGTGCACAACTACTCCGCGGATTACGAAGAAACGCAGGGATTCTCCGGCACGTTCCAGGCCTTTCACCGCCGCCTGGCTGCGGAGATGATCGAGAAGTACGACCTGCATGGCAAGAAAGTGATCGAAATCGGCTGCGGCAAAGGCGAGTTTCTTTCCCTGGTCTGCGAAATGGGTAACAACAGCGGAGTGGGTTTCGATCCCGCCTTTGTTGCCGAACGGAATCCTTCCGCCGGCGACAGCAAGGTTGAATTCGTGGCGGACTTCTATGGCGAGAAGTATGCCAACGTGCAGGGCGACTTCGTGTGCTGCAAGATGACCCTGGAGCACATACCCGATACGGCCAATTTTGTGAGCACGGTACGGCGCTCGGTGGGGGATCGTTACGACACCGTGGTGTTCTTCCAGGTGCCCGACATGAGCCGAGTGCTGAAGGATCTGGCCTTCTGGGATATCTACTACGAGCATTGTTCCTATTTCAGCGCAGAATCGCTGTCACTGTTGTTTCGCGAACAGGGGTTTGACGTGCTCGATGTTTGGACCGATTACGACGATCAATACCTGATGATTACGGCCAAGCCTTCGCGCACGCCTGCCTCGAAGGTCGAGAGGCCGGATCCTACGCGGCTGAACAAGGATATCGAGTTCTTCACCGAGCACCAGGCAGCGCGTATGGCGTCGTGGCGGAGCAAGCTCGAGGAAACGAAGAACAGCGGCAAGCGGGCTGTGGTGTGGGGCTCGGGATCGAAGGGCGTAGCTTTTCTGACCGCGCTCAACCTGCACACGCCTGATTGCGAGATCGAATACGTGGTTGACATCAATCCTTTCCGCGAAGGCAAGTATATGGCGGGCACGGGGCAGGAAATTGTCGCGCCCGCCTTTCTCAAGCGGTATAAGCCGGACCTGGCCATTGCGATGAACCCGATTTACCAGCCGGAGATCAAAGCCGATCTCGAAAAAATGGGCCTCTCCACTGAGGTTGTCTCCGTTTGAATTCCAATCCAGATTCTCAAAGGCAATCTATGTATGACTTTGCAATAATTGGTGGGGGAATTGTCGGTCTGGCGACCGGTGCTGCTCTTGGCCGCCGCTATCCTTTTGCACGCATTCTTTTGGTGGAAAAGGAAGTTGGCTTTGCCCAGCACCAGACCGGCCGCAATAGCGGCGTCATCCATTCCGGCATTTACTACAAGCCGGGCAGCCTGAAAGCGGAGTTGGCCCAGGCAGGGAACCAGTCCCTGCGCGCGTTTTGCTACGAATACGGGGTCCCGTTTGATATTTGCGGCAAGCTGATCGTGGCGACTAGTCCCGAGGAGCTGCCTCAACTCGAGGCGATCTTCGACCGGGCCTTGAAGAATGGTGTGCCGGCAACGCGGCTTCGTCCGGAGGAAGTGAAAGAAGTGGAACCGCATGTGTCTTGCCTGGCTGCGATTCGGGTGCCGACCACGGGCATCGTCGATTATCGCCAGGTATGCCACGCGCTGGTGCACGAAATCCAGCAGCAGGGCGGAGATCTCAAGGTGGGCACCGAGGTGCTTCACATCGTGCCCACGCCTCTGGGGCATCTGCTTGAGACGTCGTGGGGGTCGCTCGAAACCCGCTTTCTGATCAACTGTGCCGGTTTGCACAGCGATCGCGTGGCGAAATTGGGGGGCATGGAGCCCAAGGCCATGATCGTCCCTTTTCGCGGTGAGTACTTCGAGCTCAAGCCCGAGCGCCGCCACCTGGTGCGCCATCTCATCTACCCGGTTCCGAATCCTGCGTTCCCGTTTCTTGGAGTGCACTTCACGCGCATGATGGATGGCAGTATTCACGCCGGCCCCAACGCCGTATTGAGCATGAAACGTGAGGGATACAACAAGTCCGACTTCAGCTGGCGTGACCTTTCTGAAGTGCTCACCTATCCGGGGTTTTGGAGGCTGTCGTCGAAGTATTACCGCGAGGGGGCGCAGGAGATGCTCCGCTCCATGAGCAAAGCTGCTTTTACCCGCAGTTTGCAGCGGCTAGTGCCCGAGGTTCAGGCCGACGACCTGATTCCCAGCAAGAACGGCGTACGCGCCCAGGCTCTTCTCCGCGATGGAAGTTTGGTGGATGATTTCCTGATGCTGGAGGGCAAGAACTCGCTCCATGTTTGCAATGCGCCTTCACCTGCAGCCACGGCTTCGCTCGAGATCGCCAAGAAGATCGTGAGCAAGGTGCCCCGCCCGGGGCGGCTTTCTTTGGTCAAGATGGCTTGAGCGGGCCGCAGCCCGTACCCTTCAAAAACGCGACTCACCCACAGGAAATCCCGATTGCGCATTGCCATTTTCGACCACAGAGTAACCCGTCTGAATCCAATTGGGAGCTGTCACCGGGCGATGCTGAGCGCGCTTGCAGCGGAGCATGAATTCACCGTCTTCGCGGTCGAGTTCGAGAATCCGTGCCCGGACAAGATACGATTCATTCGCGTGCCTTCGCCCATCCGTCCCATGGCCGCGCTCTTTGTCGGCTATCAGGTTATGGCGCTCGTCTGCTACCTGCTTTACCGGATCCGCGGCGGCCTTAAGTTCGATTACCTTCAGGGGCTCGAAAGCAACATCGCCTTCGGCAATATTCTCTATTCCCACTTCTGCCATCGCATGTACCTCAAAGAGCACTGGAGCAAGTCCGGTGCGAAGGGGATACAGGGTTGGTTGCGCTGGCTGGACCATCAATTTCACGCCTGGATGGAAAATTTTACCTATCCTCGCGCCAAACAGGTGGTGGTTCCGTCGCGCGGGCTGGCGAGGGAGTTGATTACCGAGTTTCCCTATATCGCAAACAAGACCACCGTGGTGCCAAATCCTATTAATCTGCAGCGGTTACAAATGCCGGAGGATTTTGATCGCCGC
>Ga0302324_100023184_pt1 | contig 12019 bp, 6 predicted proteins | sample Palsa_T0_1_FD_201949 | JGI IMG/M metagenome (GOLD analysis project Ga0302324, IMG submission 201949) | Peat permafrost microbial communities from Stordalen Mire near Abisko, Sweden - Palsa_T0_1 | ecosystem: Environmental > Terrestrial > Soil > Palsa > Peat permafrost | place: Sweden: Abisko... | reverse complement strand
CGTGCGCCATGCGCATCAACGGCAAGGCACGCATGGCCTGCTCCGCTCTGGTCGACAATCTCGAGCAGCCCATCAAGCTCGAGCCGCTGAGCAAGTTCCCGCTGGTGCGGGATCTGCAGGTCGATCGCTCCGTCTTATTCGAGAATCTCAAGGCCGTCAAAGCATGGGTGCCTATCGATGGCACCTATGATCTGGGCTCGGGGCCGCGTGTTTTCCCGCAGCAGCAGGAGGCGAGTTATCCGCTCTCAAACTGCATCAGCTGCTGCTGCTGCATGGAAGTATGCCCTCAGTTCAATGACGAGACGGGATTCGTGGGCGCGGCAACCATTGCGCAGGTCAAGCTTTTCAACGACCATCCAAGCGGCAAGGTGTTCAAGGAGGACCGCCTGCGCGCGCTGGCCGGCGACGGCGGCATTCAGGAGTGCGGCTTTGCGCAGAACTGCGTGGAGATTTGTCCCAAGCAGATTCCGCTGACCAATGCCATCTCCGATATCAGCCGCGACGTGCTGATTCAGAAGGCCAAGGACTTTTTGCGCGGATAAGTCCGGCCGGCTCTTATTGAAATGGGGTGCACCAGGTTTCGATTTTGAGACCTGGGATTGTCGCCAACTTACTAAAGAACCTCTGAACAAGGTTCCCTTTTCGAGGACCACATACCTCAGGGGCTAAAGCCCAATTGATTTTGTAGCACTTACGGCACGACTGAAGTCGTGCCGTTTCAAAACCTCGACTTGATCAGAATTTTGCCAATTCATTTTTCCATTTCCTCATCTTTGACGTCCTCCACATTCCACTGCGGCGTAGCCTCACCCAGCAGATTGCGCACAAAAAAATCCATCAGCTTTCGCTGCCCGTATTTTCCGCCCGCGCCATGCTCTCCGCCCGGAACCACCAGTAAGTCAAAATCCTTGTTGGCCTTGATCAGCCGGTCCACCACCTGGTAAGTCGAGGCCGGCGGCACATTGTGATCCATCTCGCCCACCACCAACATCAGCTTGCCCTTGAGCCGCCACGCATTGTCCACATTCGAAGACTCGGAGTACTGCGGACCCACCGGCCAGCCCATCCATTGCTCGTTCCACCAGATCTTGTCCATGCGGTTGTCGTGGCAACCGGAGTTTGAAACAGCGGCCTGATAGAACTCGGGATGGAAAAGCAATGCGCCCATCGAACTCTGGCCGCCTGAAGAAGTTCCGAAGATGCCCACGCGGCTTGTGTCGTACCACGGATATTTCTTGGCCGCTGCCTTGTGCCAAAGAATGCGATCTTCAAAGCCCGCATCTTTCAGGTCATGCCAGGTCACATCGTGAAAGGCGCGAGAGCGGTTGTTGGTGCCCATGCCGTCGATCTGCACCACTAAGAATCCCAGCGCAGTCAGCGGCTCTGCGCGCGTTGTAAAACTCTTGGGCACAAACGAACCCTGCGGTCCGGCGTAGATATCTTCAATCACCGGATATTTCTTCGCAGGATCAAACGGCTGCGGACGGCGAATGACTCCCCATATCTGCGTCTTGCCGTCGCGTCCCGGCGCGTGAAAAGGCTCCGGCGGTTCCCATCCCGCCGCTTTCAACCGGCTGATGTCCGCGGTCTCCACGGTCGCGACAAGGCCGCTGTCTTCACTGCGATGCAGCTCCATGACGGGCGGCAGGTCGATACGCGAATAAGTGTCGACATAATATGCGCCATCGCTCGAGTAACTCAGCTCGTGATCCGCCTGCACAGGGCTGAGCGGCGTCAGCCCTGTGCCATCGAAGCCGATCTTGTATCCGTGCACGTAGTAGGGATCTTCGCCGGCATTCATTCCGCTGGCTTCGAAATAAACCTCGCGCTTCTCTTCGTCTACGCGATCAATCGAGCGCACAACCCACTCACCATGCGTGATCTGCCGCTCCACTTGCGCGCTGTGGCCGTCGTAGAGATACAGATGCTCCCAGCCGTCGCGCTCCGATGCCCACACGATCTCTTTTCCGTCCGCCAGGTCTTTACGATAGATTTTGCCAGTGTCGTATTGCGATCGCACCAGCGGTTCGTAGTTCACAAATGTCTTGCTTGCCTCGTCGATCAGCACGCGCGGCGCACCTGTTGCAGCATTTACCTCGATTACACAATAGAGCCGATGTCCGCGCTGGTTGTACTCAAACGTAAAGCCGCGCCCATCCTTCCACCACACCAGCTTCGTCAATTCGAATGGATTGGGAAACAGTGCGTTGTCGATCGGCATCTCCTTGCGCACGGCTACGTCAAACAGCACCGGCCGATAGAGCGGCAGCACGTCACCCGGCTTGGGATAGATCATGGACGAGTGTTTCGGCTGCAACTGATCGGCCGGTGAAGATTCGATGTAGTCGATCACGCGGTTGTATCCGGGTCGGATGCGATAGACGGCCAGGTGCATGGAATCGGGCGACCAGACCAACGTGTCGATGGCGTAATAATTCGCTTCCGAGCCGTCTTCGCTGAGCACCGTCCGCTGCATCGCTACATCGCTCATTGCAGTTTTCAGCGGCGCATTCTTCGGACGGACCACCACGTTGTAGTTCTCAACATACGCCAGCCATTTTCCGTCGGGCGAAAGTTTCGCGCCGGCGTCGCCATTGATTGGCTTGGGCGTGAAGTCGTAGTCGTCGCCCTCGTCGAAATCGTCGTCCTGCGGCGTCAGGTCGCGCTTCTTCGCGCATTGATACGCCGCAAGATCGCAACGCCAGATCGCATTGGCATGCACGAGCTCGATCGCAGTCTCGCCATCTACGATGCGATAGTTCTCAAGCGGCAGCATCTCCGGCTTGATTGGATTTCCGAGCGCGAGTTGAAGGGCGCCAGCCAGCTTCGCGTGGTCAAACGCCAGCCTCGCTGCATGCGTTTCCGCGTTCATCCATACAAAATCGTATCCAGGATCGCGTCCGGGCGCGGCCACTGTCGATCGGCGATAGACAAAATGATGCGTTCCCTCGATCCAGTGGGGCGCGTCGGGCGCGTGATCCACCAACCCGCGAAATTTGGCCTGCATTCCAAGCGCGCGATCGTAATCCGCGCGTGAGACCTGGCTGTGCGCCACGCCGGCGAAAGCTGTTAACATCGCCAGCACACTTACTCGTACTGCTTGTTTCCGCCTCATGTAGATTCCCCTTGCCTGGCAGTCCGTCGTAAAGGCCGGAACGAGCGAAAAACATCCCTCGGGGGCTGAAGCCCGACGTCTTCTTGATCAACCCTGGCGGCACGACTGAAGTCATTCCCTGTTACAAAGCCTTCGTCCGAGTGTAACTTCCCCCGCCGGCCGGGTAGTGTACCTTGAGGGAGTCGCACCCTGCCGTCCGCGTGACCAGCTCTAATCAGCTTCAGTCCGGAGGTCGTTCCAGCTCATGCGTTCCTGTTGTGCCGCTTCGATCGCACTGTTGCTTGCCTTTGCTGCCCCATCTGTCTACGCCGAGAGCCCCGCCATCCGCGGGCTCGACACGTCTGTGCCGCCGATGCGCGCGCTTATCGAACGATATTCCGCGGACCAGGCCACGCTGGGCAGCGTCTACACCGATTCCAACTCGCCCTCGACGCGGGAGCGGTGGGCGGCCTTTTATCGCGATAACCGCGCCATGCTCAAGCAGGTTGACTTTGCTTCGCTCGATGAGGAGAGTCAGGCCGACTATGTGCTCTTCTCCAATTTGCTCACGGAACAGGAACACCAGCTCGCACTCGACGAACAGCAGTGGGCTGCCGTGGCGCCGCTGCTGCCGTTTGCTCCGTCGATCTTTGCACTCGAAGACGCCAAGCGCCGCATGGAGAAGCCCGATCCGCAGAAGTCTGCAGCGGCAATCAACGATCTGACCAAGGCCGTGACCGTGAGCCGCAAGGCGCTTGAGACCAAAGTGAAGGATGCATCCGCACAGGATCGCATCGATGCGTTTCATGCCGCAGAAGTGCTGGACCAGCTGAGCGATCAGCTGCGCAGGTGGTTTGAATTCTCTAATGGCTACGATCCCGCGTTCACATGGTGGGTGGCGCAGCCTTACAAGCTTGCCGCGGTCGCGCTCAAAGACGATGCGACGTTTCTGCGAGAGAAGCTGGCCGGCATTGCAGCCGACGACAAAACGACCGTGATCGGCACGCCCATCGGGCGCGATGCGCTGCTGAAACAGCTTGACGACGCCATGATTCCCTACACGCCGGAAGAGCTGATTGCAATGGCGAAGACGCAGCTTGCGTGGTGCCAGCGGGAGATCACGAAGGCCAGCCGCGAGATGGGCTACGGCGACGACTGGCACAAGGCGATGGAGGCGGTGAAGAATTCTTATGTGCCGGCGGGCGATCAGCCGGAATTGATTCGGTCGCTGGCTTTGGACGGCGAGAAGTTTGCCGAGGATCACAACCTGGTTACGATTCCGCCGCTGGCCGAAGAGACGTGGCGCATGGAGATGATGACGCCGGAGCGCCAGCTTGTGAATCCGTTTTTTCTGGGCGGCGACACCATCATCGTGAGTTATCCCACCGAAACGATGACTTATGACCAGCGCATGATGAGCATGCGCGGCAATAATCCCGGGTTCTCGCACGCCACGGTATTTCACGAGCTGATTCCGGGGCACTGGCTGCAGGTGTTCATGAGCGCGCGCTACCGGCCTTACCGGCAGGCTTTCGGCTCGGGATTCTGGATCGAGGGCAACGCGTTTTATTGGGAGCTGCGCTACTGGGATCTTGGTTACGATGCCACGCCGCAGCAGCGCATCGGCGCGCTTTTCTGGCGCATGCACCGCTGCGCGCGCATCATTTTCTCGCTCAGTTTTCATCTCGGAACGATGACTCCGCAGCAAGCCATCGATTTCCTGGTGAGCGAGGTGGGCCATGAGCGCGATAACGCGACGGCCGAAGTGCGGCGCTCGGTAAATGGCAGCTACGATCCGCTTTACCAGTGCGCGTACATGCTGGGCGCGCTCGAGTTTCGCGCGCTGCGGCATGAGATGGTGGACTCGGGCAAGATGACAGACCGCGAGTACAACGATGCCATTCTGCATGAGAACATGATGCCGATTCCGGTGCTGCGCGCGATTCTGACGCAAGAGAAGCTCAGCCCCGGGTGGCGGCCGCATTGGAGATTCCTGGAAGATGTCGATTTGGGGAAATAGAGGCACTGACTGGGCTGCATTGCTCAGGGATGAGAGCCCTGTGCCGCATTCTGCGCCAATTGCGGCGACTGAAGTCGTGCCCGTATCGGAAACGGATTTCCGGTTCAATAGGAACGGAACGGTCCAGATGTAAGCGGATGGTGATTCTTCAGAAGAAGTCAGCAGGTTAGCCCACGCTACGCGTGGATAGCATGTTGGCGAGTTGGCACGTCATTGATCGCAAGCTCGCCACCACCTGCGAGAATGGAATTAAAGGTCCTGCGATTCTTCGGCAGCTTCCGCGTGACATCCATACACAAAGGCCGACACCCATGCGCCGCGTTGCGCTGATCTACAACCCGGCTTCTGGCCAGCACCCGAACGGCTATGCACCTTCGATCGAAACGGCGCTGGCGGTGCTGCGCGAATCGGGCATTAACGCCGATGTGCGCCCCACCAGCGGCCCCGGCACTGCGGGACTGCTGGCGTACCAGGCGATGCAGGACGGATGCGACACTGTTCTTGCCTGCGGCGGCGATGGCACCGTGAACGAAGTGCTGCAGAGCCTGGTGGGCACCGTGGCCGCGCTGGGCGTGGTGCCCATGGGCACAGCCAATGCGCTGGCCGCGGACCTTGGCCTGAGCGCGCCTCCGGCCCGCGCGGTGCGGGCGCTGCTGACGGCGTCCCCTACGCGCATTCCTGTGGGCCGGGTCTTCTTTACCTCCCACGATGGTGAACGAAACTCACGCTACTTTACCGTGGCTGCGGGCATTGGCGCTGACGGCGCTTTTTTTTACCGGCTCGACACACAGCTCAAGCGGCGATTTGGCTACGCTGCGTACTTTGTGAACGCCATGCACATCTGGGCTACGCACTCGTTTCCTCTCTTCAAAGCCGCGATTGTGAGCGGCGACAAATCCGCCCCGCGCACCGAGGAAGTGTCGCAATTGCTGGCTGTGCGTATAGGCAACTTCGGCGGCATGGTGCACAACCTGGTGCCAGGCGCCGCGCTGAGCAATCCACGGCTGCGCCTGGTTGCCTTCAAAACGCGCAGCCGCCTGCGCTACCTTCGCTTCATGGCCGCAGTGTGGTTTCGCCGGCATACTTATTCGCACGAGATCGAGTCGATCGAGGCGGTTTCAGTAGAGTGCAGTGTGCGCGATAGCTCGGCCACGCGCATCTATGTCGAGGCCGACGGGGAGTTACTGGGCTCGCTGCCAGTGACGATCGAGATCGTGCCGGATGCGCTGACACTGCTGATTCCTGAAAGGGGCGCCTGACAGCGCTTCGGCCACGGTGACGACGTAACGGCTTCGCCACAGTCCGGGTGCCCCAGGTCCGTATTTTCGGACCTGGGATCGCATCAACTTCAATAGTCTCGGATCAGTCCCACTCTAGATCGCCGCGATGGTCACATTGCCGTCGCTGGTTTGAATGGCCAGCGGCACGCCGCCTGCGTTCAGATGGCCGCGCAGATTGTGCCCCGAGCTGTGGGCGGAGTTGTAGCCCTCCATGGTCAGCGGCAGTTCGCAGCTGATCCGACCGTCGCTGGTGTGTACATCGAGGTCGGCGGCCAGTGTGCGCGGCAGCTTCACGGTGACGCGGCCGTCGGAGCTCTCGATGCGCGACGCGCCGGCAAGCTGCGTGCCTTCGGCCATGGTGAGGTCGAGATTGCCGTCGCTGGTGTGCACCTGGAGCGCCGTGAACTTGCCGTCGATGGTGGCGTACCCGTCCGACGAGCGCGACTCGAGCGTGCCGGTCACGTTGTGAATCTTGATGGAGCCGTCGCTGGCGGTGAGACGCAGCGAGCCGCCCACGTCTTCGACGTCCACGCCGCCGTCGCTGGTGTGCAGCTCGAGATTGCCCTGCACTCCGGAGACGTGCAGGCCGCCGTCGGAGGTGCGCGCTTCGAGGTCGAGCGCGGTGGGCGTCTCGACGGTGACGCGCGGCTCGTGATAGTTGCCCATCGAGATGTGGATGCCGAGGCGCGGCTTCTCTTTCAACTCAAAGCTGACGTGGTCGCCGGTCTGAAACTCGGTGAGCGTGAAGTCGGCGGGCTTGCGGTCCATCCACTCGACGCGCACGCTGACGGCACGGCACGCGCCGCAGGAGCGCAGATCGACCGAGGCGTCGCCGGAGCTGACGGTGAGCGAGGCCTTGCCGGAGACCGGGTAGGACTTCTGCCAGTCCTGGGCGCCGGCCTGGGCTGAGATGCAGATGCCGGCCGCAAGGGCCAGCGCGGGAAGACAGAGCGGGATGAGACGCGGTTTTTGCATGGGCGGAGCCTCTCGAAGCAGTGTACGCGTGAGCGCCGGGATTGGTTCCAAAGCAATTACTTGCGCTATTCTTTCGTGATGACGATTGATGGCTCTTTCGATCTTCCAGCATTCATGCTTTCGAACTTCGGTGGCGTGGAATTCGGGGGAAACCTGTTCGGTCAGTGGCCGGTTGGGATTCGGTTTGACATTGGATTGGAACGGGTTTCGAGAGCGGTAGAGACTTTTCAGTTCCTTTTTGGAGAAAAGGAGGATTTCATCCTGGTTTCTCAGGATTGGTGCGCCAGCCGCGATTTGGCAGAGCGTTTCACGCGATTGTTTGAGACGCCCGGCGTCTTCAATGCGGGTCCGTCGAATTTTCGTTGGGCCGACGTTGCGCCGTTCGATGAATCGCCCTACCGCTTGACTTGGACTCGACTGTCTCCACCTGCGATCGACGCGGGCGCGATATTTCAAGCAATTGCAAACAGCGAGCGCGGCGGCGTTCCGGCGATTGCTGGTCGTGTCTATGTTATCGACCCCCGATCAAACGTAATCATGCATATGTACGACGACCGAGGACTTGACGTGATTGCGGCTGACTTAGAATCGCTCCGGCCTCTTTACACGAGGTTTTGCGACTGGGTCCTGGAAAATCAGCGCCATCGAGTTGCATTTCGCTTTAGGGACAGTCAGGCCGATTCGGAGTCCGACCAAGAGCTTGAACCGGAAGGCCTTTCAATGAGTCGAGCGGTTCAAACGCAGGTCCTTCGACTCGCTTCGCTCGCTCAGGATGACGGATTTGTGGTGGAATCGACTTTCATCCCACCCGACTGCACTCTTCCATGGGAATTGCCACTTGCTCGACGATCTCGAGGCCGAAGCCTTCGAGGGCCGGGATGTGCATGGGCGTGTTCGAGAGCAGGCGGATGCGCTGGATGCCTAGGTCCGACAGAATTTGGCCGCCCAGGCCGATGGCGCGCAGGATGCGGCCCGTGCGGGCCTGGGAGCCTTCGCGGGCGCGCAACTCCGGGTGGAGAACGATGCGGCCGGCGTGAATGCCGGCTGCGGCCTCCGGCGCCGCGGCGCCCGTGGGGCCGAAGGGGTCGGCTGGCGTGTGGTCGATCGAAAAGCCGCGCGATGTATTGTGCAGATAGAGGAGGACGCCGCAGCCCTCCTCGGCGATCATGCGCATGGAGTGGTCCAGAATCTCGCGGCAGCGGCAGTCGGCGGCAAACACGTCGCCGGCGGTGCAGCGGGTGTGCACGCGCACCAGCACGGGGCGATCGCAGACGGTCTGCGCCGCACCCGCGTCTTCGGATTGCATTGCCGGGCAGCCGGCGCACAGTTCGCCGCGCACCAGCGCGATGTGGCTCTCGCCACCGTTGACCTCGCTCTCGTAGGCGATCATGCGGAACTCGCCATAGCGGGTCTGAATGCGGCTCTCGCCGGCGCGCACGATGTAGCGCTCATGGCGCAGGCGGTAGCGGATCAGCTCGGCCACGGTGAGGATGAGAAGGCCATGTTCCCGGCAGAACGGGATCAGATCTGGGACGCGGGCCATGGCGCCGTCGTCGCGCATGATCTCGCAGATGACCCCCGACGGGTTGAGGCCGGCGAGGCGCGCCAGATCGACCGATGCCTCTGTCTGGCCGGCGCGCACCAGCACGCCGCCCTTGCGTGCGCGGAGCGGGAACACGTGGCCGGGGCGCACCAGGTCAGTGTAGTTGGTGTCCTCGGCAATGGCGGTGCGGATGGTGTGGGCGCGGTCAGAGGCCGAGATGCCGGTGGTCACGCCCTCGCGCGCCTCGATGGTCTCGGTAAACGCGGTGCCAAAGCGCGAGGAGTTCTGCTGGGTCATGGGGAAGAGGCGCAGATGGTCGGCGCGCTCCTCGGTCAGCGTGAGGCAGATCAGTCCGCGGCCGTAGCGGGCCATGAAGTTGATGGCCTCGGGCGTGGCAAACTCGGCGGCCAGGGTCAGGTCGCCCTCGTTTTCGCGGTCCTCGTCGTCGACCACGACTACCATGCGGCCGGCGCGGATCTCGGCCAGCGCGCCGGGCACGTCGGTAAAGGGCGCCTCGATAGTGCGGGAGGGCTGGGGCATGGCGATACATCATTTTCGCCGATGGCGGGCTAAACAGCAAAAGCGCCGCCCGAAGGCGGCGCTTTTTAGGAAAGGAACAACGAGGAACGGGCTACAACGTGGATTCAATTTCAAAGCCCCAGGCCTCCAGCAGCGCCTCGGGAATGTACTTTGAATTCTTGTTCCGGCGAGCCCACTCGCGGAGGCGAGTTGACCGGATGTACTGGTCCGGGCTGAGCTTGAACTCCTTCACGATCTGCTCGAAGGAGGTCACGGTGGGCACAACCGGGCCAATGGGCTCCGGCTTGCCCCAATTCGGATTTCCACGACGTTTTGCCATTTGGTGTCCTTATAGAAAAGATTTGCACTTTCATGCCAGGGACGAAGGGATGCGAAGCTGTCCCTGGGGGTTACTCTAGCTTCTTATTTTAGGGATATTTTCTTCAAAAATCAATAGCAAAGTGGAGGAAAGTCTGTCAAATCGGCGTGTAGGGGATGGTTGAGCCGTATTGCTCTAACTAGCTGCGGATGCATCCGTTACCTTCGTTTCTCCTGGAGCCGGTAGTGCGGGTTCCGCGTTTTGTTATGGTCAAAACGAGAGGGCCGAGGGGCGTCCGGAGGGGGTACTCATACGACAACAGGCCTGCGATGGCTGGCGGCGCTATGGTACAAGTTCACGCTGGCCAAGCCGATGATCCACTCCATGCATCTCCAGGGCGACGACCTGGTGGTGGACGTGGACGGCGGCCTGAGCGTGAAATAAGCCTGCTAACCGGCCGCCCTCTTTCCCGGTCATTGTAGCGAGAAGCGCAGAGCGAATGCTTTTTCGTTGCAACCGGGGACCGCGAGGCCGAGAATTGCTGTGAGCGCCGGGAGCTTCCCCCGACCGGCAGAGGGTAGCGATATGCGCAAACTGGCAGTGTGGACGTTGATGGCTGGGATGGCATTCCCCGCCTGTGCCGCGAGGCGCGTTACGGTGGAAGAGCTGGAGCAGGCGGTGGCCGCGGACCAGGGGAAGCTTGACACGCAGGCGGCCCGGCAGTTCTCTGAGATGGAACTCACTGAGCGGCTGAGCACAGCACGATTGGAGCGGCTGAGCGCGCAGCTGCCGGGCGAGAAGAGCAAGCAGGCGCTACGGGCGCTGGCTGACGAGATTCCCGCCACGGCCACGCCGGATGCTGCCGCCCAGCGCCGCATGATGGCGAAGACCGTCCATTACCTGGGCAAGACACTGCCCATGTTACCCAATCTCTTTGCCACCCGGGACACCGCGCGATTTGAGACGCGGCCCGGCGTCGATGCCGGCTCCGCCGACAATCCGCTTCGCCCATCCGGCCGATCGGCGATTACCGTGCTCTACCGCGATGGCCACGAGCTTGCGGACATGAGCACGGCCAAGGACAAGGCGCCATCGCTGGAGCGCGGCCTGGCTACCTGGGGCGAGTTTGGGCCCATCCTCGGCACGGTGCTGATGGATGCCGCGCACAGCCGCCTGGCCTGGAGCCACTGGGAGCTGAGCCCAGCCGGGCCGCAAGCGGTGTTCTACTACTCTGTTCCCCGCGAAAAATCACACTACGACGTCAGCTTCTGCTGCGTAGCCGAGCAATATGGCCTTGAGGTGAACGTGCTGCGGCAGCGCGCCGGCTATCACGGCGAGATGACGATCGATCCGGCCACCGGCAGCATCATGCGGATTACCGTGGAGGCCGATCTGCCGACCGGCAATCCCATTACGCGGGCTGACATAGCCGTGGAATACGGCCCGCAGGAGATAGGCGGCAAGACTTACATTTGCCCGTCGCGCGGCATCGCAGTCGCCCTGGGGCCAGACATCCGGTCACTGGCGAGAGCTCTCCATCCTGCCGCCGCCGGCGCCCTGCCGTCGCTCCAGCAGACCAGCCTGGACTCCATCGCGCAGGGCCCGCGGCAGAGGATGGTCAACGACATCGAATTCAGGCAATTTCACGTGCTGCGCGCCGAGTCGCGCGTGATGACCGGCAAAGAGGCTGAGGACGCGGTCGCTTCCGCTGCATCGGCTCCCGCTCCAGCCGCCGCGCCCGACATTGCCAATGCGCGCCCGGCGGAGGAGGTGGCTGCCGAAAACATGAAGGCAATTGCCGCAGCAGCTCCCAAGGCCGGCCCCGAGCCCGCAGCTGATGCCGATGAGGCGGACAGCGCATTGGCAGATGGCGCGCCGGGGGCTGAGGTGCCTGAGATCATGGTGTCGGACGCGACAGGGCTGCCCAAGGCGCCGGCGCTTTCCCAGGCCGGCGGCCCCGGCTCAGGCGCAACCTTGCGCATGGATGCGCGTCTGGTCGACGTAAACGTGGTGGCTCTGGACAAGAAGGGCCGGCCCATCTCGAATCTCAAGCCGGAAGACTTTGAGATCTACGACAACGGCGTGAAGCAGAACGTGCGGTCGTTTGGCCAGATCGGCGTGGCGCCGGCCGCACCGGCCGCACCGCTTCAGGCTCCCGCCCAGCCGCCGGCGGCTTATTCGAACCGGCCGCTGAGCGCCAAAGCAGGTGAGGCAGAGTCGAACATCACCATCCTGCTGCTCGATTCAAGTAATCTCTCCTTCCTTGATC
>Ga0302324_100023183_pt1 | contig 12020 bp, 9 predicted proteins | sample Palsa_T0_1_FD_201949 | JGI IMG/M metagenome (GOLD analysis project Ga0302324, IMG submission 201949) | Peat permafrost microbial communities from Stordalen Mire near Abisko, Sweden - Palsa_T0_1 | ecosystem: Environmental > Terrestrial > Soil > Palsa > Peat permafrost | place: Sweden: Abisko... | reverse complement strand
CTGTCGGATGAACCAGCTTTGAACAAACGCGGTTCATGCACAAGTAGTCTTCCTTCATTTCCACTATGCCGGCTAGGTCGGCGGTCACTAGATGCTTCTTCACAGTTACGCCTTCAGTTGCCATTTGAGCCCGCATCCTGGCGAGGGCATCATCGAGTAGTCTAGTGTCAGATTTTGGGTCGATGTGAAGCTCTAGACTCTTCAGCGACGTGATGATGTCGCAGCCGTCAACGAGTCGGTCTTCCGCGAAACGACGAGCGTTGGACTCAGAGATCAAAACGAATTTCGTGAAAATTGCTAACTCAAGCAAGTTCCGACATGCCCAAGCCAACATGTGGTTGTTGTTGTCCTTGTAACCGACCTTCATCTGGTCATAGTTCGAGAGAGTTGCGTCGATCAACTCGAAAACAATCTGGAAAAACCAGCCATTTTGCTCATCGACCGGCTTGATTTCGTTTCCCAACTTGTTGAGCTGGGAGAATGCCTTTTGAATCAGATCCAGGTGGGGCAACGGCAAACCTAGGTTCATCTTTCTATTGTTCCATGGATTCCAAAGACGCACCTCGGCTTTCCGCGGCGCGCCCGACCGATTCCCTTGTAAAATTGAATGATCACCACCGGAGCCACTTCCGCATTGTCGTTTCTCGATCAACTGAATCCGCAGCAGCGCGAGGCCGTCGAAACTACCGACGGGCCGGTGCTGATCCTTGCCGGCGCGGGCAGCGGCAAGACCCGCGTCATCACTTATCGCATCGCCTATCTGATCGAGCACATGGGCGTGATGCCGGAATCCATTCTGGCGATGACCTTCACCAACAAGGCCGCCGCGGAAATGGGCGAGCGCGTCGAAAAACTGGTCGGCGGCTTGAGCATCGCCAAGCCGGTGATTTCAACTTTCCATTCCTTCTGCGTGCGCGTGTTGCGGCGCGACATTGAGGCGATGCGCATTCCGTCGGCCACGCCCGGCCAACCCGCGATCGGTCACACGAAAAACTTCGTTATCTACGACGAGAGTGATATGCAAGCCGTGGTCAAGAGTGTGATGAAGCGGCTCGGCCTCGACGACAAGCAACTCACGCCGCGCACTGTGCTGAGCCGTATTTCGTGGGCGAAGAATCACATGCTCGATCCGCAGGAACTCTACCTGCAATCGGCCGACCCCAAGACCGAAAAGATCGCGCATCTGTATGAGGAATATCGCAAGGAACTACGCAAGGCCAATGCCCTCGACTTCGACGACCTGCTGCTCGAAGCGGTGCGCCTGCTGAAGTCTGCGCCGCAGGTGCGCGAATATTACAACCGCCGCTTTCAGTACCTGCTTATCGACGAATATCAAGATACGAATCGTCCGCAGTACGAACTCATGCGCATGCTGGCCGGCGATCGCCACAACGTGTGCGCGGTCGGCGATGAAGACCAGTCGATTTATTCGTGGCGCGGGGCTGACATTCGCAACATTCTCGAATTCGAGCAGGATTTTCCCGAAGCCAAAATAATCCGCCTCGAACAAAATTACCGCTCCACGCAAAATATTCTGCAGGCCGCGTCGGCCGTTGTGGCCAACAACATTCGCCGTAAGGGAAAGAATCTCTGGACCTCGCGCCAGGGCGGAACGAAAATCGGCTACTACGAAGCTCCCGATGGCGAGAACGAAGCACTATTCGCCGCCGACCACATCGCGAAATATCTGCGCGCAGCAACTGAACATGGAGAAACTCCGCGCGCGGCTGTTCTTTACCGCACCAACTCCCAGTCGCGGCTGTTTGAAGAGGCCATGCGCCGCTACGGCCTGAAATATCATGTGGTCGGAGGATTCTCGTTCTACGAGCGCTCCGAGATCAAGGACCTGATCTCGTATCTAAAGGTCATTCAGAATCCCGACGACACGATTTCGCTGCTGCGCGTCATCAACACTCCGACTCGCGGAATCGGCAAGGGCACAATTGATACTCTCGAAAGTCTCGCGCTCGAAACAGGCTTGTCATTGTGGGGCGCGCTTGGCGAAGCGTTACGCCGCCAACTGCTGCCGCAGCGCGCCCTGGCATCGCTGAAAAGTTTCCAGCAGCTGATTGAGGATGGACGAGCGATCCTGTTGGGAAATTTCGCCGGACAGCTGGGCTCGGATGTTGCGCAACCAGAAGGATCATCCGAATCCGTGTGGGAACCGCCGCTCTCGGCTGTCCAGCAGGGCGAAACCCTGTCGTCTACCCATGGGGCCGATTCCGAATCACAAGACGCCACCGCTTTCGATCCGACAGAGTTCGAAAATTTCTCTTTCGATTTCGGCGCCGCCGAGCCGGTCGGACCCATCGACATTCACGCCAGCGTCCCGCCGACCGAATCCCCTGCGGCGGAGCCTACAAGCGGCTCTAAAGAACCAGAGATCGGCGCGACGCCCGCCGATTTCCCCGCTCCCACGGTGTCGACGGCCGATCTGCTGAAATTTCTGATCGACCGTACCGGCTACATCAAACTGCTCGAAGAGGAAGACACGCCCGAAGCCTTCTCCCGCATCGAAAATTTGCGGGAACTGGTCAACGCCGCCATGGATTCGCGTGACCGGGCCGAAACTCTCGACCAGTTCCTCGACCACGCCGCGCTGGTCGCCGATGCCGATGATTATGACGCCCGCGCCCAGATCACGCTGATGAGCCTGCACGCCGCCAAGGGCCTGGAGTTCCCGCTGGTGTTTCTCAGCGGCTTGGAAGAGGGCTTGTTCCCGCATTCGCGAACTATGCTTGTGCCAGAGGATATCGAAGAAGAACGCCGCCTGTGTTACGTCGGCATGACTCGCGCCATGGACCAATTGATCTTGACTCGCGCGGTTTACCGCCGCAGATATGGAACCGACTTGCCCGAGGCCAGCGTCCCGTCAAGATTCCTGGAAGAAGTCCCGGCGCCGTTATTCGAAGAACTCGGAACGCGCCGCGGAAGTTCGGCTCGCACAGGTACATCCTACGTGGGGACGGGTTATGTGGGGACGGGCACTCCTGCCCGTCCGGCGGGGCGCAGCCCCGCAGCCGCTGAGAGCACGCATTACTCCTACGAAGATGAAGACCAAAGCGCGAGCTGGCACGCCGGAGATGGCAACCGGGGCAACCCCCGCGCCGCCAAGCCCACAACTCCGGCGCGTCCCTACAACTCCATCGAGAACATCGCCGAGTTCTTCGCCAGCCGCGGCAAGAAGTTCAGCCTGCCGAAAATGCCGGTCGAGGAGCCCACCGGCAAGCGCGGATTCCGCCCCGGCCAGCGCGTGAAGCATCCCAAATACGGCGAGGGCACGGTCTACCAGCGCGAAGGAGAAGGCGAAGAAGCCAAGATTACGGTACAATTCCCTCGCTTCGGATTAAAGAAGCTGGTGGAGAAGTATGCCCAGCTCGAACGCGCGCACTAGCCACGGCGGCGTAAGATTACAGCCTATGGCGTGAGCCGTGGGAACCAAGCAAAGAGATTTCAGCCCCGAAGGGGCGAAAGAAACCGGGGCGAAAGCCGCCTCGGACATCCGCACGTTAGAAGAGGAAATTTACAGCATTCATGGCAAACACATCGACACTCAGCAAAGAAGAACGCAAGAAATCCAAACGCGCCGCACGCAAAAAGCGCAAAGCCGAAAAGCCGCTCAAGCCCCGCGACTACGCTCGCGGATCGAAAAAGCCCAAGGTCAAGAAACTGGCCCGCGGCCAGGCCAAGCGGTAAAAGCAGCATTTGGCATTCAGCACTTGGCATTTAGCCAGCCGGAGTTTCTTAACGAAAATCTGGCCCCACTAAATGCCAAGTGCTAATGGCTGAGAGCTGACAGCCGATAGCTGAAAGCTGTACCTAGGAGCCCACAACCGCTTGTCACAACCCACGGAACCCGCAGCCGTCATCCGTACTTCCGACAAACAGGTTTTCTGCTGCAAGTCCATTGACAAGCTGATCTCCGACTCCGAGGATCCCGAACACCGGCTCAGTAAATCGCTGGGCCCGTGGTCGCTGACCGCGCTGGGCATCGGAGCCATCATCGGCTCCGGCATTTTTATTCTTACCGGAACGGCGGCCGCTGGAGAATATTTCCAGGCGCCATCTCTCCTGCATGCGCAGGCGCTCGACGTGATCATCAACTTCATGCGCACCGGCAGCACCGCAGGAGCACTCATGCACGGCCGTCCGCCTGCCGGGCCATCGATTGCGATCTCATTCCTGCTGGTCGCCATCGCCTGCAGCTTCGCTGGATTGTGCTACGCCGAGCTGGCCTCGATGATCCCTATCGCGGGCAGCGCCTACACCTACTCCTACGCTACGCTCGGCGAAATTTTTGCCTGGATCATCGGCTGGGACCTGATCCTCGAGTATGTTGTCTCGAATGTCGCGGTCGCGGTTGGCTTCGCCGGCTATACGAAAGCGCAACTAGCCGTCTTCGGCATTAACCTTCCGGATAAATGGGCGAGCCCGGTCTGGGCTGGGGGCCAATGGACGGGCGCTTATTTCAACCTGCCTGGCTTTCTCATCGTATTCATTCTCACGCTGCTGCTGGTGCGCGGAGTTAAGGAGTCGGCGGAGACCAATAACATCATGGTGACGGTGAAGATCGGCGCCATCCTGACCTTTCTGGTCGTCGGTGGAATGCTGGTCAAGCCCGCCAACTGGACGCCTTTTGCGCCTTCCGGCTTTGCCGGGATCGTTACCGGTGGGGCGATCGTTTTCTTTACCTACATCGGATTCGATTCGGTCTCAACCGCCGCCGAGGAGTCGCGCAATCCGCAAAAAGATTTGCCCTTTGGCATCATCATGTCGTTGGTGGTCTGCACCCTGCTCTATGTCGGAGTGGCCGTCGTGCTGCTCGGCATGATGAAATACACGACTTTTGTCTCCGGTGCTGCCGCCGAAGCACCGGTGGCTTACGCGATGAAATATCTGGGGGTTCACCCGTTCTTCCGCTCGGTCATCGTGATCGGCGCGCTGACTGGCATGATCTCTTCGTTACTCGTGTTTCAATACGGGCAGGCGCGCATCTGGTATGCCATGTCCCGCGATGGATTGCTGCCGAAGTTATTCTCCGCGGTGCACCCGAAATATAAGACGCCGCACTGGTCCACATGGATCGCGTGTTTCGCGGTGGGCATTCCCGCTGGCCTGGTGGACATTGGAGACGCTGCCGACCTGGCCAACATCGGAACGCTGTTTGCTTTCGTTCTGGTTTCGGTGGGGGTGATCGTACTGCGCCGCAAGCAGCCCGATCGCAAGCGCGCCTTCAGCGTCCCGTTTGTGCCCTGGTTCCCGCTGATGTCGGTGCTGCTGTGCGGCGGCCTGATGTTCGGCCTCACGCTGATCACCTGGCTGCGCTTCGTGATCTGGCTGGCCCTGGGCCTAGTCATCTATGTTTTCTACAGCCGCCATCGCAGCGAGTTCGCGAAGAACTAGCTCGAGAGCTCTTAGCCATTAGCTCTTAGCCAAAACAAGTCTGTCATCCTGAACGCAGCGCACCGGTGGCCTCATCGCGGGCAGCAGTTCTGCTTTGCGACTCTGCTTGAGATCAGGCACTGGCAACTAGTCTCTCTGGTCCGCCATCTTTTTCAGAAACCGGGAAATGCTGACCACGGCTCGTCCAACCGTGCCTCGTCCAATCTCGCGCACTTGGTCGCGAGCGCTGACGCGAACGGTGTAAAAGCGGCCGTCGAACGACTCCAGCACGGCTTCCGCTTTGATTTGGGAGCCGATGCCACTGGCGGCACGATGCTCGATGTTGATCGATGTCCCCACGGTAATCTCGTCGCCGTCACAATAAGGCTGCAAGGCGCGAAACGCCGCCGTCTCCATCAGCCGGATCAGGTCAGGCGTGGAATACACCGGCGGCAATTGCGGATGATGCGCGGTCAGGGTGTGCTTCAACTCAACCGTCTCCTCCGCTTCGCCCCGAGCGCCCGCAGGAATTTCCCTTGCCATGCCAGTTTCCCCTTCCAAAGCCGTTGCAAAAGAAATGAGCCATCGATTCTATCGAATCAGTGGCTCATTCAAATCGAGGATAGGAGCGACTAGCGTCGGACCTACGCGGCCGCCATGGCAGTGCGCCGTGCGTTGATTCCATCCAGCGCCGTCCACAGCGCGCGGGCGGCGTTCTCGGCGGCATTCAGGGCTGCTTCCGCGGTCTTGGGGTTAGCTGCGACTCGCTTTTTGAGCTGCGTACGCCAGACTCGCGAGTGGTAGACGTCGGCGGTGGCGTGCAGCGTGAAGTAGCCGCAGGACTTGTCGTCGGCGCCGTAACTCTGGCGCAGGCCGCGCTCTTTCTCCTTCGCGATACGGGGCACTTGCGACTCGTAAGCGTAGAAAGCTGCCAATGCTTCTTCGGGCGAACCTTCGCTTGCGACGCGATGAAAGTGCCGGATCAGTTGCCGAATTTCCGGCACCGGACTATGCCACTCCAGGTTGCGTGTCGATCCCATGCCTTCAGCGAAGTCTAGCCACAACTCCGCGTGCGGAACTGATTCCCGGCCCGACTGTCCCTCTACTCCTTTTTCGTCGCACATATTGGCCAGCACGGCGCGGCGCAACTCACCTTCTTCGAGGCGCAGGCCCAGAGCCGCCAGGTAGGAAGGGAACGCTTCCACGTGGCGATAATAATCCTGCGCATATTCGCGCAGATCGTCGCGAGTCAGCTCTCCCGCCGTCCAAGCTCTGTAGAACGGATGGCAAAGCAGATCATATTTGGCAATGCGCGCTTCGAGTTGCTGTGAGAAGTCAGCGGTGTTGGCAGTACTCATAATGTCCCCCAGGAAATTTCTGATGAGTTAGCACCCTCAATTTTGGCACCCTCAAATATAAGGCGGAGGGCACAGTTCGGCCAGTAGTAAAAATCACAAGATGCGGCAAGTTGCTAGAATGAAAGAAGAAAGAGCCGTAAGAATTCGCCGGCTTTGCTCCGGATCACCTCATGCAGTTTACCGAACAATTCGACGTAGTCGTGGTTGGCGCCGGGCACGCCGGCTGCGAAGCGGCCATGGCCGCGGCGCGCATGGGCCTGAAGACCGCCCTCTATACGCTCAACGTCGATCTGATCGCGCAGATGTCCTGCAACCCCGCCATCGGTGGCATTGCCAAGGGTCATCTGGTGCGGGAAGTCGACGCCCTGGGCGGCATTATGGGCGAAGTTACGGATGCGGTCGGCATCCAGTTCCGTCTGCTTAATACTTCGCGCGGCCCTGCCGTCTGGTCGCCTCGCGCGCAATGCGACAAGCAGGCCTACCGCCTGAGGATGCGCGAAGTGCTCGAGTCGCAGCCGAATCTGAAGATCAAGCAGGCGGAAGTGGCGGAACTGATTGTGGAGAGTTCTCAGTTCTCGGTTCTCAATTCTCAGCAACGCGAGGACGAGCGCGACTTTAGCCTTGCCGAGAAGGCGTCCCTGCAGGATGCGGCCTCAGCCGATGACGCTGTCGATTTTACTGAGAACCTGGCACTGAGAACCGAGAACTCGGGTGATCGAACTGAGAACTCGCGTCGCGTTCTCGGCATCAAGCTTCGCGACGGCCGTACCGTTGGTGCGCAGGCGGTCATCATCACCACTGGGACGTTTCTCAATGGCCTCATCCACTGCGGCGAGCAACAGTATCCTGCCGGACGCAGCGGTGAGCCAGCCGCGGTGCTGCTTGGCGAAGCTCTCAAGAATCTGGGACTGCGCGGCTGCCGACTCAAGACTGGCACTCCGCCGCGACTCGATGGACGAACCATCGCTTGGTCGCGCTTCGCGGAGCAGCCCGGCGATGTCGATCCCACGCCCTTCAGCTTCCGTACCAAGCGGGTAGCGCACCATGACTCGCAAGTGCCTTGTTACATTGCCTGGACGACGCCCGAGACGCATCGCATCATCCGCGAGAATGTCCACCGCTCACCCATGTACAGCGGGCAGATTCAGTCCATCGGCCCGCGCTACTGCCCCTCGATCGAAGACAAGATCGTGAAGTTCCCCGACAAGGAAATGCACCAGCTGTTCCTCGAGCCGGAAGGGCTGAATACGCACGAAATCTATGTCAATGGCATGAGCACGTCGCTGCCGGTAGAAGTGCAGCTCGCGATTTTGAAATCGATCCCAGGATTGGAAAATGCCGAGATGCTGCGGCCCGGCTACGCCATTGAATACGACTCTATCGATCCAACGGAACTGGAGCGCACGCTCCAGACCCGAAAGATCGCGCACCTGTATCTCGCCGGGCAGATTAACGGTACCTCCGGCTACGAAGAAGCCGCCTGCCAGGGACTCATGGCCGGCATCAATGCCGCGCTTCATGTGAAAGGCGAGGCGCCGCTGATCCTCGACCGCACCGAAGCCTACACCGCGATCCTGATCGACGATCTGATTTCGAAGGGGACGAACGAACCCTACCGGATGTTCACGTCCCGCGCCGAATTTCGCCTGCACCTGCGCATCGACAATGCGGACCGCCGCCTGACCCCCCACGGCCGCCGTGTGGGAATGATCACGGATAATGCGTGGAACGATTTTCAGTCGAAGCAAGAGCGCTTGGGAAAATTGAAGAAGATCCTGGGGAGCACCAGACTGACTTCGGATATAGTTGCAAGCCTCGGCGTGGAGTCGAGCGCAATGTCCGCGCCGCTCCCCGATCTCACCGGAGCCGCAGGTCAAACGCTGGCACAACTTCTGAAGCGCCCGGAGATTACCATCGAACAGTTGGTTTCAATCCTAAAAGAACTGTTCCCGAAGTTCTTCGCAAGAGATTCCTCTGTGTCCTCAGTGCTCCCTGTGGTTAAGCTTTCCTCGGAGGTAAGGAACGAACTGAAGTCGGTCGAAACTGAAATTAAATACGAGGGCTATCTGTTGCAGCAGCATCGCGCCATGGATCGCCTGAAAAAATCCGAGCAGCATGCAATTCCTGAGTGGTTCGATTACCGGTCGGTCAGCGGACTTTCGCGCGAGATGCAGGAGAAACTGAGCAGGGTCCAACCCCGCACACTAGGCCAGGCCTCTCGCATTCCAGGTGTAACTCCGGCGGCAGTTTCGCTGGTAAATGTCTACGTGGAAATCCAGGCCCGCCGTCGCGAACAGGCGGCGGCACTGTAGATTTACTTTTTGGCGCGTCCCGCGTGAGTGTCCATCTCCGCGGCGCTCCAGATGGACCATGACGCGGATCGACAATGGCTCGTTATGATTGCTCACTTGCGCGGAAAATTGCTGTCCAAACACCCTAATCAGGTCGTCGTCGAAACCGCGGGAGTTGGCTACGACGTAACCATCAGCGTGCCCACGTTTTCTGAGTCGCCGGCGCTCGGCGCGGAGATTGCCCTCCACATTCATACTCACGTGCGCGAGGATCAGATCGCGCTCTACGGGTTCCTCCGCCCTTCGGAGAAGCTTCTCTTCGAAAAATTGATCACGGTTAGCGGCATCGGCCCCAAGCTGGCGATCACGATCCTGAGCGGCATGGCCGCCGACGAAATGGTGGGAGCGATTCGCGGCAACGACATCGCCCGCCTCACACGCATTCCCGGCATCGGCCGCAAGACCGCGGAGCGCATGGTTCTGGAGCTGCGCGACAAGTTGCCGGAAGTTGGCCCGGCCACACCATCCGCGCCGTCGCTAAACTCGACCGAAGAAGATGTCCTTTCCGCTCTGCTCAATCTCGGCTATCAGCGCGCGGCCGCGGAGAAAGCTTTGGATGCGGTTGCGAAGAGAGCGAGAGGCGGATCATTCGATGCGATGTTCCGCGACGCCCTCGCCGGATTGACGAAGTGAGGTTCATTTGCCGATACAGAACGTGCTAAAGATCAAATTCAGAATGTCGTCAGTCGTAGTCGCTCCGGTGATTGCGTCCAACGGACGCAGGGCGCTGTAGAGGTCGAGCAGCAGCATTTCGTGCGGGACTCTTCCCGAAACCGCATTCGTCGCGATGTCCAGCGCCGCCACCGAATCGTTGATTAATCCCTGATGCCGCACGTTGGTCAAAAATCCGGACTCAGCCTGCGTCCCAGCCTGACCGCCGAAGTGCCGCAGAATTTCCTCGCGCAGTTCGGCGATGCCGTCGCCAGTCAAAGCCGACGTGCAAGTAAAATTCTGGGTGCCCCACGCCTCGCCTCTTTTGCGAGGCGTGGGCACTCGGTGCGCATTCAGGTCGCTCTTATTCTCCACCAAAATCGCCGGCCGCCCCTCAGCCAGCCGTAATAACTCGGCGTCTTCCGCAGTTTCCGCCTGCGACGAGTCGAACACCACCAGCACCAGATCAGCATCCGCCAGCGCTTCCCGCGATTTTCGAATTCCGATCGACTCCGCTTCATCGAGCGCATCGCGAATGCCCGCCGTGTCCACCAGTTTGACCGGGATACCCCCAATCGCCACCGTTTCGCTGATTAAGTCGCGCGTCGTTCCCGGAGTTGCCGTTACGATGGCCCGTTCGCGCTCCACCAGGCGGTTGAACAAACTTGATTTGCCCACGTTCGGCCGGCCAACGATTGCCAGCGTCAGTCCCTCATGCACAATCTTTCCATAGGCGAACGTAGCGGCGAGGCGTTCGAGAGGCTTTCTTACGGCCGCGATGCGATCGATGATCGCGGCATCCGGCATTACCGATACATCATCCTCGGCGAAATCAATTCCCGCCTCGAGCACGGCTATCAATTCGACCAGTTGCTGCTTGATCGGCTGCAACCGCCGTGACAGTGCGCCTTCCAACTGCTGCGCCGCGACCTTCGCTTGATACAAAGTCTGCGAATCGATTAGGTCCCGCACCGCTTCCGCTTGCGTCAGATCAATGCGACCATTGAGGAACGCGCGCATGGTGAACTCACCCGGTTCCGCCAGCCGGCCCCCCGCCGCCACACAAAGCTCGACAATATGCCGCAACACGACGGGCGACCCGTGCGCCGAAATCTCGACGATGTCGTCAGTCGTATAAGAGTGCGGCTTGGCAAAGTAAGTAACGATCACCTCGTCGATGCGTTGGGATGCACCGGAAAATGGGGGTTCATTGGGAAGTGGGTGCCCCACTCTAGCCGCCTCTGCGGCCAGGGTGCGGATCTTGAATTCTTCCGCGGAAGCTGCGACATCCGGCTCGACCAACTCTCCAAACACCGCCCGCCCCGGTTCAAGTTCGCGCTTCAGCCGAAGTATGGGCGCGATGATCTCCCGCGCCGCAGGCCCCGCCAGACGCACCACGCCAATCCCTCCGCGCCCCGCAGGCGTAGCGATCGCAACAATCGTGTCGTCCAGATTCATACCCAGATTCACGCGCCGATTGTAACGGTTAAACTACTTGCTGGTCGTAAGTCATTAGTCGTCTGTCGTGGGCCTTTGGCCAACAACGCCGGGTGCCCCATCCTTCTCGCGTTCTGTGCGAGAGGGTGGGGATTCTGACTTCGCAGTTCCAGGAGCGAAACGTGTCCGTAGCCGACGAACTCTTAAAAGCCAACGAAGCCTTCGCCCGCAATTTCACCCTGGGCGATCTAGCCGTCCGCCCCAAGCGGCGCGTGGCTGTACTCGCCTGCATGGACTCCCGCATCCTCTTCGAGCATTGCCTCGGCCTGCATCCCGGCGACGCCCACATGATTCGTAACGCCGGCGGCATCGCCACCGACGACGCCCTGCGCTCCCTTATCGTCTCCCATCACCTGCTCGACACCCAGGAATTCATCATCATCAACCACACCGACTGCGGCCTGCTGAAGGTGAAGGAATACGAACTAAGAGCGCGCCTCGCCGAAAAAATGGGCGTCGTTGCCAGCGAGCCCGCGCATTTCTATGCCTTCGACGACCTGGAAGCCAACGTGCGCCAGCAGATCCACCGCGTGAAATCGCACCCGTGGATTCCGAAGCACATTCCGGTGCGGGGATTTGTTTACGATGTGAAGACGGGAAGATTAACGGAGGTCAAAGCGCAGGCAGAAAAGACGGCGAAATGAAGATGGCTCCCCGTACGCCCGTCTTACCCAACGGCGCGAACATACCTCACAAGGTAATCGCATCTGGAAATTTCAATTTGTGCGCCTTAACTCGATCTAGGTTTGCTGCAACGACAAGCCTAAGATAGGCGACGTCA
>Ga0302324_100023182_pt1 | contig 12020 bp, 6 predicted proteins | sample Palsa_T0_1_FD_201949 | JGI IMG/M metagenome (GOLD analysis project Ga0302324, IMG submission 201949) | Peat permafrost microbial communities from Stordalen Mire near Abisko, Sweden - Palsa_T0_1 | ecosystem: Environmental > Terrestrial > Soil > Palsa > Peat permafrost | place: Sweden: Abisko... | reverse complement strand
CACCGCGGCCCGGCTGGGTGGAATCCTCTCAAACAACGCGAGCGGCATGTGCTGCGGCGTGGTGCAGAACGCATATCACACGCTGCGCTCCATGACCTTCATGCTCCCCTCGGGCACATTGATCGATACCGCCGAAGTCGATGCGAACGAGCGCTTCAAGGCGAGCGAGCCTGAACTGGCAGCCGGACTGCTCGAGTTGAAGCGCGAGCTTGAAAGCAATCCTGCCCTTGCAGCACGCATTCGTTCGAAGTACAAGATGAAGAACACCACCGGCTACTCGCTCAATGCGTTTCTCGATTTCGCCACGCCGGTTGAGATCTTCAGCCATCTGCTCATCGGCGCGGAAGGCACACTGGCCTTTATTGCCGAGGCGGTGCTCGAGACGGTTCCCGACCTGCCGGTGAAGTACACCGGCCTGTTGCTGTTTCCCAATATCCATTCGGCCTGCGAGGCGATTGTGCCCCTGCGCGAAGCAGGCGCGGCCGCGCTGGAACTGATGGATCGCGCCTCCATGCGCTCGGTGGAAGACAAGCCGGGCATGCCGGCGCAGATTCAGGGATTGCCTGAGGGAGCAGCCAGCCTGCTTGTTGAGTTCCAAACAGCCAATGTGGCGGCAGCCACTGACAATGCGGCCAAGGCGCAGGCAGCGGTGGCCGGACTAGAGCTCCTGGGCGAGCCGCTTTTTACCAGCGACCCGGTCGAACAGGACAAGTTATGGAACATCCGCAAGGGAATGTTCCCGTCGGTTGGCGCGGTGCGTGCCGCTGGAACAACCGTCATCATCGAGGACGTGGCCTTTCCGCTGCAGCACCTCGCGGATGCCGCCGTCGACCTCACACATCTATTCGAGAAGCACGGATACACCAACGCCATTATTTTTGGCCACGCCAAGGACGGTAACCTTCACTTCGTCATCACGCAGGGCTTCAACACCGAGAAAGAAACTGAGCAATACCGGGCGTTTATCGACGACGTGGTAAAGATTGTGGTCGAGAAGTACGACGGCGCGCTCAAGGCCGAGCACGGCACAGGGCGCAACATGGCGCCGTTCGTCGAGACAGAGTGGGGCCCCGAAGCCTACGCCGTTATGCAGCAGCTCAAGCAACTGGCTGACCCTGACAACCTGCTCAATCCCGGCGTCATCATCAATCCCGATCCGCAAGCGCACATGGCCGACCTGAAAAGGATGCCGGTGGTTGAGGCGGAGGTGGACAAGTGCATTGAGTGCGGCTACTGCGAACCGAAATGCCCCAGCCGCGATCTCACGCTGACTCCGAGGCAGCGCATCGTGGTGCGGCGCGAGATGCAGCGCTTAAAGGATAGTGGTACACACGCCGCGTACGACGCCCTGAACCACGACTTCCCATATATGGCTCTGGACACATGCGCTGTAGACGGGCTTTGCGCCACAGCATGTCCGGTTTCGATCGACACGGGCAAGCTGACCAAGCGCTTCCGCCAGATTCGTCACACTGAAATTGCCAACCGCATCGCGCTCCTGCTTGCCAAAAACATGGGGTTGATGGAAATTGGCGCGCGCTTTGCGATGGGCGCCGGCCATCTGACACAGAAAGTGTTTGGGCTTGGCTTCATGCGCGGCATTACCCGGATACTCGACAAGGCATCGCGGGCATTGATGGATGAGGCCTTCTGGCAATGGTGCGCGGAGATGCCGCAGCCGCGGCGCGGAGCTGTTCCAGTTCGCTCGATTGCACAGGCCGACGCGGTCTATTTCCCGGCGTGCATTTCGCGCATCATGGGCGCGCTCCCCGGCGAGCAGCAGGAAACCTCGACCATGCAGGCCCTGCTGAATATCGCCGACCGCGCAGGTGTGAAGTTGCGCGTTCCGGAAGACACGCGCGGCAACTGCTGCGGCGTTCCCTTTTCATCCAAGGGCTTTGAAGCCGCGCATGCAGCCGCGGTCAACCACACTGTTGCCAACTTCTTCCGCTGGTCGAACGGCGGAGAGCTGCCGATTGTGGTGGACACCAGCCCCTGCACATACGGGTTAAAGACGGCACGTACTGATCTGACGCCCGAGAACCAGGCGAAGTTCGATAAGCTCAGGATTCTGGACTCGGTGGAATTTGCACACAATGCGCTTTTGCCCAAGCTCCCGATCAAGCGCAAGGTTCACTCGGTTGCGCTTCACCCGGTTTGCTCTGCGGCGAAGATGGCGATTGTGCCCAAGCTGGTTAAGATCGCGAGTGCGTGCAGTGAAAACGTGGTCGTCCCGCGCGATGCCGGATGTTGCGCGTTTGCCGGGGATCGGGGCTTCCTGTTTCCGGAATTAACCGCGTCCGCCACGGAAACTGAGGCCGCGCAGGCCACTGAGGCGGAACACAGCGGGTATTATTCAAGCAGCCGCACCTGCGAAATCGGCATGACCCGCGCCACCGGCAAAGTCTATCAGTCCTATCTTCATTTGCTCGACTTCGCCTCGCGCCCCTGAGCCCAATCGGGAAAACCAAATCCTACGAAAACGCAACTGATCGCTTGATGAGTGCATCTAAGACTGGTGTCGGCAGTTTTCTGCGCTGAAATCCATCCATATGATTCGGAACGACTTATGCGTTGAAACGTGGACGGTGCCGCTCAAAGCAATTGGATTGCCTCGAAATTCTGTGGTCGGACTCGAGTTGCCATCGGCCCGGTGATGGCCGACGCTTCGACCACGACTTTCTTACACGGGCCATGTAAGAGTTTCCCCTCGCCGCCCCGTTCTATCTCGTTCGCGCAAGAAATTTCGCAGCTTCCGGAGCACTTACGGTTTGGACCCCCGATTGCCATGAAGAACGCAAGAAAGATCCACAGCCCTGCGAGGAGGTCGACTTCCATGCCGAACCATTCCCGGTTCGCCGCCGCTAAGGGTCTTCTCCGTTCGGGGGCAGTCGCCCTGGTGCCTTACATTTCCACAATTGCGCTGGTATTCACGCCTGGCCAGGCAATGGCAATGCTGATTCTGAACTCCGGGCAACCTCAGCCGATGCCCGGTCAGCCCGCGCCGAATTCGCAACGGTCTGAGACATCGCAGCAGAGCACCCGGGCAGTCGCCGTCACAGGCACAATCGCCAAAAATGGTTCAGATTTTGTGCTGAAAGAATCCTCCGGAACAGTCTATCGGCTTGATGACCCGGAAAAACCTGAACCCTTTGAAGGGAAGTCGGTCAAGGTAACCGGACAGCTCGACGCGGACGCAAGTCTCATCCACGTCGAATCGATCGAAGTGATCACTGCTTGATCAAACCGCGGCCTGGGGTTCCTCATTGCAAGTAACCATAGCCTGAGAATCGGCCCGAATCGGCCAAATGCCATGCGTGGGGATGGTACCCCCGTGTGGCTTCTTCATTGCATCCAATCTTTTAGAGGGTTTGAGCCGACTTTATTACTCAGTCTTCCTCGCTAGCCATTTCGATCGAGTCTGGTCGAGTTCAGATCTGGGATCCATGACACGACCTCGCGGTCGGCTCCTGCTGGAGGTGAGTGTGCACTTCTTTCGCGTACGGTTTATCGCTGCACTTTTGCTTGGAATTGTCGGCATCTCCGCGGCTTCCACTTACTTTGAAGTCCTGGCCCATAAGCACACTATGCGCGTCGACCTGGCGCGGCGCACACAATGGTTCGGCGCCGGCATCCAGCCGCATCTCGAACAGCAGCTTCTCAACGGAAGCGACATCAACTGGGCGGATCTGCTGCAAAGACTTCGTCAGCACGCCGACGAGCCTGCCTTGGCCGTTCTTGACAATGAAGGGCGTCTCCTCGCCTCTGTCGGCGATGCTCCGCTGGCGGACAAGCTGCCCAGCGGTCCTGTAAAGCAAAGCCTCGTCTCCGGAAAAGAAGTAGGTGCATTTGTCCGGTTTCCATCTCAACAGGCGAGCCATAACACAGCCAATAATCAGCCCTTCTGGGCATGGCCTTCCTCCCGGCTTTGGTACCAGGACGCCATACCTCTGCGTGACGGAGGGGGGCAAACTGTTGGCGTCTTTTTGATGACGGCTGACGCTGACTATATCCGCACTGAAGCGATTGAAGTATGGCGCCGAAGCTTTTTCCGCGTCGCGGCGATCGTGGTCCTGGTGGTGGTCGTTACGCTCATGATGGTCCGCTGGTTCCTGCAGCAGCCGGTCACGCGCGCTGCCGATTGGTTGCGGCGCTTGCGGCACGGCGAAGCAGACGTCGAAGAGGGCGCAAAGGAGTTCGGCTATCTGGTTCCGCTAGCAAGAGAAGTTACCACTCTGGCCGAGAATCTCACCCAGGCGCGGTTTGCCGCGGAAACTGAAGCCCGGCTTCGCGACCAGGCAGAGCACCTTTGGACGGCGGAACGGTTGGCCGTTCACGTCCGTGATCGTCTCGGAAGCGGTCAGTTGTTTGTGGTTTCCCACCGCGAGCCGTTCATCCATATGCGAAAGAAAGGAAGAACCGAGTGCATCGTTCCTCCCAGCGGCCTCGTCACCGCAATCGAGCCGGTGCTGCAAGCCTGTGATGGCACTTGGATTGCGCATGGAAGCGGCAATGACGATCGCGCACACGTAGATGATCACGATCGTCTGCGCGTGCCGCCGGGAGAAAACCGCTATACGTTGCGCAGGGTCTGGTTGAGCCCCGAAGAAGAAACCGGTTATTACGAGGGCTTTTCAAACGAAGGCATCTGGCCGCTTTGCCACATTGCGCATACGCGGCCCATCTTCCGCGTAAGCGATTGGAATTACTACCAAAGCGTGAACAAGAAGTTTGCCGACGTTGTCCTTGATGAGATAAACGGCACCCGGCACCCGGTGATCTTTGTTCAGGATTATCACTTCGCCTTGTTACCGGCGATCATCAAAAATGCCAGGCCCGATGCCCGAATCGCAATGTTTTGGCACATTCCGTGGCCAAACCCTGAGTTCTTCAGCATCTGCCCATGGCAAGCTGAACTGGTCAACGGGCTGCTGGGCGCCGATGTGATCGGCTTTCATCTCCAGTCTTACTGCAACAATTTTCTCGATACCGTCGATCGGACGCTGGAGGCAAGGACGGACTGGGAGCAGTTCAGCATTCGGCGGAACGGCCACGTGTCCAATGTGCGTCCTTACCCGATCAGCGTAGCTTGGGATGAGTCGACGGAGAATTCGAGTCCCGAAGTCGACCGTGACGTTGCCGGACTTTCTCGCGGGAATGGGGTGCCTCAACCCGGCGGCCCGTCGCTGGTGAAAAAGGACGAACAGGCGCCTCAAGTTTCTCAAATCGGCCGCGCCATTGTGCCCGATATGCTAAGGCGCGAACTCGGAATCGATGGCGAGCACCTGGTTCTAGGCGTCGACCGCATGGACTACACCAAGGGAATTGTGGAGCGGCTGCTGGCGGTTGAAATGCTGCTTCAGGAGCACCCTTGGTATCTCGAAAAGATCACATTCGTTCAGATCGCATCCCCGAGCCGCACAGGAATTCAAAAGTATGCGGATTTGCGTGTCGAAGTAGAGGGCACTGTCGAACGCATCAACCGGACCTTCCAAACTTCAGCCTGGAAGCCCGTTGTGCTCATTCAGCGCCAGTGCAGCCACAGTGAAGTGGCCCGCTATTACCGCGCCGCCGATCTCTGTCTTGTGACCGCTTTGCACGACGGCATGAACCTTGTCGCAAAGGAATATGTTGCCGCGCGAAACGATTGCGATGGAGTGTTGGTCCTGAGCAAATTCGCCGGAGCCGCGCAGGAACTGAGGGATGCTCTTCTCGTGAATCCATACGACGTCGCGCAGGTGAAGGAGGCGATCATCACAGGGCTCGCCATGCCCGTTGAAGAGCGCCGCTTGCGAATGACGCGCATGCGGCATCAGGTGAAGGAGTACAACGTATACCGCTGGGCGTCGAGGATCCTGGCCGACCTTTGCGCGGTGCGGATCGAAGACGACATTCTTGCGGTTGCAATGAACAGGTCCCAGCGGAAGCGGGCGTGAAACGAACGGAAGAGAAAATCACAGGACGCATTGCCTCCCCAAATCGCGTTGATGGCGTTGCCCTCGCTTTCTTTCCATTGGCTCACTATCGTCGGCGGCCCTCCAGCATCTGGAGGGCAAATCGAATCGTTCTGGCAAATCTCGGCGTCAAGTGGATGAATGCGTCGCGCGTCGCGCCCTGCATGAATTGACAACACCCGGTTCCCTGAGTTGTTCGAAGCGTTAAGGGCCTCCGAGCCAGCTCCGGTCTCACGCATCTCCATCCGCGCGTTCGGAAACACCTGCGGAAAGTTAACCTGCAGGAAACGGACTTCAATTCGCACGCCATCATCCTGGAGCACCCACCCTTATATCGTGCCCGTATTGTTGGGACCTGTGGCCGGGACGAGCGTCCGCGTACACTCCGCTCGCCTTTTTCCCCATGCTACGATGTCTCCAACTCTGTTCAAGCACTGCATAAAACGGTTTTTCAAATGAGTCCGAAACCACGCGATGCCGCCCTTTCATCCACCCCGTCCGAGGCTGCGAAAAAGCGCGCACCCCTCATTTCATGGCGAAAAGCTGGTGCCACGCTGGTTGCTCTTGCGGCATCCCTCCTAATCATCTTCCTCGGCGAGCGATTCCTGCTGCCCTACTTTCTCCCAGCCAACGTCACCATTCAGTTCGGACCTCCGCACTCACCAAATCCGCGTCCTTCAGCAACCCTCTCCACGTCTTCAGTAGCCCAGTTGGCCGATTTCTCTCTTCCTCCTTTTCGCGCTTCAACTCTTCGCGGAGAAAGCGAAGACGCAAACTTCGCGTCGGGTATGAAGGGCTATTCGGCAGGCGACTGCCGCGCGGCTCTTCGAGCGCTCACCCACGTCTCTCTCTCGGGCAGGGATGCCCGCGCCGCTCAGTTTTATTCCGGTGTCTGCCAGATGCATCTTGGCGATCTGCCCGCCGCCTCGGCAACTCTGCAGCGCGTCGAGGCCGCCGGCGCCTCGCCCCAGCAGGAGGCCGCTTTCTACTACCTCGCGCAAATCGCGCTCGCCCGCAACGACGCACCCTCCGCCCTCCAGTTTCTCGAACGCACTCTCGCCCTGCATGGAGATTTCGAACAGCGCGCTCGCCGCCAATCCGTAGCCCTCGCCGTCGCGGCAGGGAAACGCTAACGCAGCGGACAGAAGCTCCCGCATTTTATGCGTTTGCGCAGGTCTGAATTGTTCTCGATTGAATTTGCTTCAGGAATTCGGGACCGCTTACCCCTTCTTCGCCGCCCCATCCGCGCTCTCGCTCCCCTCGGCCAGGTACTCTAGTCTGCGCACGCGATAGAGCGCCTCTTCCGACATTCTGCGGTTCAAGCTAAGCAGATCGCTCAGCAGGCCGATCATCAGCACCTGAAACCCGACAATGATCAAAATCGCTGCCAGGATCAACGACTGGATGTGTCCAGCCTGACCGCTCATGAAGAGGTAAACAAACCGAATTCCCGGAATAACCCCGAGAAAAATCAGGGTCGCTCCCAGCGTTGTAAACACGCGAAGCGGCTGGTACATCGTGTACGCCCGCAGAATTGTAACCGTCGACTTCCGTATGTATTCCCTGATGCTCTTCATCAGCCGGGAAGGCCGCGTCTGGGGGTTAATGCTGATCTTCACAAACTCCACGCTCATTCGCGAGGCGCCCGCCTGGATCAACGTCTCCAGCGTGTAGGAGTAGCCGCTGATTACAAACGTCCGCAGCGCTGCTTCGCGCGTCAGCGCCCTGAAGCCGCTCGTCGCATCCGGGGTGTGCAGCCCCGAAGCTCGCCCGATCACCCAGCTCCCCATCACTTGCAGCCGCCGCTTGATCCAGGAGAAGTTCTGCAGGCTGCCAACCTGCCGGTCGCCCACCACGATATCGGCGCGCCCAGCCAGCAGCGGCGCCACCAGCCGCGGAATATCTTTCGCGTCGTACTGGTTGTCCGCGTCCGTATTCACAATCAGGTCCGCCCCCTGCCGGATCGACTCATCCAGCCCCGCTACAAACCCCGCCGCCAGCCCCAGGTGCTGCTTGAAGCGGACAATATGATGCACACCGTTCGCACGCGCCACCTCGGCCGTGCCGTCCGTGCTCCCGTCGTCGATGATCAGAACTTCGATCGTGTCGATCCCGGGAATCGCTTTTGGAAGCGCTGCAAGCGTAGCCGGCAGCGTAGCTGCTTCGTTGAGGCAGGGAATCTGGATAATCAGCTTGGTCATGATGCCTGTTCGTTGGTCACGGGGTTGGTTCGGAGGGTAAGAGAAGGCGGTTCAACTACTTGGGCTGGGAGCGCACGACTACCACATCGCCCTCCCCTAGTGTGCCATGAAACACCCGGACTACGGTGAACTCCTTGCGGATTACCTCCGGCACTCCCGGCGCTGCAGCCTCCAGATACCGCGGGAATGTGTACACCAGCCACACCGGCTGTCCGCGGCCCACAATCTCTTCAAGCTCCGCGGGCGTCTGCACGGCCTGCCACTGCTTTCCGAAGTACTGCTGATATGGGTAGACCGTTGCCCCGGCCGTCAGCACCGGTCCGTTGTCCTTCTTCTCCGCTTCAATGAATTTCAGCGCCCCGTCAAAATCCTGCTTCGGATACTCGTAGTTCTGCCGCAGCGAATAAGCCGATGCCAGCAGCAGAATCCCTGCCAGCACCCCGGTCGACGCGCCCGCCAGCTTCGTCGATCCTCGCCACTCTCCCGGCCAGAGATCCGCGATCACCCTCGGCAGGTAAAAGATCCCTCTCACCAGGATGAGCACCCAAAACCCCATAAGAAAAAAGTAGAACCGCGGATACATCGAATCCCGCCCGGCCACAGATCCCATCGCTGTCACCACCACGGGCAGCACAAACAGCGAAAACACCAGCCGGCTCTCTTTCCAGTAGCTCCACATGCCGCTCAGCACCACCACCGCCGCACCGAGCAGCACACTTGTTGTCCCCAGCCCCAGCGAAAGACCACGCAGTGTCTCGGCAAGCGCCCACTTGGGCGTTGAAACCGCCGTCATCGACGAAGGATGATACGCAAAGAAGTGAAAAACCTGCGCCAAGATCGGTGCATACATCACTGCAGCCAGCACTCCTGTCAGCACAAATCCGGCCAGGGGCAGCTGCCAACCGATTGGGCTCTTTCGCTTCCTCGCCTCCGAGACCAGCCAACCCGCACAAATCAGGAAGTGAGCCGCCACCAGGAAAACCATCGTAATGTGTGTATAAATTCCCAGCGACGCTGCCACGGCATACGCGAAGAATGGCCCCATCTTCGCGCTTCGGATCCCCTCCAGAAGGAACAGCGCCGACAGAATCGAGAAAAACGCCAGCACCGTATACCCGCGCGCGTTCTGCGAGAACCAGATGTGGTGGTACGACACAGCCAGGAACGCCGCTGCCACCAGCGCCTCCGCGCGCGTAGTCACCTTCGCCGCGAGCAGATATAACGCCGGAACCGAAGCTACTCCGAACAGCATAGCCGGCAACCGAATGCTCCACGGCTCCTCGCCAAACAGCACGATGCACAACCTTGCCAGCACCGAATACAGCGGGTGTTGAGCCACTCCGGTAAAGACCGTCAATATCCTCACCAGTGGATGCCGCAAAGTTTCCACCAGGAAATAGATCTCGTCCCACCACAGGCCCTTGTTCAGCCCAATCAATCGCAGCACCAGCGCCGCAACCGTGATCGCCCCCAGAATGAGCCAGAGGACCGGCTGCGCAGGCCGAGTTGGAATCAGCGGTTCTGGCATGCTCGCCGGGGAAGGACCCACCTTCGCAGGAATTGTCGTCATCGCTCTCTTTCAGGCTGGCCGGATGCGCCGATCGTTCCCAAACTCCCTCCATCATAAGTTGCCGATTTGGGGCGAATCCTTCCACCTTCCAGCCCATCGCGTTCCCTGAGGCGAGGAGTACCAAAACTGCACTGGGGATTCAACAGCCCAGCACGTTTCACTCCACCAACATCTCACCGAACTCCCATTCACCGCGCCCACCGAAACCGCGTGACATAATGCCTCCATGCGCGCTCCGTGGCGGGTTTTCTTCACGTGCTGGATCACCTACACGGTTTTCTGGACGCCCTACATCGTGCGCGAACATTTTCCCGCCATCACACTCGCCGACTCCGGCACTCTCAATGTCCAGCGTTTCCTCCGCTACACCCCAGACATCTTTCCCAGCGCCCGCGGCGGTGCATTCATCAACAACAACCCCGGCGCCTCCATCACCGGTGCAATTCCACTCTTCGTCTTCCGCCCGCTCATCGCCCGCGTCGAAGCCTGGAACCTCCACCAGCCCCATCCGCCCATCCCACCCAACGATGGCGAGTTCTTCTGGCGTACCGTCCGCGATGGCCTCCAATACTACTTCCTGCTCATCGCTTTCCTCACCGTCGCCCTGGCCATGGCTCCCATAACCGCTGGTACCGCCGCCTTCTTCTGCGCGCGCCTTCAGACGTTCGGCATATCTGATGCCAACGCCATCCAGGTCAGCCTGCTCTATGCCCTGGGAACGCCAATCTTCTTCCGCGCCGCGCTTCTGAACCACAACATGCTCGTCTGCAATGCCGCCTTCATGGCATTCCTGGTTCTGTGGGATCCGCTTGAACATCCGGCCCCGATTCCCGACGCGCACGGTCTCCAGAATCCCGACTCCCGCCCACTTCGCCCCGTCCCTGCCGCCTTGGCCGGCCTTCTCTCCGGCTACTGCGTCCTCTGCGACTGGAGCGGCGTCGTAGTCCTCGCTGTAACGGCCCTCTACTGCTTTCTTCGCTCCGCCCAGCCTCGCCCCGACCATCCCCCCGCCGCTCCGCACACCCGGCCCTCACGCCTCAAGCCGCTTCTTTCCTTCGCCGCCGGAGCCGCCGTCTGCATCATTCTTCTTGCTCTCTATCAGCGATGGGCCTTCGGCTCTCCCGTACTTCCCTCGCAACACTACATGCACCCCACCGCTCCCACCGGGCGCGGCTACCGCGGCTTCGACTGGCCCTCCCCCGCTCTCGTCTGGGCAAATTTCTTCGATTCCCGCTTCGGTCTCTTCGCCTACTGTCCGTTTCTCTTGCTAGGGCTCGCCGCACCCTTCATTCCGCGCAAGCGCCGCCTGATACCCACGCGCGAACTCTGGGTCCTCATTCTGTACTTCGTCCTCTTCGTTCTCTTTTGCGCGGCCAACCAGTACTCCTGGCTCCAGCCGCTTACCGGCTTCCGCTATCTGGTGCCGGTTGTCCCGCCGCTCACAATCCTTTCCATCGAGGTCGCCCGCCAATTTCCCCGGCCCCTGCAATGGATCCTTGGCGTCTGTGCCTGCGCGCAAAGCCTCATCCTCGCCGCCGCTCATGAAAACGATATTCGTCTTTCCGTGAGTACCTTGGTGGAGCGCCGAGGTCAATTTTTCTGGTTAATTCGTTTACGGGATGCCGGTCTGCCGGTAGACTGGGGTTGTACCGTTGGGGCCTGGATGATTCCCATCCTTGCTGCTATCTATATTTGGACGCCCTGGAAAAGGGTCGCCTTGCTCTCGCACTCAGTCCCCCCTACCCGCTCGTAAGTGACTGCGGGATATATCGGTTGGTGAGACAATCCCCAATCCGTGAGACAATCGTCAGACGAGGATAGCCAACGACATGATCACTTCCCTTGATCGCGTGGCGCGCCATACCCGAATTACATGGCGGAACTATACCCACACCCCCACTCCGCCCTTCCTCATCCTGTTCATCAACTCCATCTGCAATCAGAAGTGCGAACACTGCTTCTACTGGCGCAATCTCAATCGTCGGGACGACCTAACCACAGAGGAACTCTTCGCCCTCTCGCGCTCGTTTGGCCGCATCGAGAACCTGAACCTCTCCGGCGGTGAGCCCTTCCTGCGCCCTGAATTCGGGCAAATCTGCCGCCAATTTATCCAGCACAACAAGGTCCGCCAGATTTACGTTCCTACCAACGGTTCCTTCACCGATCGCACCATCACCCAGATCACCGAAACCCTCAAAGAGAAGGACCTCGACCTGTTCGTAGCGGAGATCTCGCTGGACGGAGTAGGCGAGTTTCACAACAAGTTCCGCGGTTCGCCGGGCGCATTTGAAAAGG
>Ga0302324_100023181_pt1 | contig 12020 bp, 9 predicted proteins | sample Palsa_T0_1_FD_201949 | JGI IMG/M metagenome (GOLD analysis project Ga0302324, IMG submission 201949) | Peat permafrost microbial communities from Stordalen Mire near Abisko, Sweden - Palsa_T0_1 | ecosystem: Environmental > Terrestrial > Soil > Palsa > Peat permafrost | place: Sweden: Abisko... | reverse complement strand
CGCAACGGCAGCGACGAGCGTGACGATGAACTGTCGGCGGCACCCCCGCATCGCGCCAGGATTATCGCGGCGGCGGCGCGCACCCTGTCGCTGCTCGATGCGCCTGCCGATCGCCGTGCTGTTCGTGGCCGCCCTCGCGCCGGCCGGATGTTCGGGTGCCGGCAACGTCGCCGTTCCGGCGCATTGCACTGCCGCGGTGAACGATCGGCTGGCAGGGCTCATCGCGCGCGCCTACGACGGTCCGGTCGACAATGTCATGGTGTGCGGCACGACGTTCGCGTCGTCGCGGCCGCTGGGCTCGGGGCCGCACGGCGGCCACGAGCTCGTACCGCTACGGGTCCCGCTGCCGGGCGGCGTTTCCGCGCTGGTCGAGGTGGTCACCAACGACAACCTCGACGGCGTCGTCACCGCGCCGCGCGGCGCGCAGGTCGCCGCGTACGGGCAGTACTATTTGGCGACGCAGGGGCAGCGTCCGTTCGTCGCCGGGATCCACGAGACGCACTGCGCGACGCACCGCGGCGCCGACAACGGCTGGATCGTCGTGAATGAAATCAGGTTCCCATCACGCGGCTGCTGAATGAAGAGACCCGCTCGTACGAGCGGGTCTCTTCTGCCCCAAAGGCCGTTGGATGAGCTATCAGCCGGAGAAGTCTTCGACGTAGAACGTTTGCCCTTTGCCGACGGTGACGACGGCCACGCCGACTTTCTGCACGCGCGGGTCGATTTGGCTCGCGTAGTGGTCCGGGCTCTGGACGAAGGCCGTCTGCGCGCCGCGTTCGCTGGCGTCGAAGGCGATGTTCTCCGTGGCGTAGACGTTCAAATGCCATGCTTGCATGCGATCCGAAAAGGTGACGCCGTTCGGATCCGTATGCCCGAAGTAACCGCGTGCCGCCATGTCGACGGCCTTCGCGTAGGCGACCCGGTCGAGCGTCGCGTCGCGCCGCAGCGCGGGAAGCCCGTGCTTGGCGCGTTCGTGGTTGACGGCATTGGCTAGCCTCCGCGCGTCCCCGGCCAAGCTGCGCGGATGAGGATCGACCAACGCGATCTTGATCGGAACGTCGCCCGGCACGATCACCGACCAAGCGCCGGCCACGAGCGCATGCGCGTTCAGCGCCGTGGTCGCGAGCAGGACGGAGGCAAGACCCACGACGATCTTCATGGACGGATTGTCGCAGAGCCAAGTAACGGCGGCGGATCGGCCGAAGCGGTGTATCTGCGTTACCGACGCGTTACCGCGAAGACCCTCTCCCCAGAGCGGGTCCTCGTCTCCGTTCGGTCACCGTGCGGATGAGCCGCTCGCCGGAGACTAATTGCCGGAGAAGTCCTCGACGTAAAACGTTTCGTCTTTGCCGACGGTAATGACCGCGACTCCGATGCGGCGCTCGTGCGGGTCGACCTGATTCGAGTAGTGCGGTGGACTGTTCACGAACGCCGTCTGCGCGTGCTGCTCGCTGCTGTCGAACGCAATGTTCTCCGCGACGTAGGTGGTCGGCCAGTTCCACGCCTGCATGCGCTGGTAGAACGTCACGCCGCTGGGATCGGTGTGACCGAAGTACCCGCGCGCCGCCATGTCGGCGGCCTTCGCAAACGCGACGCGGTCGAGCAGTGGATCGCGCACGAGCGCCGGCAGCCCGCGCTTGGCGCGCTCAGCATTGACGGCGTCGGCGAGCGCTTGCGCATCAGCCGGCAAAGCATGCGGGTGCGGGTTGGTCATTGCGATCGCGATCGGCGCTTCACCGTCGTCCGACGCACTCGTCTGCCCCGGGTGCACCAATTGCCCGATGCGACCCGCGACCGGCGCCACGGCGAGCAAGAGTGCGGCGACCGCCGCGATCGCCGCGATCTGCGGTAGGCGAATTGGCGCGAGTTGGGGTCCTCGAGCGGTGCTTTGCATGCACCGATACTGCGCTGCCCCGGTAACGGCGCGTTTGCGGCGCAGGGGCGACCGTGCGTGGTTACCTTCCGGCTGCAACCGAGCGCCCGCCGGAAAGAGACGCAGCGCACGTCGCCTCGAGCCGATGTGCAAGGAATGCGCCCGGTGGCCGATCACTTCATATATGGGCGTGCTCGTCGACCGCCGACGCGTGTTGCAACGAATTCGACGCTCATCCGTCGCTCTGATCGCCCTCGTCGCACCGGCAGGCTACGGCAAGAGCTATATCGCGCAGCGCATCGCTCGCGAAGATCCGCACTGGGCGACGATCGACTTGTCGGTGACGTCCGACACAGCCGCCTTCGAACGCGCGCTAGCCGGCGTGCCCAAGCTTGCTGAATCAGGTGCGGACTCACTCGAAGGGCTGATCGACGCCTGGGGCGCGTGCGGCGAGCCCGTCTCGCTCGTCCTCGAGAGCTTGGAGTGCTCGACCCCAGAGCTGCTCGAAGCCGTCGCGATGCTCGTCCGCGCCCGACCGGCGAGCGGGAAGCTGATCATGTGCGCGCGCCGCGCACTGCCGAGCGGCTTGACGGAGGTCGAGGCGCCGCACTTGATGGCCACGCTGCGCGCCGACGACCTGCGCTTTGACCGCAGCGAGATGGCACAGCTGTTCGCCGAGACCGGGATCGACGACACGTCGCTTTTCCGCGCTGCCCGGCTGACCGGCGGCTGGCCCGTGCTCGCGCTCTTCGTTCAGCGCCTCGTCCAGGAAGAAGCACTCGACCTGCGCGACGACGAGATCCCCGATCATCTGCTCGAAGAGTTGTACGATTACGTCGACGCGCAAGCGATCGCCAAGTTGCCGCCGTCACTGTTTCGCGCGCTGGCGGCCGCATCGGCGCTAGGCGATCTGACCGAGGTCGAGATCGATCGCGGCTTCGGCCGCCCGGGCGCCGTCGCGGAGCTGATCCGCATCCACCAGCTCGCCCGCGCCGGGGTGCAGGACCGCGTCGAGGTCCACCCGCTCATCCGGCGCACCGTGCAGCGCCGGCACCGCCGCGAGATGGTCGAAGCGATGCGGTCGCTAGCCGATCAGTTCGTTGCCCGCGACCGGTTCGAGCGCGCCGCCGAGTGCTCTCTCGCGGTCGGCGATGTCGCGGCAGCGACCGATTGCGCGCTGCACGTCGACGACGGCTTCCTCACTTTGGTCGGGACGGATCTCACCGAGGCCGCCGCCGACGCCGCGGCGCTCGCGACGAGTCCCGAGATCCGGCTCGCGCTGGCCGCCGCGCGCCGGCTGATCGAGACATCGCGCAACCTGCCGCGCGAAGCGCTCGCCGTGCTCGAAGTCGCGCGCGGCGAGGCCGCACCGCTCGAGAAGGCCGCGCGCGGAATCGCCGTGCTGAGCTTGATCGACGCCGGGCGTTCGGCCGACGCGGCGGCGCTGCTCGAGGACATCGCCCTGGGCGACGACGTGAGCACGGGACCCGACCTCGTGCTCTTGACGGCGCGCTTGGCGTCGCTCGCGCAGCTCGGACGCTATGACGCCGCGCTGGCGCTGTGGCGGCCGCTGCGACGCCGCGTCACCGGCAACGCGGTGTGGCTGTCGCAGCTCACCCGCATCGAAGTGCAGGCCGCCCGCGTGCGGGCGCGCTGGGAAGTCGAGCACGAGGCGCTCGAACGGATGATCTCGCTGGCTCGGACCGGCCGTGCGGTGCCGGTGCTCGGGTTCGCGCTCGCCGAAGCGGCGTTCGGCTCGTGGCTGGCCGGCGAGGACGAGCTGTTCGAACGCTATCGCAACGAGCTCGTGCAGCTCATCGAACGGCACGACGTGCCCGCGCTGCTGCGTTTCGCGCTGGCGACCGACAAGCGCGAGCCGCGGATCGAGCGCAGCGATGCGCCGCTGTGGGATGCGCGCGCGTTCCTGCTCGCGTCGGCCGGCGCCGCGGACGGCTCGACCGCCGCGCGTTATGCGCAAGCCGCGCTCGATGCGGCCGATCTCGCCGGCGAACCGCTGACGCGCATTCTGGTGCGGGTCTGCGCGGCGGAGAAGCTGGGCTCGGCGCAGAGCCGGCTGCGCGAGGCGCGTGAGTTGAGCGAAGCGATCGACGTGTCGCCGTTGCGCGATGCCGTCGCGGCGCTCGCCGAGCGCGGCGAGGCGCGCGGAATGTTCGCGCCGCTGGTGAACCGCTTGCGCCACCGCAAGTCGATCGTGACCCCCAAAGCCGACGCGCCGCTGGTCGTCTCGCTCGCCGACGGCACGCTGTGGCGAGGCGAAGATCGGATCGACGTCTCCGAAGGCGTGCTCGCGCTCATCGTCGCGCTCGCGATCGAGTCGCATCCGGTCGGGCGCGAGCGCCTGGTCGACCGCGTGTGGCCCGACTTGCACGACGAGTCCGCCTACAACGCGCTCAAGATGTGCGTTCACCGCACGCGCCAGCAGCTCGCCGATCCGAACGCGATCATCGTGACGCGCGGCGGTTACACCCTCGCGCCCGACATCGAGGTCGACCTGCGCGGGCTCGAGTCGGCGCTGGAACGGATCCGCCGCAGCCCCGACGCCAACGAGCCCGGCCTGGAAGGCGTGTTCGACCGCCTCGTGCGCGGACGGCCGTCGTTCTTCGCCAACTGGGAGTGGTTCGGGCCGATCGAGCGCATCCTCGAATCGGCCACCCACGAGGTCGGCGCGTTCGTCGCCGAACATGCGGTGCGCCGCGGCGACCACGTGCGCGCGCTGGCGATCGCGCAGATGCTCGTCAAGCTCGATCCGCTCGACGAAGCCGCGCGGCGCGTGGCGATTCGCGCGCACCTGGCGGCCAACGACCGCGGCGCGGCGATCCTGGAATACCGCGGCTACAAAGCGCTGCTTCACGAGGAGCTCGACGTCGAGCCGTCGGCGGACCTCAAGCACCTGCTCGAGGCCAGCTAGCGGACGACCTCCTGAGACCGCTGCCGAGCGGCGCGGCGAGTTCAGCGTCGCAGAGGAACGCGGCTCGGATAGATCGGACGATCGATGAGCGCTTCGAGCACGCCGGGCGACGCCGTGAGGGCGACCTCGCAGAAGCGCGCGAAGGCGTCGCGCTCCGCTTCACCTTCGATGTAGCGCTCGCTGGCGGCAAGGTCGACCTTGCCGCGCGGGGGCATAAATCGCACGTAGGTGCCGTCGTCGTCCTCGCCGAGCTCGACGAGGCCGGTATCGGCGAAGATGCGCACCGCGATCCCGACCGTCGTGCCGTCGACGCGATCGAAGCCCAGCGCGTCGGCGACGTCGGCGTACGTCATCCGCAGCACGCCGTCGCGCGCGAGCCGGCGCAGCGCGGCGTACAGCCGGCGCAGCGTTTCGAGCGTCGGCGCGGCACGCTCGAGGATGAAATCGTTGATGGCGCGGTCCTTCTCGCCGAACAGCAGATGGATCGACGCGTCGGCGCCGTCGCGACCGGCGCGGCCGGCCTGCTGGTTGAACTCGGTGAAGTCGAAGTTGAGGTGGTACAGGAAGACGTGGCGCACGTCGGGCAGGTCGATCCCCTCGCCGAACGCCGACGTCGCGACGATCACCCGGATCGCGCCCGCGCGAAACCAGCGCTCGACCTCGGCGCGCTCGGCGTTGCCGACCCCGGCGTGGTAGAAGGCGATGTCACCCTGAGCCGAGCCTGTCCTGAGCTTGTCGAAGGAAAGGGCGGCGGTCGCGCGCAGCTTCTCGGCCACCTTGGTCGTCTCGGCGCGCGAGTTGCAGTACACGATCGCCTTCTCGCCGGCGCGCACGACGCGCTCGATGTAGGCGATCTTGTTGGTCGTGCCGCGCACGTCGACCACGTGCAGGTTGTCGCGGATCGTCGGGTCGATCACCCACGCGTCGACCTGCAGCTCGGTGCGAATCTTCGCGAACGCCTCGTCGCCGGCGGTCGCGGTCAGCGCGAGCACTTGGGGCGCGCCCAACGCCGCGATCGACTCGCCGATGCGCCGGTACGCCGGCCGGTGCGTCGACTCGAACAGATGATGCGCCTCGTCGACCACCACCAGCGACGGCCGCGACGCCGTGGCGCGGAACCGTTCGAGGTGGAACTGCACGAACTCCGGGGTCGCGCAGATCACGTCCCAGTCGCCGCTCTCGAGCGCGTCGTCGAGCGCGGCGCGCTCGCCCGCGTCGATCGCGCCGTTGGCGCGCAGAATGCGCACGCCGAGCGGGCCGAGCCGCCGCACCAGCGCCTCGTACTGGTCGTTGGCGAGCGACCGCAGCGGATAGAGCACCAGCGTCTTCGCGCCGCGCCCGAGCGCGTGCAACGCGGCCGGATACTGGAAGCACAGCGACTTGCCGCGGCCGGTGCCGAAGACGGCGAGCGTGCTGCGGCCGGCGTCGAGCCGGGCCAGCACCTCGCGCTGCGCGTCGCGCAGCGGCGCGTCACCGATCAGCGCGCGGAGCACGTCGTCGCCGCCGGCCGCGCCGCGCGGCAGTGCCGCGCGCGCAACGGCCGCCCGCACGCGCGTGACGTACACGTTGATCCCGAAGCTGCGCGTCCCGCCGCCGGTGACCGCCGTCACCTGGGCGGCGTAGCGTTCGCCGCCGTCGACGTTGGGCGCGATGCGCGCCGCGATCTCGCGGCGCACGAAGCCCAGCTGCAGGCTACCGTACCACACGCCGATCGCGTTGGGATCGTGGAGGTTGGCGGCGTCGCGCCGCAGCTCGAGCGCTTCGCCCGGCCGCAGCGACGACACGATGTCCTGGCGGCCTTCGAAGGTGACGCCGACGACCTTGGTGTTGAACCCGCTCGCATCACCGATCGTCGCATACGGATCGCGCGACAAATACGCCCGCGCATTCGCATACAGCTCGTCGAGAAACGCCGTGACTCCACCTGTGTCATCCTGAGCTTGTCGAAGGGCGCTCGTGCCCTTGTCACCCTGAGCTTGTCGAAGGGTGACACCGTCGTCCTCAGCCCGTTGCGCGTCCGGTGACGGAAAAGCCGCCAGCAGCCGCTCGAAGGCGGCCTCCGACGGCGTCGGCGGCGGAAGCTTCTTCTTAGCTCCGCTCAATCGGATGTTCCGGGGCGGCCGGTTCGTCGCCCAGGTTCAACCGAATCTCTTCATGGCCCAGCTCCGCGGCCTCGTCGTGCAGGCCCAACGCCTGCGCGTCGAGCGGATCGACCATCTCGGCCTCGGCATCCGCCGGCTCGGGTTCGGGTTTGCGCGGCACCTCGGCGCCGAAGTTGCGGTTCTCGAGCTTCTCGAAGTCGATCTCTTGCTGGCTGCGCCGGTAACGCGGCGGCTGCGTGGTGCGGCGCGACGCACCTTGCCGTTCGAGCTCGCGCCGCGCGCGGCGCGCGGCGGCGATCTGCTCGCGGTCGCGCTGTGCGGTCGCGGCGCTCGCAGCGGCGCCGCGGGCCGCGGCGACGCTCCTGGGCTGCGCGGCCAGCGACGAACGCCGGAAGATGCTGCTGCGCTTGGCGCGCTTCTGCAGCACCGCCACCAGCGGCGCCGAGAAGAAGATCGAGTGGTAGCCGCCCGAGCAGATGCCGACCAGCAGCGCGAAGGCGAAGTTCTGCAGCGATGCGCCGCCGAAGGCCAGGAGCGCGACGAGGGTGATGACCACCGTCGCGAGCGTGTTGACCGAGCGCGTCATCGTCTGCAGGATCGAGGTGTTGACGATCGTGTCGAACGGCTGACCGTCCATCAGCTTGACGTTCTCGCGGATCCGGTCGAGGATGACGATCGTATCCATGACCGAGTAGCCGATGACCGTCAAGACCGCGGCCAGGAAGGCGTCGTCCACCCGCTTTCCGGCGATCGCGTAGATCCCGATCATGGTGAGCGAATCGCGCACCAGCGCGACGACGCAGACCCAGCCGAAGATCAGGTTCCAGCCGAAGCGGAACGCGATGTACAGGAACTGGATCGAGATCGCGATGACCAGCGCTTTGATCGCATTGAGGAGGTACTCGTGCGAGAGCGACGGACCGACGGTCGAGATCTCCGACGCGGTGCGGTCGACCGGCGCGACGGCACCGAGCGCGGCCCACAGCGCGGTCGAGTTGTTGCCGAAATCCGTCTGTGTTTCGATCGTCCAGCGCTCGTTCGGCGGTTCACCGGGCTTGGACAGCGTATTGACCTGCGCGTCGGTGATCTTGATCCCGGTCAGCGCCGCGGCGAGCGCGTCTTGCGTGACCGGCTTGGTGAACTTGACTGTGACGTCGGTACCGCCGGTGAACGACAGGCCCAGCCGCAGCGGCTCGCCGGTCTTCACCACGTTGTAGATCATCATCGCGATGCCCAAACCGATGACGACGTACGAGATCGCCGAGACGGTGCGGAACCACCCGACGACGTTCCAGTTGAGGCGGCGGAAGAACATTAGGCTTTCGCCTCCGCGGTCGCGACCGGGACAACGAGCGTGCCGCCGGCGCCGTAGGCGGCCTTCGACGTCACGAGGTTGTTGTCGACCACCAAGTCCATGAAGAACCGGGTGATGACCACCGCGGTCAGCAGCGAGAACACGGTTCCCCAGAACAGCGTGTAGGCGAAACCCTTCACCGTGCCGGTGCCCAGCATGTAGAGCACGCCCGCGCCGACGATGGTGGTGAAGTGCGAGTCGAACACCGAGCTGAACGCGCGCTGGAACCCGATGCGCACCGCGGCGCGCAGCGTCTTGCCGGCCCACAGCTCTTCCTTGATGCGCTCGAAGATCAGGACGTTGGCGTCGACCGCCATACCGATCGAGAGCACGAAACCGGCGATCCCCGGCAGGGTGAGCACGGCGTGGGCGACCGAAAGCAGCGCCAGCAGCATGAGGACGTACACGAACAGCGCGACGTCGGCCAGCACGCCCGGCAGGCGGTACATCACGATCATGAAGACGAGCACGAGGCCCAGACCGATGATCGAGGCGACCAGCGACTTCTGGAGGTCTTCCTTGCCGAGCGTCGCGCCGACGTCGTCCTTCTCGATGATCGTGAGGGGGACCGGCAGCGCGCCGGCATTGAGCTCGTTGGCCAGCGTGGCAACCTGATCTTCAGTGAACGAACCGTGGATCATCCCATCGGTCGAAATGATCCCTTCGATGTTCGCGGCGCTGACGTACTTGCGGTCGAGAAAGATCGAGAGCAGCTGATTCATGTGGTCGCGGGTGAGCGTCGCGAACTTGGTCGGGTTCTTGGTGGTGAAGTCGACTTCGGGTTGGCCGCCTTGGCCGAAGCCGGGATGCGCGCTCTTGAGTTCGGCGCCGGTGTAGACGACGGCGCCGCAATCCTTGTACGCGCCGTTGGGATCGTCGGCGTATTTCTTGTCGGCATCGGCGCGCGCTGCCACCTTCGGCGGGCAAATCTTGAACTCGAGAACCGCCGCTTCTTTGAGCAGCCGCTCCAGCTCGTCCGCATTCTTGACCGCCGGCACCTCGACGAGCAGGCGGTTCGAACCCGCCTTCGAGATGACCGGCTCGGAGACGCCCAGACCGTTGACGCGGTTCTGAATGACGAGCTCGACCTGGTTCTGCACGTCGGAGGTGATTTGCGGAACGTCCTTGGTCGTGTCGAGCTGAAGCAGCACGCGCGCGCCGCCCTGCAGGTCGAGACCGAGGTGGATCTTCTTCTGGATGGGCGAGACGGCCCACGCGCAGAGGCCGACCAAGGCCAACAGGAGGACCGCTTGAAGCGGCCTCTTGAGCTTATTCCACATCACCGTTTCAGCGCTGGCATCCTCGACGCTCGTGACCAGGGCTTCCGACTACCTTTTTCGGAGCCTGTCCTGAGCTTGTCGAAGGAGGGAAGGGGAGAACCCCCGGATCGTAGCATGGGGGCCGGACAGCGTCAAACGACGTTGCGGTCGTTCGACCGGATGCGGGTGCGGTCGCAGTCAGAGAGGGCGTCACGTGACGGACGGCAAGGGGGTCGATGCAGGACTCCTTCAGACGCGTTACCGCCTGACCAAGCAACGGGCCGCAATCCTGCGCGCCCTCGAAGACGGCGCGCACCTGACCGCCGAGACGATCCACGAGCGCGTGCGCGCCGAGCTCCCGGCGGTGAGTCTCGGAACGATCTATCGCACGCTCGACATCCTGCGCGCGATCGGGCTGGTGCAGATCTTCGCTCACGGCGGAGCGGCGCGTTACGAAGCGGCGCTCGACAAGCACCATCATCTGGTGTGCGTCGCCTGCGGCGAGATCGTCAACATCCCCGCCCCGCAGGTCGCCGCGCTCGCGATGGCGGTCGCGCAGGACTATCGCTACAGCGGCGTCGACGCCGCGCTGGTCGTGACGGGCCGCTGCGCCCGCTGCGCCGGCCTCGCCCGCAACAGCATCGCCTGAGCACTGCGATCAAGATGATAACATGCCGCCCGACGGTGGCGGCGGGATCTCGTTGAGGTCGCGGCGGGTCTGCAGGTAGCTCTTCGCTTTGCCGACCTCTTCGCCCAGCGCGTCGACCGTCTGCGTCATCGACGAGAGCGCCTTGATGCGGTAGTCGGCCATTCCGTCGATCGTCGCGCGCACGTTGGCGAATGCCTCTTTGAGCTTGTCGATGTCGACGGTCGGATTGGTCGCGCCCTCCTGGATGCGGCCGGCGTTCTGGCGCAGCATCTGCGAGGTCGACAAGATGAGGTTCGAGGTGGTCGTGCGCAGCGCGCCGATCTGATCGAGCACGAGCTTCTGGTTGGCGAGCGCCTGCGCGGTGACGATGGCGGTCTCCAGCGCCGCGACGGTGGTCGTCGTCGCGCGGTCGACGCCCTTGACGAGCTCGGCGTTGTTGCGCTTGATCAGGTCGAGCGCCAGGTAGCCCTGCACGTTGACAGCCAGCTGGGTCGCGATGTCTTGCTGCTTTTGGCGCGCCGCGAACAGCGCGTCTTCGGCCAGCACACGAGCCCGCTCGGGGTCGGTCGCGCGCAGGGTCCCGACCTCGCGCTCGAGCGCATCGCCGAGAGCGCGCGCGAGATAACCGAACTTCTCGAGCTCGCCCATCAGCGTCCACATCGTCGCCTTCTCCTGCTCGATCGACGCGTTGTCGCGCAGCAGCTCGTCCTTGCCGCGGCGCAGCGACTCGATGATCGCGTTGAGGTGCGTCTGCGATGATTCGTAGCCGCGAAAATAGTCGCGCAGCTTGTTGCCGAACGGCAGCACCCCCAGCAGCTTGCGCGGCGAGAACAGGTCGCCCTGACGCGACGGATCGAGCTTCTCGATCGTGCCGCGCAGATCGAGCAGCGATTTGGCGACGGGCGAACCTTCGCTCAAGCCGGCCATCGCGCGCGTCGGCCGCTCGAGCATCCGGTTCGAGACCCCGGCCGAACGCGTGATGTCGGCGTTGGCCAGCGCCTCGAGCGCGCGCACGCGGGTCTTGTATTCCTCGCTGTCGGGCGAGAGCGCAGCCAACTCGCGCGCCAGCCGCGTCGCTTCCTCGTCGAGCTTAGCGCGCTCGTCGACCGGAACGGGAACTTTGCCGATCGCGTCGGACGCCGCTACCGCCGCCACGGGTTCGGGCGCGGTGAGCATCGGCGGTTGAAGCGCGTCGTCCGCCACGTCAGTCGTTGAGGCCGACCGTGAAGGTCAATGGAACGGTCTTGGGCTCGCCGCGCTTCTCGACCGAGGTCCCGATCGCCATGAACTCGATCACGTGCGGGCTCCAGATGTGCGTCTTCTCCACGATCTGCATCCCGACGATCCCGTCGGCACCGTGCGCCTCCGCTTCGGCCTGCATGCGGGCCATCGCCAACTCGCGCGCGTCGTAGATCGCCTCGGTGTAGTTGCCGAGCTCGATGTTGTTGCCGATCGTGCGCATCTGCTGCATGAACCCTTGGTGCGCGATGTGGTAGACGCAGTTGCCGAGCACGAGCTCGCGCGGCACGTAGCCCGTCGAGCTCACCAGCTTGTAGAAGTCCTGCACCGAGAAGTCCGAGGTGAACGGCTTGTTGTCGCGCGTGCGCCAGACCGCGTCGCCGGCCGGCGCTTTGACGGCCGTGCCGATCGCGGTGAACTCCAGCGCGTTCTCCGCCCAAGCGTAGCCGCCGACCTCGAGCCGCACGCCGACGATACCGTCGGCGCCGAGCACGTCGGCTTCTTCTTCCATGCGGCTCATGGCCAGCTCGCGCGCTTCGTACATCGCGGCGCTCAGGTACGGCAGCTCCTGGTTCTGATAGAAGTTGCCGTACTGGATGCCGACGTGATAGATCG
>Ga0302324_100023180_pt1 | contig 12020 bp, 5 predicted proteins | sample Palsa_T0_1_FD_201949 | JGI IMG/M metagenome (GOLD analysis project Ga0302324, IMG submission 201949) | Peat permafrost microbial communities from Stordalen Mire near Abisko, Sweden - Palsa_T0_1 | ecosystem: Environmental > Terrestrial > Soil > Palsa > Peat permafrost | place: Sweden: Abisko... | reverse complement strand
TGGCTCAGCACCCAGAGCGATGGTTGGTGGCGCCTGGAATTCGATCGCCTGAAAATCCCGTTCGATTACATCGGCACGCAGGCTATTGCCGCGGCCGCGCCCGGCGCTCTGCGCACGAAGTACGACGTCATCGTGTTTCCGCCGGGCATTCGCAATGCCCTGGCCGTCGTAAGCGGCATGCCCATGTACGGCAATCCGCTGCCGTGGAAAGTGACGCCCTTGACGCCGAACCTGGGCAAGATCGATGAAACCGACGACATGCGTCCGGGGCTTGGCTGGACGGGTCTCGATCGCTTGCAGGAGTTCGTCCGCACCGGTGGGCTGATGATTACCGCCAGCGACACGCCCAACTTCGCCGTGGCGTTCGGGTTCACACCGGGCGTCGGCATCGCGCCCGCGGCCCGGCTCAAAGTGACCGGCTCCGCGCTGCGCTCCAAGACCGTGGACGCGGCCAGCCCCATCGTTTACGGCTATACCGACAATCTGGCCATCTTCGCGTCCAATCCACCCGTGTTCACGCTGTCGAACATGGCGGGCGGCGGCGGTGGCGGGCGGCGCAACCCTACGGAAGAACATCAGCGCGCCACCGGCCGCGGTACGCCCGACGATCCGGATGTGCCGCAGGGGCGCCCCTTGTTCGAAATCCCCGAGGAACCGCACGCCGAAGCATGGGAGGCGCTCCCGTTGACCGACGAGCAGCTTCGCAACCCCGTCTATGTGATTCCGCCCGCCGCGCGCCCGCGCGTGGTGCTGCGTTACGCTAATGCCAGTGAGTTGCTGGTTTCGGGGCTGCTCGATAACGGCGGTGAGTTGGCGCAGCACGCCGCGGTGATCGACTCGCCGTATGGCGCAGGCCACGTGGTGCTGTTCTCGAACAATCCGTTCTGGCGCGCGGAGACCAAGGGCAGCTACTTCCTGGTCTTCAACGCCATATTGAACTTCGACCATCTGGACGCCGGCCGCAAACTCGCCCCCCGCTGACGTGGGGCAGGCCCTCGGCCTGCGGCGGCCTCCCAGGCCGCCGTTCGCCGGGCGCAGCCAGGCGAAACGTGGACTATGCCCACGGCGACCGCAAGAGTGCGGTCGCGGCACGCTGAGAGCGTGCGCCACGTCAGAGTCGCAGAGTAGGCGGCGGCCTCCCAGGCCGCCATCCGAGCAACAGCGGAATTAGCCCCCAGCCTCCAGCAAAGCCTGGATCGAAAGCGCCGGCGCCGGTCCCCCCAGCATGAAACTCTGTGCCCGGTCGCATCCCATGGCTCGTAGCTGTGCAAGCTGCTCGCCGGTCTCCACGCCCTCGGCCACCGCCCGCATCCCCATGCTGTGTGCCAGGCCCACAATGGATTCCACCAGCCTGCTGCTGTTGTCGGACCCGTGCATGCGCTGCACGAACTTCCGGTCGATCTTCAAATTATCGATCGGCAGCGCCTCCAGGTAGCTCAGCGAGGAATAGCCCGTGCCAAAATCGTCCAACGAGACGCTGACTCCCAGTTCCTTCAGTTGCTTGAGTTGGCGGGCGCTCTCCTGGATATCCTGCATGATCACGCTTTCGGTCACTTCCACGTCCAGGCCCTGCGGTTCCAGGCCAGTCTCCGCCAGCGTGTCCGACACCGTCTGCGCCCAGCCGCCCCGCGCAAATTGCACCGCCGAAGTGTTCACCGCCACGTGCATCGGACCGTACCCGGCGTCGCGCCACGATCGGCCCTGGCGGCAGGCTTCCCGCAGCACGTACGCCCCGATCGGCACAATCAGCCCGCTCTCTTCCGCGATGGGAATCAGAACGGATGCCGGCACTTGTCCGAACTTCGGATTATGCCACCGCACCAGCGCCTCCAAGCCCGCGACGCGGTTGCTCGCCAGGTCGAATTGCGGCTGGTAATGCAAAGACAATTCGCCGCGTTCCAGCGCGTAATGCAGCTCGGTTTCGACGGCCAAGCGGCGGCTGGCCGCCCGGCTGAGTTCCGGCGTAGACATCTGCACGCGGCGCTTGCCCTGCCGTTTCGCCGCATACAGAGCGCCGTCCGCCGCCCGCTGCAAGCCCGCCAGATCCTCGCCATCTCGCGGATAAACTGCGATACCGATGCTGGCGCTGAGAAATACCTCGTTGCCCTTTACGACGAACGGCGCGGAGAGGGTTTCCAGTACACGATCCGCCACCTGCGCGGCGTCCCGCGGTTCGCCGATCTCCAGGATCAGCATGAACCGGTCGCCGCCGCTGCGCGATAGCGTTTCGGATTCGCGCAGGCACCCCGCCAAGCGCCCGGCCGCGAACTGGATCAGGCTATCCCCGGCCAGATGCCCCAGGGTTTCGTTGATGCGTTGAAACCGGTCCAGGTCCACATACAGAAGCGCCGCCATGCCGCCCTTCCGCCGCGCGCGCGCCAGCGTCTGCCCCAACCGGTCCTCGAACACGGCGCGATTGGCAAGGCCCGTCAACAGATCGTGAGTAGCCTGGTACGCCAGCTTCTGCTCCATCCGTTTGCGAGCGGTGATGTCGGAAAGCAGCCCATTCCGGTAGCGCTTGCCGTCCCGTTCATAGGTGTTCACGGCCCGGCTGTGAAGCCAGATCCATTGTCCGTCTCGCCGCAGAAACCGGTATTCGGCGTCGATGGCCCGGCCTTCTTCGAAAAGTGCCCGGTAGGCGGCCTCCACGCGCGGCAGATCGTCCGGGTGAACACGATTTGTCCAGAATCCCTGCCGGCAGATCTCCTCCGGCGTGAACCCCGTAATTTCCCGGCAGTTGGGGCTGACGAAGACTCCCTGGCCGGCTTCGTCGGTCACCCAGACTACATCCGGAAGACTGGCAACCAAAGAACGGTAGTTCTCCTCGCTTTGCTGCAAGGCCTCCCGGTCCCTGAGCCGCCGGCTGATGTCGCGCGCGATAATGGACGCGCCCACCACCCTGCCCGCGCCATTGCGAACCGGAGAGATAGTGAGAGAAACATCCACCGGCCCGCCCTTCCGCTTTACCGTCACCGTCTCCCACTGCGAGATGGTTTCCCCGCGGCCGACTTTGTCCAGAGCCACGGTGGTTTCGTTGATGCGCTCGCTGGCAAACAGAATGGAAACCGGCGTCCCCAGGATCTCATCGGTGCGGTATCCATATATGGCTTCCGCGCCCTGGTTCCAACTGAGGATCGCGCCGTCGGCAGCCACGCCGAAGATGGCGTCTTCCGCGGAATCCACAATGGACGCCAGCAAGGCCTTGGCCTCTTGTGCCTGCACGCGCGCGGTAATATCGCGCATGATGGCCGCGCGCGCCGCAATCCGTCCGCTGGCGTCCAAAATGGGCCAAGCCGAAATCGAGATATGGACGCGCGTGCCGTCTTTAGTCAACCCGACCGCCTCGAACTGGCCCACGCTCTCGCCCCGTTGCAGCCGCTCCGAAATCCACTTCAGGCTGGCCCGCTGGTCCTCCGGAGCCACCAACGAAACCGGTTTGCCCACGGCTTCTTCCGCGCGATACCCGTAGAGCCGCTCCGCGCCCCGGTTCCAGCTCACGATCATGCCTTCCGGAGTGCTGCTCAGGATGGCGTCTTCGGAGGACTCCACGATAGACGCAAAGAACTCTTTGGATTCCTCGGCCGACTTGCGGGCCGTGACGTCGCGCCGGATGGCGATGCATCTCTTGATGGTCCCGTTGGCATCCCGTACAGGCGCCACGGAGATCTCTTCCACGTAGGGAGTGCCATCCTTGCGCAGGTTGGCGACCTCGCCCCGCCAGACCTTGCCAGCCAGCAGGGAATCCCGAACCTGGTTATGGAAGGCCGGTCCCAGCCCCGACTTCTCTTGACGCGGATTGCGGCCGATGACCTCCTCGGCACTATAGCCGGTCATCCTGGTGTAAGCCGGATTGACATATTGAACGGTCCCATTGGCATCCGTGATGACGATGGCATCGGAGGCCTCCTCGACGGCTTTTTCCATCTCCGCGCCCCACCGGGGCAGGCAGTGCGCCCGGGTTTGCTCCGCAAGTTGCGCCTGTTGGCGCATGGCGACGTAAGCGGCTAAGGCCAGGGACAGCGCGAGGAACGCGATGGTGGTTGCCGGAGAATTCTGGAACGTATTTCGCGATGCGATCTGGTTGGCAAGTTGGTAGGCAAACCAAATCGCGCCGCCCCAAAGGGCTGCTTTAATCAGCCTTCCGGTCGTGCGCCTGCCAGCCAGACCGAGGGCTGCTCCCGCGTCTTCTAATCCGACCGGCGGCGAGATGTTCGAATTCGGCGACATGGCAGCCAAGGCTTTTCCCGCCTATTGTTCGATTCTAGAAGTACCAGACGATATGTTACATCTTATCCTTAGATATTTAGTACCGGAAATCCGGGCAAAAGCTAACCGTATATCCAACGAAAACAGGGGAAATATTGAGAAGATTTCTAACTCAACGCGCGCTGCTAACTAAGGTTAGCGGATGCGTGTTAACTCTTGCGCCTATAGACCGTACCACTATGGATGTATGAAATTAAAAGAGTCCATCCCAACCAACAGATCGGACTGCTTTGTGCCGATTGAGAGTTAAGGTATCCGCCTTGCTGCGAACATCTGTCGGCGGAAGTGCCTGCGGCGCCGTCCCGGGCAGGCGAGCTGGTAGAGCTTGCCCCGCAATGCGTTGTCAGTCCGTGCTGCTGGCGATAACTGCGCTTGCAGGGTGTGGCCGTGCGCCAGACCTGTCTAAGACCGTCCCGACCAGCGCCGCTCAAGTGCGGCAACTCTCCGCCAGACAGATCGGATCGGGCATGCAGGTTCGCATCCGGGGAACTCTCACGTATGCCGATCGCCTTACGCGCGACTGTTTCGTCCAGGATCCGAGCGGCGGCATCCGGGTAACGCTTGCGTACGGACAGAGCCCGCCGACCGCGGGCTGGAAGGTGGAAGTCTCGGGAATGGCGGCCGCCGGAGGCCCGGCACCCGCGATTGTGGAGGCGCGTATCGCGGTGCTGGGGACCGAGCGGTTGCCGCCGTCGGTGTCCCTCTCCGCGGGGCAGTTGCAGGATCCCGCGTATCAGTACGAACGCATAGCCGTCACCGGAGTACTGCGGTCGGTCAGTTCGGAACGCACCGGCTTGGTAGCGCTGGAAATCGGCGCCCAAGGGACCACGGTTTGGGCGAAGGTTCCTGCATCGGAAGCCGTCTTCGACGATGGGTGGGTGGACGCGGAAGTGCGCGCCAGCGGTGTACTGGCCGCATCTATAAACGGCAGCCGCGGTTCGGCGGAGCCCACGTTATGGGTACACGCACCGGAGGCGATTCGGATCCAGCATCCCGCGACGTCGCCGGGCGCATTGCCCATCAGCAGGATCGGCGATCTGTTGGCTCTCGGTCCTGGCCGGCTGCCCGCCCACCGCGTGCGAGTCCGGGGGGTGCGCTACGTGCCTATCCAGGGCGGAGAGGCGCTCATGGACGAGTCGGGGCAGATCCTCGTCGGGGCTGCGCCGAGTGCCGGCGATGCGAAGGTCTCGGTGCTCGACGTTGCAGGTTTTCTGGCGTGGGAACATGGCCGTCCCGTGTTGGACCGCCTGTCGCCAATTAGCGCCGTGGAAAACGGCGAACTGGCCCACGCACCCGCCTTAGGATCCACATTAACCACTGCCGCTCAGGTGCGTGATTTGCCGCCGGGCGCCGCCACACTTGCCTATCCCGTTCACCTGCGCGCCGTGGTGACGTACTTCGATGCCCAAAACCATCTCCTTTTCGTGCAGGATCGAACCGACGGCATTTTTGTCGAATTAAGCGATAAAGAGCGCGCTTCCGTGCGCGCCGGCGACGATGTGGAAGTGACCGGTGTCAGCACGGCCGATTTTGCTCCGAATGTGGAAAAGGCACGCCTCGCAATTCGGGGCCACCCCGGCTTACCTGAGCCTGTATCCGAAGGACTCGAGAGCGCTATTCGAGGCCGCGAGGACTGCCATTGGATCGAATTATGTGGAATAGTGCAGCGCGTCACTGCGGGAAACAGCGACGTTCTGCTGACGCTGGCGTGCGGCCGCGATAGGTTCAAAGCCCACGTCCTCGCCCCTCTCGATTCCCTGGCCTCATTGGTGGACGCGGAAGTGAGGTTGCGCGGAGTCTGCGGCGCGCTGTTCAACCCGAAGCACCAGATGCTCGGCATACAGTTGTTTGTGCCGGGCCAGGAATGCATTCGCGTACTGCGGCAGCCGCCTGCGGATCCCTTTTCGATAGCCCCGACTCCCGTCAGGGATCTGATGCAGTTTTCGCGTACAACCGACTTCGGGCATCGCGTACGGCTGCGCGCGACGGTGACGTACGCGAACCGGTCCGGGTCCACCTGGGTGCGCGATTCGACCGGCGGCGTCATGCTCCAGGACCATAAAACGGACGGATTAGCGGCGGGCGACCTGGTGGATGTGGCGGGTTTTCCAACAATTGCCGGATACAGCCCAGCATTGCGCGGAGCGCAGGTGAAACGATTGCAATCCGGGGCGCCGCCGGCGGCCGTGCCGATCACCTCGCAGGACGCCATGAAAGGCGGCTTCGACGGTCAATTAGTGCAGATCGAGGGTAAGCTCGTGGATCGGCTGCAACAGCCTGCCGAGCAGGTTCTAACCGTCGCGTCGGGCGGCACGATTTTCAACGCCAGTCTCCCTTACGGCGGAGCGCTACAGCCGTTGGAACCCGGTTCGCACCTCCGCTTGACCGGGATCTGCGCCGTGGAAGTGGAACAAATCCACGATATCATTCTGCCGCGCGCGTTCCGGCTGCTGCTCCGGTCTCCGGCGGACGTGGCCATTCTGAGGCGTCCACCCTGGTTGACCGCCGATCGGGTGGTTCCCATCCTGGCGGCGGCCGTACTTCTCGTACTCGCCGCGTTGGTCTGGGCGGCCCTGCTCCGCAGACGCGTCCGGACGCAGACGCGCGCCCTGCGCGCGCAGACCCTCCAGTTGCGGGCCGCTCACGAAACAACCCGCGAAGCCCTGCAGAAAGCCCGCGAGGCGGAGTCCCTGGACGTGGACAGCAAACGCATTGTGGAGCTTATCGCCAGGGACGAGCCGGTAGATCTGATTGTCGACCACATCGCCGAGGCCGTGTCGCTGCATTCCGACGCGGCGGTTTGTCTGGTGCTGATTGGTTCCGCGCAAGGTCTGAGCGTCTGCGCCGTGCCTGCCTTGCCGGCGGGCTGGCAGGAGATCCTCGGCCGCCTCGAGATGCGCTCGATCTCTTTCAGCGCCGAATTCCGTGAACCGAAGCTGTTTTCGGACGATCCCGCCTGGCGGCGCTTCATCGATGCGCAGCCGCTGGCGCGATTCAAGACGTTTTGCGCGGCGCCCATCGTTTTGGGATCCTCCGTGGTTGGCGCGATCGCCGCTTTTTTTCGCAGCCAGAATTCCGCGGCGGATGCGCAACTCGGCTTGTGGTGCAACATCGCCGCCCTGGCTCTGGAACGGCGGCGCCTCTATGACCAGTTGTCTTACCGCGCGCAGCACGATACCCTCACCGGCCTGCCAAACCGCGCGCTGCTTTACGAGCGGTTGGAAGTCGAAATTGCGGACGCGTCCAGGAGTGGCGGGTTGCTGGGCCTGCTTTATATCGATCTGGATGGCTTTAAAACCATCAACGACACCTACGGTCACGACGCTGGGGATGTGGTGCTGCGGGAGGCTGCCCGCCGCATGACCCACGGCGTACGCCGCGGCGATACGGTGGCGCGCATCGGAGGGGATGAGTTCGTGATCCTGTTGCCGCGGCTGACGCGGCGGGAGGATGCCGAACAAGTCGCCGCCAAGGTCGCTACGGCGTTGCGCGAGCCGGTTTACGACGAGAACCGCCAGCGGCTGTCGGTAACCGCGAGCGTGGGGATTGGCATTTGGCCCGGCGATGGCGACCAAGCCGACCCGTTGCTCAGGTTTGCCGACGCCCAAATGTACGGCGCAAAGAAACGTCGCTGGTATGAGACGGGCGGAGATTCCGCGCCCGGACGTCCGGGTCGAGCTTTCGCGGATACCGCCAATTCCCATTAAAATCAACGCCATTTCAGGCAAAATTTCTACAGGGACCAGACTCCGCCCTTCAGCGCAGGAGAGCTTAGTAATAAAGTCCTATTTTTTTCTGGCTTTTACTTAAGAGTACTGGTAGTATCATAGCTACTGAATATTTGACATACAGCGTGCTCCCACTGGCTAAAGTGCAAAACACACTTCCAGGGCACGCTTCGGGGTGGTCCCCGGCTGCACGAGACTTAGAAGAAGGACGACAAGAAAAATGGTGCATGTTGTTATTTATTCGGATCAGCCGATCCTGGCCGCGGGGCTGGAAAGTTTGATCGCCGACGATCCGGTACTCAAATTAAACGCCTGTTGCTCGAATATATCCATGCTGAAGGAGCACCTGGCAAACCGAAACGCCGATCTGGCCGTGGTGGACTTGACGCCGCAGATCACGTCCACAACGCTGAAGCAGATACAGAGCCTGGCCCCGCATTGCAAAATAATCCTGTGGACCAGTTCGCTGGCGCCCGACTTCGCGCTGCAAGCGCTGACCATTGGGGTCCGCGGCGTCCTGCGCAAGACACTGCCTTTGGAAGCCCACCGGCAATGTCTGCACAGGGTGCATGCGGGGGGGCTTTGGTTCGAAAAGAGCCTTACCGACAGCTTTCGCTTCACTAAGCGCGTGGCTCTGAGCCCCCGCGAGAGCCAGTTGGTCACGCTGCTCTCGCGCGGGCTAAAGAACAAGGAAATCTCGGCCGAATTGGGAATTTCCGAAGGAACCGTCAAGGTCTATTTATCGCATCTTTTCCAAAAATCCGGCGCCAGGGACCGCTTCGATCTGGCGCTGCAGGGATTGAAGAATTTCAGCTTGGCCGGCATGTCAACTGAGGGCCGAAGCTCATTGCGTTCCATGCTAATGGACGAAACGATATGCAGAAGATAGAATCCGAACTGCCGTTGCTGGAATCGCCCGCCGCCTTGGCGCGGCTTCTCATGACGTGGCGCGGAACGGTGCGTCCCAAGGTGGCGCCGCGGTCCACGCGGCCTATCCGTACTCAGCGGGTATGTTCTTGTGGAGCGTGTGCCCGTTGCCGGGACAACGCCAGGTGGGAAAGGATCTTCAACGAGAAGTTCGCGGATCCGTCCTACTACGGCGGCATCAAGATGCGGCAAAACTCATCCCTCGCACGTTGAAACCGGCGGACCTTTCGCGCCGGCTCTGCTAGTCTTCCGCGCCGCTTTCGGCGACCGTCGCCACGGTCGCGGCCTTTTCCTTCACCTCCGGCGCCACCGGTCTGCGCACATCGTAAAACTGCACGCGGCAGTACCGGCAATGGTATAGGTCGGCGCGGGCGATCTTTTGCAGCAAGTTGAGCAAGCCGTTATGCATCCGATCGATCTTGTCGCGTTTGGCCAGGCGCGTCAGGCGGTAGGTGCCACAACGGGGGCAGCGGGGATAATCGCCCGTATACAGCGCATACCAGCGCGGCTCGGGCTTGCGCGTACGACACTGCCGGCACTCGTACATTCCCACGTACAGGAACTTCTCGCCGAAAGTTCGATGGACGCGCTGCAACCGTCCCTTGCAATTCGGACAATGGAGCACTTCGTCCTCTTTTATACCTCAATTGCACGGACAACTCAACTCGCGCCACAATAGAAGATAGCCCTTAACTCCCCCGAACAGGTCTCATGCTTGAACGAATCTCGGTGCACGGTGCGCGCCAGCACAATTTGAAAAACATCGACGTGGAGATCCCGCGCAACACCCTCACCGTGATCACGGGGCTGAGCGGGTCCGGCAAGTCGTCCCTGGCGTTCGACACTATTTACGCGGAGGGCCAGCGGCGCTACGTGGAGACGCTGTCTACGTATGCTCGGCAGTTCCTGGATCAGATGGAACGGCCCGACGTGGATTCCATCGAGGGGCTGAGCCCCGCGATTTCGATCGAACAGAAGACCACCAGCCGCAGCCCGCGCTCGACGGTCGGCACCATCACGGAGATTTACGATTACCTGCGGCTGCTGTATTCCTCGATCGGCACGCCGCATTGCCCGCTGTGCGGCAATCCGATCTCGCGGCAGACCACCGAACAGATCCTGCAGCACGTGGTGGCGCTACGGCCCGACGACCGCATCATGGTGTTGGCGCCCATCGTGCGCGGGCGCAAGGGCGAGTACAAAAAGGACCTGGAGAAACTGGCGCGCCAGGGATTCGTGCGCGCGCGGGTGGATGGCGTTCTGCGTTCGCTCGAGGACGACATCCCGCTCGATCGCCGCCGCAACCATACGATCGAAGTGGTGGTTGACCGGCTGCTGGTGAAGCAGGGCATCGAGAAGCGGCTGGAGGCCTCCATCGAGACTGCTACCAAGCTGGCGGACGGGCTGGTGGTGATCGCGGTGGTGAACGGCGAAGAGCGCCTCTACTCGCAGAAACTGGCGTGCACCGAGTGCGGCACCAGCGTGCCGCAGCTTGAGCCGCGCTCGTTTTCTTTCAACAGCCCCTACGGCGCATGCGAGGAGTGCACGGGGCTGGGCAGCAAGTGGGCGTTCGACCCGGGCAAGGCCATCGTGGATTTTTCGCGGCCGCTGCTGGAGGGCGGACTGGGGCCGGGTGCGGGGTCGGCCTACATGCGGCATCGGCTGACGGAAGCCGCCAAAGAACTGCGCATCAACCTGAGCACGCCTTTCGATCAATTTCCCAAGAAGGTGCAGACGGCGCTGCTCGAAGGCAGCAACGGGTTTCCGGGCATCCTGAAAATTCTGCAGCAGACTTACCAGGAATCGTCGGAAGGCTACCGCGAGTGGCTGACGGAATATATGTCGCCGCGGGAGTGCCCGGCTTGCCACGGCAAGCGCCTGCGGCCCGCCAGCCTGGCCGTGCGCGTGAAGAACTTCTCCATCGCCGAATTTACGGCCATGCCCATTGCGCGGGCGCTGATGACGGTGCGCAACTGGGAGTTCGGCGAACGCGAGATGCAGATTGCCGGGCGCATCCTGGACGAGATCCGGCGGCGGCTGGAATTTCTTTCGGCCGTGGGGCTGGATTATCTGAGCCTGGAGCGCTCGGCGGCCACGCTTTCGGGCGGCGAGGCGCAGCGCATCCGGCTGGCCACGCAGATCGGGTCGAAGCTGCGCGGTGTGCTATACGTGCTGGACGAGCCTTCCATCGGCCTGCATCCGCGCGACAACGGGCGCTTGCTCGACACGCTCACGCATTTGCGCGACATGGGCAATACGGTGCTGGTGGTGGAGCACGACGCGGAGACCATCCGGCGCGCGGACTATGTGATCGACCTGGGGCCGGGAGCCGGGCGCCTGGGCGGCGGCCTGGTGGCGGCGGGCACGCCGCAGAGCATCGAAGAGAATGCGAATTCACTGACCGGGCGCTATCTATCCGGCGCGTGCGAGATTCCCGTGCCGCCGACGCGGCGCAGCGCAAACGGAAAGAAGCTGGTGGTGATGGGCGCCGCCGAGCATAATCTGAAAGATATCGACGTGGAGTTTCCGCTCGGCCTGCTGACGGTGGTCACGGGAGTTTCCGGCAGCGGAAAATCGACGCTGGTGAACGAGATTCTGTATCGTGCGCTGGCCCAGCAGATTTACCGGGCGCGCGATTTGCCGGGCAAGTTTACGGCGATCAAAGGCATGGATCTGCTGGACAAGGTGATCCGCATCGATCAATCGCCCATCGGCCGCACCCCCCGATCCAACCCCGCCACATATACGGGGCTGTTCACGCCCATTCGCGACCTTTACTCGATGTTGCCGGAATCCCGCGAGCGCGGCTACAAGCCCGGGCGGTTCAGCTTCAACGTGAAGGGTGGACGCTGCGAGGCCTGCCAGGGCGACGGACTGAAGCGCATCGAGATGAATTTTCTGCCGGATGTGTACGTGACCTGCGACGTGTGCCGCGGGCGGAGGTACAATCACGAGACTCTGCAAGTGAAGTATAAAGGTCATTCGATCGCCGACCTGCTGGACGCGACGGTAGAAGAGGCGCTGCCGCTGATGGAGAATATTCCGACGATCCGGCCGAAGCTGCAGACGTTGAACGATGTAGGGTTGGGATATATTCAC
>Ga0302324_100023179_pt1 | contig 12021 bp, 14 predicted proteins | sample Palsa_T0_1_FD_201949 | JGI IMG/M metagenome (GOLD analysis project Ga0302324, IMG submission 201949) | Peat permafrost microbial communities from Stordalen Mire near Abisko, Sweden - Palsa_T0_1 | ecosystem: Environmental > Terrestrial > Soil > Palsa > Peat permafrost | place: Sweden: Abisko... | reverse complement strand
AAACCGTTGGCTGACTTGGTAGCCGATCTGAAAGTGTTTCCTCAGATCATCAAGAATGTGCGGGTGAAAACGAAGACTCCATTCGGCGAAATTCCAGCAGCGCATGCGGCGATTACAGCGGCCGAGCAGGAGCTCGACGGCAATGGCCGCGTGGTAGTCCGTTACTCCGGCACGGAAGCGCTGGCGCGTGTGATGATCGAAGCAGAGTCGAAGGATCAGATGAATCGCCTGGCAGAATCGATAGTCGCGGCGATTCAGTCGGCGCTCGGAGTGTGATTGAATCCAGCATTCACCATCAGCCGCCGGCTCTCGCCCCGTCTTCCCCGACTCAGCTGAACGCCGGATGCGATCCGCGTTCAGGTAAGATGTTGCCATCCTTGCACCGGTTCGCGCGGCAGAGAATGATCACCCTACAGGACATCCAATCGGCGTCGCAGCGCGTTCGTGGCTCCATCTACCTTTCTCCCTGTGCGCGGTCGGAGACATTCTCGGAGTCGACTGGCAACGCTGTCTATTTGAAGCTCGACAACCTGCAGCGAACCGGCTCGTTCAAAGAGCGTGGCGCGCTGAATAAACTGCTCTCGCTAACTCCAGAAGAGCGCGCCCAGGGCGTGATTGCTGCATCTGCAGGAAACCACGCTCAGGGCGTTGCCTACCACGCCGGTAAGCTTGGAATCCGCGCACAGATCTGCATGCCGCTGACCACCCCCCTGATCAAAGTGTCGGCCACCCGAGGCTACGGCGCCGATGTGGTCCTGCACGGCGCCAACTATGACGAAGCCTACGAGGAGTCGCTGCGCCGCAGCCACGCCGATCATCTCACCTTCGTCCACGCCTTCGACGACGATGCAGTCATCGCCGGGCAAGGCACCATCGGACTGGAACTCATCGAGCAGCATCCCGACCTCGAAGCCGTAGTCGTCCCCATCGGTGGCGGCGGCCTGATTGGCGGTATCGCCTGCGCGCTCAAGGAGTCGAATCCCAAAATACAGGTTTTCGGAGTCCAGCCCTCACGCCTGCCCTCGATGAAAGTTGCGGTAGCCGAAGGCAAACCTGTGACGCTCATCGCCGCTTCCACCATCGCCGATGGCATCGCCGTGCGCCGCGCTGGTGACCGGACGCTTCCGCTGGTTCAGAAGTACGTTGACAACATCGTGACGGTCGAAGAAGAAGAAATCGCCAACGCGATCCTCCTGCTGCTGGAGCGCGAAAAAACTCTAGCCGAAGGCGCGGGCGCGGCCGCTGTGGCAGCTTTGGTTAACCGAAAGCTGCCCCTGATCGGAAAGAAAGTTGCCGTACTCGTATGCGGGGGAAACATCGACGTGACCTTGCTCTCGCGAATCATCGAGCGCGGCCTCGTCAAAGACGGACGCCTGGTGCGTCTGCGCGTCCACCTCCCCGACTATCCCGGGGCACTCAATCGGTTGACATCCATTCTGGCAGAGCATCGTGCCAATATCGTCGAAACGGATTACGACCGCGCCTATCACGGCGTCGGCCTGGGTGAGACCGCAATCGAAATCACCATGGAAACGCGTGGCCCCGACCACATTGCCGAAATCATTTCGGCTCTCGGAGCAGCGGGCTACACCGAGGAACGGGTGCTGTAGGCTCGTGTCGGGGTGGACACTCCTGTCCGCCAACTCGGTGCAGACACCGAGACAGATTCCGACGAGGTTATTCTGCGCTACTCAAACTGCCGGCGAAATCTCTCCATCGAATCCTTGACTTCCGCGAGATCTCGCCGCAGCTCCACCACTTCTTCTTCGAGCCGCGAGATGCGCTCCGCATCCGCCGAATTACTCGCGCCCCCCACGCCGGCGTGTACCGGCACTTCCGCCTCCACCACATCCCCCGCCAGCAGATGTGCATACCGCGATTCCTTAGTCCCTGGCTGCCGGGGCAAGACTTTTGCCAGCGGCGGTTCGCGCTGCATCAACTTCTGCAGCGCCGATTGCACATCCTCCAGTGCCTCGAAGCGATGCAGCCGCTCGGCGCGCCCGCGCAGCTCTCCCGGTGTCTGTGGGCCCCGCAACAGCAGCACGCACAGCACGGCAATCTCCTGACGCGTGAAATTAAATACCTCCTGCAAACGCTGTTCGTACTTCGTCACCCGGCTGTCCGCGCCGCGAGCGGGTCCAGCCATGCGCTGTTGCTGCAGCCCCTCCAGCGCATCCCGTACTGCGTCTTCCTCCAACTGCATCACCGGATCGCGATTCGTCTTCTGGTTGCACGCGTTCACCAGCGCGTTCAGCGACAGTGGATAATACTCCGGAGTGGTGATGTCCTTTTCGATCAGCGCGCCGAGCACCCGCACTTCGATTTCAGTCAGCTTGATTTCCATGATTGGATTTCATTGTATAGACTCGCAAGTGCCGCAACCGCGTGCTGCCTCCTGCGCTGCGATGCATGGTGGATGATGCATGACATCCTGCGCGCACGGTCCTCAGGGTCCTCACAGCCCCGTGCGAGCCGCAGCCTTGCCGCACGGTATACTCAATAGTTTGTCGGATACACCATGTCGAGTACACCCATGAGCTCACTGACCGTACCACCGCGCGTCTCCGTTGACGAACTGATCAGGGAACTGCACGCACTTCCGGCATCGGCGTTCGATACAACCGAGGCGGTCCGTTCCCTGCTGGTAAACATGCCGGTCGAAGAGGCCAGCCTCGCGCCGTATTCAACTTGGGACCGCCAGCATTACACCCGCAATCTGATCGACAAAACGGACCTCTATGAACTAATGGCCATTTGCTGGGAGATTGGTCAGCACAGCTCGGTGCACAATCATCGCAATCAGAATTGCTGGATGGCCGCTCCCATAGGACGCCTACTCATCGAAAATTTTCGCGTCGGATTTGAAGACGCACAGGCCGGTAAATGCCAGTTGACCGCATCTAACACTGTTGAGTTGACGGCGGCCAATCCGTGCGCGGTCGATCCGCGGGAACCGGTGCACCGCGTTGTGAATCCGTGGGAAGCGAATCAGCGGGCTGTTTCGCTACATGTTTACTCACGGCCTTTTGACACCTGTGTGGTCTATTCGCCCGAACAAGGAACCTGCGGAGACATCCGGCTTCACTACACTACGGTCTTCGGAAAGCCAGTAGCGAGTAGCGGTTAACCGGTAGGTGTCAAAAGGAAAAATTCGCAGCCGGCACGGCTCCGGGCGTTCATGTTCGACATGGGAGATTCGCGTCTGGTACTTGCAACTGGGAACCGGCAACTGCATTTCAAGGAGGAAGCGTGAGGAAATACCTGGGAGTTTTGGTCGGCTTGGCTGCGCTAGGTGTCATGTCGTGGGCACAAACACCGGCGCAACCGCAGGCCCCCGATCAAGCTCCAGCTCAGGTTCCGGCGCAAGCGCCAACTCCGGAGGCAACTCCAATTCCCTCGGCCCCAATCCCGGCTGCGGCGGCGCCCCCGCAATTCGCACGCGTCGAGTTCTTTGCCGGAGGTACCTATGCTGAGACCGGTCTTTTCAATGCCGGACACTGGGCGGGGCTGCCGGGATGGGACGCTTCTCTCAGCTTTTTCATGACTCGTTGGCTGGCGCTCGTCGTGGATGGCGGCGAGCTTTTCGGAACGTCCAAGATTCCCGTTGCCGTGCCAACGCCCTTTCCGTCGTCGCTGCTGTTCCCGACCGGCAACACTTTCAACGTCTCCACGCGAGAGTACAACTTCGTCGGCGGTGCGGAATTCGCGCGGCGCAAATATCAACGTTGGACGCCATTTCTCGAGGGACTCTATGGACATCAGGGCACTCGCGGCATCGTATACCCCATATCCGGTGCGAAAGTTGCGGAAGTCGGCACTGGCCGTGCCTTCATCGCTGGCGCCGGCCTTGATCACAAATTCAACGAACGATATTCCTTGCGACTAAAAGCGGATTACCTGGCAACCGGCTCCCAGTTTCCCGGTTTCAACAAAAAGACACAGGACAACTTCCGCTTCTCGGTGGGCGTTATCATCCGCAACGTGCGCAGAAAAAAGCGCACTCTAGAGGACGAAACTCAGCTCGAACAGTAAAGCCGTCAGCGACCATCGACGCGCGATTACGGATCAACGACTGCCCACGATTGCCCCACTACGAGCGGCGCAACAAATCGCTCAGCGGGCCGGCCATGGATCGGACTTCTTCCGCGAAGTCGCCGGTTTTCTTGACCACTTCCTCGAAACGATCCTTCACCTCGTCCGACCAGTCGGAGGCGGTTTCCCGAACGTCAGCGTAGGAGCGTCGCAGCTCTTTCCGCAATTGTCGCCCCGGTTTCGGAGCGAGCAACAAGCCAACGGTGGCGCCGATCCCAAGCCCAATCAGTAAAAAAGTCAACGCAGTGCCGACCCTGCTGTCAGAACTCTCGCATTTTTCTGTTTGCATATAAGACCTCCAAGTCATCTCCATTCTATTCCACAGAACTGCCCGGTTGGGATAAGAGTCGAACGTGCGAAAATCATGCTCGCGGAGGATTTCCAAAAGACGATGTCCAGAGGACTTCCGGAGGATGACGGGTTATGCGGCGGGACAAGCAAAAGTTGCCGCCGAGTAGCCAGACGCAGATCATCGAAAGGATGAACATGAAGCAACATCGCTATGAAATTCATGTGGAGTGGACCGGCAATGAAGGCGAAGGCACAAAGACATACAAAGGCTATCGTCGCGATCACGTCATCGCTGCCCGGGGCAAGCATCAGATTCAAGCCTCAAGCGATCCAGAATTTCGCGGCGATCGATCCCATTACAATCCGGAAGAGCTCCTGGTCGCCAGTCTCTCGTCTTGCCACATGCTCTGGTACCTGCATTTGTGCTCGCTGAACCATGTCACCGTCTTTGACTATCAAGACCCGGCCTCGGGGACGATGCGCGAGAACGATGATGGTTCCGGAGAATTCGTGCGAGTCCTGTTGCGACCGAGAGTGCAAATTTCCCCGGGCGATGACAAGGCCAAGGCTCTCGCACTTCATCACGAGGCCCACCACATGTGTTTTATTGCAAGATCAGTGAACTTCGCTGTTGACGTCGAACCGGAGATCGCCGCATCGGACATCGTCGAACCGGAAAAAGCTCCCGCGGTTCGTGAATTGAGCAGGCCTGAATCAGAAGATCGATCTTGAGTGTGAACTCGACAGCTCAGTTTCGCCAACTGACCCACTGCCTGCAAGACCTGCAAGAAGTGCAAGAAGCGCTCCAATTCCCAGAACCCGTCCTCCCTGTGTAAAATGGAGGGTTGATTCCAAGTACGGCGGAAGCCCGAGCGACCTGCCCCGCTGTCCAGAATTCCAGCAGACTGAAGGAGATGTAAAACAGCAATGTCGATTCCAGCGACCCAACTACGTCCCGGCATGATCATCAAGCACAACAATGATTTGCATTCCGTATTCAGCGTCGAGCACCGCACGCCGGGCAACCTGCGCGCCTTCATTCAGGCGAAGCTGCGCAACCTCCGCACCGGAGCCATGTTCGAGCATCGCTTTCGCTCGCCCGATCCCATCGAGAAGGTCAACGTTGACGAAGAAAACATGGAATTTCTCTACAGCGATGGCGACGATTACTATTTCATGAACACGGAAAACTACGAGCAGACTCAGCTCAATCGCGACACGCTGGGCGATGCCGTCGATTATCTGACCCCGAACCTTCAAATCAAGGTTGAATTTTTCGACGGTAAGGCAGTAGGCATCGAGCTCCCGCAAACCGTCGTTTTAACCGTGTTGGAGGTCGAGCCCGGATTGAAGAGCGCCACCGCATCGAGCGTCACGAAGCCGGCAAAAACCGAGACCGGCCTGGTCGTGCAGGTTCCGCCTTTCATCAACGAAGGCGAAAAGATCAAGGTTGACACGGCGGAAGGCACCTATTTATCAAGGGCGTAAGGTAAGTTCAGGGGTCAGGGTTAGAAATCGGACTGCCGGGGTAAGAACCTTCCGATTGGGTTTCCCTCTGCAATCCGACCTCTAACCTCTGCGATCAACGATGGCGTCCACCGGGAAATTTCTGACTCAAGCTCGTCGCTTCGTCATTCGTGGCCGCGTCCAGGGTGTCGGCTTCCGCTGGTTTGTCGAACGCGAAGCGCATATCCTGGGGATCACGGGCTGGGTGCGCAACAATGACGATGGCAGCGTCGAAGTGCTGGCGGTCGGCGCGCCTGAGAAGTTGGCTGAATTGCGGTCAAAACTGCAAGCCGGGCCGCGAGCGGCCCGGGTGGAGGACCTTGAGGAATCCGAGGCTCAGCCGGTCGCGGGACTGGATTCTTTCCAGGTTCGAGGAGCCTGATGTTCGAGTGCAGACGACGATTTCGCAGGCGATAGTTTCAAAAACCAGAATGTCAGCCGGGGTAAATTGCGATGGACTCAAGAAGCTCATTCGGGAGGTGCCGGACTTCCCGAAAAAGGGCATCTTGTTCTATGACATTACGACTCTGTTGAAGGATAAACGCGGTTTTGCCAGGTTGATCGATGCGCTCGCCGAACACTACATCGGCAAAGAGATCGACTTGGTGCTCGGCATGGAAGCGCGTGGCTTTATATTTGGGCCAGCGCTCTCTTACCGGCTGAACGCCGGGTTCGTCCCGGTGCGCAAGCCGGGAAAGCTTCCCGCCGAAACCTTGAAGATCAGCTATGAACTCGAATATGGCAGCAATACGCTGGAGGTTCACAAAGATGCCATCCAGAAAGGCCAGCGTATTCTGATCGTGGACGACCTTCTCGCTACCGGCGGTACAGCCGTCGCCACCGCCGAATTAGCCAAGGGTCTCGGGGCGCAGATTGCAGGCCTCGCATTCGTGGTCGAACTGGATTTCCTGAAGGGCAGAGAGAGACTTGCGCCGTACGACGTTTTCTCGCTGCTGCATTACGAACGGTAACAATCCCGCTCGCGATTTCTATTCCGAATTTCTTTCTATTTCCACTGATGTGCTGCAAATTCCGGATCCGGGTCCAAACCGCTGCCAATTCTTTCTACTTCACCAGATATTGCACGGCTCGGAACACGCCCGTCCAGATCGCGGCGCTAACTGCCAGCGAAACACCGTAAGAAAAGATCACAACCCATCTGCGCTGACCACATTTCCGGCGCTCGTAGGACCACATGGGGGGAGGCTCCTTCAGTGCGCAAGCAATTATTCGACCGTTTGTTGACATCCGCAAACAGTTGAAGCCGTTACCTCGGTAACGGACTCCCGCGTGGTTGAGATGGTCAAATCGTCGGGACTCAAGTCGAAATTTACGTCGTGCCCGACGGCCAAGGTGCCCAATCCCTATCAGTTCGGCCGGCAGGAGTGGCTCAATTTTTCGAGCACGGAGGAATAGCTGGACCGCCAAATCCGAGCATTACGAACGATTTCAATTGAGCCTTTCCCTGGTGAATCTTCGTGCCCTCGATGGCCACCCGTCTAATAACCAGCCACCACTCAACAGGCAGGTACGACCGATATCCGAAAATTCGCATCTATGATGGTAAGCTATGCCCTTCAACGGATGACTTCATGCACGCAGTTTTCGGCTTGACCCGCGAGGTAACCAAACTCTTCTTTCTGCTGGCGGTCGTACCGATTAGCGCTTTAAGAGTGAGTGCGGATACGAACCCGCTTCCGCCTTCGATCACCACCGCTCCACTCTCTGTCGACGAGGTCGTAAACAATCTGATTCGTAGCGACGAAGAGCGGGAAAAAGCTCTGCGGCACTACGAAGCGACGCGCGTATACCGGCTTTCCTATCACGGATTCCCCGGCAACCGCGAGGCCGAGATGACGGTCGACGCAACCTACGAGAGCCCCTCCACCAAAAAGTTTAGAGTCATATCACAAACCGGTTCGAAGCTGATCATCGACCGCGTGTTCAAACGCCTGATGGAGAGCGAAAGAGAAGCGGCCGAGCCTGAAATTCACATCCGTATGCTGCTGAACCGCAATAACTACTACATTTCCCTGATCGGCTTCGAACCTTCGGCCCAGGGTAATCAATATGTGCTAGAGGTCTCTCCAAAAGAACAAGCGAGGTACGGTTACCGCGGCAAAGTATGGGTCGACGCTACCGACTTCGCCGTAACTCGCATCGACGCCGAGCCTGCCCAAAATCCTTCCTTCTGGACGAAGAGAAGCGAAATTCATCATGAATACATGAAGGTGCAGGGTTTCTGGCTCCCCCAGCGCAATGAGTCGATCAGTTCCATCCGGCTCGGCGGGCAGGCCACCCTCACCATCGAATATCACGATTACCGCATTTTTGATTCGCGCCCATTGGCAAACTCCGCCAAGGCATCCGCGGGTGTGCGCTAGCTTACCTCTCCTTCGGCAAACGCCGGTAGTACAATCCGGCCATGGATAGCCTTATCCAACCAAACGCAAATCCCACAACGGAGCCTCAGGAATCCAGCCTGCGCCCGATTCTCCTGGGGATTCTGCTGGTTGGCATGGTCATCGGCATTCTCGCGCTGATTTTTCGCGCCGAGCAGAAAAAAACCGCCCCGCCTCCAGCTTATGCCGCCTACCTTAGATTTTCGGATCTGAAAACCAGTGCCGCGCAGAATTTTGTCGGCGCAACCGTCAGCTACATCGACGGCACAGTAACCAACACTGGCGATAAGACCGTGATCCACGCCGTGGTTCAGGTCACGTTCAAAGACGAAATCGGACAAACAGCACAGCGCGAGGAACTCCCCCTCCGCGTTCTCCGCAGCGGCGGTCCCTATGACGACGCCGTCGATCTCGTCCAATCGCCCCTCGCGCCCGGCCAGGGCAAACCGTTTCGGCTAACCTTCGAGAACATTTCCGCTCAGTGGAACCACGCCTATCCTGATATCCAGATCACCCAGCTTGCGCTGAAATAAGAAGCTCCAGTAAGGACCGGACTAAGTCGCGATAACAATTCATTTGACACCCTACTACCTTCGGTATATCTGTTATTAACTTGGTTACCTGGCCGCCATGTGGAAACATGTTGCTTTGCTTCTCGCTTTGCTCACGCCCGCGCCGGCCCCGGCGGGCGATAAGCCGGAGAACTGGCTTCAAATCCAAAGCCAAAATTTCACTATAGTGACAAACTCAAATGAGAAGACGGGTCGGCGTATCGCCGACCAGTTCGAGCGCATGCGCTCCGTTTTCCACGCAGAATTTCCACGCGTAGCCATCCAAAACGGCTCTCCCCTGATTGTGCTGGCCGTGAAAGATGAGAAAGACTTCCGCGATCTCGAACCCCGGGCATATCTGGCGAAGGGGCAGATCAAGTTGGGCGGACTTTTTCTTAGGGCACCCGACAAGAACTACGTCCTTATGAGAGTCGATGCCGAGGGCGACCATCCCTACTCGGTCATCTACCATGAATACACGCATCTGCTCCTTAGTAAGTCGGAGGAATGGATGCCCCTATGGATGAACGAAGGACTGGCGGAGTTTTATCAGAATACCGACATCCACGAAAAAGTGGTGGACCTCGGCCTGCCGATTCGTGAAAATCTGGCAGTACTGCATGACAATAAGCTACTACCTTTGTCCACTTTATTTACTGTCGACAATAACTCGCCCTATTACCACGAGGAAAATAAGGGCTCCATCTTTTATGCCGAGTCGTGGGCGCTGACGCATTACTTTCTTATAAAGGATAATCTGGAAAAGTCTCATCACCTGGCCGACTATGGCGCGCTGTTGGAGAAAAAGACAGATCCCGTAACCGCTGCCATCCAGGCGTTCGGCGATCTCAAGCAACTGCAGTCGAATCTGGAGCGCTATATTCGCCAAGCAAGCTTCACCTATTTCAGGCCGCCGATTGCAACCGAGATCGACCACTCCACCTTCAAAGCGACTTCCCTGGCCGCATCCCAGGCCGATGCTGTACGCGCCGATTTCCTGGCCTGCGACGAGCGCGTTGCCGACGCCCGATCGCTGCTGGATCGTGTGTTGAAAGAAGATCCAAAAAATGTTTCGGCGCACGAAACCATGGGATACCTGGAGTTCCGCGCCGGCCATCTCGATGAGGCGCGCAAGTGGTATGAACAGGCCGTAAGACTCGACTCTCAGAGTTACCTAGCCCATTACTATTTTGCCGCCATCTCCATGAACGACGCCGCGAACCCCGGCGACGATGCTGCCGTAGAGAGCAGCCTGCGCGCCGCCATCAAACTCAACCCGTCGTTCGCGCCTCCCTTTGAGCGATTGGCGGCGTTCGAGGGCATGAGGCGTCAGAATCTCGAGGAAGCGCACATGATGGCGCTCACGGCGGTGTCGTTAGACCCCGCAAATATCAGCTATCGAGTCACCACAGCCAGCGTGCTTATGCAGATGGAGCGCGGCAAGGACGCAGTCGCAGTTCTCCACGAAACCTTGCGCATAGCGAAGACGCCGCAGGAAACCGCGATGGCCCAGAATTTCCTGACTCAAGTTGAGAGCTACACAAGCGCGCGGCAAAGGCAGGCCGAACAAAGCAGCCGCATGGCAGAAGAGTCGGATGCCAAGGTAGAAACGAACGTGTCGACGAGAGAAATCGACGTCAAAGCTGAGGCGATCGAAGAGGCCGTTCCCACGGGACCGCACCGTTTCCTCGTTGGCACGCTCGAAAACGTGCATTGCAACCCTCCCGGAATCAACCTGACAATCGACGCCAAAGGTAAAACCGTTGCCCTCCATAGCGGCAATTACTACAAAATCGGCTTCACCGCCCTGGGCTTCACGCCCACGGGAGACCTCAATCCCTGCCGGGATCTCGAGGGCAAGCCAGCCAAGGTCGAATATGTTGAATCCTCCGCTACGCCTCCAACGGCATACGTCTTGGCGATAGAGATCCACAAGTAGTCCGACCGCGTCTTTCACTCCGTTACAATGACCTCGTGCCACAAGCAAAACCATTCCGTCTCACGGAGTCCGTAAAAGCCGCGGGTTGAGCGTCGAAGCTGAGTCCGGCGGCGCTGGACGCGGTGCTTGGGAAATTAGCCCGGCAACAGGACCCGAACGTTCTGGTCGGCTTCGACCACGCCGATGACGCCGGAGTGTATCTGCTGACGCCCGAGACGGCGCTAGTCCAGACCGTAGATTTTTTTACCCCCATCGTCGATGACCCCTACACCTTCGGCCAGATCGCTGCGACCAACGCGCTAAGTGACGTCTACGCCATGGGAGGAAAGCCGCTGACATCACTGGCGCTCGTCTGCTTTCCCGAAAAAGGTGATCTCGAAATTCTCGAACGCATCCTGGCTGGCGGCCTTTCGAAAATGGTCGAGGCCGGATGCACCGTAGTCGGTGGCCATAGCATCCGCGACGAAGAGACGAAATTCGGCTATTCAGTCACCGGTGTGGTTCATCCCAAAAGAGTACTGGCGAATCAAGGCGCGCAACCGGGCGATAAGCTTCTATTCACGAAGGCGCTCGGCACCGGAGTAATTTCGACTGCCCTCAAGAAAGGTGTTGCAAGGCAAGAGTGGATCGATGCCGCCGTGAAATCGATGACCACCCTGAATAAAGCAGCTAGCGAGGTAATAACAAGCGGGCGTCCAGAGGAGAAACAGTTCGCCGCATCGCCCAACATGCGCCATCCAGAGGGCACGCCAAATGACCACCGACGGTCGACCAAAGACTACGCTGTCCATGCCCTGACCGACGTTACCGGCTTCGGCCTGATCGGCCATGCCCGAGAAATGGCGCTGGCCTCGAAGGTAAGCCTGGTCTTCAAAGCCGGAAACATTTCGATCCTCGAAGGCGGCCGGGATTGCGTCCACGCCGGCCACATTCCCGGAGGCCTCAAAGCCAATCGTGATTTCGCCGAATGCGTTGTCGGTTACGACCCATCGATTCCCGACGACATCCGTACCCTTCTCTTCGACCCGCAAACCGCCGGAGGCCTCTTGATCTCGGTCGCCGCCGAAGATGCCAGCGCGCTTCGAAGCGCGCTGCGTCAGGCCGGTGTTCCCGCCGAAGAGATTGGTGAAGTCGCCGAGCCCACGAAACCCCTGATAAGGATTAACGCGTAATCGTTCGGAACAAAAAGCGATTAGCCCCGAGCGCGGTTCTTGATCCATATGGGCGAACCGACAAATCC
>Ga0302324_100023178_pt1 | contig 12021 bp, 10 predicted proteins | sample Palsa_T0_1_FD_201949 | JGI IMG/M metagenome (GOLD analysis project Ga0302324, IMG submission 201949) | Peat permafrost microbial communities from Stordalen Mire near Abisko, Sweden - Palsa_T0_1 | ecosystem: Environmental > Terrestrial > Soil > Palsa > Peat permafrost | place: Sweden: Abisko... | reverse complement strand
GGTACCGGTGTCGGGGAATTTCTTCCAGTTACTGGGGGTTCAACCACAGCTCGGCAGGGTGTTTACCGCCGCGGAATGCAAATGGAACGGCCCCAAGGCCGTGCTGTTGAGCCATGGACTGTGGATCAGGAGGTTCGGCTCCGATCCCGGAATAGTCGGCCGCACCCTCACTATTAACGAGGAGCCGGTCACCGTCGCCGGTGTGCTGCCGGCATCCTTCGACCTGGCCTCGGTCTTCGCTCCGGGCAACCACTTCGACTTGTATTTTCCCTTCCCGCTCAGCAACGAGACCAACCGCTGGGGAAACACCATGGCGATCGTCGGCCGGTTGAAGCCCGGTGTTGCAGTGAGCAGCGCTCGAGCCGAATTGAGGGTCTTGGCCGAGCAGATCACGCGCGCCCATCCGGAACGTAACGATTTTGAAGGAAGTCTCACGCCGCTGGCGGAACACGTAAGCGGCCGTATACGACCGGCGCTGCTGGTGCTGGCATGCGCGGTCGGAGTGGTGATGCTTATCGTGTGTGCGAATCTCTCTAACCTGCTGCTCGCACGAACCGCGATCCGGCAGAAGGAGATAGCTATCCGCACGGCGCTGGGGGCAGGACGGGGCCTGATCCGCCGGATGCTGACCGAAGGGGTGACCCTGTCGTGCTGTGGCGCGCTGTTGGGCGTCCTTCTGGCCGCTGGCGGAACCTATATCCTGGCCCACCTTGAAACGCTCAGTATCCCTCTTCTGGTCAACGTCCGTACGGACGGGGCTGTCCTGACCTTCTGTCTGCTGTCGGCCATGCTGAAGGGCGTAGTCTTTGGCCTGGCCCCCGCTCTGCAGTCCCCAGCCAACGCCGCGCACGACGCGCTGGAGGACACTGCGCGCGGTTCAACGTCCGGCAAGAGCCGGAACTGGATCCGCGGCGCTCTGGTCGTTTCGGAGATCGCATTTGCGTGCGTACTATTGGTGAGCGCGGGGCTGCTGGTCCGGAGTTTTCTCCGGGTCCTGGATGTGAACCTCGGCTTCCGGCCGGAACACGCCGCCACGGTCCGGGTAGATCCCGATGTACGTTACTCCACGCAGGCTAAACAGAATGCGCACTTCGACGAAGTATTGCGGCGCATTCGAGACCTCCCGGGGATCCAAGCCGCCGGATTAACCGATGCGCTCCCGCTGGGACGCGACCGCAGTTGGGGAGCGCCTGCGAAAGGCCAGATATACGCGCCGGGAAAGTTTCCGGACGCGTTTGTGCGCATCGTAAGCGATGGCTACTTGAAAGCGATGGGCATCGCACTGATCGAGGGAAGAGACATCTCGGAACGAGATTCTCCTTCGAGCGAGCCGGTGATCGCTATCCCGGTGATCGCTATCAACGAAACCATGGCGCGTACTCTGTGGCCTGGGCAGAGGGCCATCGGTCAGATCGTGCTCGCTTGCGGCGAACGGCGTGTCGTGGCCGTGGTTGGGGACGTGCGGCACCTGGCGCTCGAACAGGCTTCTGGCATGGAAATGTACCTGCCGATGCGGCAATGCGGGGATTTCGCCTCGGTGGATTTAGTGGTCCGAACCAGGCTGCCCCCGGAAGCACTGGCCGCCAGCGTTCGCGCGGCTCTCAAACCGATCGCCCCGAATCTTCCCGGAAAAGACTTCCGCACCTTGCAACAACTGATGGATAAAGCAGTCTCACCCAGGCGTTTCGTGGTGCTGCTGCTGGGCGGATTTGCATTGTTCGCTCTGCTCCTCGCATCGCTCGGGATCTATGGCGTAGTCTCATACGGGGTGAACCAACGCACGCAGGAAATCGGTATTCGTATGGCGCTGGGCGCTTCCGCGTCCAGGCTGCAGGCCGGGATTATCGTGCAGACGCTGGCACTCGCAGCGGTTGGCATGCTGATGGGAGCAGTGGCGTCCCGGGCGCTGGCGAGAGCACTCGGCGGACTGCTGTTCGGAGTGACGGCCAACGATCCGATCACGTTGCTGGGTGTGCCGCTCGTTCTAACCTTGGTGGCCGCGACTGCCGGTTATCTTCCCGCTCGTCGCGCTTCCCGGATCGACCCGCCCATTGCGCTGCGCGCGAACTGAAAAGCCCAGCGGCGGCACTGTGGTTGTAAAATATTCTCAGCGGAAGCAAAGAAAAATTCCGCCCAGCTGCAAAGGAGTAAACCTTGGCGACTTCACTGGATTTTCTTCACCTCAGCGGCCGGCGTATGGGCTTCGTGGGGGGGCTCCTGCTTCTGGTTTCGCTCCTGGGCTCGCTTCCGGCCGCCAGCCAGACCTGGGATACCACGGGCAACAGTCAGCTCAATGGCACCTACTATTTTCGCGAGGTCAGCTACGCCACCGATGATTCCGGCGACATCACGGACGGCACCAGCGCGTACGGAAACATTACTTTCAGCGGAACTGGAACCTATACCATCGCTGTCGCCCAGTTTTTCGATGTGTCCCAGGGCGGAGTCGAACAATACTCGCTGACCGGCACGTATTCGATCTCGGCCAGCGGTTACGGGTTCATGAGCAGCCCCAATACCGAATTGAGCGGCACACAGATTTTTGGGCTGGTTTCCAATGGCATTTTCATAGGCAGTAGCACAGAGAGCGGCTTTAACGACTTCATCGTCGCCGCTCCGACCTCCTCGTCGCCGAGCTTCAGCGGATCCTATTCGCTCTCCTACCTGAATTTCATCGACCTCGAGCCCAATGAAGCCTTTGACGCCCTGGTGCAGATCAGCCCCAACGGATCCGGGAATATCGGCAGCGCCAACGTCACCTACTACGCCGAGGACAGCACCGCGCCGACCACCGTCAGCGAGTCGGGAGTGAAGTATTCGGTCAGCAATGGAGCGGTGGCCCTGTCGTTTCCCAACTCCAACAACCTTCCGCTCACCGGGGCGGAGTATCTATATGTTTCGCCCGACGGAGGCTTCGTGTTTGGCGGCTCGCCAACCGGGATCGACATGTTTGTGGGTGTGCGGACCGGCTCCCCGCCCGCTTATCAGGGCACCTACTATCAGGCAGGACTCGACGTGAATGAGTCCGATCTGGCTAACGGCAGCGTGGACTTCGATTCCTACTATGGCTCCTACTACGCCACGGCGGCCGGAGATATTATCGGCCACCAGCGCATTGTTTTTGATTCCGGGAGTGCGATCGGTTATACGTACTCGGACACGTTCCCGGTCAGCGACAAAGGCAGCTACACCAATACTGAATCTTCCGCGCAGTACGTGGCCGGTACCAACGGAATCGTGATCGGCCTGGGAATCGGACCGTATCTCGGAGTGAGCGTAGCGCTGCCGGCTCCCAGTCTCAGCGGTTCAGGCGTCTATTTGAACCCGCAGGGTGTGGTCAATGCCGCTAGCTTTGCTCCGTTTACAGCCGGGGTGTCGCCTCGCGAGTACCTTACGCTTTTCGGATCGGGTCTCGCGGCTGCTCCAGTGGCCGCGTCTTCACTTCCGTTTCCCACCACGCTCGGCAACGTACAAGTGCTGATCGACAATGTGGCGGCTCCGCTGTCGTATGTCAGCCCGACCCAGATCAACCTGCTGGTTCCGGCCGCGATTCCGGAGGCGGCCGGGTCTATCGTTCAGATTCAGGTTATGAATGGCAAGAGCGCCTCCAACACTGTGACGGACTTCGTCTACGCCTCGACGGCGGGAGTATTCTCGGACTCGGCGAATGGACTGGGCTACGCGGCCGCTCTGCACAACGCCGACTTCTCTCTGGTTACGTCGTCGAGTCCCGCGCAACCGGGCGAAACCGTGGACCTCTTTCTTACGGGACTTGGCGATGTATTTCCCAGTCCTCCGGACGGCGCGGCCGGCCCTTCCCCGCCGTCGCAACAGTTGAGCAAGACGACGGTTTCTCCTACCGTCGCAGTCGGGGGTATGGCGGCCACGGTGTTGTTCTCTGGTTTGGCTCCCGGACTTGCCGGGTACCAGATCGATCTGACGGTTCCCACCGGGTTGACGGCGGGGGATAATCTTCTGGAGGTAGACGGCGCCGACTCGTCCACGGTCGAAACTTTGATCTCGGTCGGCGATCCCTCGACCCAAGTCCAGCCTGGCGCTATATCGCATGGGCGATTGTGGAAGAGGCCTTCTGGGCCGCGGTCAACCACGCCCGCCAACGCGCCGCCTCTGCTTCGCGATCGTGCGCGCCAGGCCCGGGTGGTCGCGCAGTAACGCGGTCACTTCGTAAGGCGCAGAATCGCCACGCCGATCTGCCCATTCAGGTTCTCGTCCGGCGAGCCTCTGTCGCCGCCGCCAAACCATGCCGCCAGACGGCCATCCAGCAACTGAATGGTCGGGTCGCACAACACTTTGGCGTCCCACGGCTGGGTGCCCTCGAAAACCCCCGGCAGCCTCTGCCAGTGAACGCCATCGCTGGACCGCGCGATGCCCAGCCGCCGGTTCTCGTGCGCATCGCGGCCGGTATAGAGCATCCAATAATAGCCCTGTCCGACCCACACCGCCGGTTCGCCCAGGCCCATTTCATCGAATGCGCCGTATTTCCCGAGCTCCAGAATAGGATTGGAACGTAGCTTCTGCCAATGCTCGCCGTCGCGTGAGCGCGCTACTCCCAGCCGCTGCCGCCCCGCGCGGTCCTGCCCCAGGTAGAAAAGATAGAAGTACTGCTGCATTTCCACCACGTAGGGATCGGCCAGACCACGCTCGTCCCAGCTTCCGCGCGGCCCGAAATCCAGCACGGGGAAGTGCTCCTTGCGCCAATGGCGGCCGTCGGCCGAGCGGGCCAAGCCCAGCCGGGGTGTCGGCTTCGGTCCCGCCTGGTACCAATACCAGAATTCGCCTTCATGGAAGAGCGCCGAGCCGTTAGCGGCGATGTAATCCCCTTCTCCGGCGCGCGTGTCCGGAGCCAGCACCACGCCTTCCTTTTTCCAATGCAGGCCGTCGGCGGAAGTAGCTAGGCCGGTGCGCCAGACACGGCCATCGTAGCCGGAATAGAAGTTGAAATAGACGCCGCCGCGTTGGACGATGGATGGATTTAGCGCATCGTGGGCGTCCCAGTCGCCTGGAATGCCGTGCGCCAAGACCGGTTGGTCGCGCGGTTCCCAGGTGTATGCCGTGCCGGGCTGGGCAGGGCTCAGCTCGATCAGCCGGAAATCGCCGTAACGTCCGCAGCCGGCCAGTATCCAAACCGAGACCAAAAGCCCACCGCAGAGCGGTTTCATGCGATAGGGATGCGCAGCTTGATCCCCGCCCCGCGCCCCGGCCGCGATTCCAGGGTCATCTCCGAATTGAGCGCCCGCGCGCGGCGCTTCAGGCTGGCCGGCCCTAAGCGCAACAATTCCAATTCGTCGAGAGTGTAAACGCCGCTGAACAGGAAGCCCTGGCCATTGTCGTCGAGCGAGACTTCGAGCACCTTGGCGGCCCGCTCGACCGAGACCGCCACGCGCGTGGCGCCGGCGTGCTTCAGCACGTTGTGCAGTGCCTCGCGGACCATCTGGATCACTTCCGAAGCAGTCTCCTCGGGGAGCTTCAAAGCGCCGTCACCCCCCACGAAAGTGACCGGAATGCCGCTCTCTTTCTGAAAATTCTCGCAAATCCGGCGGGCCGAAGCGAACAGGTTGGAGCCTTCCATATCCATGGGGCGCATACTGCGGACAAATGCGCGCAATTCCTTTACCTGCTGCTGCGCCAGGTTCTGCAATTCCCGCAGGTCCTGCATTCCGGCCACGAAATCGCGCTCCAGCAGTTTGCGCAGGATCTCGATCCGCATCTGCAGACTGATGAAGCTCTGCAGCGGTCCATCGTGGAAATCGGAGGCGATTCGCTGCCTTTCGGCCTCGCGGGCAAGGCGGGCTCCCTCCCGCGTCTCGGTGGCGACGCGCATCAACTCATGCATCCTCGACTCGAGCACCTTCTTGCAAACCGAAAAGCCGTAGGCCAGTATGCCCGCCACCACCGTCGTCGTCCGCAACCCGATAGCTGCGTCCGATCGAGCGGCGGCGCAGAAAATGGCGCTCAGCACCACAACCAGCAAAACCTCCCGCGGAGAATGCAGCGCCGCCGTTTCCGCCGTCATGCCGAGGTAGTAGATCGCAGGAAGCCACACCAGAGACCCGGTTCCCGAGGTCACCAGCACCAAAAAGAAGGCCAGGTCCGCAAACAGAACCAGCAAACCGAAGAGGCCGCCCTGCTCTTTAGCGCGAAGCGCCGTAAACAGGCCCAAGGCCAGAAACGCGCCGGCCGCGGCCAGTGCCCAAGGGGGGCCCCGCGGCGTCAGCATCAGTCCGCTGGCTAAGGCCGCCGTTGCGAACAGAACTCGCGCCCATGGAAGATAGCGCTTCCGGAAAGCGAGCAACGCAACGGTCTCGATTGACACCCGCCCTTATCCGCGTCTAGCGCCGGTACAAATAGAGAGTATGGCTGCGGCCTGCACCGTCATCTTCGATGTCTTCCACCTTCTCCGGCGTCCAGTTCCTGAATTCGAAATCGTGGGCCACCACGCGCGCCCCTTTTCTCAACTCTCGTTCCAACAACGGCTGTACTTTATCGTTGGAATTCGGCAGCAAGTATACGGTGATCAGATCCGCTGAGGTGTAATCCTCCTTCAATATGTCGCCATTGATGATGTGCGCGGTCTTCTCGAGCCCCAGCTTGCGGATACGCTCGAGGCTTTGCTTGCACAGTTCCTTATCTAACTCGATACCTGTAGCGTAAGCATGAAACTTCTGAGCGGCCGTGATTACGATACGCCCGTCGCCGCTGCCCAGATCGACCATTTTTTCGCCGGGCTTGAGATCGCCAAGCTGCAGCATTTTCACGACGATGGTTTCGGGAGTAGGATAATAGGGCGCCAGCTTCGCGGCGTCCTGCGCCTGGGCCGCTGCGGCGCATAAGAAAAAAGACGAAATCCAGAGTCTTTGCATCGGAGATTTTCCCGCAATTCTGGCCATTTTGAGTGTACCGCAATGCGATTGTTCACGGGCATCGATCTTCCCCTTGACATAGTCCGGAATCTGGAGAGCCTGCTCGACCGGCTGCGCCCCACTGCGCCGGTGAAATGGAGCCCGGCCGCCAACCTGCACATCACCACGCGATTCATCGGAGAATGGCCCGCGAAGCGCCTGCCGGAACTCGAAGACGCGCTGGCCGCAATTCCCGCTGCCGGGGACATCCCCATCCACGTGCGCCAGCTGGGCTTCTTCCCCAATCCGCATGCTCCGCGCGTCTTCTGGGCCGGCGTGGAAACATCGCCCCGCCTGGCTGCCCTGGCCTTCGAAACCGACCGCGCCCTCGACACCCTGGGACTCGCTCCCGAGGGCCGGCCCTTTTCGCCGCACCTGACGCTGGCCCGTATTAAGGAGCCCGTGTCTTTTCGGGAGTTGCGCGAGACCATCGCCGCGCTGCCTTCGCTCGAATTCGGAGATTTCGCCGCCGATCGTTTCCATCTTTACCAGAGCCGCCAGGGTCCGGCGGGTTCCGTGTACACTAAGCTAGCGGAGTTTCCGCTGGCAAAGTGATGATTGCGGCTCTGGGTTTATTGATCGCGTATCTGCTAGGCGATATTCCATTTGGATATGTGCTGGTGAAGCTTACCACGGGGCGCGACGTGCGCGCTTCGGGAAGCGGCAATATCGGAGCCACCAACGTCCTGCGCACCACCGGCCGCGCCGCCGGCATCGCTACCTTGCTGCTGGATATCGGTAAAGGCTATCTGGCCGTATGGCTGGAAGGCCGCCTCACGGTCGGCAACCCGCATACCATCGAGTGGATGAGCGCGGCCGCCCTGGCGGTCATGATCGGACATTCCTATCCCGCATTGCTGCACTTCCGCGGCGGCAAGGCCGTGGCGGCATTCGTCGGCGCATACCTGTGCCTGACGCCGGTTCCACTGATCGCCGTACTGGTGGTGTTCGTGGTCACAGTCGCCTGGACCCGCCATATTTCACTGGGCTCCATCATCGGCGCAGGCACCTTCCCGCTGGCAGTCTGGCTGATCGAGCATCCGCCGCCCGCTGTGGTGGTGGCTGCCATTCTGAGCGGCGCCCTCATCGTCTACCGCCATCGCGAGAACATAGCACGGCTGCGCGCCGGAACCGAGCACGCCTTCTCACTGGGGAGCAGCCGCCAGTGAACGAACTGGCGATCGTCGGTGCGGGAAGCTGGGGCACCGCGCTGGCCGTAGTTCTGGCGCCGCGTTTCTCACGGATTCGCCTGTGGGTGTATGAAAAGGACCTTGCCGCGCGGATGCGCGAGACGCGGGTCAACGATCTCTACCTGCCGGGCTTCCGCCTGCCGGAGAATGTGGCGGTCGAAACGGAGCTCTGCGCGGTGCTGCCGGGCGCCGGAATGGTACTCAGCGTCATGCCCTCGCACCTGGTGCGGCCGCTCTACCTGCAGATGCTGCCATGCCTGAATCCCTCCATGGTCTTCGTGAGCGCTACCAAAGGCCTGGAGAACGGCACGCTGTCGCGCGCCTCCGAGGTGATCCGCGAGTGCCTGGTGAGCCGATTTGAGCCGCGCGTGGCGGTGATCTCCGGGCCTACCTTCGCACGCGAAGTCGCCCGGGGCGATCCCACGGCGCTGGTGGTGGCGTCTCTGGATCAGCCTTTGGCGGCCAGCGTGCAGGCCAGTTTTTCGGGCCCCACCTTCCGCCTGTACACCAGCGCCGATCCGGCGGGGGTGGAAATCGGCGGCGCGGTCAAGAACGTGGTGGCCATCGGGGCTGGCGTATGCCACGGGCTGGGGTTGGGCAGCAACACTCAGGCGGCCCTTATTACCCGTGGACTGGCGGAGATGACCCGCTTAGCCATAGCCCTCGGCGGCCGGCCGCAGACCCTGGCGGGCCTGGCTGGTTTGGGCGACTTGGTCCTCACGTGCACCGGCGAGCTCAGCCGCAACCGCACGGTCGGCCTGGAACTGGCGCGCGGGCGCCCATTGGAGGAGATTGTCGGCTCCATGAAAATGGTGGCGGAAGGTATCAAAACCACTAGCGCGACGGTGGATCTAAGCCGGCGTCATGGGGTGGATATGCCGATCTCCACCCAAATGTCTCAGATGCTAACTTTTGGACTACCCCCTCGGGAAGCTGTTCGGAATTTGATGGAGCGGTCTCTGAAGGGTGAGTAGGAAGTGCCGCAACATTGCATGGAATCTAGGGTTAGAGGTGAAATGGGGGTTGCCGCGTCCGCCTTGGACTACGACGCTGAGTTAATGCTTCGCGTCAAGGACGGGGATGGTGACTGTTTCGGCCTCCTGCTCGATAAGCATCGGGTTTCGGTCATTCATTTCCTGTACCGGTTGGTGCAGGAGTCTGCCGTCGCCGAGGAATTGGCCCAGGAGGTGTTTCTACGAGTCTATCGCTCGCGGAGCAGCTACGAACCCACCGCCAAATTCACGACGTGGCTATTCCGAATCGCCACACACCTGGGGCTGAACTGGCTGCGGGATGGAAAGCACGAGCGCGGGCTGGAACGGCTGGATTACACGCCGCCGGATGTGCCTGTCCGCCAGATCACCGACCGTCGGCCTACGGTGGAGCAGCAATTGGTATACGATGTCACGCTGGATGAAGTACGACAGGCGGTGGCCGCCCTGCCTGAAAAGCAACGAGCCGCCGTACTGATGCACAAATATGAAGAGATGGAATATTCCCAGATCGCCAGGGTTCTGGGATGCTCGGATTCAGCCGTAAAATCGTTGCTGTTCCGGGCCTATGAAACACTGCGCGCCCGTTTGGCGCATATGGGAAGAATATGAATTGCCCGATGGAAGATCGACACTCGGAAACGCTGGTGGCGTATGCTGCTGGCGAATTGGATCGGGAGACTGCCGCGGCAATCGAGCGGCACCTGAGCGTGTGTCCGGCCTGCCGGTCGATGGCCGCGGAGCAGGCCGCGCTGTGGAACACTCTCGATATTTGGGAGGCGCCGCCGGTTTCGTCCGATTTCGACCGGCGCCTCTATGGCCGTATCCGCAACGAAGCGCGCCTCTCCTGGTGGGAACGCCTTTCGCGGCCCTTCCGCCCGATGCCGCTGCGCCAGGCGTTGCCGCTGGCCGCCACAACCTGCCTGCTGGTGATCGCGAGCTTTCTTGTCCGGCAGCCGGACCAACTCACTCCGTCTCGGCCGCGCCGTGAAGTGGTGCGGGCAGATCAGGTAGAACGGACTCTGGACGACCTGGAATTATTGCGCCAGTTCGGCACGGCGAATCAGGCCGAAACCCCGCACGCCGACACGATGTGATGGCATGCACCGGTTTACTTTAAGCTGCGTATGGGCGATGGTCTTAGCGGTCGCGTCCGTCGCCGCAGTCGCGGGTAAGCCGGCCGTCGCGTCCGACCAACCGGCTGCCCCGCAGTCGCGCAACCCGATCGACCGCTGGAACCAGATGTCCCCCGAAGAGCGGGAACGCGAGTTGGCCAAACTGCCGCCGGAGCGCGCCCGGCAGATCCGCGAGCGCATCCGGCGCTTCAACCAATTGCCACCGTGGGAAAAGCAGGCGCTGCGCGAGCGTTACCAGAAGTTCGCCCAGCTTTCGCCTGAAAGGCAGGAGATCGTTCGCCAGAGAATGCGCGACTTTCGCCAATTGCCCCCAAGCCGCCGCCAGCTAGTTCGCCGGGAAATTGAGCATCTTCGCTGGCTGCCGGAGCCGCAGCGCGGCGCACGCATGAACAGCGAGGAGTTCCGGAGTCGGTTCTCGCCGCGGGAGCGCCAGATCGTCCGGGATATCACGGAGTACCTTCCAGACCAGTTAAAGTAGGCTAAAAGCGGCTGCTGGGTGCAGGCGTACTCACCTCGCTATCGTCGAAGTATGGCTGTTGTGCATATGAGTGAGGCAGAGGTAGTGATAGGCATCGCCGCAGTTCTGGAACAGCCCGTCCAGCCAGTTGGCCGGTTGATCTCCGAAACTGTCGCGGATCTGAAAGCCATGGGATCGAAGGCAACACTCCAGATATAAGCGAGCTCATAGGCGCCCTGCTCCACAATCTTCCCAAACGGGTAATATGGCCACCTCGCTTTAAGTAGCCTGAACGGCCCGCCGCGATCCACTATTATCTTAAGGGATGTCGGATTTTACCGATCTGCTGCGGCGCAATCGCAACTACCGCTACACGTGGATGGGGCAGATCGTCAGCGAGACCGGCGACTATTTCAACAATATCGCGGTGTTCAGCCTGGTGATGGAGGTAACCGGCTCCGGGCTCGTGGTAAGCGGCGTGATGCTGTCGCGGGCCATTCCCGCCGTGCTGGCCGGTCCGATGGCGGGCGTGGTGCTCGACCGTTTCGATCGCAAGCGCATCATGCTGGCGAGCGATCTGATCCGTGCCGTAGTAGCGCTGGCATTCATCGTCACCGTGCGACATCCGTCAGCCTGGCTGCTGTACGTGCTCAGCGGACTGCTGATGTTCGTTTCGCCATTCTTCAGCAGCGGGCGCGCGGCGATTTTGCCGGCCATCGCAAGCAAAGAAGAATTGCACACGGCCAATTCGCTGACCCAGACCACCCAGTGGGCCACGCTCACTGCTGGAACCATGCTCGCCGGATTCGCCGTGGCGCGGCTGGGGTTCGCCTGGGCGTTCGTACTCAATTCACTTTCCTTTGTTTTTTCCGCGTACGCGGTTTGGCAACTGCGCGCGCCCGGCGGCTTTGCCGCACGTGGGAGAGCGCCCGCGGGCGGTATGGCGCGGCCCTGGCACGAATACATGGAGGGCCTCGATTACATTCGCGCCACGCCGCTGGTTTTCTGGATCGGGATGGTTTCCGTCGGCTGGGCGAGCGGGGGAGGCGCGGCGCAAATTTTGTTTACGCTGTTCGGCGAACAGGTTTTCCATCGCGGCGCGGCGGGTATCGGAACTATCTGGGGCTTCGCCGGACTGGGGCTGCTGATCGGCGGATGGCTGGGGCACGTGGTGGGGCGGCGCACGGGCTTCGCCGGATACAAGCGCTCTATTTCGATTTCGTACATCATTCACGGCGTCACCTATGTGGCCTTCAGCCAGATGCGGAACTACGGGCTGGCGCTGGCCTTCATCGGCCTTTCGCGCGTGGGGATGGCGGTCAGCTC
>Ga0302324_100023174_pt1 | contig 12023 bp, 12 predicted proteins | sample Palsa_T0_1_FD_201949 | JGI IMG/M metagenome (GOLD analysis project Ga0302324, IMG submission 201949) | Peat permafrost microbial communities from Stordalen Mire near Abisko, Sweden - Palsa_T0_1 | ecosystem: Environmental > Terrestrial > Soil > Palsa > Peat permafrost | place: Sweden: Abisko... | reverse complement strand
GTTCTCGTTCGAGCGAGTCGTGGCGGCCTTGCTTTCCGCTGCCTTGTTCTCGTTCGAGCGAGTCGTGGCGGCCTTGCTCTCCGCTGCCTTGCTCGCAGCTGCTTTGTTCTCGGTGGCCGGAGCTTTGTAAGTTGCTCCCGCCGCTTTGGCGGCCACCACTCCGTGACCGGTAAATTCCCCAGGTTTCGCAGTGGCAGCGACTGCCGGCCGCCCGTGGTTCACGGACGCCAGGAGCGCGTGATTGGTGCTGGCAGCGTGCACATGCTGGGTTTGCAGGGCCGTGGGCGGGGTGTGCCGCTCATGGGACGCTGTCTCTTCCGCCGCACTCGGACGGGCAGTGACTCCACCTGTGCCTCCGTTGTAGCTGACGTGGTTGACCGTGGTTTGGTTGATTACGGTCTTGTTGTAAACGTTATGAATGTTCGTGCGGTTCACGTTATTCACGGAAGTGTTGTAGTAGAAGGCTCCACCATTCCAATATCCGCCTCCGTAACCGACACCGCCGTAGCCGAAGCCATAGTTGACGCCACCGTAGAAGCCGACAGTCGCACCCCAGTAGCCATCATTCCAGGCAAACGCGTTGTCGCCCCAGCCCCAATAGCCCGGAGTCCAGAGCAAGCCAGCTTCAGGAGGCATCGTCCACGTGCCTGGCACCCAGAAATAGCCTTCATCGCCATTGCCCCAGTAGCCTGGAGTCCACATATAGCCGTCGGCAGGGGCCATGGGTTGCACATACACAGGGAGCGCAGGCGGAGCGATTGTGATCGCCACACCGAATTGCGCGAATGAACTGGCCGGTATGGCCAGTATCAGAACTGCCAGCAACAGGAAACGGATACGCATTTTGAACCACCTTGCCAGATCATCCTTCGATTGCCCGATCCTTCTTTGCTGCTGCGGGCTGCGAGGATTGAAGCGTGGACCTCAAATGACAGGATTCCACGCCCGCGCTGCCAAGTCTGTGCACTATGACTCACTTTTCCCGGCAATGTGGAAGCTGGAGAATCGATCTCTATCTTGGATATTTCCGTGCCGGAAGGAAACGGACGCAGCCCAGGAAAAATAGCTTCACGCAAGTTTTAAAAGTTCGCGTTCCAGCTTCGAGCGAAGCAGTCCTCGTTTCCTCGTCGTTTCCCGGTCAACGCGCTGCGATCAATATTGACCAGTAATCAACCCGCCAATGCGCGAGACTTGGAGACGAACAACTTTCCACGGTTTTGAAGAACAAGCCGGACTCGACGGCTAGATCTCTTGTGTTGCCGACGCATGAAGAGCTCTTAATTCCAAAAGCACTGCCGGGCGAGTTTGTCGGGGAAAACTATTCAGGAGAGATTATGAAACTGCTTCAATGGTTAGGTATGGCACTCTGTCTCGCTCTGCTCTGCGCAATCGTCGTGTCAGCCGCAAAGGCGGACGACACGAATCGGAAGACCTCTATCACTTTCAGCGGGCCGTTCGAGGTTCCAGGGGTCGGCCAGCACAACTTTCCGGCCGGCACCTATGTCTTCAAGATTCTGGATTCGGCATCCGACCGCCACGTTGTGCAGATTTTCAATCAGGACGAGACCAAAGTGCTCACTACCATCCTCGCGATTCCAAACTACCGTTTGAAGACGACGGAAAAAACGGTAATGATGTTCAGCGAAAGGCCAGCTGGACAGCCTGAAGCTCTGCGAGCGTGGTTTTACCCCGGGCACGAGTGGGGCGAAGAATTTGTATACGACAAACCGAGAGCCATCGAGTTGGCCAGGGAAACCAATCAGCCCGTGCTCGCGACCTCAGTCGCACTGGAAACCGCGCCCGTCGACACTCTGACAACGGCGCCTGTCGAGGCCGTTGCCCCGACCGGAGAGCCGGTCGAATTAGCTCAAGTAGTGGAAGGGCCCCCTGCGGCCGCTGAAGCAGCGCCACCGGTCACCATGGCTGCCGCCGATCCTCTGCCGGCGACGGCTAGCCCACTGCCCCTGATTGCACTGATTGGATTGCTGACGATTGGCGCCGGCTTTGCACTATCAGCGTTCTCCAGGCGAGCAGCGTAAACCAGAACGCACCCGTGGATCTGCATGAAGGATCCGGATGAAGGACCCACTCGCGGGAGTTGACCGGATGCCGGACGGCGCCAACAGCTGCGCCGCCCGGTTGCTCCGGGCACAACTTCACTGAGCTGAAAGAAACCGGGATGTCCGAACGCTACTTACTGGCGCCTCGTCTCGCGCCTCGCCGACAAACGCAACCGAGGCTGCCGGTCGTGTCACGTTTCTCAAGGCGTGGGGCTGCCATTCTCGTTGTGGCTGTGCTCTTTTCTGCGTTGCAGAGCCAGTCTCTGGCACAAGAACCGTCGCCGCCGCCGAGCCGGCCCGGGGACGACTACACCTTCAAGGTAAATGTGGATGTGGTGGTCTTGCGAGCCACCGCCGACGACCGCAAGAACCTTCCCGTCTCCGGACTCGCGCAGGAAGATTTCCAGGTTTACGAGGACGGAGTGCTTCAGCCGATCAAATATTTCAGCCATGAAGACATTCCGGTCACGGTCGGCCTGGTGGTGGATAACAGCGGAAGCATGCGGCCGAAGCGCCAGGACGTTATCGCCGCTGCGCTGGCTTTTGCCCGGTCCAGCAACCCGCAAGACCAGATGTTCGTGGTCAATTTCAACGAAAAGGTTTCCTTCGGTCTTCCCGTCAACATGGCGTTCACCGACCAGGTGCCGCAGTTGCAAGTTGCCCTGTCCAGCGTCGAAGCCGATGGGGAGACCGCGCTCTACGACGCCATTGCCGTCGCTCTCGAACACCTGAAGAAGGGCGTCCGGGACAAGAAAGTGCTGATCGTAGTCAGCGATGGCGGTGACAACGCCAGCAAACATAAGCTGACTGAAATCATGGTCCTAGCCGGGCAGTCTAACGCAATTATCTATACCATCGGAATCTTCGATGATCAGGATCCTGATCGCAATCCCGCGGTGCTCAAACGGCTTGCGAAGGAAACGGGCGGCGAATCATTCTTGCCGGAATCATTGGCCGACGTTACACCCATCTGCGGACGTATTGCCCGCGACATTCGAAACCAGTACACCATCGCCTACGTTCCTACAAACCGAAAGCGCGACGGAACGTATCGAGCCATCCAAGTGAAAGCTGGCGCGCCGGGCCATGGACACTTGTCGGTTCGCACCCGAACCGCCTACTTCGCGCCTGCGGCAACTCCACCGCAGGCAGCAAGAGTCATTGACCATGAAAATCACAACTAAACCGCGAATCGGCCCAACGCGTGTCCAAAAGCTTCTTCGTTGGAGCCAGCGCCTTCTCTTCATCGTTGGCGCGAGCGCGCTCGGTTACGTGGGCTTCACTCTGCTCGACGCGGCGTTCTTTCAGGCGTCTGCAAAACGCTCCCTCGAGAGCCAGATCCAGCTGGAACAAGAACCGAACGAAGTTCAGCATGAAGTGCAGCCCAAACCCGCGATCAAACCCGGCGACGTTCTGGGACGTTTGGACATCCCGCGGCTGGGACTTTCCGTCGCCGTGCTGCAAGGTACAGGTTCGCGAATGTTGCGGCTGGGAACGGGGCATATCGCCGGTACTCCGCTGCCAGGGGAAGCCGGAAACAGTGGAATCGCGGGGCACCGCGACACTTTTTTTCGCGGGCTGAAAGACATTCACACCAATGACGAGATTCAGTTTCAGACAGCGACTGGTCTATCGCGCTTTGCGGTCGATTGGGTGAAGGTTGTCGCTCCCGATGACCTCAGCGTGCTGGCCCCCTCCAGCGAATCCGCGATCACACTCGTGACTTGCTACCCGTTCTATTTTGTCGGTCCGGCGCCAGGCCGGTTTGTGGTACGAGCGCACAAGGAATGACGGTCCGCACACGTGCGGCTCTGCAAGCAATTGTGAAATGAAGCCAGCGAAGAAGTTCTTGCATACCGCCTCGCCGGCTCTGAGCAATAGCGAACAGTTTTCGCGTGCGTGCGCTGTCATAGTCGGACTGGCAGCGAACTGAAACATTCGAGAACGAACCGCAGGTTGCCGAGGAGACGAGAAACATGTCCATAGAGAATACAGTGGTTGCGGTTTATCGCACGCACGATGACGCCGATCGAGCGGTGAAGGAACTCCAGCGTGGTGGAGTCGACATGCACAAATTGTCGATCGTTGGAAAGGGCTACCACACCGATGAGCAAGTGGTCGGCTACTACAACACTGGCGACCGCATGAAATATTGGGGCAAAGTTGGAGCATTCTGGGGAGGCTTCTGGGGCCTGTTGTTCGGGTCCGCTCTGTTCATGATTCCGGGTATCGGCCCAATCTTAGTGGCGGGACCTCTGGTGGCATGGATCGTCGCCGGATTGGAAGGCGCCGTGGAGGTGGGCGTCTTGGGCGCTTTGGGAGCCGGTCTGTTCAGCATTGGCATCCCCAAGGACAGCATTGTGAAGTACCAAACGGCGATCACGACAGATCAGTTCTTGCTGATCGCGCATGGAACGGCTGCGGAAGTGGCCAAGGCCAAGGACATCATCGCCGGCACAAATCCTGCACACTACGCTGTGCATACCGCGGAAGCTGTGGCCGCGTAGCACCCAACCCTGCAGAAACGCCGCAGGTCACTTAACATAGCTCACTTAACTTCAGTTAACATCGCTCACGTGACATCAGCTTACTCAGAAAGGGGATAACCATGGTTGCAGATCATCGGCGCAACGTCCCGCGCGACGAAGATGAACGTGAAACAAATTCGGCCGGCCAGTCCGGCGACACTCAGGGCATGTCACGCCCGGCCGAGGCGGACTCTGAGAGCGTGGAAGAATTAGTAGAAGAAGGAAACGCCTTTGAAGCCTCGATTGTCGATGGTGTGGAGAACGCCAAGGATCCGGATGTCTCAGAGGTCACGACCCGTCAGGTGCCCGAGGGCGACGTTCCGGAAGAGTACCGGGACGACGACTAGCGCACTGGCCCGGCGGGCCCGGTCCCAAGCTAACGGCTCATAAAACAACCGCCTTTTAGCAGGGATGAGGCGAGGGACGGAGGTGCAGCAAGCACATCCAAAACTGACCAGGAGAACCATCATGCCACAGAGATTCCACGAGCGAGCAGCAGAACTCCACAACCTAGCGGCCCACGCGCACGCGGCTGCGGCCGTCTCCCATGGTAAAGAAGACCACTTGACAGCTCACGAACTCAGCCGCCAGGCGCACGAGCATTCCATGAATGTGCACAGGCTCACCGAAGAGTTGGCTCAGAAAACAGAATCTTCTCAAGGCGCGGAGGTTCCGGCGCAGAAAGCACCGTGACGACGCATCACCGACATGCATCACCCAACTTCCTCGATTAAACAATTCGGCAGGAGATCAGCATGCACATTCAAGTCAATACTGACCATACAATCGAAGGCCACGAAGCGCTAGCCGATTGGATCCGGGGCGTAGTAGAGAGTGCCCTGAGCCGGGTGAGCGACCACATCACGCGGGTGGAGGTCCACCTGACCGACGAAACCGGCCCTAAGAACGGCAAGAATAACAAACGCTGCATGATGGAAGCCCGCCTCGAAGGGCACCAGCCCATCGCGGTTACCGACGAAGCGGCGACTGTGGACCTGGCCGTCAACGGCGCCGCAGATAAGTTAGCCAGGTTGGTGGCGCATACGCTCGGCAAAATAAACGATCAGCGGGCTCACAGAACTGATCCGCTCCCTCACGAGCCGACATCCTCAGACCAGACCTGACCGGCGCCGCCTCGGACTCAATACGAAGCGTAAAGCGAACTGCATGAAGCGCGGCGTGGTCAGCGTCGAAACGTACTTGCCGAATTCTGACGCGTCGAACGAGAGCGAAGGTTGCGCAGCCCGCACGTCGTAGCGCACTGAGTTGGTCGCGTTGAATGTTTACCAGGTGAACTCCAGACGCCGCCCCTCGCCCAGCGAAAAATCCTTACTCACTCCGGTGTCAATGTTGAACATGCCGTCGCCGATGACGTTGTTGCGGACGCCCGATTCGCCTGGCCACTCGGGGCGAAAAGCGGCCTCCGCTGCGGCCGGGTTGGCGAAGATGTCCGGGCCGATGTCCACTCCATTGACGATGGCGTTCTTGGGATTCGACGCCTTAGGCGAGGGCCCGTTCGGTTCCGCGTCGCCTTCAATGTTCCAGTCCGTCGACCAGGTGAACCCGTTGTCGATGGTGATGGGGAAACCGCTGGTCCAGCGGAATATGCCGGAGACGTGCCAGCCGCCGATTACCGCGTTGAGATACGGGTTTGCGCCTGCGGCCAGCATTGCTCAACAATGTAACGACACCCGATTTCTGGCCGCCCCCAAAGCGACTCTACGAGTGGGCTGCCTCCTGCTGTGCTCCGCGAGCATCACATATATCTACGTTTACTGCCCCTCGAGGTACGGCTCCATCAAGAAAGTACCAAACAGGTTGTCCTGATAGATGTAAAACTGATCCCCCTGCCCGAATGCCAGTGGTAAGCTCGTGATCGCTGCACATGTCACGGGCTGGTACGCGTTTGAGGGGGGATAGACGGGGCTGCAGACGCTGCCCACGACATTGCAGGGGGGCTGCCATATGGTGGCAGCAACCGAGGTGGTATTGGAACTCGTGAATTGACTGCTGGTCTCGTATGTATTGGTGGTCGTCGAGGTCTCGGTCAGGGTGTCCATAAAGCCGACGCCGAAGGCTGTCGCTTTGAATGACAGCTCGATTCCATTTGATTGCGAGGTCGTGTCGGTGATATCGGTCCCCTGAGTGTCGGTGTTGGTGTAGGAGATCATATACGTTTGGTAGTTCGGGGACCCTCCCGGCTCCGGTTGGGTGTATGGAAAACTCTCGTCCCCACCGGATTCCGTGAATCGTGCGGGGGCGGGCGGCTTCGCACAGGCCGTAGTGCCGGTATCGGTCCAAGGTGACTCGTAGGTGCAATTCCAATATGGGTCGGTTTCAAGAATGGTCTGTTCGTCCTGCGCGGTAAGCCCGGGGCCCGCGCCAGAGGCCCAGACCTCGTTCGCGGCCCACGCTCGGGCGAACGCCATCGTTGTGGAGCTCCGCACAGCGAGATCGCCGTTCAGTTCGCCGGCGTATACCGGGTAAACGTCCATACCGGGCTGATCCAGGGTGCTGTACCCGTACCCGTTCGGCACTACATACGACGTCGAGGTGCTGGTGGCGCCGCTATTGGTCAGCGTGAAAAGTTGCACGGGATTAACCCAAACCTCAATGATGTCGTAGTCGTGGTCAACGCCGACGTAAGGGCATGTGGGTCCGTTGACGCCGAGCACGGTGCCGGAAGTCTTTTGAACCGTCACGGCCGTGGAGTCGGTTGTGGTTGTCCCCATAGTATAAGAGTTCGTCAGCCCGCCGGTGACGCTCCCGCCCGCCCAGCCTAAAATGCTCAGGCCGCTAGAAAGCGTGGCAACATTGGTTTCGGTGTACGAACTCCCGAATGAGTCCTTCGTCGTGACCGTGCTGCTCACCAGGTTGCTGTCGGTGTAAACGACGGTACCTGACCCAACTCCTCCCTTCACCACGCCCCCAGGCGGGGCATAAAGGATGCCCACGACGATGTACTTCGGGTTGATATATCCGGGTACCGAGATCGTTGAAGTTGCGGACCCATTGCTGCTGGGCACAACCTCGATGGTATACCCGGTTCCCTTTAGTTCGGCCGGGTGCGGGCCGATAGGGAGGCAGGTACCGCCTCCTCCTGTGCTGGTGACGACATAGGACGCCGTCCCCGAAAGCGACTGGGCTCCGCCCGACACCCCAGAAGTAGGGGTATACACGAAATCCGTGAGCTGAAATTCGCTATAGCTGCCGTGACCACCGCTAGAGTTCGTGCAAGAATAGCCAACCCGGCTAAGCGAGTGAGTCAGCGACCCGAGGTTTGGTCCCAAAACCTGGGCGGAGAGCCGGGGAGCGATCGAGAGGACAGAGCTCAGCGTGACCAGCATCACGCTGCCTAGGTTTAGACGTCGGATCAAGATGCGCATTGGGGACCTCTCTCAAGGAATGTCTAGGCGAGCAGCTTAGGTCGGCGAAGACTATAGCCCGGCTCCAAGCGCGCGCCGCCCGCACCACTCATTTTTCCGTTTTTCGTAACAGGGAGTCGCAGGTGCCGTCAGGGAGGGCGATGGCCAAACCCTGCATGCCCGCGCCAAGGCCTTGCCAGATCGGCTTTCGTAACGGCGCGAGGCTTAGAGGATGGCGAATAGCAGCCGGTCCCTCTCGATCGGGGTCTTCACGACCAGCGTTACCTTCGACGCAACGAACGGCGCAAATCCGCTGGCCGCTGCCTCCAGTCGATAGTTGCCCGGCGGCACCTCAAGGAACTGGTAGAGCCCGGACGCATTGCTGGTGCTGGTCCGCTGCGATCCTGTCGCCGGTTCAGTCAAAGTAATCTTTGCCCCGGCAACCGCCGCGCCAGACGGGTCCGTCACGCTGCCGTTCAGCGAACTGGTGGATTGCGCCGTTGCCAACGAGGCCAGCAACGCCAGGATTGCGAACACCCAAAGCGCGCGCCTCGCTGCCTGCACATAGGAAATACCAAGCTGGTACTGCCGTTCGTGCTGCGTGCTGCCTGCTGATGGATTCGCGTCATCGCCATAGCCTCCCAGGGAAAAGGTCAGGCCAGGCGAAATCACGCGAGAAGAAACACGTGTGCTATCTGCGCTCCGCTTGCGCCTTCCATTCCCTGCAACTGTTTTGGGTCGGACCCAAGGACTGCCCCGTCCGAGTGCCGCGGATTATACCTGAAGATCGCGCCCACCTTCATGCAGAAAAATGCAAGGGTCGTCCGCGCGTTCGGCCCGCAGGGTGCGGGGCTGAACAGCCCAGTAAACTCTGGTCGATCCCAAAACGGGCTAAGGTTTCTATTAGATGAACTTAAGTAATCTAGCGTATTGACATTCGTAGGCATGATAGTGTGCGGAGTTCGACCCAATCTGTCCCAGAAGGGTTTATCTGATGAAAATGTGCAGGCCTGCTCTTGTCTTTGGAATGTTAGCCGTGGCTGCGTGTCTGTCGCTGGCTCCCAGCGCTTTCGGCCAAGTTCAGTCAACGACCACTTGTGCTTCAGGGCACGAGTATTGGGATGTCTTGAGTGTGATGATGATGGACCCAGGGCTGGCCTCCGGCTACCACATGGAGGGTCTCACCAACGGGCTGCCTTCCTCGTATATCTACACCATCTGGGACCCAAATGACACGAAGGTGTATTACGTGAAGAATCCGCAGGGCAATCCCTGGGACATTAATCTTTATGACTCCAATTACATTTACCAGTGGGTCACGGAAGTAGACGACTGGAAGGGCGTCAACCACTGGAACGACCCCGCCAGTTGCAAGAAATTCAACAATGGCAGTCAGAACAGCACGGCCGACTTGTCCATGCGCTGGGCTGCCCGGTGCGCGGCGCCGGGAGGAGCCAACAGCTCGTTCTGGAATCCTCCGCCGCCCAGCCAGTCCTACAGCACGAACTACTTCACCTACGTGGACCAGGAATTGCAGCCATCGGCCCAGAATCTCGGATATTCCCGGCTGGCGTTGGACGCCACCGGCACCGTGACCATTACCGACCACCGCGCAACTCCGGCACAGTCGTTTTCCATCACAACTTTGCCTCTTCACTATGCCTACAGCTGCAGCGTCTCTCAGAACATCAACTCGTGCCAGTTTCGCGAGATCTTTGAATACGGCGTAGATACTGACGTGAATCCGGTGGACAAGGTTAAGCACAGCTACGGATGGGTCCGCTGGCGCTACTACATCAACTCAACGGGGGGAAACCCGGATGTTTCCCCAAAATGGGTGTTGTCGAACACATCCACCTCCGACCAGTTGATGCCCGGACAGGTCAACCTGAACTTTCAGTGTTTCTAGGCGGAAAGGTTGCCGTCGAAGTGTCTAGTTCCAGGGGCTAGTCTGCATTGATTTCGATCTGCCGGGGCGGAAGGGCCGGCAGATCGGGATGCTGCTGGTCCCGCCATATCACGTCAAAACACTCGCCCTCGGTTTGGGCAAGCCAGCTTGTTCCATCGTCATACTTCACCGACTGCGGGAAAAAGACCCAGCCCAGGACCGCCTGAGCGCTGGCGGCGCGAATGCCTGGCCTTCCAAGAGTTTGCTCCTCGCCGGTCAAAATGGGCTTAGCCGATGACCAATCCGGGTTGTAGGGCCGGCGCAAATCCTGGGGCGCCAGGAACATCTCGGAGGTGAGCACCAGGCCGGTAATAGCCTTGCCGCTGATGTTTTTGACCGTCAGCGAAAAGTTTTCCGGATGGTTCCAGAAATCTCCCCCGACGATGGCAAGCGGGCAGGCCCGCGCGGGCGGCGCATAGACGGTGTAAACCGCCATCATTCCAGATTCCATGTGGTCTTCCACATGGCAATGAAACATCCAGGTTCCGGGATTGTCGGCGAGCATGTCAACTGTCACCATGCTGCCGGGAAGAAGCTCAATCACGTCGGTGTTTCGCCTTCCATCGGTGACGGTTTCGCCGTGCCAGTGGGGAGTGTGCAGGTCAATCTCATTTCCCATCCCCAGCAAATACCAGCGCACTTTATCGCCCTGCTTCATGGTCAAGCCGGGAAGATTGCCGAAGATGAAGCCGTTGATGGCATAGAACTGTCCGGCGGGCTTGGCTCCCAGCTCATTGAAAATCATGAACGAGGCAACAAATTCGCGATCAACGTTTTTGGGAGATCCATCGGAGTTCGCTTTGCCTTTGGCTGTAACGATGATCGGTCCCATCAAACCGGCGTTGATCTCGACCCCCGCGTCAACGTGGGAGTGATACCACCACACGATCGAACTTGGCTGGCCGGGGCCCGGTCCGCTGGCTTGGTTGGCAAACCAATGGTAGGTATACCTGGCGCCGGGGGCGACGAAGGCTCCTTTGGCAACCGGTATATATAGCGAGCCCTCATTGCTTTTGTCGTAGCGCAGGCCGTGGGGATGCAGATCGTGACCGCGGTGTCCGCGGTTCAGAAAATCGACCACCACCTCGTCGCCAACCTCGGCGCGAATCACGGGCCCGAGAATTCCCAGCCAGTCGGGTTGTCGCTTGGGAGTGGTAAACGTGTCATCGGTGTATTCGATAAAACGGCTCTTCGCCCATTCCACCTTTTGCGACCAGGGCTGCGGAATGGGACTCCCATTCATCAGATTGTGGCCGCTGGGAGCGTAATTCCAAGTTACGTCTTCGGCTGCGATGTAGTAGTGCCGGGTCGTTGCCAGACAGGAGCAAGCCGAAAGCACGACAAACCACAGACCCCACCCAAACGCTCGCTGGATTCTCACGGAACTCATTATCCCATTGCGGCAATCATTTGTAACAATCCCGAGTGGGCCAGGGGCTCGGGTTCGCCAGGCTAGCGTCCACTAGGGAGTCGGCGTCGTCAGAAAGCACTGACCGTTGGTGAGCTGAGCCGGGGGGGCTGGAGGCGTTGTCCAAGGCGGGTTTACAAAATCAAAGAAATCTATGCTCATGTCGGCCTGGGCAGCGTCGCGCATGGTCAGAGCGGGCACAGCAAAGCGTTTCTCGATGAGCGTCAGGATGGCCGTGTAATCGTACACGGTGTGGGAGACGTAGTTTTTCCTGGCAAACGGCGAGATCACGATCAGCGGCACACGATATCCGGTTTCGGTGAAATTGCAGGTCCCGGTTCCGAGCTGTCCTGTCCCGTCGCAGACATCCTGCGGCTGCAAGTCGAGCGGCAGTATGCCGTCGGGACTCGGCATCGGCTGCGGCGAAACATGGTCGTAAAACCCACCGTATTCATCGTAGGTGAAGATCATGGCGGAATCTTTCCAGCTGGGGCTCGCCATGAGCGCATTGATCAAGCCTGAGGCGAAGTTGGCCCCGGCCTGGATGTCACTCGGGGATTCGGTATCCATATCGTTGGGATGTTCATCCAGCGCCGCGGCAGAGGCCGGTTCGATCAGCGCGACCTGCGGCAGGGTTCCGTTCTGCACGTCGGTAGTAAATTGCGAAGTCGGGACAATATTTTGCAACAAGCTCGGGGTGTTGAGTATGGTCTG
>Ga0302324_100023172_pt1 | contig 12024 bp, 7 predicted proteins | sample Palsa_T0_1_FD_201949 | JGI IMG/M metagenome (GOLD analysis project Ga0302324, IMG submission 201949) | Peat permafrost microbial communities from Stordalen Mire near Abisko, Sweden - Palsa_T0_1 | ecosystem: Environmental > Terrestrial > Soil > Palsa > Peat permafrost | place: Sweden: Abisko... | reverse complement strand
AGTATCGAGAGCCGGATTTAGTTCCACGGCTCTCCGAGCGAATGGCAGCGCCGCCTCGTACTTGCCCTGGTAACGCATCGCAAGGGAGGTGTACCCCGCCGCATAATCAGAGAAGGGATCCATGGCGAGACACCGCTGCAAAGTCTCCATCGCTTCGGCGAACTCGCCAATCTGGAGATATTGGCCGCCCAGGTTGCTCAAGGCCAAGGAATTTTTTGGGGCGGCCAAGCTGGCTGCGCGGAAGGCCTTGACCGCCTCCTGATACCGCCCCTGCCCCTCTAAGCCAAAGCCGAGCTCGTTGTAGGCTAACCAGTAATTGGGGTGCTCCTTCAATACCCTGCGAAAAGTCTTTTCGGCGTCTGCCCACCGATTGAGACGGGTGTAAATCTGCGCCTGCCACACCAGTGTTCTTGGATTAGACGGATCGAGCGAAAGCGCCTTGGCAATCGCATTCAATGCTGCCTGCTCGTTTCCGGAGTATTCGAAGATTGCCGCCCGCGCGAGATGGCCCTCCACGAGGCCTGGATCGAGCGATAGCGCAGCCTGACAATTTCCCCGAGCGAGATCGAGCGCGGCGGGGTTTCGCCGAACTACGCAGAAGTGGGTATAAGCCTGGGCGAGCCTCGCATAAGCAATTGCGTAGCGGGGATCCAGCTCCACCGCCTGCTGATACTCTTCTATCGCCGCATCAAGCCCGGTGTCGTTTGGCTGCTTCCTTAAGGTCTCGGCCGACTGGAAGGCGGTAAAGGCGGCGGCAGACTGCGTTCCCGGCTCCGCTCGCTCACCGTTATGCGTATAAGTGTCCAAGTCCAGTAATGACGCCGCGGCCTGAACGGCTTTTGCAGGCAGGGCTGTTATCTCAGCGAGAGCACAGGTGAGTTTCTTCTCCCGTAGGGGCTTACTGGATACGGGATCCAGCAGCCGCAGGAAGAGCTGAAAGTGCTTGGCTCCTGGCACGCCAGAGGCGGCCAGCACCAGGTTCGCTCCCAACGGATCACATACCTCTTGCAAATGGGTTACTTCTGCGATGTTCATACTCAAATCCTCCGGCGAGATCACAAAGAGATTGCGGTCAAACGTCTCGGCTCGGGCGAGTTCACTCTTAATCGCAGTTAAGACACTGGTCAGCATCGGTGTTACGTGGATATCGGAAGTTTTCGGCCAATTCAACAAGGCGACGAAACGCTTGCTGGGCAGCGGACGCAGAAGGTCTTCCACCTCATCCCGTTTCCACCATGCGGTACCTGCAGCGGTGGCGATTGCCGCGAGCGCCGCGCCGGCAAAACGACGCCGGGTCCACAATTCTCTGGTTCGGTAGTGGATATGGAGTGACCCCAATGCGCGTTCAAAGGCCTGGCATCTCCGATTCGGATCCGGATCGAGACATTCCGCTATCAACTGGATGCAGAAGGAAGGCACACCTAACGTGTTCAATCGTGGGCTGACGATAACAGAGGAGCTATCCGCGGCCGCGGCCGGTTTTTGACCTGTAAAGACCTCGTGCAGAACAACACCAAAGGCGAAAAGATCGCTAGCGCGCGAGGGCGGCCGCCCCTGGTGTAGTTCCGGAGCCATGTAGTCCGGGGTTCCTGCTACCAAACCTTTACCTGATAGAGATGGCTCACCCTCATGGGCGCGAGCTAAGCCAAAATCGGTGATGCAAAGCCGCACTTCCGAACCAATACCATCGAGCATGATGTTGTTCGGCTTGATGTCCCGGTGAATGATGCCGGCGGCGTGGATGGCGGCCAAGCCCGCGGCCATCTGCTTGAGGATGGCCAATCCTTCCGCAATCGATATGGAGGTAGTTCCGCGCAGCCGCGCTGCGAGCGTTTCGCCCGGCAGAAGCTTCATGGTTAAGAACAGGAAGTTAGCCGGCGGCTGCTCGCAATGAAAGATGTCGTAGATTGGGCAAAGGTTCGGGTGGCTGACTTCCCTCGCAAGCAATACTTCCCGCTCGAACCGTTGCTGCAATGCCGGATCATCGGCGATTTGAGGAAGAATTGTCTTTAGGGCGACATGGACGCCTTGCAGGAAGCTGTCCTTCGCCTCATAGACTTCGCCCATCCCTCCTTTTGCGATGAAACGAACAATGACGAACCGATCGATCAGGACTTGACCGGGATTGAGTCGCCCTGCAGGAAGCGGGCTTGGAGGAATCTCACTCTCGTCGATAGAACCGGTCGTTCCGCTGGCGCGCGGAGGGCGCATTACCGGCTGGCCAAGAAAATCAAATGGCGGGTGCTCAAGAAGGCTGCCGGCATTTGCATCCTCGGCCAGCAGCTCTTCGACCGTGCGCCTTAGCTCCGGGTCGTGGCTGCACACCTGGTCGAGGAAGGCCTCTCGCTCCGTCGGCTTGAGCGCCAACGCAGCCTCGAACAGCTGCTCCACGACCTCGGGCTGAATAGCCATAACACCCAGTCCTACAAAGCGCTTGTTTGCAAAGACATATACCGGGACTATGCATTCGAGAGGACAGCCCACCGGCGGTTAAACAAGGTCCCATGGCAGGCTGTGCTGCTCCTGCCTATGACGTAGTGCCTGGGGAGCGCAAAAGGTATCAGATTTTCAGCAAATTTCGCGTGAGTGTCCCCAAAACTGAATCCCATCAGCGAAAGTGGAAGACCCGGAGGTTTTTGGCTCCGGGCCTTCCTACCAAATTACTCCGTTACCGGGTAGCAACAAAAGTCTGGCTGCTGGAGTGGAGCGTTGCTTGCTGGAGCCGAACCCTCTTCTCCGCCTTCGAAGTAGGAATTTCGACGTTCATATTCGCCCCATCGGAGAGAATCTCGCTCAGGAAGTACTGGTCGCCGTACTTGTGGAACGTCAACTTTCCACCGTTTGTGGACTTGTTTCCGTCCTGGTGGACAAGGCTGAGTACGGCAATGGGTTTATCGTGGTTTTTGATCACGATGACCGATGTCGATTGCGGTTTAATCGTGTAAGTACCCGCGGGAAGCAGATCGTTGCCCACGGTAAAGTCGAAGGGAACGTTCGCCCGAACCCCGTTGGACTGCGCGAATGACGAGCCGGCCATGGCAAAATTTGCAATGGCGAGGAATGCGATTGCTGTGATCCGTTTCATGACAGTGTCTCCTTTCGATGAGGCGTCGAACTCTTGATTGCCTTCAATCTGTTAAGCGGGATCCACTGCGGAAAAGGGCCAATTTCTTTTCACCAAGGCTTGGGCGCCATGGAAGAACCAGTGTCGCCCGGCAGGTAGGTCTGTCACCCGAATGTGAGCCAAATACATGTGTGCAGATGACGGGCAGGTCACCCTTCTATTGAAGGCCATGAAAAACGGAGACAAGTCTGCAGTCGAGAAACTGTTGCCCCTTGTCTACAAGGAACTGCACCAGTTAGCCAAGGCCTATATGCAACGGGAGCGACCGGACCACACACTACAGCCGACTGCTCTCATCAATGAGGCATATCTGCGTCTTGTTCGCGATAACGTCGATTGGCAGAGTCGCCAACACTTTATCGGAGTGGCGGCAAACGTCATGCGTCGCTTGCTGGTCGATTACGCACGAGCACGCAATGCCGAGATGAGGGTGGGAGGCCTTCAGCGCGTTGAGCTTGAAGAGGGGTTGATGATTTCCAGCGAGCGCTCAGATGAAGTGCTTGCTTTGCATGATGCACTTACCAATCTCGAAGCAGTGGATCCGCATCGGGCGAAAGTCGTAGAGCTGCGCTACTTCGGTGGATTCTCCGTTGACGAGATCGGCGAAATTTTGGAGATGTCTCCACGCTCCGTGAAGCGGCAGTGGGCGTTGGCGAGAATCTGGTTGCTGAAACAGATGAAAAAGTCTCGCGATCCTGATGCGCCTCATGGAGAAAACGTCGTTTAGACCAGAAACACCCGGCCCTGGTGCTAGATGGTTCTGGCCCTGTGAGATTCAGAAAGATAGCTTGAGAGCCAGCTGAATAAGGCGACCATTGTTCACGGTGGACTGAACATAGCCGAATCCGGCCGAGCTCACATCGTTCACGGGCGAACTGAACTGTGGGTGATTGAAGAGGTTGAAGAACTCCGCGCGGAACATTAAACCCATCTCCCTGGGCAGACCGATCTGCTTGATGACGGAGAAGTCCGTGTTGACGAAATCAGGTCCGGTGGCGGGGACGCGCGACGCATTCCCCAACTCGTCGGCTAGGGGCGCAACAAAGCAGGTTGGGTTGACCCACTCCAGCTTGCCGTGGGCCCCGTTGTGGGAGTTGCAGCCGGCGACCTGGTTAGGCCGGTTCCAATCGTTGAAATTGCCGCCGTTGGCGAACGAGGCGCCGGAGTTGTTAATGCTGTCGATCAGGGGGACGGGGAAACCCGACAAGATTCTTTCGATAAGAGTCACCTGGAAGTTGCCAAGAATGGCGTTGGTCACGGGATTCCAATCGCCCCCGAACTGCTTTCCGCGGCCGAAGGGCAAATCGTAGATGACACTGGCGGTGAAGTTGTTATCGAGATTGATCTGCGATAAGGCCCAATCCAGGTTTTGCCAGTTGGGAAGAGGGAAATAGGGGGCGCTGACCACGGAACCCAAGCCGTCGGTTAATCCGTTGTCGTACGTGCGGGAATAGGTGTAAGCAAGCAGGGCGTAGAGGCCATACTTCGCTGTCTTGGTCTCTGCCTTGATCTGCAGCGAGTTATAGCCGGTCTTTCCCACATCCCCGTAGAGAAAAATGTCGTTGAAGTTGGGCGCGATATACGGCGAAGTATAAGCCGAGCCATTGAAATTGCAGCCGAGCGTGTAGTTTTGTACTGTTCCGCACGCAGTCGGACTGGAAGTAGTGAGATTATTGCCGGTCACCAGGATGTGCGAGCCATGCGAACCGGCATAGCCGGCGGTCAGTACCAGGTTGCCGGGCAGCTGGTGCTCGACGTTCACGTTGTACTGCTGCACCATGCCATGCTTGATGTTCGTGGGCATGTAAACGAAGCTTCCTGTAAAGGTCGCGGCGTTTTGCGGCGTGGGAAGGGCCTGAAACCCGTCGGAGAGACTAAGGGCGGAGGGCGTTTGTCCGAGGGTAGTAGCGCAGTAGGAGGTAGCAAAGGCGCAGCCCTGGGCGCCGAAGCCGTCGTACTCGCCCAGAAAAGGCGGGTTCTGCCATAGACCCTGTGCTCCCTGGCTCCAGGCGGAGTCGTGAAAGATGGCATAACCGGCGCGCAGCACAGTCTTGTCGCTGCCCAACACCTTCCAGGTGCCGCCAACCCGGGGTTCGAGGCCCGTCCAATCCATCTTGATGCCCCCCGAGTTGCCGACACCATTTTGGTTGGAAATCAGAAGCTGCCCAGTTAGGGGAAGGTAGTCAGCCTGGCGTCCGTGCTCTTCTGTGATGGGCGTCGTCATGTCATACGCCAGGCCGATGTTGAGCACGATGCTGGGGGTGAGCCGCCAGTTATCTTCCACGAAAGGACGGTAGATTTTCCAGCGTCGGCCAGTGACCGGGCCCTCATACGTCTGGTCGTGCTCGGCCAGGCCCGTGATCCCTTGCAAGAAATCGGCCTCTGAGTTGCCCGCCAGGTTGAGGGTGCTGTTGCCGGTAAAGTTACCGGCAAGGCCGACAATCCAGAAGCCATCCTGGAAGGCCTCAGTGCCCACGTTCATTTGATTGGCGCGATAGTCGATGCCAAACCTGAAGTCATGCTTGCGGTGGATGTAATCGACGGAGTCCCGGAAAGAGAAGATGTTGGTTCCACCCTGGAACGGAGAGTAGCCGCGATCGCCGAGGGACCAATAACCGCCCTGGAACTCGGTCGAAACCAGGCCGCAGCTGTAAAAGTTGGTACAGGTAGAGCTGCCGGCGGCACATCCCAGGTTGGCGTTGGGGATGCCACCGGGCACGATAGTGGCCGAAGCACAGGTCCCCGTGCCTTGCGAGGAGATGTAGTCGAAGATGCGGTTGTAACCAAAACTGGCCTGGTTGACCAGGTTGCCGGAGAAGACATGGGTCTCGCCCAGGGCTACGTTGCGCGCGTGGTTCCTGATGCGCTGGTTGCTGCCGAAGGCGTTCGCTTCGGCAAATCCTGGTGAGCCGCCGGGCACATAAGAGAATGCCTGCTCGTAGCTGAAACGGCCGAAGGCGTTATCCTTTTCAGAAATCGTGTGGTCCAGCCGGGTGTCGAACCTGGTATCGTCCAGCTGGCGCACAGGCTGACTGGTGTAGTCGATCCCGGCACTGCCATTGTTGGCGTTGGGATCGGGGTACAGGTTGATCATTGCCTGGCCAATGGGGTTGATCAGGTTGGCTGGAATCTTATTGCAGGGAGTCCCTGGCGCCTGACTTCCATCGGGGTTGGCAGGGAGAGGAACCCCTGCGGCATTGCACTGAAAGTAGATAGCGTTCGGGTTCGCGGGCGTGGCCGCCCCTACCATGTTTGGGTTCACGATGCCGGAAGGCTGACTGCCAATCGGTGTGCCGATCGACGTAACATTGCCAAACGGGTCGTGGGAGAAATCGCCCGTGCGATTGGCCAGCGAAGGCACCAGGCCGGTAAAGGGAATATCTTGGAGCTGATATTTTTGTTCGCCATCGACGAAGAAAAAGGTCTTGTTCTTTTTAATGGGACCGCCAATGCTGCCCCCAAAATCGTTCAGGTTGAACTTTTGCTTCGAGGTGGCGAAGTAGCTGTCGGCGTCGAGAGAGGTATTGCGTAGAAATTCGTAGAGGGTCCCGTGAAAGTCGTTGGACCCGGATTTTGAGGTGACCAGCACGGTGGGTCCGGCCCGGGTGCCGTATTCGGCCGAATACGTAAAGGTCAAAACCTTGAATTCGCCAATGTCATCGATGGAAGAGAAAATGGCGAGACCGCCTGCAGTCAATTCGTTATTGTCGACGCCATCCAGCAGCCAGTCGCTGCTGTTGGGGCGGGAGCCACCCACCGATAGCGAAAAGGAACCGCGTGCGGCGACCTCGCTGCTGGCGGCGGAGGTGAAAAAGCTGCTGGTGGTGGTTTCCGCCGTCGCCCCGGAGGTGAGGGTGGCGAGTTGCACGAAATCGCGGCCATTCAAGGGCAGCTGCGACACCTCCTGCGAGGTGATGACTTGGCCCAGTGAGGGATTTGCGGCCTCGACAGCCACCGCCTCACCGGAAACTGCCACCGTGGTGACTACAGTGGCGGGTACGAGCGCAAAGTCAAGTTCGCGCGCTTCATCAATCTGCAGATGCAGATCTTTGGATTCAGCACTTTGAAAGCCCGTGGCATCGACGTGCACGGTGTAGATGCCGACTGGAAGCAGTGGGATCAGGTAGTGCCCGGCACTGTCGGTCTTCGTATCCCGCGTCAGACCAGTTGTCTGAGAAGTAGCGATGACGGCCGCTCCAGGAAGACCCCCTCCGGATTTATCGCTGACGTTGCCGGAGAAACTTCCGGTGGCTTGGCCATGCGTGACCGGGGAGAGCAAAAGTGCGAGCACGCAGACAACGACGAACTTGAGTAGTTTGTGGAATTTTGTATCGGCCTGGCCTTCCGCCGATTTGGAACACTTGTTGCGTACCATCGTGCGCTTCATGTCAACCCCTTTTTGATGAGACGGCTAAGGTGGCTTTTGCATGCTGGTTTGCCCTGGGTTAGTGATTAGACTGTAAGAATTGCCCGGTCGAAAGTCAACGCAAGTTTTGGCCGACGCACAGATGCCAAGACATTTTCGGGAACCTGTCGCCGCTCTTTGTGCGCGTCAAGTGAGGTTTTCAGCAATGAAAATAAAAAACGCGGAATCCGTGAGGTCTTCGTCTGCGTGGCAGATTTCGCTACAGAAGTATGCCTTGGAGGTTGTGGCCTCCTTCTCAATCAAGCAGACAGAAGGGTTAAAGTCCGGCTCTGTTGCCGGTACCACACACGCAGCTGTTCCATCTGCTGTTGCCGTTCGGGTGCGACCGGGACGGCGAATGTCGCCGGCCCCAATTGCCGTTCCTCGGAAACGATCTTTAATCCCCAGGGAACGGGAAGCAGATTGATCTTTTCGATAAAAGCTTCGAGTTGGTCATTGGCGGCTCGGAATTCCGCGCTGTCCGGGGATGAAACGCCGGCCTCAAAGACACGCTGGATAAGCTCCGGCAGAACACAAGCGACGCCCGACACGACTCCGTCGCTGACCCCTTCTTCGAGCGCCGGACCCAGTGCACTGTCGCTGCCAACGATGCGACAGCTGTCGACTCCCTCGGCGGTTAGCAAGCGGAGCGTGTCCAGCGAACCGCTCGAGTCCTTGATACCGGCTACATTTCCATGTTCACGAATCAATGCGAGCGAGGTCTCGGGCGCCAGGCCGGAGGTAAACTGCGGCAGGTTATAAAGCAACACGGGGATGGATAATGCGTCGGCCACGCGAGTGACAAAGGCCCTCAGATCCGCTTGCTCATAAGGAAAGAAATACGGCATGGGGAGCAGGACCGCCTTCGCTCCTGCATCGGCAGCCATGCGGCCCAACTCGATGGTGGTGGTGTATCCCGCGGCGCCTACACCGACGACGAACTGTCCGTCGAAGGCGGTGATGGCCGAGACATTGGCCAGGATGCGCTCCAGTTGCGCTGGAGTGGTGAGACAAAACTCGCCGGTGGCGCCGTTGAGAGCAAAACTGCGAATTCCGCGCGCGAGCAGGAAGTCAAGGTTTTGCCGGAACTGCTCTTCCGCCACGGAATCTGTTTCCGTTCGCGGAGTGAGGACCGCCGCGCTCACACCATCCAATAGAGAGTGCCACATGGCCTGTAATGCTCCTTCCCGGGGGACGCCTCCGGAACGATATTACATACCGCGTCGATTGCCTGTCGACATTACGAATACATCTTGGCTGATCGAGCCCCCGCGATGTACAGTATCCCTGGGTCGTATAGATTGGTAGAGAACCATGCCCAAAGCCAAGAGCCGGCGACCTCCCCCGAGTCCAGCCGGCAGACCGCCCAAGCCTTCCACCGCGGACCAGTCCGTGCGGGAGCGGGCTTATGCCTACATCCGGCACAAAATTGCCAGTGGGGCGCTTAGCAGCGGAGACCCGCTCTCCGAGGTCGAAGTGGCAGAGGGGCTTGGCAGCAGCCGGACACCTGTCCGGGAAGCGATCGGGCAGCTGGTTGCCTCGGGTCTGCTGGAGCAGATACCTGGACGCGGCACCACTGTGGCGCGACTGACTCGTGACGACATCGTCGACTTATATGAGCTGCGCGAGGCGATGGAGGTTTTTGCCGCGCGCAAAGTGGCCCGTCTTGGCGTGCCCGCGGCCGAGCTGGACCAGTTGCAGCAGTTGGTCGACGGCATTCAGCCATTGCGCGAAGAATTGGTCGCCTCCGGGAAGCATTCGCTCAACGAGGAGCAGATGGGGCGCTTTATGCACCTCGACCTTAACTTCCACGCCTGCCTGATGCTGATGGCGCTCAATCCGCGGATGCAGAAGATTGCCGGGGAAACGCAGTTGATGATCCGTATCTTCGCCATCCGCCGCAGCGGACACGAGGCGGCGATGCTGGATAAAATCCATGCCCAGCACAATGAGATCGTCATGGCTTTGCGCGAGCGCCAGCCGGAGCGCGCGATGCGCATCCTTTCCGAGCATATTGAGATCAGCTTGCGCGAACGCCTGACGGAATTCGACGCCTGGAACCGCGCTCGCGCCATGCGCCGGGACTTGCCTGCAGCCTTTCCCTTTGAGGCCATCTCAAAGTGACGCCGGAGCCTTCCGGCGATACGGGTTACCGCTGGTGGGTGGTCGGCATGTTGTGGATGGTTTGTCTGCTGAACTACGCTGACCGGCAGGCGATCTTCTCTCTTTTCCCACCGATTCAGGCGCACTTCGATCTGACGAAGGTGCAACTCGGGGTCCTGGGCACATCCTTTATGTGGACCTACGCGTTGTGCGGTCCAGCCGCAGGATGGCTTTGCGATCGCCTGAGCCGAAAGAAAACCATACTGGCGGCGCTGGTTTTCTGGTCGCTGGCTACGGCAGCTACGGCGGTGGTACGAAGCTATACAAGTCTTGTCGTGTTGCGCGCTCTGGGCGGATTGGGCGAGGCGTTTTACTTTCCTGCCGCGCTCTCGCTCATCGCCGACTACCACGGAGCAAGCACGCGCTCGCGCGCTATGTCTTTGCACCAGTCCGGGGTTTACGTAGGCAGCGTGGCCGGGGGCACGCTCGCGGCCTGGATCGGCCAACGGCATGGCTGGCGCGTTCCCTTTGTTTACTTCGGCACGTTGGGTGTTCTGCTCGCCTCGATGCTCTGGATTGCGCTACGCGAGCGTCCCCGAGGAGCCGTGGACCGAGTGCCTGAGTTGCCTCGCGTGAGCGGCGAGGCGCTCCACCCGTGGAGTTCACTGCTGACCAACAAGTCCGCCTTGGCTGTGGCCGCCATATTCCTAGGGGCTAACTTTGTCGCTTTGATTTTCCTGAGCTGGACCCCGACTTTCCTCTATGAACGCTTTCACCTCACGTTGAGCATGGCGGGGTTTAGCGGCACCGCCTATTTGCAACTGTCATCGATCCTTGGAGTGCTCGCCGGCGGATGGCTTGCCGATCGGCTTGTCCGGCGGCAGCGTGGAGGCCGCATGCTCGCTCAGGCGGCGGGCCTCTTGCTGGGTACGCCATTTCTATTCCTGACTGGCTGGGTACACACCCTGGGCGCAGTCATGGTAGCCATCGTCGGATTCGGTCTGGGGAAGGGTATTTACGATGCCAACATCTGGGCATCACTCTATGATGTGATTCCTGTTGCGCAGCGAGGAGTGGCTGTCGGTGCGGTGAACTCCCTGGGCTGGATCGGCGGCGGTATCGCTACGGTTGGCATCGCTGTTGCCGGCTCACACTTTGGCTTTGCCGCCTGCCTCAGCGCCACGTCGGCAATTTACCTGGTGCTTGCGGGCGGGATGTTTCTGCTGGCGCGTCATCTTCGCCGCCACTCCGCAGTCGATCACAGCAACTGTCCAGCAGCTGCCTGAAGATTGCGCAAGATATGTGCTGGAGCGGTTCATCTTTTCTTAGGCGCCGGGTCGGTCTGGCGCAGAGCTTCGAGCGCGCTCAGGTGTGCGGCCTGCGCGCCCTGCTTCAGGCAGGTAATATCGTTGGCGCAAAACAGCAGATCCACTCCTTTTTCTACCCAGAAAGGAAAATCCTTGGGCGCGCACGCAGTGGCCAGGAGTTTGCCATGCGCGCGGGCCGTGGTGACGATCCGTTCTGCCGCCTGCGTCACCTTGGGATGCAGAGTCTCTCCGGGTACACCGTAGCTGGAGGAGAGGTCCGCCGGGCCCACAAAAATCTCGATATCGGGGACGGCGCAGAGCTCTCCAATTCTATCCACTGCCTCTTTGGTTTCTACCTGTGCCATCAGGCAGAGCTCCTGGTTTAGCCGCGCCTGCTCCCTGGGGACACTGTCCACCATGCCATACTTGACCGCGCGGGAAACGCTGAATGACCCGCGCGCACCGCTGGGAGCAAAGCGCGCGTAGCGCACCATCTCATTCATTTGTTCCGGTGAGTCCACCATCGGGACATCGATGATGTCCGGCCCCAGCTCGGCAGTCTTCAAGATGCTCTCGCGCCGCGTGTCGGGCACCCGGATCATGGTGAGCATGCCGGTGCCTGTTGCCATTCGGCAGAGGTCGGCTGCCTCGCCAAAGCTGATAGCGGCATGCTCCATCTCGATCCAGATGGCGTCAAAGCCAACATGTGCGGCAATCTCCAAGAAAATCGGGTCGTAAAAATAGCACGCTGCGCCGAGCAGCGTTTTGCCGTTGTGCTTTGCCAGCGCCTGCCGAAGACGGTTCATGCGTTTGATTTCCTTTCCACCAGTAGACTGGACATCGATCGTGCCTTGTTACGTGTGACCAGTCAACCGCGTACTGTCAGCCGGGGGTCGACCTCGCTCTGGGCAGGAAAGGCCAAGCTGAAAAGACAGCCCGAGACGAATAAGGCCAGATGGCCCGCCACCCTGATGAGTTTCCGCAAGCCAGCGGGGAATAATCGTCACCGGCGGCTGCGCAAGGGCGGCTTCGGAGAGGTCGTCGGCTCATTGCGGGCATAGTGTCGACACAATGAATAATAATAA